>Ga0180007_10000530_pt1 | contig 63012 bp, 83 predicted proteins | sample MM_PC_MetaG_FD_121122 | JGI IMG/M metagenome (GOLD analysis project Ga0180007, IMG submission 121122) | Groundwater microbial communities from the Aspo Hard Rock Laboratory (HRL) deep subsurface site, Sweden - MM_PC_MetaG | ecosystem: Environmental > Aquatic > Deep subsurface > Groundwater...
AAAATCGTTCTCTGCTTGTTTCTTGAGCTTGTCAAGGAAGGAATTAAGCATAGCCAAATCGTTTAAACTTACTTCTTTGTCATCTACTTCATAGCCATAGGCAAATTTGATGTGTCCTTCTTCCTTTCTCCTTCAGATCCATACTTTTCATAATTAAATTTCCTTCTTATACTTTACTAATCTGAACATCCATGTTGTACTGTGCTATCCCTGTTAAAAAGAGGCATCCTTAAGTTTCGGTTTGAAAGAATAATGCACAATGCTCCAAAATAATGAGGCAATAATTGCAATAAGTAATAGAATTAAAGATTTTGATATTGGGCCGATTGAAAAACCAAATATTAAATTTGCATATATTACAAATAAAAATATTAAATCTGCTTTAGCCAATCTCAACAAGATGATTGTGTAGGCCTCTTTATTAATAAAGCTTGAAACAATGATCTCTGAAAAGAAGATTATTAACATAAAGAATAAAAAGTAGCTGATTGATAAACTCGCTATCGATAAACCTATTGTAACTAAAAGAGGGATATAAAATTCGTACCAGTGTCTTCTCCAAATTATCTCGAATTTTTTCCAGAATTTATTAAACCGACTCATTCACCAAGAATTATGCTTCTGATTTTAAAGATTATTGTGATTTACTTAGGCGGAACCAAATTATCCCAGTTATCTATCCATTGGCTGATTGGAGGGACTTTTACATCGAGCTTTCTTTTTTCAACATAGAGTTTTGTAAGAAGATAAAATATCATCCCCAGTGATTTAGCTGATTTATTGTTTCCAGGTATTACTTTATCAACATTCATTGTGTAGTTGTTTGTGTCGCAAATCGCCATGACTGGAATTTTTATTCGTTTTGCGTCTGCTAATGCTGCTTTGTCTATCCAAGGGTCGCAGATAACCAGAAGTTCTGTTTCTAAGAAGTCAGATAGGTTCGGGTTTGTTATAATTCCTGCCGGATATTTTTTGATAAATGCCTTTATGCCTGTTGTTTCAGAAAATAATTCAACAGCTTTTGCTCCTGCTTCTCTCTTGCAAACAACAATGATTTCACTTGGGGGATATTCTGCAAGGTATTCTGCACCTTGTTTTATTTTTTCGTCTAAAAGCGCTGTGTTAAAGACAGCAAGACTGTCTGCCCTTCTTTTATAGACATACGGGCGCATGTCCGGAGTTATTGCTCTTGTTCCCAGGTGAATAGAACTTTTGAGATAATCTTCAATTGGAACAAGACCTTCTTTTTCTTTAACTTGTTTTTTAATGTCTATTTCTTTTGTTTCTATTGCCTTGGCTAATTTTTCTGCTTTTTCTTTTAGCCCCTCTAACTTTGTTTTTTTCGGAGTTTTTTCTTTAGTGGTTTTCTTTGTTTCTTTTTCTTCTTTTTTTGTTTTTGGCATTGTGATAGATTAGAATGAGGGTTTTTAAAATATTTGGTTTGCAAAACTATTAAAAATCCCTTCTTCTTTATCCATTCATGAAAAAAGAGACTATTTTCTTAGCATCAGACCACGCAGGGTTTAAAGTTAAACAAAACATAAAAAAATTCTTAGACAGAAAGAAAATTTCTTACCATGATTTAGGTCCAAAGGAGTATATTGCAAATGATGACTATCCAGACTATGCATTCAAAGTTGCGAGCAGAGTAGCACGAAACAAAAACTACAAAGGGATTTTAGTCTGCGGCTCTGGTATAGGAATGGTAATCGCCGCAAACAAAGTTAAGGGCATCAGAGCAGTCGCAGCTTACGACAAATACTCTGCAAAATTCTCAAAGTCACATAATGATTCAAATGTCTTATGTTTGAGAGCTAAAAATTTTCCTTTCCGCAGAACAAAAAAAATTCTTTCCACCTGGCTCAACACAAGGTTTTCTGAAGAAGACCGTCACAATCACAGAATCAAAAAGATATGGGATTATGAAAAATGAAAATAATCCCAACAATCTTCGCCCACAACAAAAAAGAATTCACAGAGCGATTTAAAAAACTCTTGCCAGTCTCAAAAAACCTCCAAATTGATTTTATGGACGGAAAATTTGTCAAGGCAAAATCTCTCCAACCCTCTCAAATTCCTGATTTAAAAAAATACTCAAACAACTTCGAAGCCCATCTAATGATATCAAATCCTCAACTACAAATAAAAAAATTAAAGAAAAAAGGCTTCAAAAAGATAATCTTCCACCATAACTCAACCCAAAATATTAATTCATTAATTAAAAAAATAAAATCTCTTCACATGAAAGTTTTTTTAGCAATTAATCCAAATGTTGCAGTAAATAATGTCATTCCTTATCTCAAACAACTTGATGGCATTCTCTTTCTCGGAGTTCAGCCAGGAAAAGAACGCCAAGATTTCATTCACCAGATTTACGAAAAAATCAGATTTCTCCGTAAAAAAAACAAAACTATAAAAATCCAAGTTGATGGAGGAGCAACCCCAGAAGTAATTAAGCGCCTTGCAAAACTCAAGGTAAACTACATAAACTCTGGCTCTTACATAGCTGACTCTAAAAACCCAAAAGAAACTTATAAAAGACTAAATGCCCTTGTAAAAAAATGAGTATTTTAATTGCAACATTCCCAACAACTAGAACTTTAGCAAAAAAAGTAGCAAAAAAACTAAAAGCTCAATATTCAGAAGTAATTACAAAAGATTTTCCAGACGGGGAGTCATATGTCAAATTCTCAAAAAACCCAAAAAACCAAACAGTTGTAATATTTAATTCCTTTGCACGCGACCAGAACAACAGATTAATTGAAACAATTCTTGCCGCAGGCATAGCTAAAGACTACAAAGCAAAAAAGATAATTCTTGTTGCGCCATACTTTCCTTACTTAAGGCAGGATACGCACTTTGAAAACTACGATAGCTTTTCAATAAAACACACCGCTCCTCTTTTAAAAATCTTTGACAGAGTTTACACAATTGACCCTCATCTGCAAAGAATCAAAAACATAAAACAGATAGACAAAGATTTCCAGAAACTAACAGCAACTGGTTTAATAGTAGAATACATAAAAAAGAACTTCAAAGAACCATTTACTATTGTGGGACCTGATAAAGAAAGCAAGCAATGGGCTCAAACTGTTGCATATCCCTTGGGAAAAAAAGCAATTATCTTGAAAAAGAAAAGACATACTTGGCGCAAGGTTGATATACAAGAAAAAAATCTTGGGAAAAACGTGATAATTGTGGATGATATAATTGGAACAGGCCACACTGTGGAAGAAACAGCCGAGATTGCAATAGCTCACGGAGCAAAAAAAGTAACTTGTATCGGTGTTCACGGGGTTCTTGTTGAGAATGCTGCTAAGAGGATAAAAAAATACGCAAGTCTTCTAACAACAAACACAATTCCAAACAAATACGCGAGGATTGACGTTTCTCCAGTTATTTTCGAGGCGCTAAAAAATTTTAGATAGTTTTAAAAACAAGTATTTCTCCAGATTTTCATGCCAGTAATTAACATTCGCATCCAACACACAAAACCAGAATCGTTCAGAGACGAAGATGTAGAATTCCATCTAAGGCAAATTTTAGAAACAAACGCCCCAGTAGTCTTGACTCTCTCCGCAGTCTACGACGGAAAGCTCCGGCAAGAAGGATATCAGCCAGAACTTCTGGAATTAGTAAGATAAATCGGAGACAGAGAAGGTTCATTCATTGGTCAACAGGGCGCCCTTGGAGGACCTTGCAAGCACAGACATCGGTACACAGACCGCTGGCACGAACATGCCTGTCTTTATCCCTGGAATAAACCTCCAACAAAAGCAGAACAAAAGGAGTTAATGGAAAGAGGTAGAGTAATCATTGAAGGGCTTGTCGGAATTTCTCCAGTGTTCTTTGCTCCTTCCAACTCTTTGTACAACCAATCCACTTTAGAAGCTGCTTCTGAATTAGGGTACAGATACTTCGGAGACAGGGCATTTATCCCATTCCCACCTTATGGGCTCGGGTCATTAATAGTTGTTCCAGAATCCAGTCTAGAAAAAGGCAGAATAGTGTCTGCAGCATCGCATTATGTTCATTACGACAAAATTGACAGCTACGTCATGGGTTTTAAATCCAGACTTGCCGAAGCAACCTCCCTATCAGATGTCAAACCCTCTTCCGAAATTCCTACAAAATTAATTAGACAAAACCACAGAAGAAAAATTATGTGGAAACTAGGAAGAGATGTATTTAATTTACCTGGAAGGATATTGCGTAGAAAGATTTAAGAAATCCGATAAAATCAAATTATCATGACAATAAAAGCAGACCTGCACATGCACGGACCAATTGGGTTTGAGCCATATTGGTTAAGAGTTCAAGGTTATGCAGAAAAAAACCTTTTACAACTTATTGCAGACCAATGTTTCAAAAGAGACATTGGAATTTGTGCTGTAACAAGTCAATCTGACCAAGTAGACGAAACAGGGGTTATTTTAAGAGGAACAGTTCATGACAGGTTAGGGTTTTTAACAGAAAATCATTTAGCAAGTTTGCCAAGAGGATACGATGCTGACACATTTGGAGAAGATTCAATAGTTGTGATGAGACATGGGAAAAGAGTGTATTTAGTAAACGGCCAAACAGTAATTGTTCAAGAATCTGGTAAGATATTTGACCATTTAGTTGTAGGCTCAAATTCTGTTCCCAATTTAAGAGTTTTTCAAGATACTCTTCAGTACTGTAATGACAATGGCTTAACACACGGGCTAGAACATCCAGATGTAGAAGAGCATTTCGGAGCTGGTTTAGGAAGAGCAGAGCAGTTAGTAGAAAAATGTGATTTTGTAGAAGCACACAATGCACAATTAAGGTGGTCAAGAGCCTTTTCAAAATTTCCAGTAATAGGACCATATACAAGAGCATTTAATGCTAAAGCAGAGAGATTTGCTAAACAACATGATAAACCAATTGTAGCAAATTCAGATGCCCACAGAATTCAAAGTGCAGGAATTGCATCAAATGAATTTGAAAAAGATGATTTAGATTTTAGTTCTGAAGACAATCTATTCAGAACTATGAGAAGAACAATACTCTCAGGAAATTTCAAAATTAATCGAAGCTATGAATCACGTTTAGGCTGGATTAGCTGGGTTGGTAAATTCAAAGCAGGAATAAAAGGAGAGAAATACAAAACCCAATAAAATTATAAACTCTTCACCCTTATCACAACAATGCCGCAAGCTGTTTTACATATTCTTGTTCCGTTAGTTATAGCGGCGCTGTTTAAAGACTGGTACGAGGCAAGAAAAGGAAAAGGAACTTTCCCCCTGCACTACGTTTTAATTGCCGGACTCGCAGGACTTCTTCCAGACATTGACATCATTGTCTTCTGGATTTTGTATTTCTTTGGGTTTTCCCTAAGCGAAGTCCACAGAACCTTTACCCACACAATCTTCGTTCCACTATTATTCTTTATACTTTATTTTCCGGCAAGAAAATTAAGAATTAGGCAAATAAGAAAACACAAAATAAAACTAAATGTAATCTTTCTCATGATTTCCTTTGGCAGTTTTGTTCATCTTGTTTTAGACGCAATATTAGCGGGAACTATATTTCCGATATACCCAATTTTAACATTTTCCATCGCCTTTAACTTTGTAAACTTGTTGCCAAATCCATTGAACACACTTTTTATCCCTTCTCTTGAGGCAGTCCTCTTATTCTTCTGGCTTGCTTATTTAGAATGGAAGCACAAAGTGAGTGATTTTATCTGACAGGGAAATATACTTAATTAGTTTTTGTTACAACATCAAAATTGCTTAATTCCTTGCCCACACCTCCAAACCTAAAAAATTATTTGATAATATTATCTAGAACCATATCACTTGAAGCTATTATTTGTTGTATCCTTCTGATAAAATAGGCTAACTAATTTTTAGATAACTCATTACAGATTTATACGCAAATCTTTTTAACCTCCACTTCCTCCAAAAAGACATGACAACCCTCATCGAGTTAGACGCTGTAAAAAAATATTATGAAATGGGAGATAACATAGTGAAAGCTGTTGATGGAATTTCTCTGAAAGTTGAAAAAGGAGATTTTGTCGCAATTATGGGACCTTCTGGTTCTGGGAAAAGTACAGCAATGAATCTAGTTGGAAGTTTAGACTTAGCAACCCATGGAGATATTTATCTTGACAACAAAGACATTGAACATCTTGAAGAATCAGAGCTAGCCCAGATACGAGGTAAGAAAATCGGCTTTATTTTTCAAACATTCAACTTAATTCCCAACTTAACTGCAAAGGAGAATGTAATACTTCCAATGTTATTTCAGAATATTGATCGCGAGGAGCGTGAAGAAAGAGCAGAAAAATTATTGGAGATGGTTGATTTAGAAGATAGAATGGACCATTACCCAAATCAACTCTCTGGAGGCCAACAACAAAGAGTTGCTATTGCACGAGCACTATCCAACGAACCAGAAGTAATACTAGCAGACGAGCCAACAGGAAACCTAGACACAAAAACCGGCGAAATAGTCATGCAGTTTTTAGATAAATGCAATAAAAGAGGAGAAACAGTAATTATGGTGACCCACGACCCAGATGTCGCCATGAAGCATGCAAAAAAGATTTATTGGCTACGGGATGGCAAGGTAGAAAAGGTCACCAAGAAAATCAAGGGAAAGTGGACGAAGGTTAGGAAATAAAGACATTAAGTAAATAACCCACTACTCTAACAATTTGCATTCTCAATACATAAAATTCAGAAATAAAAAATCAGATGGTTGTTTAGTCCTACAGCAGGTATAAAAAGATACTTCTTCATATAGTTAAATGGAAAAATATAATAAGATTATTAGAAATTTTATAGAAAATGTTTGGAACAATAAGAAGGTAGAACTAATTCCAGAATATATCTCTAAGAAATATGTTGCTCATACTTTAGGCAAGGGAGGAGAACTCAGAGGCATAGAGAGTGTGAAAACAAATATTCTAAATTGTCATTCAAAATATAAGAATTTTAAAATAAAAATAATAGAAATGATTGGAGAATGAAACTTGGTTTCAAGTTGGATTGTTCTTAAAAACGGAAACAAAAATTTAAATGAAATGGTGATTCATAAGATAAGTAGCGATAAAATTAATGAGGCGTGTCAATTGGTGGAGATTGGTTAGAGTAAACAACCTAGCGATTATTCACACCCTTCTAGAACATATTTAACCACTCTTTCTCAATGAATATAAGCAAAAAACCTTTTAAACATCTCACCACATCAATTTCTACAATGAAAAAAACAACCCCAATACTCCTACTCCTTCTCTTCTCCCTCAGTCTTACATCAGCAGTAATTCTCAACTCAGTTGACGTTTCCCCTCTAGCTCCTGGGCAGGAAGGCACGATAAGAATCGAGGTAGAAAACATCCTAAGCGACGACGCAGAAGAAGTTTCTTTGATATTAAATTTCCAAAACCTTCCGTTCATCCCAATCGGCACTTCAGAACAGTCAATAGACAAAATTGAAGAAGATGACGAAGAAGATTTTGTGTTCAGAATCAAAGCCTCTACAAACATAGAGCCAGGAGATTACGAAATTCCCTACACAATTAGTTATGCAATCAATTCTGACGAAAGAACCCGCTCTGGAACAATCGGTGTCAAAGTCGTAGCAAACCCTGATTTGGTCTTTGCAGTAAGCACAGACAACCCTGTTCAAAACAGACAGGGGGGAATAACATTAAAAATAATCAACAAAGGATTCTTCGACGCAAGATTTGTCTCAGTAAGAATTTTACCAGAAGATTTTACATTGCTTTCAGATAATGAAGAATACATAGGCGAAGTTGAATCAGACGATTTTGAAACAGCTTCTTTCGATGTCATCTTCAAAAAACTCAATTCAAACCTTAAAACAATTGTAGAATACAGAGATTTTAACAATGAGAAAGTAATAGAAACTATAAATCTTCCTTTCCGCGTTTATTCAGAAGAAAAAGCAATCGAACTCGGCCTAATTCAAAAGAGCAACACAACTACATACATCATCACAGCAATCGTCATAATCATCTTGATAATAATCTGGCGTTCTTGGAGAAAACGAAGAAGAGCGAAGAAGAGCCGGAGGAGAGAATGAAATGGCAGACAAAAAATCAAAATTAGTAATAAAAGGCCACAATGCAAACACACTTTATAGTGGAAATGGCACTCTTGAGCAATGGAAAGATAAACTGGGTGGAGACCCTAATGAGCAGACATACTATCTTTTTGCGGTAAGGAGACTCGGAGGAGCTACAGATGGTTTAGAAATAAAACAAAAAGCTATGCTTCGCATACCTGGAGGTTCCTACGACTCTCTTGGAGAATCACAAACCATCTTTCCTCTTGACAGAGAATCTCAAAGCCTTCTCTTAGAATTACTCAATGCTCCAGAACCAGAAGAACCCCAAAGCGAAAGGAGGTAACTCTCCAGGCAAAAACCTAAAAGGCCTAATTGTTTCTGATTAACATGCTTACAGACTATCTCGCTCTGGCATTCAAGAATGTTCGAAAAAGAGGCATTCGTTCCTGGCTAACAATGCTCGGCGTCTTCATAGGCATTGCCGCAGTTGTCTCCCTAATCTCTTTAGGTCAAGGATTAGAAACCGCGATATCTGGACAGTTCGGAGCCCTCTCCACAGACACTTTAACAATCCAAGGGGCAGACACTGGTTTCTCTCCTCCTGGAAGCACTGCAGTTACACCAATGACCCAGCAAGATGTAGATATCATAGAAAAAGTTTCAGGAGTAAGAATGACTATCCCAAGATATCTTCGCGCTGGAAAAGTAACATACAATGATATTCTCGGTTTTTCTTATGTCGCAAGCGGTCCTCACAACAATGAAATGCTCGAAGAACTTTACAAATCTGTTAATATGAAAGCAGCCCAGGGAAAACTTGTAAAAGCCACAGACAGAGGAAAAATCGCAATAGGAGATGATTTTGTTAAGAACGATGCTTACGGAAAAAAAATAAAGCTCGGTTCTCGGATTGACGTCCAAGGAAAAGATTTCGAAGTAATAGGAATTCTAGAACGCTCCAGCACATTCATGCTTAATGGAGCAATATTAATGCTAGACGACGACATGAAAGATATCTTTGAAATCCAGAATGATAAAATAGATTTCATAATTGTTAAAGTTGAAGATGACGCAGACATAGAAGAAGTTGCAAATGAAATAGAAAGAAAACTTAGAAAAGATCGTGACCAAAAACTTGGTGAAGAAGACTTCGAAGTCCAGACACCTAGTCAAAGCGTTGAAACAGTTGGCACGATTGTAAGCGTAATAAACATCGTCGTCACAGGCATAGCACTCATAGCACTTCTTGTTGGAGGAATTGGGATTGCAAATACAATGTTTACTTCTGTTCTAGAAAGAACAAGAGAAATAGGAGTAATGAAAGCAATTGGCGCCCAAAACAAAGATATTCTAGCAGTTTTCATAATTGAAGCAGGTCTTCTCGGCCTTATTGGCGGAATAGTCGGAGCGCTCATAGGCCTTGCCATGGCCCTCGGCGTCGCAGGCGCAGCAAACTCAGCTCTCGGGGAATCCCTATTCCAGGTCGCCCCTTCAATTCCACTTCTAGTCGGTTCCCTATCATTCTCATTATTAATCGGCGTTCTCTCAGGAATCGTCCCCGCCTACCAAGCTTCCAAACTAAATCCAGTGGATGCTTTAAGAAAATGATTGATATAAAAAAATTCAGAAACGATTTAGTAACAACAAGAGAAGTTCCTCAAGAAAGGACTACTGAGATTCCAATAGAACATGCAAGAACAGAAAGAAATTTTGATCGGGTTCGTGCCCTTTACGGTCCCTTCGCATTATCTGTAATGGCAAGTAATTATATTATAGATTCTCATGAAATATTTGCTGATTTTGCAAGAGCAGCAGGCGTGTTCATTGTGGGCTCATTTTTAGTAGGATGTTTCAAACTACTTGAAAATAGAAGATATAGAGAAAGAGTAAGAGAGGTTGCAGAAATACAAATTTCTGCTATTGGTAACAATAAGCCTCCCATTTATGATCCTAAATACACGCTGGAGAATCTCTAAATGATATCCGACTACCTAAACATAGCATTCAAGAACATTAGGAAAAGAAAACTAAGGTCTTTCCTGACTCTAGTCGGAATTTTAATCTCCATCGCAACAATTTTCGTTTTAGTTTCTTTATCTCTTGGTTTACAAGCAACAATCAAAGAGCAATTTGAAACCATGGGGTCAGATAAATTCTTCATACAACCCCGAGGACAATTCGGCCCACCCGGAGCAGCAACAGCAGCCACTCTAACAGAAGAGGACATAGAAGTTGTTGAAAAAGTCTCAGGCGTTGAAGAAGTAACTTACTACATAATGGGAAACGCGAAAATAGAATTCAAAGACACAATAAAATTCAAAATGATGATAGGAGTAGAACCAGACGGAATGGACATTGCCTTTGGTTCTTACGGTTTAGATGAAGGCCGTTTCTTAAAAAACTCAGACGCTGGCAAAAACAAAATCATGGTTGGAGCGCAATACAAATACAATGACTATATGGGCAAACCAATGGGCTTAGGCGACAAAATGCTTGTCAACGACGTAGAGTTTGAACTAGTGGGGATTGTAGAACCAATCGGCTCTCCTCCCGATGACCAACAAATTTACATGGCAAACGAAGACTTTAGAGAACTATTTAACATCCCTGAAAGAGTAGATTATATTGTAGTCCAAGTTTCAGACCAAAATGAACTAAACAACGTTGCAGACCGCGTTGAAAAAAAACTAATGCGAGCCCGTGACGTAGATGAAGACACATTAGACTTTACAATCCTCACACCAGAAGAACTTTTAGCAATTTTTGGAACAGTTCTTAGCATTGTAACTTTCTTTTTATTCGGAATTGCATCAATCTCCCTAATCGTCGGAGGAGTAAATATTGCAAATGCAATGTTCACTTCTGTCTTAGAAAGAACAAAAGAAATCGGAGTAATGAAAGCCATCGGAGCGCAAAACAAAGACATCTTAACAATCTTCTTAATCGAAGCAGGTCTTCTCGGTCTTGTTGGAGGAATATTAGGAGTTGCCGCCGGAATGGGAATAGCAAAAGCAATAGAATACGTCGCAGTTAACCAACTTGCAGCAGGAGGATTATTAAAAGTTATATTTCCTTACTATTTAATCTTCGCCTGCTTGGCATTCGCATTTCTTGTAGGCTCTGTTTCAGGATTGTGGCCTGCATGGAGAGCAACAAAAATCAAGCCTGTTGATGCGTTACGTTACGAATAAGCCGGGAAGAAACTAGGCGAGGAAGATGCGTTGAGGTATGAATAAAAATGTTTTAATACTTGCAACTCTTGTTACAAATATGAATATAACAAAAGAGGCATATATTAAAGCTGTTGAAGTCCTGGATAAATGTTCATATCCTGAAGGTTTTCACGCAGCCTACCCTGGCTACGACGCTGTTTGGGCAAGAGACAGCGTAATCACTTCCCTCGGAGCAAGTTTAGCCAGAACAAAATTCAAGCATGAATTCAAAAACTCTCTTTTAACTTTGGCAAACAATCAATCTGAAAAAGGACAAATTCCAAATGCAATTGATAAGTTCAGCAAAAGAAAACACCATGTAGATTTTATGTCAATCGATTCCTCAATGTGGTTTATCATCGGATGCTACGCCTACAAAAAACGTTACAAAGACGAAGAATTATTCAATCGTCTAAAACCACACTTAGACAAAGCCGTAAACTGGACTTACTACAGAGATTGGGCTGAAGACGAATTGTTAGAACAATTGCCGACGACAGATTGGCAAGACGCTTTCCCACATAGATACGGTCACACAATAAACAGCCAAGCTCTTTACTACAAAGTCCTTATATTAATCGGAAAAAAAGACAGAGCGCAAAGCATCAAAAGCAAAGTCAACGACAAATACGGAAGAGGCCTCTGGACAGGAACGTTTTATCTTCCCTGGCGCTGGAAAGACCACGGAAAATACACAGAAAAAGGCGAATGGTTTGATTCCTTAGGAAATATCTTAGCAATTCTTTTCGATCTCGCAGACAAACACCAAGCAGAAAAAATATTATCACATATAAAAAGAAAAAAAATAGACAAGCCCTACCCAGTAAAAGCGATATATCCCCCAATAAAAAGAGGAAGTAAAGACTGGCAGGATTATTTCTTAGATTGCGAAGCAGGAACTCCTTTCCATTACCTCAACGCAGGAATCTGGCCCTATGTCGGAGGATTTTATATTTTAGCGTTAATAAAATACAAAAAGTTTGAAGAAGCAAGAAAACAATTAAGAAAATTAGCAGAGGCAAACATGAAACTAAAAGGAAACTTCAGCGAATGGCTTCATGGAAAAACAGGAAAACCGAGCGTTGGCGGCGGCCAAGCCTGGAACGCAGGTATGTATCTTGCGGCTTATGAAAGTTTGAAGAAGAAGAAAGTTTTGATTTAAACTTTCAAACCAGGAACACAATACTCCTCTTGTGATATCTTCTCAAGATGTTTAGCGAATTGAATAATTGCCGTAGGTTCTTGCTTCAAAACATACTTCTTAATTAAATTAGAAATGTGCTTTGCAGAAACAATATAATTAAAATTATTGAAAGCGTGCTTTGCAGCGTTCTTTCCCATCTTTTCTCTCAATTTATTATCCTTCATCAACATCAGCAAATAATCTGCTAATTGATTAACATTCGCCCGGTAAGCAAAAGTCTTTGGCTCTGGAAATTTAACCTTATGTCTTTTCTCAAAACCCATTTTTGGATAAACCCATTCGCTGTTTAACTTTACTTCATAATTCACATCAGCTAAAAATCCTGTCTTTCCATGCGAGACAGTATCTTGCGGCCCCCCGGTATTTATCGAAACAACCGGCTTGCCGCAAGCTTGAGCTTCTAACTGAATCATTCCGAAACCCTCTAATCGCGAAGGTGCAGCATAAATGTCACAAGCATTCAACAACAAACCCATCTTTTCTGGAGAAAGTTTCTTCTTGCTATAAACAACTTTGTCTTCAAAACCAAATATTGTTATTAATTCTCTTTCCATCTTCCACCAAATTCTCGCAGACGGACTCGGCCAAATCTTGCAAACATATTTCCATTTTGGAATTTTATCTTTAATCTTGTTCAACGCTTTCAAAATTTCCTGTGCTCCCTTGCTTGTAACATCTCCGCCAGCAGTAAGAATCATGATTTCGTCATCGTTTATTCTAAGCTCTTTCCTAACTTTCTTAACTTCTTTGTCGTTCTTGTCTCTTGGGTAAAATATCTCGTGATCATACCCAATCGGAGCAACCTTGATGTTATCTCCTTTCACGCCATCTCTTATATATGTCGCTTTCACCCAATTACTCGTCGCTAAAATCAAAGGCAACTTATTTAATTCATCCTGATAATTCGCAACCCATCCATCTGCATTGACCCAAGGAACAGGCTTCATCCCATGCTTCAACGGATGCTGAACAAGATTAGGCACATCACCCCAATAACCAATCCCAAAAACAACATCAGGCTTAAATTTATTATAAGACAATTCTTTCTTTTCATTATCTTCCTTGTTAATCGGAACAGATTCATCTCCAATTTCTTTTAAACCTCTCATCAAATAATGCCCTTGCAGACTCTGCCCGTCGTACTCAACAGGATACGGATATAATACAATTGATTTCATTTCTCCTCTTTTTTTAAGTCAAAAGCTTCTCTACTTGCACAACTCAAAGCTTCAAAGCTCTCTGACCCAAAATCATAAGTAGAAACTACTATTTCAATCTTTCTCTGCAGCGTTTCATCATCCAAAAAAACTCTCCAGTCTGGATTTGGATTTGAAATTGGAATTTTCAATCCAGAATCTTTCCACTCAACACTTCCAGGGAGATAAGAAAAAAAGTAAACTTTCTCCCCAATTAATTCATTTTTAAAAATTAAATGCAAAACAGCTTCGTGGATTTCTTTATGTCTTAAGTGCCCATACTCTCCATTCTTTCCATGCGTGAAGATATACTCAAACTTTTTCTTTGGAAGATTATCTTTAATCTTCTTAGCAACTTTCTCAACATTTAATGGTTCCAGCTTCTCATCATCCAAGTCAGAGATAATTCCTTTCACTCCATACAACTCACAAACTTTTCTAAACTTTGGAGCTCTGTCTTTGTCATTTTTCCTAGACAAACACAAAATTGTCCATTCCCAGTCTGGATTTTTCAAAATAATCCCGCCCATCCAAATTGTTTCATCGTCAGGATGTGCAACAATACAAATAGCTTCAATCTTTTTTTTCATTTCAAATTTTTTCCAGCTTGTTTGTCTAAAACAAACAAAACATTTTTCCGTCTTTGCAATGCACTTGCCGGAATCTTCTTAGACATCTTGTCCAAAGCGGAACTAATTGTTTCAGATTTACTCTTTCCAAATCCAACTAGTAAAATTTTATTTGCTCTAAGAATTGTTCCAATACCAATTGTTAATGCAAATTCAGGAAATTTTCCTTTATCTTTTAAAGTCGCCCTCTCCAGTTTAATTTTTCTGGTATTACTTCTAAACCCAGAACCAGGTTCATTAAAACCAATATGTCCATTTCTTCCAATTCCTAAAATTTGCAAATCCAATCTTCCAATATCCTTTTCATATCTTTTACATTCTAAATTCAAATTTCTTGCTTTCCCGTCGAGCAAATTAATATTGCTTCTTGAAACATTAACCTTGCTAAAAAAATTCTTTTCCAGATAATTCCTCATTTTATTAGTTCCAACATACTCATCCAGACTAAAAATCTTAACTTTAGAAAAATTAACCTTCTTTTTTTTATACAATTTTACTAATTCCCTATAAACAGGAATCATTGTCTTTCCTGTCGCAAGCCCCAACCTCAACCCAGACTTCTTCCTAATCTCTTTAGTAATCAGCCCAGCAACTTCTTCCGCTACTTCTTTCTCTTTAGCAAAAACTAAAACTTCAATCCCTCTTTTCTTAGTCTTTTTCATCTTTCTAAAAATAGGATTTAGTTTATATAATTTTATATCTAAATGTTTTTAACTTCAATTTAATAAATACTTCTCTATGAATAGTGATAATCTTCCAATAGCTTTGTTCATGTCATCTTATCCTCCTAGGCAGTGCGGCATAGCCACATTCACGAGAGACTTGACAAACGCAATAGACACGTCTCAAAAATTCCAAACAAAAATTCTCGCTCTCAACGACCCTTCAAATACATATGAATATTCAGACAAAGTCCTCTACAAATTAAAGGCGTACGATTATGATCAATACATAAAGATTGCAAATCATATCAACAGCAACGAATCAGTAAAAGCCGTCTGCATCCAGCACGAGTTCGGACTTTTCTGCGGAGAACAATCCTGCCATCCTCTTCCTTTTCTAGATCACTTGAAAAAACCAGCAATCATAACTTTTCACTCTGTCTTCCCAACTCCACACGATGAAATTAAAAAATTAGTAATAGCAATATCAAAGCGAGTCAAGAACATTGTTGTCATGACAGACAAAGCTGTTGAAATTCTTCGCCAAGAATATCAAGTTGAAACTCCAATCTCAATAATCCACCACGGAATTCCAGAGGTGAATTTTGAATCACAATTTTCATACAAAAACAAACTAAACCTTTCAGACAAATTAGTTTTGTCTTCATTCGGAATGGTCGGCCCCGGGAAAGGATACGAATATGTTATCGACTCTCTTCCAGAAGTTGTAAGGAGATTTCCAAATGCCCTGTACTTAATTGTCGGAGCAACACATCCAGGAGTTATGGAAGAAGAAGGTGAAACTTATAGAGATTCATTAATTAAAAAAATAAAAAATTTAGGTTTAGAAAACAACGTCGCTTTTCACAACAAATATGTCCCAACTGAAAAAATAATAAATTATCTAAAGGCTTCAGATATTTACATGTCCACATCACAAAACCCAGAGCAAATAACTTCAGGAACCTTGGTTTATGCGATGGGTTGCGGTCGTGCAGTCATATCAACACCATTCCCACACGCAATGGATATTATCAAAGAAAAAAACGGATTAATCGTCGATTACGATAAACCAGAGGAATTTACAGAAGCAATAATTTCCATGCTGTCAAACTCTGAACAAAGAAGATTTCTTGAAATGAACAACTATGAATTCACAAGACAAATGACCTGGAAAAACGTCGGCATAAAATACAGCAAAGTTTTTGAAGAATTAATAAATTGATGATTCTGTTTTCTCCGAGAGGTCAATTGCTCGAATGATAAACAACAAAAGATATATCGGGGATTTATGGCCAACTTCAATATGTTGTGGGGTATTTCAAAGAAAAACAATAATTACTTCCTTCTCCTCTCCCTCTCCTTCAACTTCTTCCTCTTCCATCTTTTCCTAAACCACAAAACCACCCATAAAACCACAAAAACCCAGAACAAATAAAAGTACGCGGATTTAGGCTTAATCTCCTCCGCCTTCCTGTCTGTGAAGTAAGAAGAGTCATAAACAACCCTCTTTGTCAGCATTCTTCGTTCGTCAATTTTATTAGTATAGATTATGCTTACCTCTATCTCTCCATTCTGAGGTATTGCTTCAAATTTCGCAGTTGTGTCCTCATTTGAATCCAGGTCTCCTATGATATTTCTGTTGCTTCCCTTGACCGCTATGTTGTCTTGCTTGGGGATTTCCAAAGTTAAAGCCTCAACGTCATTCTCGCCAACATTAAGTATCTCAAAAGTTATGGTGTTCGTGCTGGTTTCATACTCTTTTATAGAAATCTCAAAATCCACATCAGCAGTTTCAATATTTATATCGAATTGTTCTATTTTAGATAAACTTTTAGTCCTCCCTTGGTCATGATAAACTACAACATCAACAGGGTTGTTTCCGTCAAGTGCATTTTCATGTATCCTTAATTCATAAGGTATAAGCCAAAAAGACCTAAAGTTTCTTATATGAGTCCCACTGCCTATATCAACACGCGCTGGTTCTCCTTCGTCCAAAGAAAAAGGAAAATTTTCTACTATCTCAAAACCAACTTCTCCACACTCAGGGTTATCAACACCATTCATCTGAAACACAACCTTAACATATCCTCCTGGAACAGCAGGATAAGGATCTTGATTGACCACCGAAATATTTAAACCGCATTGCTTAGCACTTGCAAAACCAACATTAAAAAACAAAACAAACACCAGTACCACAAGACCAATAACACTCTTTTTCATATCCCTACAAGAAAAACCTTTTTTTTAAACTTTCTCATTTTTAAAAACAAGCGAACAATGTAAATCAAACGCTCTAACCAAACATTACAACAATCATTTCCAGACATAATTAATCAGATAACACACAATTTCTTCGCAGCTTTAACAATAGCCTTCTTATCAACCCCATATTTCTCTAACAACTCCTTGCTTTTGCCAGAATGTGGAATTTCCCTAACAGCCAAATGTGAAATCTCAATTCCAGTATTTTCCAATTCCTCTGCAAGCATCTCACCGATTCCTCCCTCTTCATAATGGTCTTCAGAAACAACAACTTTTTTCCCATGCTTCTTCACAAAATCAATAAATTTCTTAGAATCAAAAGGCTTCACACAATACAAATCAACAACCGCGCTATTAATTCTCTTTTTCTTCAACGCTTCATGAGCTTGCAAACACTCATGCAGCGTGATTCCTGCACCAACCAAAACAACCTTGTCCTTCTTACCCTGTTTTAGAACTTTAAAGTCTCCAACCTTAAACTCTTCTTTTTCATTGTAAACAACAGGGGTCTTCCCACGAGTCGTTCTAATGTATTTCAAGCCTTTCGTCTTCGCTGCCAAATATACAATCTTCTCAGTAGAAATCCCGTCTGAAGGATACAAAACAATGCTCTCAGGCAGCGCTCTAAACATAGCTATGTCTTCCAAGCCCATTTGTGATGCTCCGTCTTCCCCAATCGAAACGCCAGCATGCGAACCGCAAATTGTAAAATCGCCAGAAGACAAAGCACTCATCTTTATTTGGTCATGCGCCCTAGAAAGAAAAGCAGCAAACGTCGAGCCAAAAACATTAAATCCTTTTTTACTGAGGCCAAGACAAATACTAACCATATCCTGTTCCGCAATAAACGCTTCGATAAACTGCCCAGGCCTTACTTTCCTAACCTCACCAGAGTGCGTTGAATTACTAACCTCTGCATCAACAACAATCACATTCGGATCTGACACAGCTAAATTAGCAAGCGCTTTCCCATAAGCCATCCTAGTTGAAACAAAGCCTCCAAGCTCATACTGACTGGTCTTAACCCTACTCTTTTTGTTTTTAGAAACCTCAATCTCCTTCGGACTCTCAATTTTAATTTTAGGCATCTTAACATTAGGGATTTCCTTCAACGCTTTTTTCAATTCTTCAGAATTCATAGCCTTCCCGTGCCAATCCTCTTTGTTCTCCATAAAACTCACGCCATTGCCCTTCTTAGTCTTCGCAATAATCGCAGTCGGCATCGCCACTTTCCGCGCCACACCAAACGCCCCAATCAATTGCCCAATATCATGCCCATCAACTGCAATCGCATGCCACTTAAACGTCTTAATCCCATCAACATATCTTTGTATATCATGCCCCACCATTGTCTCGCCGCTCTGCCCCAGCCTATTAGCATCAATAATAATACACAGGTTATTCAAATTATAATACGGCGCCAACTGCAAAGCCTCATACACGCTTCCTTCAGCCATCTCACTGTCCCCCATTAAAACATACGTCCGATATTTTCTGCCATGTAGTTTCGCAGCCAAAGCCATGCCAATCCCAATCGAAGCACCCTGCCCGAGCGACCCAGTCGCAACCTTCACCCACTTAAGTCCGCGATGGGGGTTTGAGTTCTGGGAACTCCTATTGTAGTTTTCTGAACTCCTAGAAGGTCTTTTTCTAAAAGAGCTTGTAGGCATCGGGTGCCCTTCCAAATTACTGGTCAACTTCCTCAGTTTTTTCAAATCATCCTTAATACATCCCGCCCTAAACAAAGAAGAATATAATATCGGAGCAGCGTGACCCTTGCTCAAAATAAACTCATCATTATCTAAATTGTTTGGATCCTTAGGATTATATTTCATCTCATGGAAAAACAGCGCAGCCATTATCTCAGCACACGAAAAACACGAACTCGGATGCCCCGAGCCAGCAGCCGTCGTCATTTCAGCTACGTCTCGTTTTAGAACATGCGCTACATTTATAAGTTGCTCTACTTCAGCCATATTACCTCTCTTTCATAAATAAGACAGTCAAAGAATTATAAAAACCTTGGGTTTTGGTGTTATCTCTTGAACAGGGAGACAATTTAAAATCTAGACAAAAATCAACCCCTTCTCTTTAGATTAATATTCCTCTTCCTATTCCGTCTCGACCTTCTCTTAGCCATCTTTATAGATTGTTTTTTTGCCTTTCCCATTCCCACTCCAATAATAAACTGCTTTTAAATTTATCTAATGGGAAATTAGATCTTCCTTCTCCGCAACAAATTAGCATTCCCCACAACAGTAATACTCGATGCAGCCATAGCAATCTCCGCAATCACCGGATGCAACAAACCCGCAACAGCCAACGGAATCGCAACTACATTATAAGCAAACACCCAGAACAAATTCTGCTTAATCTTCCCAAAAGTCGCACGCGACAAGTTAATCGCTTGCACAACACCCATCAAAGAACCTTTAGCTAAAACAATATCTCCTGCCTCAATTGCAATGTCTGTGCCCGTGCCCATCGCAATCCCAACATTAGCTTGCTTCAACGCAGGCGCATCATTAATTCCATCCCCCACAAACGCAACCATTCCACTCTTTTGCAATTCCTCAACTTTCTTAGCCTTATCCCCTGGCAGAACATTCGCAATGGTATATTTAATACCAACTTGCTTTGCAATTGCCAAAGCCGTTCTTTCATTATCCCCTGTGATCATCACCGTCTTATAACCAGAATCATTCAATTTCTTAACAGCCTCAAGAGAGTCCTCTTTAACAGCATCAGCAACAGCAATCGCACCGATCACCTTTCCATTTTCAGAAACAATTATGGTTGTTTTACCATCCTCCTCAAACTCTCCTATCTTCGCCTCAATACCCTTAACTAAAATCTTCTGTTCCTTCATCAATGTCTGATTACCAATAACTATTTTTTTCTTACCAATTTCTCCCTGTAACCCGCGACCACGTAAAATCTTAAACTTCTTTACTTCTTTCAGTTTCTTCCCATCAACAAATGAAACAATCGCCCGCGCAATTGGATGTTCAGACAACTTCTCCAAACTCGCCGCAGTTTCCAACAAATAATCCTTCTTAATTTTCCCAACAGTATAAACATCCACAACCTCTGGTTTTCCTTTTGTTATCGTGCCTGTTTTGTCAAACACAATTGTCTTAACTTCCTTCATAGTCTGAATCGCTTCACCTTTCCTAATCAATATCCCTCGTTTAGCGCCCATGCCAGAACCAACCATCAGCGCAATCGGCGTTGCCAATCCCAATGAACACGGACACGCAATAACCAAAACTGCAATCGCAACCCCAATCGACCTACTAACATCCTGCGTAAATATCATCCAATTAACAAACGTCAAAACAGCCAGCATCAAAATTATCGGAACAAAAACACTCGTAATCTTATCAGCCACTTTCTGAATCGGAACCTTTGTCCCTTGAGCCTCCTCAACTAACTTGATAATATTCGCCAAAAACGTATCTTTTCCAACTTTTGTCGCCTTAATATACAAAACACCATCCTGATTAACAGTCGCTCCAATCACATTGCCCCCCTTGGTTTTATCAACAGGCAGACTCTCTCCAGTAACCATGCTCTCATCCACTGAACTCTCCTCCCTAACAACAACTCCATCAGTCGGAATTTTCTCCCCAGGTTTCACAATCATAACATCCCCAACCTTCACATCAGAAATAGGAATCTCAATCTCCTCTTTTCCACGCAAAACTCGCGCCTTCTTCGCCCCCAATTCCAAAAGCTTTCTGATCTCACTTGAGGCCCTGCCCCGCGCTCGCGATTCAATATATTTCCCTGTAACAAAAATAGACATAATCATTGAACTAACTCCAGAATAATCCTGTGTCAAACCAAAGAAATGCAAAAACCCTGTAATATATGCAATTACAGTTCCCAAAGCAATCAACGAATCCATGTTAAAGTAAAACGTCACAAGCCCACGCATTCCTGCCTTAATAGTTTGCCAGCCAAAAATAAAAATGACTGGAAACGCAAGAACAAGCAAAACAATCGGCATCCATTTCATTGGAACCAAAGACAAGCCAAAAACCATTCCAGAATACATAATCAACATAATCGGCACAGTCAAAACCCACGAACCAATCAACTTTCTCTTCCAACTCGCTATTTCTCTCTCTTCAATAGATTTTTCCTCAGCCATTTTATTCCACCCGTACTTCAACAACTTTAAACCCCGCTCTAGAAACCGCATTTTTCATTTCCTCTTCGCTAGTAGAATCATCAGCCTCAACAAAACCCTTATGAGTCATCACACTCACAGTTACTTCCTTAACGCCTTTAACTTTCTTCAAACTTTTCTCAACATTCGAAGCACAAGAAGCACAATGCATCCCTTCAATTGTCAGCTTTAGTTTTTTCATTTCTTACCTCCCAAATTATCAACAACTCTCTTTAATTTCTCACTAACTTCTTTAGCAACGCATTGGAGCTTTTCATTTTTAACCATTGACATAGCCTCCATTGGATTCACCGCTGAAACAATTGTCTCTCCGTTTTGAGAATAAACAATCACGTTGCACGGCAGCAATAATCCGATATTCTTTTCTGATTCTAAAGCCTTATGAGCAAGGGGAGGATTGCAAGCCCCCAGGATTAGATAATTGTCGTAGTCGACATCCAACTTCTTCTTCAGGGTTTCTTTCACATTTATCTCAGTCAAAACACCAAATCCCTCTTTCTTCAACGCAGCCTTCACATTTTCAACTGCCTCTGTAAATTCCAAGTCAACTTTCCTGCTAAATCCGTATCCCATTACTTCTTACCTCTCTGAATTTTTTTAACAAGCCAAACAATAAACAAAACCAATGCAACAATTATCAAAATTTGAATTATCCAACCAAAAAAACCTATTCCAGACATCCCTCCATAAAACCAGGACATCATGCCGCAGCCATAATCTCCATCACCTACATCAGCAGAAACCAGACCCATTAAACTAATCAGAACAAATACCATTGCTAATGGCTTTCCAAACTTTATCTTGTCATACTTAACTCTGCACTGTCTAGAACAAAAATCTCTGCTCTTATCTTCCAATACCATGCCACACATCTTGCATCCTTTCCCAACTCCAGAATACACTTTTTCATAACATATTGGACATTTCTTCTCTTTCATTTTTCCTCCTTGCTTTTTTGAGACCTTAAAATATGAATGCAATTTCCCGCCATATGCTTTTCAATTATTTCCATTAAGGGTTTGATGGTCTTCCCATTCAATGCGTAGTATCTATATTTTCCTTCTGTCTCTAGGGTAATAAAACCACACTCTCGCAGCCTTGCCAGATTATGGCTAACAGCAGTTTGATCCATTCCAAATTCTTCGACAATCTCTGAAACATTCTTCTTTCCTTTCCTTAAAAGATTAATAATTTTCAGCCTTGGCTCGCTTACTAACGTGCCAAAAAATATTTTGTACGCCGCGTAAAGTTCTTCGTTTGTGTAACCTTCGCTATGGCATGATTTTAATATGCTTTTGTTTATCATATGATAATAGGATACATATGTGCTATTTAAACCTTTTGCTATTCAAACCTATATTTACCTTTCGCTATATCAGAACTCTTGATAACTAAGTTATCCCCAACAATCTTACTTGGTAAATAACCTGGCCAACATCCCCCGCCTGCTTTATTCTCAGTTCCCAACCCAGTTATAGGATACTTATTCCCACAATTATTGCAAATCATCATATTCCCTTCCTGTCTATAGCCCTTGCGCGAACCATAGCAAACGTCGCACGCATCAAAAGCAGTCTTAATTGTTCCATCGCTTGACTTAACAACAAAGTACCTAACTCTTGTCCCCTCAATGTCAGACTCGTACCACTTCGCTTCTGCTGATATTTCTGACAGCGGAATACTTAATTCATTAGCAGAAGCAGTGCCAACCACATTTCCTGTAATCGCACCCCTTCCAAATATGAAAAATCCTAAAACAATCAAAACCAATACTCCCCAAAAATATGTTTTCTTCACTTTCATCTTAACCTCCGCAACCTCCGCCGCATCCACCACCGCAGCTACTGCCACCCCCACAAGTTGGACTTCCACAAGAGCCTCCGCTAGAACCAGCTGCAAGTGGCTGCACCTGCTTCACGCCGCCATCTCCAACCCCACCAGAACTCTCGCCAAGAGTTGTAGGTTCTCTCGTAACAGTGGCCGGATATTCCTCAAAAACCTCCAGAGCCAAAATATCCTCTTTCGAAGTCAAGTCAGGATCAAACAAAACTTCCAAATCATTAGGGAAATTAAACCTCACATCTTCAACACCTTGAATAGTTTTTAACTCACTTGTTATTAATGGCGCATGACCCGGGCACGGAATATCAACACTCAGTTCCATCAAAGGCAAACCACCATAATCTAAATTAGCAATAGCATTTCCAGTCGCACCAACATTTGCTAACATCGGAAAAATCACCAAAAACAAAACAAGATTTATTCCTATAGTAGAACCATACATTCCAAATAGATAACTCTTCTTTTTCTTTATACCTTCTTTGTTTAACAGCTTATGTTTCTTCAAATATATCACAGAAGAAAGTGTAGCAAAACCAATAGATACTCCCATTAGTGCATGAAAGAAATATCTATTCATCAAAATAGGTTTGAAAAACTGCATTAAAACTGTAACACCTAAAACACTTCCTATAATAAATGCAATGCACCCAATATGGGGAATCAAACCATAAATAAGTCCTTGCTTGATATTGCCTTCCTTATCTTTCTTCGGTTGGCAACACGCCGGCAAGTCTTCGGTTTTTTTGTTTGTCATGCCATTTCCAGAAACCTATTTTATTTAAGCGCTTTTGTGAAACTAGTTTCACACCGTGAAAACAATAACTTCTTAAACTAATTCACCTAAAAATAAAAATGGAAAACAAGAAAGTTGGCTACTTGCTCCTAGGGATATCAATAATCATAATCTTCATTATCTTTCTATTTAACAACGCGATGAAAGAAATAGTCATAGGCCAATGCGGCCCAGTCCACGGACCAACCTGCGAGATGAACAAAACAATAGAGCAACAAACGTATCTCTCTCTAGGGATAGTCGCAGTCCTAATCATAATTGCAGGAATTCTAATCTCTTCGAAACCAAAAGAAAGAATAATCCTGCGCAAAGTGCATCCCAAAAAAAAGAAAATAGATATCTCTAGTCTAAAGCCAGAAGAAAAACAAGTTTTCAAATTAATTCAAGAAACAAAAGCAATCTTCCAATCAGACCTCATAGACAAACTCGGTTTCGGTAAGGCAAAGATGACCAGAGTCATAGACCGCTTAGAAGGCCAAGGCCTCGTAGAAAGAAAACGCCGTGGAATGACAAACATCGTAGTTTTGAAAGAAGATTAATCTCTCTTAATCTTCTCAACCTCTTTCATCATTTCCCTGAATTGCTCTGCATGTATGTGCAATTGCGCAGTCAATTGCAACTTCGCTTCCTGAAACTTCTTCACTTGTTCTTTAATCACTTTTCTCGCCTCTTCAGGAGTTTTCCTAACTAAAACTCCAGCACCAACTTCAACAAATAACTTTTCATTTTCTTTCCTTTCTACTTTCATATGTACACCACGCCCAATATTAGTAAGAACCTCTTCTTCTTTCTCTTTTTCCAAAACCCCCAAGCTTCCACTAAACTGCTCAAGTTCTTTAATCTGCTCATTAACAAAATCAAGTTGTTTCTCAATTTCCTCGGATTGCTGTCTAAGCATGATTGCTCTTTGCAATAGCTCTTGGTTTTCTTGCAAGTTTTCCATCAGAGAAACAGAAAATAGAGGGTTTTAAGCTTTTGGATATATACTCCACACCTCGAGAGTTTCCATAAAAACTTCCTTAGAGGCAACAATCGAGGCCTTAGAGTTTATGAAACGTAACGAGCTTGTTAAGGAAAGACAAGGCAAGAAAACGAATAAAGTTGAGAGATTGTTTAGCCTGGCTAAATAAGAAAAATTAGAATAGATCCTTAATTGCTCCCCCCTGGATTTGACTAAGCTCTAAGTTATATCTTTCTTTCCTGAGCCTCTCAAGTTCTTCCTCTTGGCCTTTCATAGAAGGAATGAGTTGTGCGAGGTGCGATGCATACTCAATACGGCGATTATCTATTCTTAAACTCGCGTCTCTTTTGTCCGCATCTGCTTGATACTCTTTAACCCTTGAAGTTACTGCTTCTAAGGGATTTTCAACTAGTGTAAGAGGTTCAATTTCTTGAAGAAAAATATAAAATTCCTTCAACCTCTCTATTCCTAGCGTTCTCTTTGGGATAAGGGGTTTACGACTCTCAAAATAAGGATTATCTATTTCAAAACATTTACGATCCAACCAACCACCCAACCCCTTAAGGGCACTGAGAGTTTCATACTCTGCTGTTTTTTGCTTATGTTCATCAATAAACTTTTGATCGCGAAGAATACATTCTTGCATATCCTTTAAATTTCCACAAACATACCGGCGTATAGCTGTCAGGACTCTCCCTTCAGAAAGATCATCACCATGTAATGCGTTTTGACCATTCTCACAATCAGAACAAGCCATTGTTTTTTCAAAATTTTCAACGAGCCTTTCTCTAGCAGTATATTTGTTTGTCCCATTTTTATTCCTTCTATTAAGTATGCCTTCCGCAACCCTTTGTTTGAAATTACTAAAAGGGGTAATAAGAATCCAAGGAAAGGGATTTGGGTCTGTGTCGTGAATACTCAAAGATAATCTATAGAAAAATCTCGTTATCGGATTCATCCTAGCCAACTTATTCTCTATTTGTTGATCTTTTTCTTTAAAGCTATCCATTAGCTCGTGATTTTCATCATTAGCTTCTTTTATTGTCCTCTCTAATTCTGAATCTAGAAGCCCATCAAACTCTTTACGAATGCCTTCTAAACTAATTTCTATCATTTTACTTAGACCCTCCGCGATATTTTTCCGATATTTGAAAATCATCCATTTCGTAAATATGCGCACCACTCTGGAATATGCCTTCCTTGAAAAAAGCAACTTTATCTAACACAAAATTTCCAGATCTATAAAAGTGGGAACTTTTGTTAGACATCCCTAGATAATACAATCTAGGAATATCAAGGCTACGCCCTACAAAACCTGCAAGACAAAACCTTCTAAGATCTCCGCAGGATATCACAGTTTTTTTGTTAGGTTTAAAGGAAATTTTGACTAGATCTCCGTCTTCAACTTTTTCCTCGAATCTTTCTGTCACATCTCTTCTGTTTTCTGTTTCATCTGTCATTTTGATATCCATTTATTTGTTTAGATTTCCTCTTTTGATGGATCTGGTATTTTTCCAACACTTTAAAGTCAACCATCTTGTGAACAATTAAAGGAGCAGATTTACGTCCTCCTCTAGAATATTCTCCTTCTTTCATAAATCGTTGTGGATTTGAACCTCTTCCAACTGTGTCTATTCTACAAAATTCTGATACCTCTCTAGAATTCCCAAGATAATAAAAATGATCTCCAATTCCCCCACTATCTCTCCTATGTTTTACTACACCTACAAAATCGAAATCATCAATGTTAGGATATTCTCTTTTGGTTTCTTCGGTTCGCTCGAAATTGATTCTTACAGCATCTCCGTCAGATACCTCTGAGCTAAACCTTTTTACTACTTCGCTCCTTGTTGCGTCTGCTACAGCCCTCTCCCTTTCTAAGTACTCTGCGCGTGCGAGTAACTCTGCTTCATATCTGTTTTTTCCATAGAAAACAAACAAAATCTCCCTACATAAATTTTATACATTATATGTCAGGTTTTACAATTATTTTCTAAGAAGAAGAGGCATTAATCTAGATTCAGCTTTTTTCAAGTTTTCTTGAAATGTCTGCTTAGATACTCTAGCCACCTTAGCCAGTTTGTCCAAATTAGTTTTTTTTGGAAACTGGTAATATCCAGACTTATACGCTAGTTCAATAGCCCCCCTCTGCTTTTTTGGGAGATCTGGAAACAGTTGAAGAATATACACTTCTCCAAGACCCTTCTCTTCAAATCTCAATATTTCAAAATGAGTAACGTTCTTTGCCTTTTCCATGACCTTTATTAGATTTTCTAGAGGTTTTCTGCTCCAGGAGGCAACCTCCCAACCTTCGTAACCATCTGGAGTATTGTAACCTGGAGTGATGTAAAGGATTTTCGTATTATATATTGCTTCGTAAGATTCCTTGTCGGTTTCTTCCTTAGTTAGTGTAAAAATAATTTCTTTCGATACCTCCATTTCAATTACCCTTGGATTCTTTTTCAAGTCTTTCAAATATTTTTTAATATCTTTTTCATCACCTTTAGTAACATGCAAGGCAGAAGTATAAAGATTCTTCCCTTTCATTTCATGTCTCAACGGAAAAAATTCTATGGACAAGTTATATTTCTTTACCAGTGGAGCAAAAATACAATCTCTATGCCTCAACTTGAATTTTAAATACCACATACCTTACATATCAGGTTGAAGTTTATAATCTTTTCTAATCTTCCAAACCCACAACTCTTCCATAAAAACTTTCTCACTCGCGATAACTTTCTTAACAAAATTCTTCTCTTTCAAAACATTCCCAATCTCTCCCAAAGGCGTCAAAGACGAAACAACCAACAAGATAATTCCATCTTCTGACAAATAATCTCCAACATCTTTCAAAAACCTAACAATTATCTCATCCCCTTTCTTCCCCCCAGAAGTAGCCAACGCGCTCACCCTATCCTCCAGAGAATCATAAGGTAAATAAGGCGGATTAAAAATAATTAAATCAAATTTTCCAGAAGAAATATTAGAAAACAAATAAGATTGAATAGCATTAATCTCTTTCTTCTTACAATGTTCAACACTTTCAGGATTAACATCAACTGCAAGAACTTCCTTTGCTCCTGAATCCAAGGCAGCCCTTGCCTGAATTCCACTCCCAGTTCCAACATCCAACACGCGCTTTCCATTCGCCCGAACTTTAACTTCTTTCTCCAACAAATAAGAATCTTCAGCAGGTTCGTAGATCATTTTTTCCTAGCCAAATACTGAACAAAAATACTTTTCTTCTTCTCTTTTTCCTCAAAATCATGAAACTTCTTCTCAATAACAAAATCCCTGCTTAAAATCTCAACCATGTCTTTCTGATAAATCGGATAAAAATCTAGTTTGCTCCATACTTTGTTTTCTTTATCATAATAATGCAATACAACAACTGTGTCACTAATATACGCAGGAAAAACAATAATTCTTTTCTCAGAACCATGGTAATAAATTGTATAATCAAAAGTAAAATTTTCAAATATTTTTTCTTTTGGCAGGTTCATTAGCGATTTTATGTAATCATAATTTCTTGAGTCAATAAATAAATATCCTCCTTTCTTAATCAAGCCCGCAAACTTGCTAACAACAACTTGTTGCGCTTTTTTTGTGTATCCTCTTGTTCCACCACCAATATAAGTTAAGGAATTTCCTGTCAAAAACCCGAAATCAAAAATATGTGTATATCCTGGATCTGCGTTTGGCAAGTCTAGCCAATTAGCTTTATGAACTTCAACCTCTTGCTTTTTCTTATCAAATAGCTTAGTAGCTTGTTTAATAAAGTCCTCATCAACTTCATTTGCTTCTATACTCTTTAATAAATATTTCTTTTTCTCTAATTCTTCAATTATTCCGCTTAATTCAACACCCCCTCCGACACCGAAGTCAATAACGCTCCGCAAATTGCGTTCCATTATCAATTCAGTCAAAAAATCAATCTCTCCTTTTTTCGTTTCACCTTTAAACTGCGGATAGATCTCTTTCTCCCAACTCACAAACTTGTAATCTTCAAACTCCTCAATCGGATTGCTGATGTATGGTAATGTATTCACAAAGCCCATTGTCCAGTCAAGAATCTTATTTTTTTAAACCTGCTGTTAAGACAAACCTCACCATCACAAAAACAACAAACGGTAAAACAACAGCATAAATCAAAGCATCCCCTAAAATTCCTTCAATAGAATCAATTAGAAAATAGATCACAAAAAAGACAACGCTTAAACTTAATGTTCCTAAATAATTCTTCTTGACAAATTTCATAGATTTCTGCACACTCTCCAGAACATTCAAATCGTTAACAACAAGAAAAAAACTGGAAAATGTAAAGAAAATTAAAATCCCTACAAGACCTGCAAAGTAAATTAAGATAAAAATTAACAAAGCAGCATTGAGATTCAAACCAAAAGCTTTACCAATAAAAAACGCACCATAATGTGCAATACCCCAAATTAAAATTCCCACCGCCAACATAATCAACACAATCTGAAAATTCTTAAACCAAAACTTGTTCGCATTCAACGTAAAATCTTTCCGCTTTGCTTTTCCTTTAACTGTTTTTTTTGCCATGCCAATCAAACCTGCAAAAAAATAAGAAACTAAAACAAGAGAAACCAATCCGACCACAATGGTCCAAATGACGTTGGAGATAGTTGTCTGCAAGCGAGGAGCAAGAGCACTACCAAATTGAGAGATTATAAATAAAATAAACCCCAACAAGATAGACAGAACTAAAATAAGAAAATTTTTATAAATATCTTTTAACCCCTTCCCAAACAAATTAAAAAAATCTTTAGGTTTCATTTTACGCACAACAAAGATACATCAGCTTTGAAGCTGAGCGAGGAATTGCCCCCCAGAATTTATTTTTTTAGATTTATTATAACCACAATTACTAATCATAAGCCTTACTCTTTCTGCTTTTGGTTTTTTTAACATTTTAACTAATATCTTATCCTTCGGTGTAGTTCATTTTTTAAATTTACGTCGCCAAATAATAAATCAAATAACCAATAGCACTAATAAACACGACAAGCAAAAACACCATGAAAATAATAATTCCCATTTTTCTACTTCCTTTTTGTTTTATGCCTGTTTTAGGGAGTTGAGGTAGGGGAGGTTTTTCTATCTCTTTAGAGGCAGGGGTTGGATCAACAGGAGCTTGAGGAGCACTGCCTTTCGAACCAGCACTTTCGCTCGACCTTGAATAAACAATATTACTCGCTCCTGTAGAAATCGTTTGCACAGCTGCCTTCACCTCTTGCGGATTATACCCTGCATTAACAAGACTCTGAGCAGCCAGCTCTAAACTCTGGCCACGCGTCATCGCGTTTTTAATCCCTGCAATAATTTCTTCGCGCATTTTACTCATCTAAACAAATGAAAAGTAGTTTAAATAGGTTTTCAGAGTGTAAAGCAAACCCTTTAACTGAACATCATGTTATGCTTGGTAAACACACAAGACAAGATTTATTATTAATAATGGGGAAGGGGTTGGACAAGATTGAAGTTATATGTTTTGTATTCATTCTCAAATCTCGTGTTCAATTGGGAAGTTGAATTAACACCGAGAAATCCAAATTTTTCAAAATATTTATAACTTTCCCCTACATTTTATTCCCATTTGGGTTTAATACCCCGATGCTTGCATCGGCCAAATGGGAATTAGAGATTTCCGTTGGAAATTCGCGTAGTACACTACAGCTTACTGCGAGTGAACGTGGGATAGCGAATTTCAGGAAATCTATTTATTTTCTAATTGTAGGGGGAAAACTATTCAACCCGCAGCATCCCGCCGTCCTGCATCAAATGAACAGTTTTGTTCAACTTATATCCCATTTCCTGGGCCAACTCTGCGCCAGCAGTTGTCTTCTTCAAGTCACCATGTGACGGAATAATATGTTGAGGATTTGTCAGCTTTATCAAATCACGCAGATCTTCTCGCCCTCCATGCCCCGAGGTATGGACATTATCAAAAATCCTCACCTGAAATTTTTTAAGACGCTTTCTCAACTGCTCACAGCTTGCTTCATTTACAGGAGTAGGAATTGTCTTCGAAGAAAAAATCACATGGTCGTCCTGAGAAAGATGCAAGTGTAACTGGTTCCTTGCAATCCTGTCTAAAATACTTCCTGGCTCTCCCTGATGACCAGTACAAACAACAAGATACTTTTTTTTATTCTTATTCACGCTTTGCAGGGCTTTTTCTAGCTGTCTTCTGTAAGTGAAAATCTTGACATTTTTCGCAAAACCGCCTTTTCCAACGTTTTTCGCAGCCTGCATATATTTGCTTAAACTTCTCCCAAGGAAAATAACCTCCCTTCCCAACCGCTGTCCAAATTCTGTTATAGTTTTCAACCTTGCTATGTGCGAAGAAAAAGTCGTAATAATAATTCCAGAGTTTCTGTTTTCTGTTCCAAACAAAACATCTTCCAACAAACCCCTTGCTATTTTTTCAGAAGGTGTTTTTCTGTCATCAGGTGCATAAAGACAATCTGCAATTAATACTTTAATTCCTTGCTTTGACAATTCTTTAAATCTCTTATAGTTTGGCTTTTCTCCAAACGTCGGGGAGTTATCTAGTTTGTAATCATTAACATACATGACCACGCCTTCCGGCGTATGAACCGCAATAACCGTGCTCTGAATCGTAGAATGAGTTATATTAAGAAATTCAACTTTATAATTTCCGCTCTTGCCCTTTATCACACGAGAAGAATTCAAGTTTACAGGAATAATTTTGTTTCTTATTCTTTGATTATTGTCCTTCATCAAAATTTTCAAAACTTCCATTGTAAAAGGACTTCCCAAAACATCTGCATTGTATCTCTCAGCAAGATAAGGAATCGCACCGACATGGTCTAAATGAGCGTGCGAAACTAAAATAGCTCTAACTTTCTTTCTCAAATTTTTCTTCTCTAAATAAAGGTCATCAGGCAACGCTCCCAGCGACCTCATACCCTTTTCTGTCGGTATCTTCTCTCTTTCTTCAACAGCAACAATAGCAGGCAAAAACAAACCGCAGTCAAAAAGCAAAACATCTTCGCCAATTTCAAGTGCAGTCATGTTCTTCCCAACTTCGTCATAACCGCCGATTGTGTGTATCTTCATCAAAACAAAAAGAAAATAGAGTTTAAATATCTTTCAGAAATAAAAGAAAAAGAAAAAAGATTGTTTAGACGCAAGGTGTGGAGCTTCTGAAAATTTCGCCAGAGAGGGAAATACATGCATAGGCTGTGCTGTTCCCAACATATTCTTGTGAATTCAACTTTCCTGTTGCACCAAGTTCTCCATAAACAAGAAGGTTTCCTCCTTCTACGACTACAGCACCATGGCCAACATCATAGGGGTCCTCGCCGACAGTCAACGAAGCACCATTTCGCGCATGAAGTTCAATATCTTCATTCTCATTAAGAAGTATTAATCTCATGTCAGGACTTCCGTCTGTATTTATAACAAAATCATCTGTAAATAGTTGGTTCCCAGTTATTGCGCCCGCGCTAACATATTTAAAAGTAGCGGCATCGCCAACAGTAATATCTTCTGAAGCTGTGAGACTGATTACCTCACAAACCCCATCAGCATTACAAGCATTCGCATTAACCTCAGATGTAATCTTCAAGTTAGGAGGACTAAACATAGCATTACCCATCACACTCACTGTAATAACCGAAGCCACAACAGCCGCAATCACAGCAACAACTATCGTCGTCCAAAGTTGTTTATTATTCATTCTATCACCTCCTTTCATATTCTTCTTTATAATTAACTTCTAAAGAAAAGAATTTTCCTATATATATCGGTAATAAAAAATCAAACAAAACTAACAACTCCTTTTTCTGTAAGGAAACTTCCTCAACAGAATACCCTCACAATCGCTCCCATATATAATTAATCAGAACTGATTGATAATTTTAAATGTAAACTATATGTAATCTCTTCTCGACAACACATCTAACAATCCTCTACACAAAATATATATACATTCATTTCCAAAACAAACTATGATTAAAGACCTGCATAATTCCCACAGGAAACATAGAAACGCGCTTTATGGTTTAGTTATAATTCTTGCAATTTTACAAACAACTTCTTTCGTTATAATGAGTATGCAAGTTTCAAAACTAAATGTCAAGATTGATGCAGAAATGGAAAGAACAGCTTCAGAGTTAAGAGAATTCACTACAGAAATAGTTGAGAATTATGATGCCATCTACCAAGAAAATTTCAATCAGATATCTGGTGCAATAACAAGACAAGAAGAAGATTTCGACCAGGAAATAAAGCTCTTGAAATCAGCACAAGACGATTTTTCAGGAATAATTGAAGATGCAGTAAAAAGTGTTGTTACAATCCGCACAGACAGGTCAATCGGAACAGGCTTTATTGTCCATTCCTCTGGTTTTATTGTAACAAATTACCACATTATAATCGGCAAAGAAGAAAATGTTGAAGTTGTAACATACAACAGAGATTCCTTTCAAGCACAGTTTATCGGAAAAGATGAGCTAAGAGACCTTGCATTGCTTAAGATTCCTGGCCAATACGATTTTCTTGAACTGGCAGATTCGTCTGATTTACAAGCTGGAAAAAAAGTAATTGCAATAGGAAACCCCCTAGGTTTAACATTAACAGTAACAGAAGGAATTATCTCAGCTTTAAACCGCGTGGGCCCAAGCGGCCTTGCTGAATATGTCCAGACAGATGTCTCCCTAAACCCCGGAAATTCCGGAGGCCCATTAATTGACACGCAGGGAGAAGTCGTGGGAATCAATAATTTCAAAATAGGCGGAGCAGAAAGCCTGGGCTTTTCTCTTGAAAGCGGAGTCATTAAGGAGAGAATAAATATTCTTGCGAATGCCACGATAATTGCATAGGAACCTGACCATTAAGATTATCACTCTCGTCAGATAAACTGCAAGAATGATTTACTTTCATAATTGAAATAAAAAATATCACACAACCCCACAATAAAAATAGATTGACATTAATCACGCGAACGCAGTGAGCAATTACAAATTAAACAATTTTATAAAGGTAATTCCCTTCTCAATTAAATGAAACTAAAAACAAAACCCTCTGCAAAAATAAAAAGACGTTATCTCTTGTTAGAAGCAAACTCCAAAAAGGAAATTGAAAACACTATCTTGGATTACATCGGAATTTTAGGCTGGGCAAGGGCAGCCCCGCATTTTGTCAAAAAAGAAAACAAAATTATCTTGGCAATTGAGAGAAAATCTTTAAATGAAATCAGGGCTGCTTTTGAACTCTCGCCAAACAAAATTAAAGTAATCAAAGTTTCCGGGACTTTAAAGGGGCTTAAAAAATGAAAAGACTCAACAGAAAAGCACAAGGCATATTCGGTCTGTCTTTCGGAGCGATTTTTTCAATATTCATCATCGCGTTAATAATCGCAGTCGCCTTTTTCGCAATAAACCATTTCCTTAGTTTAAACAAATGCACACAAGTGGGATTCTTTTATAATAACTTACAAAGAGAAGTAGAAAAAGCATGGACATCTGGAATTTATGGCGATGCTTTCAATGGAAGCCTTCCTCAATCAGGTTTGTTAGGAACAAAAATTAAAAAAGTTTGTTTCGGAAGATTAGATTCTTCATTCATTGACGATCCAGCAGTCAACAACGAACTCCTAACCAACTACTTATTTAATCCATCAGAAAACAAAAACATCTTCCTCTATCCTCCAGAAGAAGCGTGTGATAAATCACTTGCCACTTTCAATCTAAGATGCAGAGAAGGAAAATCAGAATGCATGACAACATCTGACCGATTCTTCTGCGTTAATGTGGTAAAAGGAAAAGTCAGCGTTTTTCTCAGAAAAGGAGATACAGAAGCCCTTGTCAAAGTGAGCGACAGCTGGACTTAATTATAGTCAACATCTAATCCACCCGCACACTAATAATATTTAGTTTATTTTTATAACAACTAACAAAATTGAATTATCACCACTTCGGAAATCTTTATAATATCTCTTCTTCTTTTTACTTTATGAAAAGAGGTTCTAAAAAAGGCTATGAATTCGGCTTTGCCTGGATATTCACCATCTTTATCGGAGCAGTAGTTATCTTTCTCGCTGTTTATATTGCCACGCAAATTGTTGGTATGAAACAATTAGAAAGAGAATCAGTAAGAGGAAAAAAAATAGGAGTTTTATTAACTCCAATAGAAACAGAACTTGAAGCAGAAAAGTTTGCAACTATTCTTGTTCCAGACGAAACAATGCTCTTTAATGGATGCGATCCCCCGCAGTCACTTGGAAACCCCTTCGGTTCACAGCACATAAGCACTTCTATAAAATCCTCCATCGGAGGTAAATGGGATGTAAAAAATGAACAAGGAGTTAAAAGCACATTCCACAATAAATACTTGTTTTCAAATCAATCACTGCATGGAAAAGAAGAGTTCTACGTTTTATCAAAACCTTTTAACCTGCCATTTAAAGTCGCAGACCTGCTCATGCTTTGGCCTGACCAAGAAAAATATTGTTTTGTTGGCTTCCCTGATTACATAACAAACGAACTAATGGACTTAAATATGGCCAACATAATTTTAAGCCCTCCTGCATCTTGCCCTCCAGAAGCGAAAAAAGTTTGTTTCGGTTCTTCATGTACTATCAGAGTAGATATAGATACTTTTAACAACAAAGGTACAGTAACAAAAGAAGGCAAAACACTCCCATACATTGAATCTTTTAGTTCAGGCACTAACGAATTCACTTTAATGTATGCTGCAATATTTTCAGACCCTGAAATTTACGAATGCCAGGTAAAAAGATTAATGGCACATGCAGAGCAACTTGCAGACATATACCTTGAAAAAAGAAAAAATATTGGCTGCTCTCCAATATTACAAAACCCTCTTAACCAATATAAGTCTGCAGTTTCAACTGCAGCTGACAACTTCAAGATTAACGAACCAACTGCTGCAACAAATTATCTAAACAATGTTTATGCAAAAGCAGGAGGTCTAGAGATTGCAAACAATGTACAATGTAATATGTTCTAAAAAAGCACAGATGAAAATACAGCAAATGGCGTTTATGCTAGTTGCAGTCATGATTTTTTTTGCAATGGTCGCCTTGGTTTATTTTTCTATTTCAACAGCAAATTTAAGAGAAACAGCTGAACAATTAAGAGAAGAAGAAGCCCAGGAACTAGCAAGCCAGCTTTCAGGAACACCTGAATTAGCATTTACAGCAAGTAGCGATTGTTCAGCATGCATTGATTTTGATAAAGCCTTTGCCCTCTCGCAAAATCCAAACCACGGTAAAAAACTTTGGAATTTAGATTTTTTAATGATAGAAAGAATTTACCCTGACCCTGTTGAAAAAACCTGTCTCATTCCATCAGACTTACCAGACTGCAAAAATATCAGAATTATCAACCTGCCTGAAGGAAGAGGTCTTTCAGGAACTAAAACAGCATTTGTATCTTTGGCAAGGTGGGATGCTAGTTTAGCAGGAGGTTCAGGCGATTACAAGTACGAATTTGGAAAAATCCACACATTAGCAAAAAACCCTTAATTAATATGAAAAAGAAAGCACAAGAAGAAATGGTAGGATTTGTCTTGATAATGCTAGTGGTAGCAGTGGTTTTCCTTGTTTTTTTAGGAATCTACTTAAGGCAGGCAACAAATGCAGAACCAACTAGCAGTGCAGAAATATCCCAATTTCTTGAAGCAGCATTTGAAATCACTACTGAATGCGGGACCCCATTTCCCCGTAAATTGCGCGACGTTATCTTAATGTGTGATACTGGAATAGCTAACTGCCCTCTTACTGGAGAAGACCCCTGTGTTATTCTCAAAGAAACAATGGAAAATGTGATAAAGTCAAGCTGGGTTTTTGCAGAAAACAGCCCGACAAAAGGCTATGTACTTGACATCACTCGGGAAACAACAACAGGACCAGTATCTGTATTAAACGAACCCATCTTTGGAGGAGAGATATCCTGCAGGCAATATCGTTCTGCAGCCAAACCCCTGCCTGACGGAATCACCATGAAGCTGGAGATATGCCTCTAAAATTACAATTTTATATTAATATTCATAGAATTCACTGCAAGAATAGGTCTCAAACGCTCTCTTTTCCCTGTTCTTTCAGCAATCATATCTACAAATCCAAATTTTTCTAGCAACTTGATGTCTTCATTTACAGATTTAAAGTCCCGTTTTAGCAATTTCGCAAGTCCATATATTGAGATAGGTTTTTTTGTCTTAATTGTATGCATCAATCTAGCTTTTTCATTGCTCAACAACTTTCTCAACAAAGCCAAACCTTCAAAATCATAGTCCTTACCGCCAGTAAACCTTCTAAGAAGGGCATTAAATGTCCCGCCCTCGTCGATAATTGTTATTTCTCTTGTTTTTGATTTGTCTGCCATTTACTCTCAATTTTTCCCAAATTATCATATGTGGTATTTTTAACTAGATATGTAGGAAATATACTAAGTATTTATATGTTTCGTTTTTGCACATATTAGAAAAAAGACCCCCCATACTAAAATACAAAAATTCTGCAATTCAAAAAGAGCTGTTTAATCATAGAATAGTAACAAAAGATTTATAAATAAAATCCATTCTCTCTTCGGAGAAACAATAAATTTCAAATAAACTAACGAAAGCTTTTTAAAGAGAATTTTGTTGGACATTACAACCTTATTAGGCTATAAATACGTCGTGAGATTAACATCAAACGGCGTCTTGGCGGATTGCAAATTAAAATGCAGTCTCCTCAAAGAGGGTGCCTCGCGGGGCTGCCAATAAAAAGATATGAAAGGAGGTTTAAAAAAAATTGATATTTAAAAAAATTGCAAGTGCATTGGCAAGTAGCGCAATGTTACTTTCTACAGTTGGATTGGCCGCAGCAACAACATATCCAGATCCTTTCGTAACAGGAGGAGTGGCAGATGTTGCAATTGTTTACGGTAGCCATCCAGCAGCAACAAATGACCTTGCAGCAACATTAACTGTTCAAGAAAGCTTAAACGGTTTTGTCGTAGCAGATACAACAACAGGCGTCCCAGAAGGAGGAGATTATGTCTTGCTTGCGAAATCAAGTGACAATCTTAACTTAAACAATAACTGGGGAGTTTTCACAGGTTCAATTGATAATGAGGATTTATCAACTCTTCTTGCAGACGGAACCTACACAGCAGATGACAATGACGATTTTGCCTACGAGCAATCAATAACAGTTGGCTCTCCAACATTTGAGCATTTTAGAGATTCTGACTATGAAAGTGAAGTGGGTTTGGACGAAAGAACACCAACTCTTGGTTTCAAACTTAGTTCAGATACATGGGTTGTGAACTACACACTTGACTTTACATCAGATGCAGAATCAGATGTTGCTTCAAGTGAGCTTGAAGATTTTGAAGGAAGTGACTTGCACCTAATGGGTAAGGATTATTATATTTCAGACTTTGATAACTCCAGCTCAACAGGAGCAAATGCAATATATCACGGAAAACTTACCTTACTTGATTCAGCAAACGCAGGAATTGTAAATGAAGGAGAAACTGAAACAATTGTTGTAAGTGGCACATCTTATGAAGTAAATATTATTAGCCTTACAACCACTCAAGCAAGATTAACCATTAATGGTGAAACAACAGATGAACTTGCTGAAGGTGAAAGCTTTAAGCTTTCTGATGGGTCATATCTTGGTGTTAAAAACATTTTCCAAAGAGATGTCACAGGAGTAGTTGGAAATGTAGAATTTAGCATTGGTTCTGGAAAGTTAGAAATAACTTCTGGCTCAGAAATAAAGCTAAACGATGCTACAGTAACTGGTGTGAAAGGTTATGTACACAAAGGAACTGGCTCAGGAGGTAGTGAAAAAATTGACAAAATTGTTGTAGAATGGATAACTGATGACGAAGTGTTCCTTAGTCCAGAATCAGATCTTGTTTTGCCTGGATTTGAAACACTTAAGTTTACTATGAACGACTTTGTCAGGTCAGAGGAAGAAAAAATCCTTCTTGAAAAAGACGGAGATAACAGCATGGAAATAACTTTGCCTATCAAAGACGGGACAGTTAGCTTTAATCTTCTATATAACTCTGCAACAACAGGAAACTTTACAGCTATTGGAAAAGCAGCTGATGAAAGATTAGCAACTTCTGATACTAGCACACTTACTTTTTATCAAAAGCACGGAAGTGCTGACATGGATAAATGGTTTGTAGCAACATACAATATTTCTGCACAAGCAGAGTCTTATCTATTAAGAGCAACAGTAAGAAACAACACAGATGCAAGTTCCAGAGCTGAAGCTACAATTGAAAAGGACACAGGTGGATCATGGGTAGAAGTATGCAAGGATAAAACACAAGGAAGTACTTGTAACATTGGGTTGGTATCTTTTACATTAACAAATATAAACCACAGTACTGCAGATAAATCTATTTTGATAACTGCAACTGGAAATACTAATTTCCACACAATTTATACTGTGGGCGGTTTGAAGATATGGTTGCCTGTTAATGTTACACAAGGAGTAGATAATCAAGACTTCAAAGGTAGTATTAACCTTTCATCACAAGCAGGCAAATGGGTTGGAGATACTGGAAATGATGTTAATACATGGTTCCTTCATATGCAAGAGGAAGATTACCAAGACAATATTGCTTCAGGAGTAGACTTTAACATGACAATTGATGACACCACTTCAACTAACAATCCATTGCAAGTTAGCCAGGTAAATGGTGCAGGAACAGGTGGTTCTGCTACAAGTGAAACCTGGGGCGGATTAGAACAAGGTGATTCTACAAGCGTTTACGAAGCATACATGAAATCTGATGTTGGAGCAAGAATCTTGCACTATACAAAACCAGATGAAGATTATGTAGAAGTTTACTACCCAACCGGAGATTCTGAATCTTATGCAGAAGTATACTTGACAGAAAGTGGAACAACTTCAGGCAGTAGTGGAACAAACACAATCGGAGTTCCAGTCACAGATGCTGAAGCAACTTCATATGCTGGTAAAAGCATAGTTGTTATTGGAGGTAGTTGTGTTAACACAGTTGCAGCCCAATTGCTAGGAAGCTCAACACCAATGTGTGGAGATACATGGACAACAGCAACAGGTGTTGGTGTAGGACAATATCTTGTCCAAACTTTTGCCAGGACAGGAGACAAGGTAGCTACAATTGTAGCAGGATATGCTATACAAGATACTGCAACTGCAGCTACAGCATTGACAACACAAACAGTTGACACTACAGTAGGTATGAAATACACTGGAAGCACTGCAGAAGACATCACATCTGTACTAGCCTAAGAACAAGCTTGAAAGGATTTTTTCCTTTCTTTTTATTTTTCTTTCTTTTTTCTTTGTAAACTGGTCATAACCATGAAGTGAAGAATTTAATGAGTACAACTTTCTGTTAAAATTCCTTGCTTCATCAGAGATAATGAAAATATAGCAAATCTTTTAAAATAAAGAATTCCTTACTCTTTCATGAGACGAATCAGTTCAAAAAAAGACTTGGAAAAAAAGAAAAAAACAAATATTTTTTTTCTCAGCCTTTTCATGCTTTTGGTTCTTGTTATTGGGACAGTAGGATACGGCTTTTTGTCCAATCCAGGTGGCCCAAACACAAACAAAGGCCATAATGAAGGAGATGTGATATATAACGGGAACCGATGGGTTGCAACGCTCAACGGCGAAGATTTTTACTTTATCAATTCTCCAGAATCTATAGAAAATATCTCTGTAGATATTTCTTTTTCTTTAATAAATTATCAAGGCATTTCCTTGTACCTTGTTTCAGATAGCACAGCAGTAAATTCTGAGATTGCTACAACATTTGGAAGATTCGCATCAAGAATCCAAGAAGCTTGTTACGGTCCTTGCGATAAAGACCTTCCTGAAAAAAATTGCACAGAAAACCTGATAATCTGGCAAGATAGCCCAGAAAACAGAGTTTACCAAAAAGAAAACTGCATATTTATTGAAGGAGATATGAGGGCAGTAGACGCTTTTCTCTACAGAATCCTTGAAATGGTATAATAAGTAAACCCTTCACCTGCCCATCCCACTAATCAGTCTTGTATATTTATCGAGGTTAAATACTGAATCTATTTTGAAGTTAGCCCGACACAACAACAAACCTTTTAAAACGTAATTACTACAAATCACAATGAAAAAAGAGATTGTCAAGAAAAAAAGTAAAAAAGAAGCAGAAAAAAAACCAGCCAAGAAATCATCCAAGGCAGACAAGGAATTATACTGGGTGTTAGGTGTTATGTTGGGTCTAATCCTAATTTTCTTCGCATCTTCTGCAATATTTAAAAGCACAAAAAGTTTCGAGTATCAAGGATTAAAATTCACTAAAGAAAGGTTTGGGGAGATTCCATTGTTTAAATATTTTTATTCCACCGATAGAACCACAACTCCAACAACAGGGAGTGTTATAGGCTCTAAAGGCACCAGCACAGTAACAGTTTTACTCAGAAACGACCCAAGAAAAAACAACATTCCTGTTGATGGAGAAATAGAGTATCTCAAAAAAGGAGAATTCATATACGCAACCCTAAATTCAACTGGATTGTTATGTGAATACAGTAATGTTGCAATGGCTAGTTTGGGAGCGTTCTTAAACCAAAATGGTTTTAAGGTAAAAGGAGCTTCTGTCGACGAGGCAGATGCAGAAGCCAATGGTCTGGATTATATCACATGCGAAAACAAACCCGACAGAATGGTTCTTCTTTTTCAGCAGGGAGAGAAAACTTCAATAACAAGAGAGGGTAACTGCTATATAACAAATGTTGCAAATTGCGAAATCTTGCCAGCTGTAGAAAAGTTCATAGTTCAATCAGTTTTAGATGCCAAGGAAGGATGATTCTGAATGCAAACTAATAACAAAAACCCCTTATGTTTGAATATAATCTTTAGGAATTGATTTAAGAGCTAGGAATACAACAAACATCTATTATTTCTTGGGTATAGTAATAATATTGAAAAAATCCATATTTGGGTATTATCAATAATTTAATGTTAGACAAAATCGAAAGAAAGACCTAAAAATTAGAAGGAGCAGAATTTCAACCGAAAAGTATATATTCTACTAAATAGTTACTACATATTATGGCTTTAGGAGTAATTGAGAGAAAAAGGTATGTTGAAAGAAATGGATGTGAACAAGCTACTGCCGATTCTGTTCGTCCAAATAATCCATTGATATGTATTGATCCATCTGGAAGAATGTATTCCAATAATTCAACAACTAATTTACACCCTGAAACAGATATTCTAGTGATGCTTGATCCAACAAAGGTGGTTCATCAATCAGAAAAAGGAGATAATCAATATGCAATTATTTATAATAATGGTATTCAGTATCAAATCCCCCGACCTCTAGCAACACCTAATCCGGTATCAGAGGTTGAGAATGGTGAAACATCAGCATCTCTTGAGTCACTATTTGAGATATCTGAGGAAATGATGCAATTGATATTGCGTACACGTCCAAGACAAAGTGGACTTGGATAATTAATTCTGCCTTCAATTCTTTGTATTAATTGGACTTCATCCCAGTATAATTTGCCCTTTTTCAACTCAATAGGACGTCGCGCTCTTCTCTCTTCAATCGCAAAACTTCGTAAAATCCTAATGTTAAATCCAATTATGTTCCCTTTCTTCTCCAAATATAAACCAAAACAATTAACAACGAAACACCCACTACAATCGCAGTGATAACGCTTAGGTTTTCTTTTACAACTTCCATGTTGTTGCCAAAGAAATAACCTAAATAAATCAAGATAAAAGACCAGATTCCAGCTCCGAGCACAGTATAAAATGAAAATTTAAACAAATTCATTTTGGAAAAACCAGCAGGAAGAGAGATTAACTGTCTTATCCCTGGAATTAATCTTCCGATAAACGTCGTTATCTCCCCATGCTTTTCAAAATACTTTTCTGCTTTCAAAATACTTTTCTCGTTAATAAAAAATATTTTTCCATACTTGAAAATAAATTTGTTTGCAGCCCTCCTGCCAAGGTGCAAAGCAAGAAAATAATTTACTAAAGCTCCTGCCAAACTGCCAATCACTGCAAAAATAAAAATCAAGTAAAAAGACATTTCCCCTCGCTGAACCAAAACCCCCGCAGGGATTAACACAATTTCGCTCGGAAAAGGTATAAAAGAACTTTCCAAAGCCATCAGCAAAAGAACCCCAACATAACCCAGCGAAGAAGAAAAGTCGAGGAGAAGTTCAACACCGGCCTGATAAAATTCAACGAACATTTATCACCTCTTTATCCTTCTTCCAGAAACAATTTCCCCATAAAGATTTTTAATATCTGTATAGACTGGAATGTCTTTTATTTTAAACAGCCAAACATTAAAAAACCAAATCGCAACAACCATGAATGTGCTGCCAAAATACCATGTTAATCTATGCGCAAGGTCAAAATATTCCTGCCCAGACGACGTAGCAATGACGGCGAAAATCAGTATTCTTGCTATGTTAAGAATAAGAAAAGTAAACAAGATAAAACCTATGCTTTTTATCCTTTTTTTAATGCTCATTGGCGTCGAAAGGTTCAGTATCAATAAAAGGTAATATGCTGCACCAGCAATACAAGCAGAGATTATTTGTGCATAAACACCTCCAAAAAAGATAACATTTCCTTCCAAAAGAGTCGCATTATCATGAATCAGCGACAAAACCCAAAATACCGGCTGAACAGTAAGGGAATTAAACACAAGATAAAATAATTTCAAATTAAACAAACCGAGCAAGAGGAGTATGAAGTACCTTCCAAATAAAACATATGCTTCTCTGTCTTTCATTTGTTCATCAAGGAAGACAAGTTTAAAAGATTATCCTTCTTTTTTATTAGAACCACTCCTCAGACAAATCTTTGCCTCGCCTATTTCTCCCAACCGGTACCTTCCCCTTCCTTACTCAACAACCTCAAAACCTTTCTCATTACAGACGTATCTTACTACCTTGCCCCTACAGTCTTCTCTACTTCTAAGAGAATGGAAATAGAACTCCTGCATTGGACCCGGACCCCTTCTTTCCTCAAAAAGAGAGATAGTAACTCCTCTTCCGAACATCTGCTCATATAACTTCGCATATCTCTTTGCTTTCTCAATATACTTGGGAAAGACAAGCATAACAGAACCATCATCTTCCGTTGAAATACCTAGTCCCCCAGCGCAACGAATTGGGAAAAACCCAAGTAGTAGTTTTGTAGTCATACCGAGTCTATTAACTTTCTTCACCACAGGCCCGTCCGCCATATACTAGTTCAAGATCATAATCTGCCCTCCAACCCCAACCAAATGACTCTCTTAAAAGAGAGTTTACCTTTCTTACTAATCCTTGTCTCCCTCTTACTTCTTCTGAATTCCGACGGGCCATTTCAATGTAATTTGCCATTTTTCTATTTTTTTCAGTCTTCCTCTTTTAAATCCATATAAAATCTGCTTTTTAAAAACTTTCCCCTTATAGAAATTTATCTCCTAGCAACTCTAACAGCAACAACTATAATCAAGACAACCAAGACAACATTGATTATACCAACTATCCACAAGAAACTGTTGTCCCCCAAGTCAAATCCAACGCTTGGTTGAGAAGTGCATCCAATATTCACACCAATTTCTCTTGTTTCTATCATTCCAGAACTATCACGCACTTCAACATCAAATGATTCTTCTCCACATGCATCTTCATCCAATGTGAAAGTTAATACAACATCTTCACTAGCTCCAGCTGCAAGATCAACTATTCTAGGAGACAATTCATCTAACGAAGCCCAAGACTGATAACCAAATGCATCAATAGCAAAACTTGCTCTGTCTGATTTAAGATTAGTTATTGTCGCCCTCACTATCAACTCTTCTCTAGCCATTGGCTCATCTGAATCAAGAACAGCACTTATATCAGCAACTTTTTCTCCAACTGGTGAACCACACCCAATAACTCTAAATGAAACAACCTCATCCACATCTGAACCTTGTCTGTAATTTCCCCGATTATAATCATATTCAGAAGACAATCTTAAAGTATAAGAGTCATCCCTTGCATTTTGCGGGATTACAAAATCAAAACTTGCAGTTTCTTTATCTCCTTGGTCAAGGTTGCTTATTATCTCAAAGAATTCATCTATACCCAATTCAGTGTTTTTCAATTTAACTTTTATCCTATCTTCAAGGTCTTCATCACCAACATTAAAAACATCAAGTGTTATTGTTATTCTGTCACCACAAGTTCCTTCTACAGGAGTAAACTCAATGTTATCGAAAGCAATAAATTTTCCTTCATCATCTTCTCTTTGAATATCAATGTTTGTGAAAAGGTCTCCAACGCCGTCATGGTCTCTTGAAGTATCCACACACTCGACATCTTCTCCCAAATCCTTGCTATATGCTTTAATTGTTAACTTGTAATCACCCTCTTCAAAATCTGCAGGAACCCTAAAGTTGAAAGTTACTGTTTCTTCCTTTCCGTCCCTAATTTTTCCTACATCAAATTCTTCTTCATCTGCGTTGTCAAATTCAAAATCATTAACTTGATTTACTCCCTCACTATCAAAAAATCCTAATTCAATCATCACATCATCCACATCATCGTTTGCAGTATTTTCAACCTCAACATCTATTTTAATAACATCCAGAAGAAACCATTCATTATCATCCCCGTCTTTATTATTAATCTCAATATTTGTGATTTCTAATCTGCCGCCAATTTCCCCAACTTCGCAAAATGAACCTTCAATATTCATTGTAATACTGTCAGTTGTTCCATCGTTGGAAGTAGCTGTTATCACCACGTACTCGCCGCCAAATCCAACTGTACCAAGGTCAACCGGAGAAACAGTAATTGTCTTCTTTTCTCCAGCAGGCAAATTAAATTCATCATCAGAAAACTCAACCTCAAAATCTTCTGTAGAAGAACTCAATTCAACATCAGCCCAGTTAATATTTCCATCGTTTTCCACTTCAATTACTCCATCTTGAGTTTGTGTGATAACTTGTGTTTCTGTTATTTTAATAGAAGGTGCGTTATTTATTTCAATGGGTGTTAAAGCAAGAGTGTCTGCATCACCTTCTGCACTAGTAACCATAACACTAATTGATATATCCCCTGAATGATGTGCTGGGAAAGTAAACGGAACCTTAAGTAATTTTGATTCTCCAAACCCTAGTCCACTTTGTGTTGGAGCAGTCCAAGTCATCTCATCAATATTTGAAAAGAAAACCCACTCAATTCCTGTTCTTGGAAGAGTACAGCTTCCAGTATAACTTAATCTGAATTCAACCTCAAAAAATCCTTGGTCGTGATCCACATCTTCAGGAACAGTAACTTCTGCCAATGTCAAACAATCTGTAGCACTAACAAAACCACCACTTATGACTAATGCAAGAATTGAAAGTACAATCAAACTGAAAAATTTATTTTTGTTTTTCATATTGTTGTAATTTTTTAGTTACAAAACGCCTATTTAAATATTTCGGTGCTGGAAGGAAAACATTTTTTTGCTAAAAAATTCAGAAAAATAGCTAAACCACACTGACTGTAAAGTAAACGTCTGATGTAACATACCTACACCTATCAAAACAACAGTCATCTGCTCGCTAATCACTCGCAGGATTTTTTTGTATCAAGATTATATAATTGTTTGGTGGGGGTAGAGGGTGGGCAATAAATTGAGCTGTTTATATTACGTTAAACCGAAATTGGCAGTAACGAAATATTTAATAAAGCAAGAACCTTCTTTTATACAATAAAAAAGTAAATAAAATGCCAATAAAATACCAAGAGAATCTGATTGGGGCTTGGGCCTTTTTAATTGGAATGATTCTTGCAGTTTCGGTAGGAATCTTCGGAAGAAACCAAACCAATCCCCTTCTCTTAGGTATTCTCGCACTGCTTGGCTTAGTTGCAGGCTATTTCGTCTCAGAAAAAGAAGTCCAAACTTTTCTTCTTGCTTCTGTATCTTTAGTAATAGTTAGTTTTGCAGGAATTCAAGGTCTTGTGTTAGACGCTGCAATCAGAGGCATTGCAATAGGAAGAATAGTTTCTTCAGTCCTAGGCGCTTTATTGGTTATGTTTGTCCCTGCAACAATTATTGTTGCCTTGAAGACTGTTTTTTCCTTGGCTAAGAAATAGTGTCCTATTATTATAAGGGATGTTTTTAGTTTCGGGTAAACGACCCATCCATAAAAAACTCAGGATTTTTACCAAGAAAATTAGGGAAATAAACAAGGAGATAGTTGTTAATAAAGAAGATAATAGATTTAATTTTAATTTCTGTTTTGGATTTCTGCGATTTGTACTGATTCTCTTCCACATGCAACACTTAGATCTATCATTTGATGTTCCCTTTTAAGCATCCAGGTTTGTGGATTTTCTACCCAATCTTGCATTGATCTGTAACAGTCTGCTGCGCTTCTGAAAGCGAGGGCTGCAGTGTCTGGGACCATTAATTGGGCTGCTATTGCTCCCAGCATCGTAAAAGTTATTGGCTGCTGAGTTTAGAATTGTAAGAACCTCAGTGACATCCTGAGCCGGGCCTGATGGTCTTTCTACGTCAATGTAATGCGCTTCGGCATAGTCCCTTTCACCTCTAGTAAGGCTATATTTTAAACAACGAAGCAGAACATTGTTGTTATTAGGGGAAAACATTTCCCAAGCTGAATGGAGATCACCTACTCTTTTTAACGTTTGTTCTAAGACATCACGGCAGGTATTTATTTCTCGATCTATACTTTCTCTCATGGTTTTTTTAGAAAATTTGGGTATTTAAACTTCACTATCTGTTTACATTGTTAACTTAACGGTTGGTGGAAAAGTTTAAAGGGTTGTCTTATCTCTGTTTTTTATGAAATCCTCTGAAAAGCAGGTATTAGAAGAGTTCAAAATAGAATTTGAAAAGTTGAAACAGATGGGCTTTATTGATTCAAGAAGGTTTCACGATACAGGGATAGGAAAGACAGCAGAAGATTTGTTAGGAGTTATAGAAAATAATAAAGATTCCGCGGACTATAAGGGAGTGATTGAGTTAAAGTCTGCAAGAGAATTGTCTCAGGCGATGGTTACGTTATTTACAAAATCTCCAAACCCAAGAGGAGTTAATAGCATTATACGGGAAACTTTTGGATATTTTGATGAAGAATTTAGAGACTCAAAGATTTTACATACAACCTTTTCCGCAGACAAATTTAACACATCTAAGGGAAAGTTTGGTTTCCTTTTGGACATTAGCAAAGCAGAAGAAAAAATATTTATCAAAATTAAAAATCTTGAACAAGATACAATAGACGCTTCTATAACTGCTTTTTATCCGTTTGAAAAATTAAGAGAAATAGTTGAACATAAATGCAAGTATATTATCTTTATCAGTGCAGAGCGTAAAAAACAAAATGGAAAAGAGATGTTTAGGTTTAACAAAGCGGTTCTATTGTCTGGTTTAACATTTGATAAGTTTTTGGACTTTACAAAGCAAGGAATAATAAAATATGACTTTAGACTGGGAGTTTATAGGAAAACTAAAAACCCTAAGCTAATCGGGAAAAATCACGACCACGGCTCAGGTTTTAGGATAAACAAAAATAACTTAAGCAAGGTGTTTTCTATAACTGAATTAGATTAATTCTTCCGAAGAACAAAAATAAACTCGTTGCACATTGTCGTTACTTTCTCGCCTACCTTGTTTGTTGGAGAGTTTAATGAGGGCATTCTTTTGTTTGGAATATTACGTAAATGAGTTGTAATATGCTCGTAGTCTGCTTTTGCTTTAAACATCTCCGCCATTATTTTGTCCGTTGGGATATTCACTCCTTTAACGGTTCTGTTCCCAACAACAAAACAAACATAGCCGTCTTTAGCCATAGCTTTGTTTAGCTGGTCAACGCATTGGTCAAAGTCATCGTAGAAACTTAAAACTTCTCTTGCCCTCTTCTCGTCTTTCTCTGCAATTTCTTTTATAATGCTTTTGAGGGTTGGGGAGTTTATTTTAACTTCTAATTCTTTGCTGGCTTTTCCACCCATAAGCCGATTGTCTAAACTTGCCACATCTTCATAGTCTAACCATTGTAAAGCCAACCTTGAAAACTGCCCATAAGCCACAGTTGTTCTGCTGTCACCGTAAGGTGGAGAAGTTACGATTAAATTAATGCTCTGCGGTTTCAACGGCAAGTCTAACATACTGCTTCCCAGTGTGGCAGTAGTCTTTGTCTTGTGTCTTGCTTTGTTGTATTCTTTCATTCCATGAATATTCTTTAATACTATCTTCTCAAATTCTTTAAAGACCCATGGGTTATGCTTCTCTAAACTTTTCTCTGCCATCCTGTAAAGTTTAAACTCGCCATTCCTTGTGTTTGATACGTTCCTAACAGTCTCGGAAAACGCAACCAAGAAGAAGTCTTTAACATCTTTGTTCTTGATTTTGTTTATTGCAGTTTTCAACGTTGCCAACCTTTCGGTTACTTGTGGCTTAAACCAAAATTCTATATTCTTGAAATCTGGAACGCCGTTGTGTCCTTGAGCGACTAATAACTTATCTAATATCCTCCCTAACTCCGCCGTGTCCAATGGAGTCGTTTTAACTTTCGCAATCAGAACAGCGAGGGGGTTTAGGTCAAAGCCGAACGCCTCTTTAATTTGCGGAGTTAAAGACGCTTCAACTATAGACGTGCCAGAGCCACAGAACGGGTCTAAGAGGGTTTTAGCGTTCTTACCATAGAGATAAATTAACCTTCTTGCTATCTGGGGTATCATCATGGCTGGATAAGTATGATAGCCGTGAGTGAACTGTTTAGTTTCCGCTTCTTTGAAATCCCAATTTATGAAACTCTCTTGCTCTTTTTCTATCATAAGATTATAGTGTTTCTTCATTTTTTAATTGTTTATGTTGCTTAGTTTAATTAGTCCGAGCCATCGGTTTTTCTCGTTTTCCAGAGCCAAAGCCAATTCAGGAATAGCCAACTCATAAGGACATTTCTTAATCGCTTGATGTTTAGTTATGAAGTTGTAATAAATCTCGTAGCCCTTCAAAATAGCATTAGCGGAATTAATGGAGCCGTGAAATCCACGCATAACTTTTGTTCTCGCTCTTACGCTGTTGTGCAGTCTTTCTATTGGATGGTTAAAGCCCTCGCCTTTTGAGGCGTTAACTTTGTTATGAAAAACATTACATCTCTTTAACTTATGATTGTAACCCCAAACAGACTTAATCACCTTTGGATACGTCAAAAGCCCATCTGTCGTAACCATCTGTATTTGGTTTTCTGTCCTTTCTTTTATCTTTGAAACAACTGCTTTAATGTCTCGCTTTCCTCTTGTCTTTGAATACTCGCCAGAAATTAAAAACTTCGTCTCTGGGTCTATGCTGTCAATGAACCAGTTTTTATCTATTCCTCTTTTTGCCTTGTGGCTTATTCTTCTGTGGCATTCCATTTCGTCAACTTGAACTTCTCCGCTTACTGTAACTTTTAGCTTGTTCGTAAACTTGCTTATCATCTTAGAATACTTAACAACCCATTTGTAAATTGAAACATTAGAAGCGTTGTGGGGATGGAAGATAGCTAAATGCTCTTGGACTTTTCTTGTGCTTACTCCTCTGTAAAATAAGTCTATGCTCTGGCTCACCTTTTGTGGCGTGTTCCTCATTCTGAAAAATCCATCGTCAGGCGTAAAACACGAGTTACACGACTTGCATTTGTATCGCTGTATTTCTCCTCGGTTCTGCGTTTTTCTCTTGCACCATTTGATTGTTTCGGCAGAATTACAATTAGGACACAATACTTTTTTATACTTGGTTTGGTTATGATTTTTGTATTTCATCTGATTTAAGCGTTGGGTGAATACGGGGAGCTTCGGCTCCCCTCTAATTTAATATGATTATTCTTTTGGCACGATTATTGACACTTTCCTCCCGATAAATTTTTTTGATATTGGGATGTGAGCCGATGTTCCGAAAGCAGTTACTTCTATTTCTAAGATAACTTCAATTCCGAGTTTATCTAATTCGTCTTTAATTTTCTTCGCTTCCTTAACTTTTTCTTCCATGTATATAATAGATATATCTTATATTTAAACCTTTCTATACTTCGTAGCTACTACTATTAATTAAAGTAGATACTTTTATATATTAAAGTAGCTACCTTAAATAATGCCATCGGATAGACAGATAAAGTTTACATTGGAACAAGATGATTTTGATTTGTTCAATAAAGCATTGGAAAAATACGCCATGAAAGAATCCAAACTACTCCAAGAGATTGTCCACGCTTGGCTATTCTCCAATAAACTAAAGCTAATTGAAAATGGAAATAAGAAAAAACGACGATAAATATTTTGAATGGGAAAAAAGAGTTTTTGCATTAGACTTAGCAGACGCAAAACTGGAAAGAAAATTTAAAAATAATGAAATAAAAAAGAAAGAGAAAAATAAAATAAAAAAATACCTCAACAAATTATGGATTAATGTTTGGGATTATTACCCAGACAAAAACCAATCAGTTGAAGAGGCGTTTAAATTGAACTTCGGGCAGTAAGACAAAGTTTTGTGCTAGTAAGCTCGCTTGGTTTACTGTGTCAATCTGGCTTAATGCTGTATTGAAAGCTACGCTTGAATTCCCAGTAAGAAAATTCTTTCTACCAGAACCATTGTAACTCGCAAGACCAGCGTCGGCAGAATCGGACAATCTATAAATCCAGTCGGAACATAAAAGCTCTAATGGAACTTTTGCCCCGCCCCACGCAATCCAAGATGATATGGCGTTTGCTTCAAATTGTAATGGCGGAAGATACATTGAAGCCGCAGTCTTAGACCATTTTTTCGGATTAACTCCGAAGACCATTGAATAGATATTGGCTATTCTTAGGTTGGCTAATATTCGGCTTAAATCTGCTCTGTCATCTTCGGTTATAAAACTTCGGAAAATAATGGCACATCTCCTTATACCTTCTCGTTTCATTATTGCGACTTTCTTAACTTTTTCATTGGTTGAAGATTCTATAACTGGAACGATGAACTTTCCAGTGTTTCGTAATTTCCAGCCACTAAGTTGTTGTTCAAATTCCTGTGCCGTTTGGTTTGCACTTTTTTCATTCATGCAGATATACGACAGTTCTGGGATTTGTTGAACTTGCTCTAAGTAATCCATCTCACTTTGATTAAAGTCAATTTGTTTCTTAAACTGAAAATTTATTAAGAAATCGTATGAACCAAAATCCTTGCATACCTCTTGTATCGCTTGCTTATCAACATTAACGTTGCCTGTCCAATTATGTCTCTGCGTTGAAGCCATTTTCTTAACAAAAACAGCAAACGGACTTAGAGAAACTATCGGCAGATTATACTGCTTTGACTTCAACAGCTCTCTATGTGTCGGCATAATTATTCTTTGGCTTAGATTAATGCCTTGCTCTGTCTTCACTTCTATTTGTTTTTGCATTTATTTTTTCCTCCTGCAATTTAATTTAATGTTCACCTCTTTGGTAAACATAAGTTTGTCAAGCTACAAGCAACAACGACCTTGTAGTTGCTATTCCAACCTTAACATCCTTGAGAAAACATATATCTATTATATATTTAAAGGTTTGGGTGACTCGGAAATCGGCACAGAGAGGTTAGAACTAACTTAATTTAGGATGTTAAAGTTAGCAGAAATCCCTCTGTGCCGTAACCATGATAAAAATATGAGTTTTGTGTTTAAATATTTTTGTAGTTTGTTTTACCAACCGCTAAGTTAACAATGTACTATCTGTTTTACCATTCTAGAGAAGAATATACAAAAAAACCAAATAACTATTCACTCCAAAAATCAACCAAAATAATCCAGCTTACTCTTCTTCTGCGGAGCAGTCGGCTTATGGACCTGCGCAAACTGTGGCGTTGCAAGAATTATACTATCTCCAAAACCTGCAATTGTTCCTTCTAAAGCATCAACTGTCTTTTTTATCTTTGAAATGGCCCTTTTCAGTTCAATTATATCTTTTGTTTTTAATGGTTTGATATCAATGATTGCAATTGTATAACCTGTTCTTAAAGAATTTAAAATTTCTTCCGTTCCGTCATAATCTCTTAAAACGAACGGCTTAACAATCACCTTATTTTCTTGAGGTGCAACAGAATCAAGGTCAAGCTCAATATATTCTTCCTCTTCACCCTTTCCAAACATTCCTTTGAAATTAAAAGCCATAAATCTTTTCCGCTACCAGACTATATAAATATTATTGTATGGCAGACGACTTGTAGTATAAGAAAAACAGCCAACCTGTTTTATCAGAAAGATTATACCAAACAACAGCTTCAAAGAAGATAGTTCTATAATAATTATCTCCTGCAGTATATCAAATGCATTCGGTTTTCATAGACCTTATTTTTCCTTATTTACCCTTAGAAACAACAGATTTAACCTCTTCCCTTAATTTTTCCGCATTCTTCTCAATTATTTCTTCTTGCTTTTCTACAGACTCCATTCTCATTTCAAACAATTTCTTTTTCTCTTTTAATTCATTTCCTAATTTATCCTTTGTAGACTTTATCATAAACCCTGAGACAATTTTGTAAGCCTCTTCATCAGAATTTTTTAATTCCTCAAGAGCATTATCAATTTCATTAAGTTCTATCTGCACACTTTGCTTTTGAGCTAAAATCCTCTGAAGATGACTCTCAAGAACCTGCAATTCTTCTATTTTTTTATTAATCTCTAAATCAGGATTCATAATCAGATTGCTTTCAATTTAACTATCTTATTCCTTGGCTTGTAAAATATTCTAGAACCGCAATGAGGGCAGACAAATCTCTTTTCTAAGACCTTGCTGCTGATTGACTTCTCACATTCAAAACATTTATACTGCGCCATACCACATTTAATTTCAGGGGTTTTTTAAAGGTTGTGTTTTTGTGGAGTTGTCCGGAATAATAAGACTTTGGTGATTTCGTATTCCTACTAAGTTCGACTGTCATCGAAAACCCGCCTTCCACCCCCTGCCCAACCCCAAATTTAGTGAAATCACTCTACTCAGGACAAAGCTGTTTTTGTGAAACAAACATTTAAACTGGAAACTATGATACACTTAATAAACAACAAGACAGATTTATTATTAATAATTAGGGACGTGGATAATGTTGAAGCTGCAATCTTGTATTCATTCTCAAATCCAGTGTCCGATTGAGAAATTGACTTAACAGTCTTCTCAAAACGTGCGTTTAATTATCAAGAGGCAAACTTTAAATACTTTAAGATGCAGAAAAAAGAAAAAGAGGAAAATGGTAAAAAAGGTGTTAGAAGAGAAAAACCCTGAGGCAATGCCTGAAGAAGAATTCGACTTTGAAGTTGAAGACCTTATTGACGGGCTTGATTCTTCTATAGGCGATTAATCTTTTTTAACCTCTTCGGAGGTTTATTTATTTTTAATTAGAAATCCGTCTCTGCAACTTCTTGTACCTGTCTAAGTCACCAACACCTTCATACAGTTCAAGGAGTTTTTTTTCAAATTCTTTTTTCTCTTCTTCAACAAGATCAAAAGTTACAAGTTTTTCATAAATTGCAATTGCTTGTTTTCTTTTGTTTCTTTCAATACAACTTCTTGCGTGAGTTTTATAAAACTCTTTTATCATTCCCTTTACTTCTTCGGTTTGTTTTCCCTCAGCAAGCGAGGTTGCTTTTTTCATGCAAATATCTGCTCTGTCGTAATCTCCTCCACGGATAAAAAGCTCTCCAGATTTAGTAAAATCATTAATCTTATTTTGCTTATTTGTGTTAATCTCTGCAGCAGATTTCATTGCTTTAGCGGCATCTAAAAACATCGCCTTTGCTTCAAAAAGCCCAGACAGTTTGACCAAAACAAACTTTCTCGTATCAAAGTCAAGATGATTCTTTAGGCAACTAGCAAGGTAATCCATACTCATATACTCACTCATTTCCAAAAACTTCTCTTCAATATCTTTTTTATTTGTCTCTCTTACTCTCATACAAAACAATAACTTCAAAAGTTTATAATCATTGTTGTAATAAATTTATAGAAGTAGAATATACTCCTTTTAGTTGGATGTAGGAGAGATTCGGTGAATCCACAGGACAGATTTATTATTAATAATTAGAGGGGTTGGATAATATTAAAGATGTAATCATGTATTCATTCTCAAATCCCTGTTCAATCGGAAACTTGATTTAACAAAAAGAAAACGTTTTTTAAGCCAACCCTCCTTTCAAATCCACAAAAAAATGAAACTAAAATTCAAGCCAATGCATCTTGAAGCTGGTCGGCCAATAGCATTTATCAACGGAAAATTTGCTAAAAAATTGAATATCATTGAGGGAAGCAGGATAGAGATATCTCACAAAGGCACAAAACTAATCCTCTCTGTTAACATTATAAAAAAATTACTCTCAGAAAAAGAGATTTCTCTCTCAGAAGAAGCAATCTCTAATTTTAAAATTAAAAAAGGGGAAAAAATAGAAATTTCAGTTGCGTTGGAACCAAGAAGCACGAGATTTATTCTCAAAAAAGTAAATAATCTTGAATTATCCAAAAAAGAAATTCATGTGATAATAGAAGATATTGTAAACAATGCTTTAAACGAGGCTGAGATTGCTTATTTCGTTACGGGCGTGTATCACAATGGAATGTCAGTTAAAGAAATAATCTACTTAACTGAGGCAATGGCACATACAGGACAAATACTAAAATGGAAAGAAAAGAAAATTGCAGACAAACATTCAATAGGAGGAATTCCTGGGAATAGAACAACACCCCTAGTCGTAGCAATATGCGCTGCAGCAGGTATTACAATACCAAAAACTTCATCAAGAGCAATAACAACTGCCGCCGCTACAGCCGACGTCATGGAAGCTGTAACAAATATCTCTTTATCAGTATATGATTTACAAAAAGTTGTACGCAAAACCAATGCTTGCCTTGCATGGGGCGGCTCTCTCGGATTAGCTCCAGCAGACGACAAATTAATAAGAGTAGAAAAAATGCTTAACCTTGACCCAGAACCACAGCTCATTGCTTCAATTTTATCAAAAAAAATTGCAACCGGAAGCAAATTCATTTTGCTGGACGTTCCATACGGCAAAGGGGCAAAAGTCAGTTTTGCACAAGCAAAAAAACTAAAACAACATTTTCTAAAAATTTCTAATCATTTTAAATTAAATCTCAAAGTTGTTTTAACTCCTGGTTTTCAGCCAATTGGAAATGCAGTTGGTCCTGTTTTAGAGATGATTGATGTTTACAAAATTTTGAAAAGAAAACATGGAAGACCCCTTGATTTAGAAAAAAAATCAATCCTTCTTGCATCACACCTTCTTGAAATGACTAAAAAAGCAAAAAAAGGAAAAGGAAAAGAAATGGCAGAGAAAATTTTAGATTCTGGAAGAGCATTAAAAAAATTTGAAGAAATCATTTCTGCCCAGGGGAAAAAGAAAAAAACATTAAAACTTGCAAAGTTTAAACACAATATCCTCGGAAAACATTCAGGAAAAGTAAAATCAACAGATAACAAGTTAATTAACCATCTAGCCAGAATACTTGGTTGCCCGACAGACAAAGCAGCAGGGTTATATCTTTACAAGCATGTAAATGACAAGATAAAAAAAGGAGAAAAACTTTTAACTCTCTACTCGGAGTCAAAGAAAAAGCTCAACGCAGGAATTAAATTTTACAGGCAAACAAGACCTATAATCTTATCTTGATATTAAGTAAACCCTTCAACAAGAAATCCCCACAAGTAATCCTTCACTCAAGTAATCTGGTTTTATGATAATCTAATTGGTGGTTGGATATTAGTGAATCTATTAACGAAACTTTATATATTCCTCTTGTCAAATAATCAAATGTTCAAAAAAAGAAATTTGATGAAAGAATTAATTAACTATATAAAAAGGAATTTAAAAAAAGGATACACAAAAGAATCATTGCGTTGGGCTTTGATTAATCAGGGCTACTCAAAAATAGAAATTGAAAAAGCATTGAACCGCGTTGATTTAGAAATGGCTGAATCTGCCCCAATTCTAAAAACAAAGCCAGAGATAAAGTATGAGGTGGTTGAAGATGAACCAAAAGTTGAGGAAAAGAAGAGGGGCTGGAAAAGGTTTTTTGGCAAGAACCAGCCCTGAGTAGCATTGTAAAGTGAACAAGATTTGCAGAGCAAATTTATTATATCAACGGCAAGGATACTTCCACTCTAAAGCAGAGCGAGGAATTGGGTCCTCAAAATTTAATTGATAATCAATAAATCTAAGACACCAAGAATCCCAAATAATGCGATTCTTGGATGCGCTCAAGAATCTTTGGTTCTTGACGTAATTAAATATTAAATCTTTTCTTTGTGGATTTTGTGTGTCTGTTAACATTTTTGTTTTAGTTCCTGATACCTCGTCCTTTAGGGAGGGGTTGTTCATTTATAGTTTTTTGATGCGTACAACTTTTTTCCTCAAGAACTTTCAGTTCTTGACGGAAACCGATAAGGTTTCTTACAACGCCAGCGAGAGTGCTCGCTTTGAACTTCTGAAGTTGATAAACATTAGCCAGAATCTCAAAGCTCGTCGAACCTTCCACCGCCTGACCCTTCGAATCCTTGACGCCAGCGAGAGGATTCGAACCTCTGCTCCCGTGAGGGAATCGGTTTTCAAGACCGACGCGTTAGACCACTCCGCCACGCTGGCATACAAATATTCAGAGTTTTAACAACTTATAAACTTTTAGAATTAAACTCAGCACCCATCTGTCTCAATAAACCTCTTGCATCCTCTCGCTTCACCACTTGCCTCCATTTCACAAATTTAGGTCTTGAGAGATACATTGTATAACAATCGTCTCCGTTAGATTCTATTCTAACACATCCTCCCTTCTTTTAAAAGATACATTCTCCCATTCAAGTAATCAGGTTGATAATTATCCGTTTCTATTTTATAGGTAGAATACAGAAGTTGCAAATTTATAAACTTTTTTTGGTTCTAAAAATATAGAATCACTTTAAATATTTAATGTTATCTATCTCTCTTCACATCATGTTCCAGAACTGTCTGTCTTTCTGAAAGAATTGAGTCTTGGCTTTGGTCACTTGCTTTAAGACTATACAAAAAACAAGCCCCACCTACTGCCAAAATAGCTAGATATCCAATAAAACCAACCATTTCTTTCGTTCTTAATTTATCTTCTATTCTATCTTCCCTCATAAATCCTAAAAAACTATCTCCCTCTCCCCTTCTGTCTAAAGGAGTATATTTATCATCTCGTGTTTTCATACGTATAATCAAATAATCTCATTTAAATGGTTTATTATATCTCAACATAGATATTTAGAAATAATAATTCTTAACTCCCCTCTTAAAATAAACCTCTTTAGTTAACATTCTTAAGAATAGATTTAAGTAAACGTACCTTGTTGGTAAAATAAAAAACAATTAAAAGTTTAACCGAAGAGTGCTGATAAACCAGCAGCTGATTCGCTTGGCTTTTCTTCTTTCTTTTCTTCTTTCTTTGGTGCTGCCTCTCCTACTTGTGCAGGTGCTGCTGCTAACACACTCGCGTTTTCAAGTTCTGCCGCAATGTCAACGCCTTGCAAGCTCGCTATAAGTGTTTTAACTTTCGCTTCATCAATCTGCGCGCCAGTCGCAGCTATAACTTTTTTCAAGTTGTCCTCGTTAACTGGCTGTCCAAGCTTATGCAACAACAAAGCTCCATAAATATATTCCATTATTGACTTCCCTCCCTTGTATTTTTTTGAGCAAGAATTTCAGCAAGGTCTTGCGCCCTAGCTTTGTAATATCTAACCAATCTGCTAACTTCAACAGGTCCTTGAGAAGATAACATCAATCTAGAATTATTAATATCATTTGCTTTTAAATAATTTCTTGCTGTTAACTCAGTTGTAAACTGTGCGTCAAGTTCCCTTAATTGATCTTCGTTAGTCATTTTTCTTTCTCCTTACTTTCTTCAGAATTTTCTTCTTCCTTTTTCTTTTTAGCTGATTTTTCCCCACCTTTTTCCTCCACGCCCTCGCTCTCCGGCGTCTTTTCTTCTTTCTCATCGCCTTCTTTATCTTCCTTCTTCTCACCACCCCTCTCCCCACCGTCCGCATTCTTTTCACCCTCATCTTCTCCTTTCCCCCCAACCTTCTTCTCCAAAGCATTCTCCTCCTTCCCAGCTTTTGAAATAAAGTACTTAACAGTTTCTTTCACAACATAGTAAACGCCCACAGCAAAACCAAATGCTTTCCCAACAGATTCTCTCAATTCTTGCAAGGCTCCTTCTTTATCAATTTTAATTTCTGTATAAACAGTATCATCTTCAGCATCATAAGCTGCAATGGGAATAAAACCAACTTTCATGGGTGTAATATTTAACTTGCCCATGACATTTGCAACGTTCTCTTTGATAATTTCTCCTTCTTTAACAATTGTTGCTCCTTGTTTTATTGTTAATTTTCCGTTTTCAACTGTTACCTTCAGCCCCACACTTCCAAGTTCTGAAATTGCCGGGCCAGGTATCAAGTCAGTTGGACCAGCTTCAATATTAATATCTAAAGGAGCAATGTCTCTTGCCTTAGCTTTCGCTGCACTTTGATTATCACCCAACAAAGCAGAAAGTTCAAACGCGCCCACATCAGAAAAAATCAAGCAGACATCTGCGCCAACCTGCTTCTTGAGATTTTGTAAGGCTCCTTTCTCTATTCCAGATATCGACCTCAAAATTATAGATTTTTTAGCAACTATAATCTCAACCTTTCCTCTCAAACTTTTTTTTATTTTCTGAAACTGCGAAGCAGGCAAACTTTTTGTTGAGGCTACAAGAACAGTTCTGTTTGATTTTATTTTGTTAGCTATTTCAACAACAAGGTCTTTTTTGTAATCAGGTATTGATTTTTCTCTGATTGGTTTTTCTTTTTCCGCCATCTTACACTTCCACCCTCATCGGTTTACTCATGCTCAACTTTAACATAACATTCTTAACATTCTCTTTTTTCTTTGGCAAAGCATTTTCAATTGATTTGTAAACTGACTTGATGTTTTCAATTACCTTTTCAGAGTCCATACTTTCCTTTCCGACAACAAACTTAAAGCTGGCTTCCTTCAATCTGATTTTCAAAGAAGTAGAAATTTTATCAAGAGTTTCTTTTATTGCTTGTTCACTTTCTTGCATTATAACCCCTAATTGAGGAGAAGGCATTTTGCCCACAGGACCAAGGACCTTGCCAAAGTTTGTCGCAACTTTTGGCATCAAATTCCCAACAGCAATAAAATAATCATACTCCTTAACCAACTTCTTCAAAGCATTTTTCTCACCATACTTTTTGAACTCTGGCTCTGTGATTGTTTTCACAAGTTTTGACTTCTGTGTAAGAAACCCACAAACTTTTTTCTCCTTAACCTTATTTGGCAAAGTAACAACGAGATTCATCTGATCTCTCTTTAAATCTATCCCTTTAAGATTGATAATCAAATCTACTGTCTGGTCAAACTTGCGTTTCTTTTCTTCTTTCAGTTTTGTTAATGCTTCCTTTATATCCATTTTATCTCCTACTTCATACCCGCGCGCGCATAGAACATATCGCGCCAGGAAGTAGTTTAACGATAATTTATCTTGAGGATTAAGGTATTTAAGGTTTTCGCATCAGCTAAATTCTGGTACACTAACTAAAAATCCTTGCCTATACGGAGTTACAGTCACAAAAGGTGGTTGGTTACCTTCATCTCTAGAAGAAAAATATTCTCTTACAGCCCCTCTTACATCATCACAAATTGTACCAGCAGGAAGATTAGTAATTTCAAAATCACGATCAGGAGAAGATTTGCTAAAAACTTCTGCAGCCATTATCGAAGCTGCTGTACCAAGTAAAGGTACCATATCCCCGGTCAATTCTGCCACATCAGAATCATTATCAAGAGCCTCTCTGCATGTTCTAGAATAGTCCACAGTTTCTGCTGAAAACCTTCCTTCAAGAGATTGTCTCAGGGTCTGTTTTGTAATAAATCCCTTAGAAAATGCCTCTATAAAAACTTTTCTAAAAACTATTTCTTCTTCTTCCCTTTCTCTTCTTTCTTAGGCTCTTCCTTCTTCGCACCAGTATCAGCACCAGCAACCGGAGTAGCCCCAGCATCAGGAGTTGCAGGTGCACTAGCAGCCTCTTCAGTCTTCTTAGCTTCCTCCTCAGCCTTAGCAGCTTCAGCAGCTTTCTTAGTTTTCTCCTGCGTTGTTGAAATTTCCTTCCAGAATTCTTCTAACTCTTTTTTCTTTTCTTCTGATGGAGATGTTTTCTCATTCTGAATAGTATCATCATATTTCCCTTCTTCAATCTCCTGCTCGATTTCTTTTCCGTTTTTATTATCAATCAAAACACCCATTGAAACACAAGTCCCAACGACAAGTTTTACAGCAGACCTCAAATCCTTAGCAAGAAGAGTATCCTGTTTTGTTTTTGTAATCCCTAAAATAGTTTCAAACGCAATATTCCCTGCATAATTCTTCCCAGCTTCGCCAGAAGCCTTTTCCAATTTCAATTCTTTTTTAATTAGCTCTGCAACAGGAGGTGAAGAAACTTCAATTGTGTAAGTCTTTGTCTTAGTGTCAACATCCAGTTCAACCGGAACTTTAACTCCTTTAAATCCAGATGTCGCTTTATTCACATCTTCAATTACTTTTCCAAGGTTTATTCCCATCGGCCCAAGCTGCTGCGATACAGATGGTCCAGGTTTCATGTTCCCGCCGTCTACAATTAGTTTGACTTTCATCCCACCAACCCCTCGAAATCATCTTCTTTAATTTCTTCGTCTTCTTCTCCCACTTCCTTTTCACGCCGTATAACTTTGATATTATCTATTTTTACTGTAACTGGGATAGGCACTGAAGCTCCAAGAAGCGAAACAACAACCTCACCTTTCTGCTTGTCAATTCTGGTAACTTTTGCTTGCTCACCCTTAAATGTCTGTCCCATTATTTCAACAATGTCATTTATCTCAATGTTCATTTCTTCAACTTTTGGCTCTAACATCTGTTCTATTTCTTCGTACTGAACAGTCTTTCCGATAATCCCCTTGACATAGGGCAGATTAAACACAGCTTCTTCAGCAGACTCGCGATCAGCTGATTCCAAAACCATGTATCCTTTTAGACCATGCAGTTTTACAACAGAGAAAACATTCAAATCTTTTTTCTTAGCTCTGTCGCTGATCATCTCAACAGCCTTTTCTTCTTTATTCGTCGTAACCTTAATAATAAATATCATCTTATTCAAGCTCCGCTACCTCTAAATGATTAGAAGTAGATATAACTTAATGAAATTGGGGGTTTTTAAAATTTGCTATTAACCGGAAATAAACCTATCATGCGCTGCGTGCTTCTTGAGATCGTTCGGCCTCGTATCTCAAGATTTCTTCCACTATTGCTCTAGCTGGCTGAATTATCCTTTTTGCTGGGCTTCGTACATATGCTTGCACGCTGTAACTTTTTCTATCTCTTCCTATTAACCGCATTAATGGTGTTTTAACAAAAAGGAAGGCACTTAGGGGAATGTTATCATCTTGTTTAAAGAAGAAACAGCTGCTAAGAGGTGTTCCTGTTGTATCTCTAGCCGTCCTAAATTCTGTATACTAAGGAATATCAATTGATGCACCATAGCTCATGAAACCTAATTCAATCGGGTGACATTCTCCTGCAAAGTTTGCATCTATTGTCCCTAATTCTCTGCATTTTAACATTTTCTGCTTTACAAGAACAACCCCTTCGTCGTCAAGAAGATATCTGCTGGTTTTAGTCCGTGGGAGTCCAGTGGTATCTGTCCGCATAAGGCCTATTTCCCCATCATCTCGTGCGTCTTCACAGTCCATTGTGATCATGACTAAAATATATAGTTTATAAATTTTTCCTATTTTTCGGCTCCATCCGGAATAGAAAATTAGTTGAAATATGAAGTGCTGATTTGTGTATGTTATTAGCAAATCAGCACAAGAATAAGTTGCATCGAGAATTCATAAATCTTTACCATCGGCTTGGTTT
>Ga0180007_10000531_pt1 | contig 62895 bp, 83 predicted proteins | sample MM_PC_MetaG_FD_121122 | JGI IMG/M metagenome (GOLD analysis project Ga0180007, IMG submission 121122) | Groundwater microbial communities from the Aspo Hard Rock Laboratory (HRL) deep subsurface site, Sweden - MM_PC_MetaG | ecosystem: Environmental > Aquatic > Deep subsurface > Groundwater...
TACCGCAGGAACTGCGGGATCTAAAGCTTGTGGAGAAGATGTAAGACCTAAGACTGTTTACAGCCTTAGGCAAACTTCTATGAAGCAAGAAGCTATCGGGTCTTTAGCCCGATAGTAGTTCACTTTGTAGAAGCCTTGTTGTAAGTTACTTTTAAAATACGTGCTGTTTGCCTTGTGAGGTTCGCTATGACAATAACAGATTTGTGTAAAGACCCAAAATTTAAAAAAGCGTATAACGGTTTTTACAAGTTTGCTAAGGAATTACACGCAGGCAAACAACTGCTCGGTATTAATGAAGCAGAGATACCGGGGGCTGAAGATATACTTTTTGTGCTACAGGAGATAATTTCAAAAAAAGTATATCTTAAAAATGATGCGTTTTTAAAATGTATTAGCTCCTATACGAAAAGTTTTAATTCTGAAATATCCAAATGCGCAATAAATTGTTTACTCAATTGCGGGGAGGCAAAAGGGCAAGAATTATTGCTGGAAGAATACACAAATCCGTCTCTAATAAAAGAGAAAAATACAATAGAACAAGCTCTTGCTATGGCCTCTTCTACCGTAGAAAATAACCCGGTAGGAAAACAGGCCATTTGCTAATTTACGATTGCTGACCTCTAAAATGCTTACAGGTACCTTCCTAAAAAACTTAGAATCCTATTCCGAAAAAATGGATGAAAAAACTAAAGAGTTGATAATTCTATTCATTGTAACTATGCCCTACGATTTTGTTACTCCAATAGCGGAATTAGACAAGGATAAACTTTGCATTTCTTGGATTAAAGATGAGCATAACTACGTTAAAATGTACCTTCAGGGAAATGGGGATTTACGCTATAGGGTGTCTCGGAGCACAAAAGAGAAGAAAGTTAATATAAAAAAGAAAAAAACAGTTTTCCTTAAAAATGTATTTCCAAAAAAGCTAATAAAAGAAATTTCTAAATTATACAATTTGAAAAAAGACTTATCTCCATGGTATGAGAGTTAAGCAAAACCACACAACAGTATTAAGCAAACTTGCTCCATTGTTTCAGCACCTCGGAGTTATAGAATTAGAAAAAAAAATAGCTCCCCATTTAATTGCAGATATACTGATAACTACAGGAGACGGAAAACACATAGTGGTGGAGTATCAGAACTCCTGTAGAGATTCACATTACATTATAGGAAAAACTACAAAGTATAGTCAGTACGGCTTATACTGTGGATGGATATTTAATACAGATTTATTGAGTACAAAACAAGTAACTGAGGTTTTTATAACCTACGGCGGGATAGCCTATTTTTATGACGTATCTAAAGATATACTAATGTGTAATGATAAAATACTACTTACACCCCAGCAGTATATGGAAAAGAAAATTGATGTAGAGGATAACTTGATCTACAACAAATATTCCTATGAAGATGTAGTGGAGAGGGTTGCGGCGTCTCGCGGATTTCAGTATAACAGGGAAGATTTTATAGAACCTGAATTATCCTATGAGTATTCTAAAATCATAGATGATTCTGCGGATATAATAATGACGCAGTATTCAAAAATAGCCCTCAGAACTGATATTGTTTCGTATTTAAATATTGGTTTAAAAAGAGCCTACTTCTCATTAGCTACTAAGTAAGTATCTAACTCTTTAGATATCTCTTTCAATATAGCAATAAATTCTTTTTCTTTTCCTTTTACCATAAACGAGTTATACATAGGAATATCAGCAAGCTCTTTAGTACACTTATTTTCTATATTATTTGCTATTTTTAAAATAGCGTCAGCCAGCATCATTCCTTGCCACGGGAGAGGTTTAGCTGTTTCTATTCTTAATTTGAGTGCGTGTTTTGCTATCTCTTCGGAGTAAGCAATAACATCCTCTACTGTTTTTACTTCGTAGCCTTCTAAGTGTAAATTAGATAAGTTCCATAAATCAGATTGGTGCTTAAGTTCTTTTTTAAGCGTAATATACGAAGCCTCCATCCAATTTTTAGTGCTACCTTCTTCTGAGTCAAAACCTAAAAGAACAACAGGGCTTCCACCTAAAATAATACCCAAACTAAACGCCGTACAGTCTAATGATACTCCTGCGTCAAAAGAAAACTGCTCTTGTAAAGTATTAAAAATCCAATCTTTATACACGGAACGTAGCGGAGCAAAAGTAAATGTTTTGAGGAAAGGAAGCTTCTGTAATTTAGGGTACGCAGCGATAGGTGAAACTAAAGAAGTTTCTTTTATATCATTAGGTTTAAATTTAGTTAATACTTTTTTATTTCTATCTGCACTGATTACAAAATGTGGTTTAATGCCTGCTTCTATAACTTCCCCAAAAGACTCTTCCGTACAGATAAAGATTATACGTTCTTCCATTCCTTTAAAATTAGTAATATGTTCTTTCAAAGATTCCCCGCAGGAACAGACAACTACAGGTTTTTTAAAGCATAGATTATGTAAGCCATTTATATCGGGGTTTTGTGTGTGCTTAGGTAAATTTCTAAGAACATTTTCTGCTTCTTCTTTTAACAAGGATTGTACTTCTTGTCTCATAGAGTTTAAAAGTATATTAATTCTTCTTTGTAGTGTTTCGGCAAATTCCGTAAACGCTTCTTTAAAGTATGTGGTCCAGTTTGGAGCGGCATATACAGCTATCCCACAATTAGCATCTAATACGTAAGCGGCTTCAAACTGTGTTATAAATACATTTAAATTACTAGAAATATACACTTTCTCGTTTCTAAATAGATCATCCCTTTCAGGAACGCACATTGCAAAAATATCATCTGTGGGTTCGTATATAAAAAGTTTATCAATATCTGGGTGCAGTTTTAAAATAGCCTCTGCGGTGTACCCAAAATCGTGACCAAACAAAACAACATATTTTGTAGGGTTAGTTGTTTTGTTTTGTTTTATATAGTTATAACAGAATTTTACGGGGTCCACAAAATCCTGTATAGGATTACCGTTTACTGATAAAATGTAAGCCCCTGATTTAGCTTTTACTTTTGTTAATTCAACAGACTCCATATTTATAACATCCTTTATTATTAGGTTCAATTACTAAAAAACGTTATTTAATAATATAGGAAGTATTAAAAAAAGACAAGTAAAAAATTATACTCGCTAACTAATTAACCTTTTGTATAAAAGGAGTATCATAATGGCACTCGTAAAACCTCTCATAATTTCTGCGGAAGGATTTCCGCGCGAAGCTGCTTCTTCTACTGACTACTTGCTATTACAAGGAGGTTTAGTTGTAAGCTCTACAGCAGTAGTTAGTTTTGCTGGTGCTCGTTTACGTAGTGTTGGTGCGCCTACTTCTGGCGGTGACGCTACAAATAAAACCTATGTTGATAACGTGGCATCTAACATTAAATGGACTAACCCTGCCCAGGTACTTAAAGTAATAGGCGATACAAAAATAACTGCTCCGGGTACTCCTGTTTCTGGAGACGCTTGGGTACTTAGTGGTGCAGGTGTGGGGGCTTGGGCTGCTTGGGGAACTGGAGATATCGTTGAATACAATGGCTTACTTATTGGTTGGAAGCTAGTGTTATCTGCTGGTGATTACATTAATGATTCTACAAGAGTAGTAGTAAAAAGTACTAGTGGTGCAGGGTCTTTTGCTGGAGAAGAAAATAATATCTTACAGTGGACAGGTTCTGCTTGGGAAGTTGTAGTTAGTGCTGAAGATGGAAGAGCATTGCTAATAATTGGTAGCGACAGTATTTATGAGAACATAGGTTACGTTTACGATTCAGAGGGGGGTTCTACAGGTTGGGTTCAATTTACCGGTGCTGGACAAATAGTTGCAGGCGACGGTATGACTAAAGTTGGAAATACTTTAAATGTAGGTGGGGGAGCGGGTATTACTGTAAGCGCAGACGGGTTATATGTTAATGCCGGTGATGGTTTAAGTATAGATGGTATTAACTATGTTGTTGTTGTTGCCGATTCTGGTATCTCTGTAGGTGCGGGTGGTGTAGCTGTAAATGCTGGTAGCGGTATTGATTTTAACGCTAGCGGTGCTGTTATGGTTGTTGCCGATTCTGGTATCTCTGTAGGTGCTGGCGGTGTAGCTGTAAATGCTGGTAGCGGTATTGATTTTGCTAGTGGTGCTGTTATTGTAGATACTGTAGGTAATGGTTTAGCGGCTACAGCTGCCGGTTTACATCTTATTGCTGGTACAGCTATAGATTTAAATGCAAGTGGTATTTCAGTTAAATATGATGATGTCACCTTAGGTATTAGTTCTGATGCCTTGACCGTTGTAGGTGTTCCTAGTAACTTTGAAATCAATGGTGTTGCAGTAGGAAATACTGTTACTGCTGCTAACTTAGATACTTTAACAGATGGAAGTAATGCCGATCTTCTTCATTCACATAGCGGTATGTATCTAACATTATCTTCCGCCGAAGCTATTTCTAAAGGAGATCCTGTTTATGTACAGACTACTGATTTAGTTGGTCAAGGATGTGCTGCTTCTGGTAATATGTCCAGAATTATAGGTCTTGCTCTTACTGCTGCGGCTTCTAATGCCGCTTGTATTATAGTTAACAATGGTAGTATTGTTAGATCTTGTGTTACAGGGGCAACATATAATGCTCCATATTATTTAAATGCTGCTACCGCAGGTATTACAGCAACAATTCCAGCTGCTGCTGGTAGTAGGCTAATAATGGTAGGATATGCAATTAACACATCTGACATTTGTGTCCAGCTACGCGATTACGGACAGAAACTTTAATTAAAACTAATACAAATATAAGTAAGGGGGGTTTTTGTTGAAAAAAATTTAAAATTGTTATATACTTCTGTAATAAGGAGTCGCTATGACTACAGTAGGTTTAGAAGTAAAAGAAGCAGTTAGAACAAAAGATTTCTATTTCGTTATAGATGGAATTCCCATACAAAACCCTGAAGACCCTAAGGGGGAAACGCTAAAAGGTATTATGACAGCGGAACCTAAAGCTCCAGATAGTATAAAAATATTTATAATATTTGGTTTAGACTTTGGTTATACTATAGAAGCTACGAGAATGGTATATCCCAATTCTGTCATATTCTGCTATGAGCCAAGCGATCTTATTGTAGAAGAAGTAATGAGTAGGCGAGGTAAAGATTTAATGAAGATACCCAATCTGCTAATAACTTCCAATTTGAATGTATTAGTAAAAAGAATACATGATAAATATGGAAGTAGTGAGGCAGCTTATATACTACCTTTGGACAAATGGGAAAAAATGTTTCCAAAGGAATTTGAAGAATTTTTAGAAAAGGTACAACGTATAGTTTTAACAAGAATGATGAGCAGAGTAACTAAAGAGATAAGATATAAACCTTGGGTAGATAATTTTCTTTTGAACTTACCTTTTTACCTTAATAGTAGTAATCATGGAGGAAAATTAATTAATTGTATCCCCCCTAATACTCCCGTTATCATTTGTTCCGCAGGACCTTCCCTAAGTAAAAACGTAGAGCTATTAAAAGGGCTAGAAGATAAAGTAGTTATTGTTGCTGTGAACACTGCTTATCAATCCTTGAGGCATTATGGCATAGAGCCCCACATTGTAGCCTCTATAGAATCAGTGGACGGTTCCTCTATGCTCTCGGACTTTGAGAGCTTAAATACTACCTTAATGGCCCCTCTTGTTGTGCATCCTAATATGTTGAAGCTCCCCTTCAAGCAAAAAATTCTGTTTTCTAATTTTCCTTCTTTCTATTCTTCCTTGTTCAAATCTTTAGGGGAGAATGTTATGCTAGAACTAGGAGGGAGTGTCGCTTGTGCTGCTTTCGCTATAGGGTTTATGTTAGGTAGTTCTAATATCATATTAATAGGGCAGGATTTAGCTTTTGAAGATAAGGAAGAAATTGATTATTATTCAGAAGGAAGTAAATACAACAGCAAAAAAACAATTATTGATAAACAAAAAAATCTAATTTACATTCCTTTTAAAAAAGAGATAGCTAAAGAAGATCCGCAGTTTCAATATTTGGGGGACGAAATACCAGATTACGCAGCACTACCTTTAAAATATACAAAGGGATGGAATGGCGGAGATGAAAAAGTACCTACGCATAATCACTTTTTGTTCTTTATTAACTGGTTTGAATCTGCTTCTTTTAATCTTAGTAAAAGTAAAAATTTGTTTAACTGTACAGAGGGAGGAGCTTACTTAGAAGGCTTTATACACAAAACGCTACAAGAATCTTTAGAACTGTGTCATGTTAATAAACTTAAGGACCATCATTTAAATAGTATTTTAGGATCGTTAGAAGCAAATCCATCTCTTAAAAAAACATTCAAAGAATATGCTGCTAATTTAATACATATGCTTAATGATGAGAAAACAACTATTGTAGAGCTAGAAAAGTATTCTGAATTATTTAATGCCTATACTATTGCTTGTAAAAATAACAAAAGAGAAATGGTGGAAAAGTTTAAGGAATTTAAATCAAGATTTATACAAATGTATGAAGAGTTAAATTAGATTTTTGTTTTCTTGTCAATTCCGGTGAGGACTCCATTCACGTCATCAATAGCAACATTCTTTTTATCTATTTCGTAGTCCACTTCTATTCTATGAATAAAGACATTGTATTCAGCACCTTTTTTCTGCTGATCTGCATTCAAAGAATTTATGATAGTCTGGTACTCTTTTATTTTAGGATTTTTGTCTATCTCCACTTGCAGCAGAGTTTTATATTTGTCAATCTGATGTTTCAGCGAAGACAGCTCTGCCATGTGAAATTTCCACTCAAATAAATCACTTTTAATTAGCTGTTTATATTCCTTGTATATTTCTTCTTTAGGAAGCCTTTCTCCCTCAGGCTGCTTTAATTCTGGCTCAGGCAGAGCTTCCTCTGGAACTTCTTCTATAGCAGCAGAAACCTCTTCTACGGAAGCAGCTATTTTTTTTCTTTTTCTTTTTTTACTGTTAACTTCAGTTGTTTCTTTTGTATTTTTCATGTTGTTATTCCAATATTTTTAAAAGTACATCATGCAAAAACACAGGTACTAAGTCTTTGCTTAATTCTGTGTTTATAAACACTCCACTTTGATTAGAAATTATATTGTATTCCTTCCATGTTATCGTATAGAGATTATTGTATATGTCAAATATTTTTAGTACAAAACCATCTCCCTCTAAATAACCATCATAAGTTATGTTGTACAATACGGAATAGGTATTCACTATACTAGAGCAAGCATTTTTAAGATTATTATTAACAGGTACATTATATGGCATAAAAACTCCTTTCGTACCCCATTAGTATCTCATATTTTTACAGAAATTAAAAGAAAAAATTAACGTATTTTAAAAAATTCGGAATTAAGAATATTATAAATTTCTTGTTCTTGGGTATCACAAATAAAAGTTTCTATAGAACTTCTTGTTCCCGTGTAGTCCTTGTCTATGTTTTTATATGTTTGATTACTTATTGTTGGTATTTCAGGAGATAGTAAAATCCAAATATTTCCTTTAAAGAAAAGCAAATACCACCCAAGGGCTGGTTCGTGAGAATACGTTTTTAAAAAGGTACCAGACTCGAAATAAAAAACCCTGCTGCATTCTATGGCGTAATCTGCGGAATCCCATATCTTCTGTAAAGAAGGAACTTCTATGTTATTCGTTTTAAATATATTATTTATATATTTAACTGCTTTATTGATTTCGCTCTGTAGAAGTGTTTGGGGTACTTCAGTCATAGAGGAGATATAATAGTTTTGTGTTTTTTTCTGTGCTAACATAGATTGCTCAATAACCATTGAACCTTTGCTGTATTTAAAAACAATAAGATCCCTAATCAATTTAAGATATAGGTGTGTTATTCACTATTCTATTTCTTCCCACGAACCCTCTGTATTACGTCCTTCTACCTTTATGTTATTGGGAGACATAGATTCCTCTACGCGCTGTTCTAAACTTTTTCCAGTATCTATTTCTTTTACTTGTTCTGCTAGCCACATTCTAAACCTAGCAGTCTTTACAAGCTTATGAAGGGCCAGTTTCTTATTCATGTATTGGCTGCGTTCAGTACGGCTTTCTGCTGCTGCTCCAGAGGGGTTATGAATAATCCTGACACCGCTGTCCGTCTTGTTCTGTTTCTGGCCACCTTTACCGCCTGCTCTAAAAGTTTGAACAGTAAAGTCATCTTTATATATAGTAAAAAGTTTTTCCTTCTCTTTTGCCATTACTCCTCCTTTAATATATTATAAAAAGCGGACCACTCAGGATAACCATTATGGAAAGTAACAAAAATGTTTCCCTCAGACATATTGGAAAAAGTAGGATATCCCCCATTGTACCATTGGAAATCACCTTCGGGTAATTCAAGCTCAATACAATCTTTCCATGTTTTACCCCCATCTTTACTAATGGATATAAAGCACACAGAACTTTTATCGGGGTTTACTTTTCTGTAACCAAATAATAAATTACCTTTAGGTGTTACATGCAGACAGGGTGTGGTTCCTCGGATGCCCATGTTTTTAGGCTTAGTCCAAAATTTACCTTCTGTGGTAGAAAAAGAAATGTAGAAGGGGTGTTTTCTGTGGTTCTTATCCCTATCCATAAAATTGTCTTTGTATCCTCTAATTACAGATACAAGTGATCCATCAGGAAGCAAAACAGTAGAGGTTTCGTCTCCTTGATTTTTAGTTATTGTATAATAGTTTTCCCACGAAATTTCTGTTTTACTTTCAGAATACAGTGTCTGAACTTGCCAATTTCCTATACCAAAGTTATTGCAAGAGCCGCACACAGTTAGCATTAAGTAGTCTTCAAATTCTATAATTTTACCGTAAGGAAATGTTTCTATCATGGAAGAAACTAAAATGTCTACATTTTTCCACGTATATCCGTTGTCTTCCGACACAGCAGTACACATGTTTATGTGTCTGTTTATTTCGCCCTTTTTAATAAAATAACCATCTACAAAAGGCATTACCAATGTCCCATCTTTCAGACAAGTAATAGTGGTACTTGCTTCAATACCTCCCCTTTTGTACATTGACTTAAATGAATATTCTCCCAGCTCCCATGTTTTCCCCGCGTCTTTAGACCTATAGTAGTAAACACCTTCATCCTCTGACAGGTCACAGGAGTTATGGCAAGAAACTAGTATATCCCCATTGGAACAAATTACATTTCCGGGAACCATAGCAGGAATAAACATTTTTCCTATAACACCCTTGCTTACAACGGCCATTCTATTATTACTCATTTAGACACTCCGTAGACTACCACACCTGTTACTATAACTCCTGTAACTATACCAACACCTATACCAAACCAGAAACTGCTGTCTCTAAGTTTAGCCAGTAAAGACTTTGGTGCCTCAACTGCTATCTTCTCTAAAGAATCAATTTGTGTATTCTTTATTTTAATGATGTTTTCATATCTATCTTTTTGATACTTTAATTCTAACTGTAAATCCTCTTTAGTATATTTTACAGTTTTATCACAATACAGTTTTGCATATTCAACTTTCTTATTACATATTTCTTCTGTATGTTTTAGCTGCATAGCACATTGCAGTTTTCCAAATTTAATGTCTGCAAGCATACTTATAACAATAGACTCTTTAAGAAGCCTACCAGAAAAAGGTGCCTTAGCATTAGCCGCTAAAGAGATGGAGTTAATAATTTGTTTTTTTGCATCTTTGTCTAACACTTTCTTTTCTGCAGCGTAGGAAACACCACAAAAAATGTATATTAAACAAAATAACAGGGTACTTAAAAAATATTGTTTATTCACGGCACTCTGCTCCTTCTGCATAATCATCTATCTCTTTGCTTACAGCATCTGGATCATTATGCATATCATCAATGTAAGATTTTTTGTCTTGGTCTAACTTGTCTTTTTCTTTATTTTGCATGTCCTGTAAATCTTTAATTTCTTTATCATAAGTATCTTTTATTAGTTGCAGTTCTTTAGCGTGCTGGGTTACTAATTCCGCTTTAGCCTTTTTTTCTTGCTCATAACTTTTATTAATAACTGCAATCTCTTTAGCGTAACTTTGTTTGTTAACTTCTATTATTTTTTTAAGGGACTCAACTTTGTTCCAATATGTAATAACCATAACAAGCATAACAATTAAAAGTATAGGAACATAGATATGATCTTTCAACCACGATAAAACTTTCAAAATAAGTGTTTTTATATAGAGTAGTGTCATGTTAAAATCTCCAAATTGGGGTTAGAAATATAAGAACAATATATAGTATCATATTATTTATGATTATGAAAGGAGATTTTTCATGAATACGAAACAAATTAAACTTTTAAAATATGCTCATGCAGCATTAGGAAATAACAACCCCGAGGCCGCTTTAGAGTTTTTAGATATGGTTACTGCTTCTGACGCGGATCTCCCCGGTATGCTGCAAGCTACCAAAGAAAAATTTATAAAGATAATGAACAGCATGACTCAATCTCCTGTTTCTGCTGATACCTTTGGTAAATTAGTTACTATAGTTTCGGATACTTTGGAACTTATGTCCTACTATTCTGTTGAAGGTAACACAGAAGCCAAAGTAAAAGAGGTTCAAAAACTACTTAATTCCAAGTTTCCTTCCTATGTTCCTAAGCAAACTGTTAAGCCTGTTGAAAAAGAAGAGGAAGCCGTTGAGGAGGAAGAGGAAGAGAAAGACGAGAAAAAAGATAAGGAAGTAGAAGAAGAGGTTGAGGAAGAAACTAAATCCGAAGTAGAAGTTAAGGCAGAAGACCCCGATGGTTATATTGTAAATGACTCGGAGGTTTTAGAGTGCTTATTTAGTTGGCATGGAGGACAGGGTTCCGCTATTTACAGTTTGGCTTCTTCTTCCAACGCAGGACGAACTGTTCCTAAAAGTGTTTTAGAAAACGCCATATCTGAAGTAGAAAAAGATGTTAAATGGCTTGACGCAAAACCCTCTAAGCGTAAACAAGATAAACAAGACTTAGCCGAGCTTCAAGATACTCTAGATTATCTCGAAGCTCTTAGAGATGGTAAACTTGACGAGTAGTGTTCTGTAAAAACCCACCCACCCCCATCCTGTACTTTTCCTTTTTCCCTTTTTGTTTTAGATAATTGTGGAGCATAAGGGGCTCGAACCCTTGACATCAGCCTTGCAAAGGCTGCGCTCTCCCAAACTGAGCTAATGCCCCAAACATAAATATCATAGTGTATCTGAAAATAAAAGTCAATCTCTTTTTAAAAAACTTGGGGGTATATTCTACAGAGCTTCCTAGTTAAGGCAATAAAACGAAAATGTTAGCATGTGCATTTTTCTTTTTTTCCTTTACAGCAAGACAAAAGATTGCCTTTTGCGACTATCTGTTTAGCTTTTTGTAATTCGCACATATCTCTACGGACAGCTTTAGCGCAAGAACGATCCATGAACTCAGCAGCAGAAAGTTTACTTTCACCTATTTTATTTGAAATCAAATAATCTAAGACATTCTGTCCTTTTAATTTATCAGTTTCTCTTTCAATAGCTTCGGAATACTTAGCATCTAATTCCTTATAAACTTTGTCATATACCTTTGTATACACTAGGTGTACAATACACGCAGAAGCAAAAAGAATTGTTGTTAAAGAAATAAATGCCGTTAAATATAAAACAGTGTTAGTCATAATTTTTCCTATTCATTGTTAAAAATTACCAAATTACCCAGTTACAATTTAAAGGTTTTTAATGATGTTGTCAATAGTTATATTTTTGTTTTCTATGATTTCTGTTTTGCAATACTCTGTATCAAAAACATCTAGGGTTACTTTGTCGTACTGGTAAAAATAGTCTTCTGCGTAATCCGGTACTTCTTTTAATATCTCATTTTCCATAAAATCAATGTAATCCATTTCTTCATCTGTCATATCATCCAAAGATTTATTGTAATATGTACAAAAATCAGTATTCTTTTTAACTACTATCCTAGTATCAGATTCCCAAACCATATCACCGCTTGACATTAAACAGTAATCTTTTCGTATCTCTTTAAGGGGCAAGGTTTCCAAATCTGTTATGTCAAAAAAAGCAAGCTCTTCAGGATCCCCCCAAAAGCATCCTAAAACAGCTAGCTTATCACAGGACGGGTTAGGTACCGCTTCAATGAAACACCAGCCTCTGCCGCCAGCTGCTGCGTCAGGAAGGTACACTTTTGCTGTTCTGTTAGTTAAATTGTAAACAGTGTACCCCTGATAATCTTCTCCATACAAAATGTAGGCATTACCAGAAGGATGGTTCTCTACCCAAGCGTACCAAAAATCTTCATAATTTCTGTAAACTTCTTTTATTACATTCTCACCTTCTTTTATAGTACCCTTGCTGTATTTCCAAGTTTCAGGTCCTGTGGAATATACCTCAATAGTTAAACTGTATTTACCCGTCGGGGATAATATTGTTTCTGCTCTTATTAAGTTTTTTGCAGGAAGGAAGTATTTTTTTACAGTATCTGGAGACATTTTATTTTTCCTCTTCTTCATTTGAGAAATCCAGCAGTTCTTCGTAGTGATCGTGTAATACTTTGTAAAATTCAGGAGGCAAGGTTTCTTGGTGCGAAAACAATAAATTAGCAACATCACTCATAGCTTTTGCTAGTCTTTCGTCTATGTCGGTGTCCTGTTCCGTGTCTTTTTCTTTGCACATTATTCACCTTCCTCCAAGCTACTAATCGCCCGTGTTATTTCAAAATTAATCATGTTTATAAGTTCTCTTTTTTCTTCTTGTATTTTACTGTGCACATATCTTTTTAATTTGGTTTTTACAGAGTCGGACGTATTAGCATAAGATTTGTAAGCGTCTGTGTACTTTAGCGTGTAGGCATCTACTATTGCTTGTTTGGTGCTTTTTTTATTTAAAAATTTTGTGTGTAAAATATCTGAAACCAACTCGGGAGTAATTTTAGGTATGATTTCCTTGCATCCAAAAATGTCTTTAGAATAGCTATCTCTAATGAACTTTTTATCTAGTTGGTCCTTAAACACGTTCATAGCTCTTGTGTTAGCTAATTTTTTATATACTTTATTGGCTACACTGTTTGTAAATTTATTGAGGTAATCTTTTTTTAGCGTAGAAATACACTCCTGTACATTGCCAGAAAAAAGACCGAAAAATTCTTCTTTTGTTTTTACTATTAGATACAAGTTCATTACAGATCCCCTTTCTCCAAAGACGCCAGAATATTTGCAATAACTTCTTTCTTATATGTTTCTTTTACTTTTGTTGTAATGTACTCCTTAAGAGTTTCTTCAACCATACGCTTATGTTCTGAGTTATACAAGTCTATTATTTCTTTTTTAATAACTTCCAAATCAGAAGTAGATTTTTCTGTGTAATAAGCGCAAGCTTCCCTGCGAACACTATCATGTATTTCTTGTTCTACTGTTTCCTTTAAAGCGCTTTTATTATAGATTTTACTTGTCCTGTTAAAATCTATAAATTCTCTAGACAACATCTCTTTGAAGCCTTTTATGGCGTTGTTTACCCTCTCTTCCATTTGTTTTGTTATGTTAGCCATAAGCTTATCTGTAAATATAGATGTAACCCTAGGTAAAATTTCTCTTTCCACGAAGTCGTGAATAGTTAGATTTGTTATATTTACCACTAGATTATCTACGTTTCCAAGTAAGGAATAAATAGCTTCGGGGAAATCCAATTTAACGTTAGTTGTTTTGTCTTTAGACATAATGCTACTCCTTTGTACCTTCAGGTAAATTGTTTAAAACTTCATTTATTTTAGTGTTAACATATTCTCCATACATTTTACCTTTTTCCTGATCCTGTTTTTTTGATAATCGTAATAACTCAGACGTAATGTGTTCTTCTAAGGAATCGCCCCAGCCTCTAACTTTTTTGTACAGATCATTTACATTTGTTTCAGCAAAATAAGATTCTACAAAACATTTAACTGTAGTTTCTGCTATGTTACTAGGTATTTTAATAGAATGTTCGCAAAAATCCCTGTAACACATATTCAAATCAGCCTTAAACGAAGCACTAGTTCTTGAAGTAAATGTTTTAAATAGTTTACTATTAATAATTTGTTTTACTAACTTTTTAGCAATCTGTTTTTTAATGTGGTCTCTTGCTGTCTCTAAAAAAGAACTGGGGTCTTCCAAAATATCCTTAAATGTTTCTACTGTATCAATACTAAATAATTTAAACATAATTATAACTCCTTAGTGATTCTATCTAGCGCCGATTGTACCTCTTTAACCGCTTTAATTTTGTAAAATTCTACAACCCTTTGTTCTATAGCTAAATCTATACTATTCTTTAACCTCTCCTCTCTTGCTTCAAATTCTTTTCTTATACTTTCTTCTCTCTGGTTTACCGCAGTTTCAATTGTTTCGTACATTAAACTTCTGAAGCTATCTTGCGCAACTCTCGTTATTGCTGACATAACTGATGCTGACAAAATAATAGTTTTTCTTCCGCATGAGCTGGAATATTTTGCAAGGGTTTTCTCTAACCTATCTTGTAACTCTAGTTCAAATTTGTCTAAGTAATTCCCAATGTTGTTCCTTACTTCCCTTTTAATTTTTACAGTAAGGGCGCTACCTATAAAAGGCTCTATATGCTCTGCATAGAATTCCCTAATCTGCTCATTAGTAATAGCAAACTTGATAAGGTTATTATCTGGTGAAGTAAAGAGACAACTAATAGCCTCTTTGAAATCTAACCTAGTTACAGCTTTAACGGTTTCGGTTGCTCTTTTAGACATAATACTACTCCTTTGTACCTTCAGGTAAATTGTTTAAAACTTCATTTATTTTAGTGTTAATGTATTTTTCGTACTTAACTCTATGTTCATTGTCCCACCTGCTTATGAACAGAAGTCCCTTATCCTCAATTTTTTTGTCAATTTTTTTAAGCAGTTCCATATTATTTTCTTCCGAAATATATGACTCCACGTTGTACTTAAGGCAATTGTCCATTATCTTTGGAGGAACTTTAAAATTGGTTCCCATAATATCGTAGTAAATATCTCCTGCGTCTGCTTTTAATGAACGATAGGATCTCGAAATATACCCGGAAACTGTTTTACTGTGAATAATTATTTTTATTACTTTATTAATAACTTGTTGTGTAATGTCCTCTTTGGATAGGCAAATCAAGTGCGTGTTGTCATTCATAATACCTTGAAATGTTTCTTCTGTGTCAATATTGAATAATTTAAACATTATTACATCTCCTTAGTTATTTCTGCTAAAACCATGTGAAGAGTATTTACTGTTTTATTTTTATATAATTCGATAACCCTTTCTTCTATTGCTACATTAATATCTTCTATTATGCTAGCTTCTCTTGCTTCAAATTCTTTTCTTATCTCGGCTTCTTTACTCTGAATTCCTTTTTCTATAGCCTCCGAAATTAATCTATTAAATTCATTCAAAGTAAAACTTTTTATAGCTTCTTCTGCGTAACCATAAAGTTTAAAAATATAATTGTGGTTGTATGTATTGTATTCTCCAACAGTTTTAATTAAATTTCGGTGCAAATCATTCTCAAATTTAGCTAAGCCTTCGCTAAATAGATTATCGACCCGTCTTTTAATTTTAGAAGTAATTACTGTAAGAAGAATAGGCTCTATATGCTCTGCATAGAATTCCCTAATCTGCTCATTAGTAATAGCAAATTTAAGAAGGTTATTGGGTGAAGTAAAGAGACAATTAATAGCCTCTTTGAAATCTAACCTAGTTACAGCTTTAACGGTTTCGGTTGCTCTTTTAGACATAATGCTACTCCTTTGTTTCATAAAACATTGTTACAAGTATCTACCAGAAAATTATACTTAAAAAAAGCTATAAGTAAACTTTTTGTTACCCTTTGTTTGATTTTTAAAATTGCTGATGTAATTTTAGATAGAGATTGCCTACTGGTGTTTAATCTGGATTTCTGTAAAACCTAGGTGTACGTTTTAAAAAAATTGTAAATTGTAAACATAGTAAATATCCTCTGTCTATTATCTTACTCATTTCTGAAATATTGTCAACCCTATTTTAACATCAGGGTTACTTTAGGTCTAGGTTATACTTTTCTTTTACTTCTTTTTCACACGCAGCATATTGATCTCTATTCCATTTAGCATCTGCTAGAGCGTTATGCTCGTTTTCACTTTCAGGTATCTTCTTAACGTCAAATTGCAACATTATTTCTAAAATGTCTCTGCAATACATGGGGAAGTTTTTAGGCAAATCAATCATGGCACCAAACAACCAGCAAAAATTAACCCAGTCATAACTATTATAATACGCAAAAAATTCAGGAGTAGTTTCTCCTACAAATTCTAGGATTTCTTTTGCTATCTCAGAGTCAAGTTTTCCTACTTGTTTATGGAAATTAGATTCCAACAGCAGTGTTTGTGTGCCCTTTACTGCTTCTTTAAACATTGGACGTATAACATTATCCTTAACCCAGTCACTAGCATCTGCATAGTTATATTCACTGCTTATAGCGTAGTATTCTCTTCCATCTTGTGACACAATACCTATACTGATTAATTGAATGGTTCTTGGATATTCAATAAATTCTGTGTCCATAAAATACTTTGTTTTATTCTCGGCCATAATGTAAAACCTTATTTTTTCTTGGGTGTCATAATCCACACAGGTAGTTCCATGTTTAACCCATTAGCAACATTTACTCTACCTCTACCGTCTCCAATATCTACGTAGGGTCTTCCCTCAGCATCTTCTCCTTCAATAACTACTATAGGAGGAAACTTCTTTTTATCAATCCACTCTACAGCCCTATCCCCATAGCCGTTTCTAAAATAATTAAGCGCATCTCTAAATTCTTCTATCGTCATATTTTCTAATTCGCCATCTTCAATATCTAACCAGCGGTCAATGTCTTCATATTCGTACAGATCAGAAACAGGAAGATATCCCAAACTGCTTAAATCAAAATCTTTAATATCATATTTTGTATCTATAGATTCATTTAAATACTCTACCGCATCTTTTAGATCTCTGTAGCTAGGCTTATCTTTGTTATCTTTTCCGAAGGATTCCTCTGTAACTATTTCCTCTTGATGTTCGTATGCTTCTATTTCTATTTTTTTAGTATTCCAAACAACTAAAAAATACAAGTCATCAGAAAATCTAGAAGACTCTATTTTGTGAATACTTCCATCATAGCCTAAATTCTTAAGCGAATAAATGTAATCAGTATAGTTGTATCTAAACAAATCACCATAAAGCTCAATTGCTACATCGTTGTACGTTTTTCCATGTGTGTACTTTTTAAGAACATCTTTTAACTCATAATCATCCCAGTTAGATAAAAATACTTCTTTATCTTCTTCGCTAGCTTCAGCGTACAGTGCCTCTGTGAATTTATACGTAGCTTTAGTTTCGGGGAGTATATTAAAAGATGATTTAGGAATACCTTCGTACAGATACTTCCCATATTCTTCTGCCACTTCTAATTTATTGGTAAAATAAATTCCGGGACCATAAGAATTAGAGCTGGAGGTTTTACGATCTCTATCCATTTTATGATCGTTAAAGTTAGATCTTTGGCTTTGGTCGCCATGAAACCACTTAGTGTCTGTCAATATAGAAGCCTGTGCTCTAAAAACTTCCTCTATTAATTCCTGAGCATAAACAGGATCTGTCTGAGAATTATTTGCTGCTGCTAATATTAATGTTTTCTGTAGAGAATTCATGCTTAGTAACTCTTCTAAAGTTATGCGTTGTTACTGTACAGTAAGTTACAGAAACTGTAACTTTGTGTGCAGGGTATTTAGGAATTAATCGCCTGAAATAAGTTCTACTAGATCTTCCTGCAGAGAAAGAATGGCGGCCTCATTTCCTTTGGATCTCTCTAAGTTAGATATGATAACATCCAAAGAAGATTCTTCTTCAACCTGTTCGTTTATAAACCACAGCAGGAAGTTAGCAGCTGTATGCTGCTTGCCCTTTAAAGACATTTCATATAATTTAGATATGCTGTCTGTAATAAACTGCTCATGGTCTAATGCCTGCTTAAATAAACCCAGCAGCGAATCGTCATTTACTTTAGGTTCTTTCATAGCCTTTACTTGAGCAAGACCATTTACATCACTGATAAATTCAAAAAATTTATTACTGTGTACTAGTTCTTCTTCGGCTCTCTTTTTAAAGAATTTAGCAAAACCAATATAGTTATCTCTTTCTACAATTGCGGCCAGCTGTAAGTACACAAGATAAGAATAAAGCTCTTTGTTATACTGTTCTACTAATTCTGCTATCATTTTAGGACTTGCAAGATGGATTTCTTTAGGCATGATTTTTCTTCCTTTAAAAAACAGGTTAAAATATACCTAAAAAATAATACCTAATATTGTTTTTTTAACTTTTTGCTCTTTAAAGATACTGCAACAAACATTTAGTGCAATGAGCATTATTCTAGCCAATGTGAACGATAGTGATCAGAATTATGGCCATTACTAACCTTTATATTGATGTTTTAATTTTTTATAAAACAACAAGTAAAAAATTATGTAGACTAAGTTTAAAGATTGTTTACGAAAACGCATTATTATTTTAAGACACCCAAAAAAAGATTGACAGGACATTTAAAACAGGATAGGCTATTGTAATTATTTACTGGGTTTTAAAGGATAGGGAGAAATATGACAAAGTTCACTTACGAAGACTACATTTTGGTCCCAGCACTTCGACTTGGAGATCCTAACATTATCTATCATTATGTTTTTAATTTTCAAATAGAGGATCCTCCTAACGACGACAGCAACACTTTCTTCGAGCCGTGGTTCTTCAATGACAAAAGAAACACCTCCGCTACAACATTAAAACGCTCTTAGCAGAAGCAATTTAAATAATAAAGAGGGGGTGTTTGTTTAAATTGGGATTCTATATACGATCATATTTAGAAGGTAATTTAGGGGATCAATTAGAAATCCATTTTGTCATAAATTTCTTCTAACTTTTTTAATTCTTTTTCCAGCATATTTGATAATTTCATAAAATACTTATAGTCTTCTTCTGCAAACAATCGTAAAAATTTGGTATTTTTACCTAGAGTATTTGTATCACTAACGCTTTCGTCCATAGCATTTAATAGATTTTTAAAATCTTTTTTTACTTTGGCTCTTTGCTCGGTGGAGCCGTCTGCTTCAACAAGAAAAGAAAGCACAGATTTTGCGTACTCGGGATCTGTATTAATGCTGTCTTTAACTTCAGTAAGTACACTTTTAAATTTTTCGTTTGTCATAATATAAATACCTTTCTGCAGTGCATTTAATCTATAATACCTTTAATAAATAACACTTTAAAAAATCTTTTATGATTAACTACAATCACAACAATTCTACTTTAACTACTTGGTGTTTTAAACTGTGATTGATCTCCAGACATGAATCTAACAATATTTTCCAGTTTCCTGTTGGACTACTGGTACTGCTATAGAAACCATTCTCTCCGTGTACTTCATATTTTTTAAATATCTGAGTACAACTAAAACCATGATCAACAAAATAAGCACTGGGACACTCAGAAAAAACATAAAAGGAATAGGGCTGCAATAACTGTGAAGACCTATGAAAATCTAGCTCTTCGTCGTCGTAGACAACATTTAAACCACAAATTTCTGGGCTGTTGTCCGAATCTTCCTTAATAAAATTTCTAGTAGTAATATCCTTTAAGAATGCCCTCTTTACTCCTTCTCCCAGTATGATTTTAACAGGATTATGAGCCATTTCGCTTATGTGATGTATAGCTTCCTGTAATGAATATAAAGTGCTTTCTTTGTTTCCTTTTATAGTTTCTATGGAACTTGTATTTAAGCGATGCATAAATAAAGATTCTTCTGTATTTATCATGTAAGAGAATATGTCACAGAAAAGAAAATAAGCCTGCTCTAATATAACCTTGTCCGGGGAGAAGTCGTGGTTCCCTTCATCAATACTGCTTTCTTTTTTAGTAACTACAAGCGGTGTTCCTGTAATATCTCTAGGATCAAAAGGACGAACTCGGACAATTTGTCTTGGCAAGCTAAATTTGCTAAGTAATTCATATGCAAATTTAGTGAATATAGGAACAAGGTAACTCAAGTTTTCTAATTTTACCTGTAGAAGTATTTTTAAAAATTCTTCAGTTCCAAATACTTTTTTATACTCTTCATATACAGTAGTTTTCATTATAGTTTATTGTCCTTTACTTACGTAGCAGTTGTTGTTTTAAAATTTAATTTTAAATCAAAATTCGGGAAAACAAATACCCGGATTATAATTATCGTTGTTTTTTACATCCGGAACGACTACTTTATCTACAGCATTCCAAATGTCTACTACCTTTTGCGTAGAAGCTTCCTCTGGTCCTGTTACCCAGTCTGTCATCATACCACATTCGCATACAACTCGGTACGTATCGTATGCTTGTTCGGGATCATTACGCGAAGTTTTCCAGACACCAATTCTTGGAAACCTGTTGCATTGGCATCTATTTACTAGGAATTTATGTTTATCTTTTTTATCCATTAGGCATTCCTCAAAATTATATATACTATTCTATTTTACCCATTATGTAGTTTAGTCTTCATAAATACCTGTAGTTGGCACGTTAAGGGCATTAACAAAATAAGGGTCGTTAAGTTTAGCTAGGTTTCCTTGATCACAGTAAACATCTAAGTTATATTGTAAACTCTGATCCGAATATACAAGATTTGATTCATAACTAAACGGGGAATCGTAAGAGAAGCATTCTAATCGGTTAGGAAAGCAATTACAATTAGAGTAATGATCTATCCAAATATTGAAACCATAATAGGTACCATTGCTTCCATTTCTAGATTCACTTATTACTTTTTCGTAAGTGCATGTAGGATAATATTTTTCAAAGCTGTGTTGATTTTTATTTAAGTAATCTATCCAGTTTTTTCCTAAAATAAGAACTGCATTTTTTGTACCTATTTTATCCAAAACCTCATGTAAAACATCTTTAGAATATTCAGTATATCTAACAATATTAGGGTTAGGGGTACCGCTTTGTTCATTTACAATTCTATAAAAGGAAGATAGCTCACTAGTATGCAGTAAGTCATATACTCGTGAAAAGTTAGCATCAATATCTGGATAGCACTGCTGGAGTAGCTCAACACTAAAATCATAAGTTTTCTTAATTGTGAATATCTTTTTTAAATCTTTTTTATCTTTGCCTGCTGTATCTAGAGTTTGCCTTAATATACTATTTTGTTTCAAAGAAGCAGTAAGCTCGTCTACAATAACTTCAGCAAAAATAGGCCAGTTTTTTATAATAGATTCAATGGAGAATATATATTTCGTGTTAGTCTTCATTATACTTTAACTTTCTGTTTTAAACATGTATTTGTAGGCACTTCTAATATTTTTTATGTTAAATATCTGTTCACTCCAGCTAAAACATCAAAAGCATACTTTAAAATATGTTTAGAAATTATAATATCCATTTTTCCGGTAATACTATCTGCACGTACATAAATATCAGAAGGGGAAACATACCCGCACAGTATATCGCTAGCAAACTGTCTAACTTCGTAAAGTAAATTATTACATATAACCTTGTATTGAACTTTCTGAAAAACAGTTAATTTAACAAACAATAAAAGTTTCTCGGGACTATCTAAATCCTTTGGTATTTCTGGAATACTGCTGTAATAATTACTTTCTTTTTGGATAGAATTGTCTATTTTCAAACAACAGCTTCCTTTCTACATATTTTATACCTTATTTATCTTTTTTGATATAGTTACACTGAGCTTCCAAAGGGAATAGCTGCTTCTGATACAAGTTTAACATATTCAGAGCCGACAAGTACATTGTCAGTATAGTGATCGATCCCTCCGTGTAAAGTAATCGCTATAAGTGTTCCAAAATTTGCTGCAATTATTCCGGGTAAACCGCTATACAAGATAGCGTCTCCCTTTTTTAAATTGTGTTTGTTATCTTTTTCGCTGGAAGTACCAGAATAGCCTGTAATCCTCAGGATTGGTTCTACTTCAAAAACTTCAAAACTATCAATTTCAGCATTTAATAGTTTTGCAGACATCTCTATCTCTCCTTGTATCTCAGGAAGAGCATACAGGGTTGCTTTGTGCAAGCTATCTATAAAAGTATTACCTTTACAGGAATAGCAAAGGTATAAACCTTTATTTTTTTCTCGTATAACGTATTTCTTTTCCATACTATTTTTCCTTACTATATTTGTTATGCAATTCTGAAAGTCTGTTTTTGACTAACGCCCATTCTTCTAGTAGAGAGTGTTCTCCTATATCGCCACTAAGCAAGTAATCAACATTGTGCAGCATAGTAGAAACAAGGTCGGTATAGTCTCTTGCTTCTTCCAGCAGAACTAATATAGCTTCAGGATATTCCCAAGTGTTTTCTTCTTCCAAATCATCATTTTCCAAATCACGTGTGTTTTTCTGTTTTACTATTCTGCCTAACTCAGAGCAGATATCTAAAAGATAATATTTCCTATAATTTAAATGTCCGCCACTCATAACATTACTCCGGTTAAAATAGATACACAGTTACAGGTATTTCTTTAGAGCACAATTTTTCTATAATCATTTGTTCAATTTTGTTCCAATCTCCGCCAGCTAAATCTGACCCAAATTTAGGAGCATGTACATCCCCATTATTATTCAAACAGTATTGGGCTACTTTTTCCAAGCCAGACTCCACAGCATTATATCGAATAGGTGGATTACCGTCTTTACTTTTCCAAATTGTGTGCTGCCCGATTATATTTGCTATTACAATTTTACCGTTGCTAACAGTAACAAATTGAACATTACCCAGCTCAAAAGGTCCTGCTGCGGGATCACTTTGTTCCTTAAACCATTTCTTGTATTCTAGCTCAGGCTCTTTCCAAGCACGAGAAAGCGCTAAAACAAAACCTTTTCCCCAGCCTCCAATGTCATTACAAATATGAGGTATGACACAAACTCTACCTTCTTTTTGAATAGGTTTTGTAGCATCTCCTTTTATATATTTAATTGTAGTAGGCATTATAACCACACTTGTTTTTCTTTTATAGGAAGTGCATAATCATAATAGTAGGAATCTACCAATTTAACAGCAGCTTCCAGACCATCTTTGTGATTAAGCATAAGCTTTCTTATAATATCTTTAAGCTCTTTAGAATAGGAACGCTCTATATCTAAAACTTTTCTAGTTCTGATTAAAGCTTTTTTTGTTGCGTTTCGGGTTTCTTCCAATTTATAAATACGTTCTATATATTTACGATGATTTGACATTATTATTTCTCCTTACTGATCCTTGTTTTCTTTCCAGTTATAGCCTACTCCTGAAAATTGAAAAGACACAGAACTTACTTGTGAACAAGAATAAAAACCGCAATCATCAATAGCTATAAATTTTACTGTTTCTCCTCTAATTTCTTCTTGAGGACATATATCAATATTAAGATCTTCAGCCTCAGTACCCTTAGTAGAAAGTGATTTACACATAAATACTAAACTGGCGTCTAGCTCTGAATTCTTATACTCAGGCTCTTCTCCGTTTAACGGGGTAAAAGATTCTAAAACTAGATTAGCAATAGTTACACTATTGCTATCACCTGCTTTGGAAGACCACGAAATTTTAGCATCAGAAACATTCTCATCTAAGGGTATAATCATCTGATACTCTATTTCGTATAAACAAATATCTACTACATGTTCAGTTTTTAAAATTTCAGGTAATAACTTGTTAGGCACTGTTGTAGTTATTATTTTTAAAAGAAAATCTGAAAAATACACAGCATTTTTTATTCCGCGTTTAAAGTACGTAAACTTCAGTTGATCCTCTGTTTCGTTGTCTGGAGCAAACTCGATAATAGTTTTACCGCACTGTACTGTTTTTGTTACTTTCATAGGGATACCTCTAAAGTTGATAACAATAATCCTATCCCCTTTTACTACATTTTATTCAGAAGTGCAAGTTTATTTTAAGCCTGATTGTATTTAGCCGTAGGCTCTAAACAATCTTGGCATAAATAGATAGCAAAAGCGGCGCAGTCGTGTAGCCAATAACCTTCTCCCTTTGGATCATTTTTATGCATTGATGACAGATATTCCTCATAAGGTAATTTAGTATCTATTCCTTCGTGGGCCACAAATGCAATTCTAGCTTCGCCTTCGCAATGAACACACTTAACCGTTTCAGGAAATTTTTGTTGCCAAGATTTATCAAGACCATCTTCCCCAAAAGTAATGTCCATAGCAAGAACTTCGTTTAGTAGTTCTTTAGCATATATAGGATCGCTGGTTACATTAAGACTTGCTTCTGTTAATATCGCTTTTTGTAATGGGGACATTTCCAAAATACCTCGTAGAAAAAGTGTGAACTTAAATTAGAAATAACCCCCTTGGTTATAATTGTTCTGCTAAAAATATGTCTAAAAATATTTACTTGGAGATTAAACCTACAAGTTCGTGCAGGTTATTTAAGGTGTACACTGTAGAGCCATCAGGAAGCCCCTCAGGACGTTCCATTCCGATATAGGTAACGGGGCCTCCATAAACTCTTTCGGGGTCGTATTCAGCCACTTCCTCAGCGCCTTCCATCAAAATACCCAGTAGATCACCTATAGTAAAATAGGATTTAGCCATGATGTTTTTTGTTATTAAAGATAGTGACTTGTTAGTAATTTCAATTCGATTAAACCAAGGATGTCCTGTCAGATACAGGTGAGTCCATTTAACATCCCATGTTCCATTTTCATTTTTTTCAAAAATAGCAGGAACAGAGGCTTTTCCTTTTCCCCTAACGTCAGATTTCATTCTGACAGCAGCTGGCTCGAAAGGTTTTCCTTTTTGTTCTTCGTCCATAAGCATGTAACCAAAGTAGGACTCTTTAACCTCTTCAAAAGATTCCCCACTAAAAACATAAACCACAGGAACTATATACTTACAGTCTTTGTTTATTTTATCTATTTTAACATCCATAAATTCCGTAGCGCCGTTTGGAGAAGATGTTATATCTCCACTATGAACAATACCAGAAGACTGCAAGCGGGTATAGGAAACATGTCCTACACTTTCGAAATTTTCATCCAGCATTTGTAAAGAGAGATCAAAGTCTGTTCTGTTCCTTTTTTCTTTCCAATAACAGAAAAATCTAAGAGTATCAAAGTTTCCAAGATTTTGATAAGAGCCTCGTGGAACGACACTAAATCCGCCGGGATTACCTTTGTCGCTTAGCGGTAAAGCTAGTGTTTCCACCGCAGCACCATACACAACAGTGGCTAACTTATCAGACACTCTGTTAGTTAACTCAGTATCCAAAGCTATAGAAAGATTAAAACATTCATCTGCATTTAAAGGTTTTCTGTTGTCGTCTGTGATCCAAGATTTTCCTTTTTTATTAATGAAGATTCTTTTAGCTGTTGTGTTTTCTGAAGTTCTTGTTCTCAAGTGCTCCAGTACAGATACGATAACCCTAGATGAAACTGCGGGAGCTATTCTTTTTACAGTGCCTACTACTTTGTTAAAGGCTTCTGTACTATCTCCGCACATAGTCAAAATACGGTCAATATTCCTGAAAAAGATTCCGGGCTTTGTAAATAGTAAATTCAGCACTGCCGTCAAATCGTTTTTAGAAAAAGCATACTCTACTTTACCCGTAAAAGATTTCAACTTTTTATCGCTTCTAGCTACTGCAAAAACATCCTGAGCAAAAGAATATTTTTGGTATTCTTTAGGATGTACTTTTTCTCCCAGTTTTTTCCAAGCTTCTTTATGTGCTAATACATCCTCTAGCTTGTTGGGATTTTGTACTAAAAGTTTGTCCAACGTAAGCATAAACAATTTTCTGGTTTTTCTGGGTATAGATTTAAATATTGTTTTTTCTAAAAGGGTTTCGTCTCCCCCGGAAATAACACAAGCCAGCCGAAGAACATCTGTTACGGTATCAACCAGCAAGTCTTTGTCATTTTCTAGTCTGATCATATTAATGATAGCTTTATTTTCTCTGGCGGGAATTTTCTCAGGCTGCTCTGAGTTTAGGCACAATTCTGCAACGTCTTTAAGCAAAACTCTGTCTTTGTCTTTAAGGGGAACATTACTGCCAGCTAAAGACAAATACAACTTGTGTACCTCGACAGCTAAGGTGTCCCCTAAATGTAAGATGGTCATTTTGTCTTTATTGGATCCGATAAATTCATCGTGGTACCGCAACATTTCTTCGTAGGTATGCTGATACCTGCCGTACTCATTAGTACCAGTTAAAAACCATTTAACTATCTGCTCAACCCAAAAATCTAAAGTGTCGGGAACATTGTTAGGGAATTCTTTAAAATAAACATTATGCTCCACATCATCCCCTACCATTTCTCCAGCTGCTTGTAAAACAGTAGAGGCATAATCTGTTAATGTTATAGGATTGATGCTGCCGAAAAGATCAAGAAGATCCTTAGACATTTTAAAGCCTATAGACATAAGAGCAACATCTAACTGTTGGGCTAACTTTTTACCGTTTTCATCTTTTTGGGCATTTGAAAAATCAGGATTTGGAACCGTGTTGGTTCGTTTGATTACTTCTTTAAGCAGATTTGTAGATTTAAACATAATACAGCCTCCGTGTGGAAAAATAACAGGTAAGCGATTGTTCTAATTTTGGGATTCTGGGCCTTCCGGCCCGGACTAGTATATTAGAAGGAAGAACAATCTTAGCCTGTTTAAATTTTAAAACATATAGGAGGCTAGCGCAATTAAAATTTTATAACAGCACACGTTAGTTAGCGTGTGCTGTTATAAAAAAGAGGAAAGCGCTTAGACTAGAGTTTTTACCAAAAAAAGTTAGAAGTAAGTCTAAACATAGCCTCGTCTAAAGTCAATTGTAGTCGATTAAAACAAAAGTGTCAATAGCTAGTTTTAAAAAGTTAAAAAGATTTTAAAACAGCTTTAAGTCTACGAACTTCAAATTCAGCAGCATTAATCTTTTCTAAATCCCTAATAGGTGCAGCTTGCAATCTTTCATAATTTGCTTCTGCTTTAACTTTTTGCAAATAGAAATCTGCCTTTAAAACCTTCAGGGGAAAGGTTGTGTCAAACAACTTTGCCCAACTGTCTGGACACACTGTTGAATTTTGATACAAAGTTATCATCAGATCAGCAATCTCTTTGTAAACATCATTTTTATATTCTTCTGAATCGGGATATAGGGAGCTTTTTATCACAGCTGCGGATAATTCAGCCGCTTCTTCTGCTATTTTTAAAAACTGTTTTTCCTTCCCGAAGTACTCAACAAAAGAGTCGCACATTTTTTTCTGCTTAGGGGTAAGAAAAAATTGAAAAGGTTCTATTGGCTTCTTACCACCATTCATCTCATACTGGTCTTTTAACTTATTAATGGTTTCTTCTGTGTGGAAAGGTTGGTAATTTGTTGTCCTGTTGTGTGGTATAAATACACTACCGGATTCCACAGAATCTAGTTTAATATAAACATCATTACCCCCAGTAGATGCTGTTGTGCATTCTACTTTCTCGGGTAATCCGTCTTCCTCAAAAAAATCCTTATCGGTATGAGCACTCATAGAACATTTTGTATTAGGTGCAGTAACCGTTCTGGATAAATATTCTTCTGATAAATCAACTAGCGTATTAGACGGAGTTGTGATTTCAGATAATTTAAGATGAAAATCCTTTAAGCCTGCGGAGTTTCCTGTTACTGCATACTCACTTACAGGTAAAACCATTGTTAGCATACTGGGCAAATATTGCTGCAGAAAACAATCCTTAAAAGTAATGTTAACATTTTCCCAACTGTGATTAAGCCAATCAAGCGAAACCGTATAGCGGCTCTCGGGATTAACAGAAAAATTATCCATGTTTATATGTTTAAACAGGGTTAATTCTAAACTTTTGCATAGAAGACCATTTAACGTATAGGGTGAATCGATCTTATAGGGGCACGATACGGTGAACTTAGCAGAAAAGTGTTGTACCGTAATTTCTTCTGTTTTTCCATTTTGGGCAACTGATGTTATGGTTAAATAATCTTTTACTCGGTTATTAGTAAAGGATATAGTTACTTTATTCTCTTGGACATTTTTATTGTTTACTGCTGTAACAAGAAGTTCCATTTTTACCTCTTTACGAAAAGTATGTTCTACTCTTCTATGTTAAATCAATGTCTGAGCTAAAGGATCATCTTTAGCTTTCTGAAACACAATACAACAAAAAAATATGGGTGTAAAGTTTTTTCTTGCATTTAAAATAAAGTTGCTGTAGATTGAAAAATGATTATAACGTACCTGTCTTTAAGAAAGAAGGTTTTTTTGAAAATACTGTTAGTTTATCCTCCTATATTTAGATCCGCCAATATTTACAGCACAACGCTTCCGCTTGGGTTGTTGCATGTTGCTACCTATTTACAAAATGAAGGAAATTCTGTAAGAGTATTAAATTTAGAAAATGGCGGAGAAATAAAAACAGTATCTATAAAGGATCTTAGAACAGCTTACGCTGCTAACGATCCTAAACAATATGTGTTTAATGAGGAGTCTTCATACAGACAAGAATTTAAAAAAGCTGTTTTGGATTTTCAACCAGACTTAATAGGATTCTCTGTGGCAACAGAACAAATAGATGCGGCAAATGAAATGGCAAAAGATGCTAAAAAAATGTTTCCTAACGTTAAAATAGAAATGGGTAACATAAGAATTTCGCCTTCTGATTGGGTAAAGCAAGTATCTGCTGCGGCTTTAATGATAGAACCTGATTTAAGCTTCTTAGAAGGACAGAACACCGCAGAGAGTTTTGGTTCTGTAATGACCAGCATAGGCTGTCCTTTTTCTTGTGTGTACTGTGGAAGCCCCCAGCAATACAAGCGCAAGATAACATATTTTGAAGAGGATTCCGTTAGAAGAAGATTACGTAACGGTAAAAATATGGGAGCAAAAGGATTCTATTTACTAGACGATACCATTACAATCAACATTAAAAGAGCGGAAAAAATAGCAGACATACTTTCTGAGTTTAATATGCCTTGGAGAATTCAAACTAGAGTTGAAAGTTTAGTAAATAATCTACATCTTATTTCATATTTTAAAGATCGCGGTTGTGTTCAGATGAGCTTCGGCGTAGAAAGTGGCTCTACCAGAATCAGAAAACTGATGAAAAAGAATTTGAAAATAGACGATGTATTAAAAGGAGTAGAGCTGCTGCGCCAGCATGATATGCCTTATACAGCAAATTTTATGATAGGCTTCCCTTCTGAAACAAATGATGATGTGGATGACTCTATGGCTGTAATAAAAGCCATGAAACCAGAACGTATTTCTTGTGCTTCTATGGTTCCTTACCACGGAACAGAATTATACATTAAAAATCCTAAATTTGTAGAAGCTGCAAACAACTGGAATTTCTGTCAATGGTCTCCATTCAACCCTACTTTTTTAACCGATAAAGAAGGCAACAGAATAGACGGACCTTCTTTTGATAAGATAAATCAAATATATGAAATGGTTGAAAACATTAATGATCACGTTTCTAGTAAAAAAACATTTAGTACTGTATTGAGTAATAGAAAATAGAAAGGATAAAATAGCATGTCATGTAATTATTATGTATTTGGGGCTGTGGGTTGCCTCATGAAACAAAAAGATTTAATTATTGAAGAGAAAACAAGTGTAAAGGGGTGCTCACACGACTTTAACAGAACAGACTTTACGTTCTGCCCATATTGTGGAGCAATAGAATCAAAAGTAGCACTAGAAAGAACTACTACTTTTGAAGACCATTTCGTAGACAATTTAAACGATGATTTAGCTATCACATTCACTATACACCCTATCTACGATACTGATTATGTCGTTGTCAGTATTGCAGCAACTAGTATGGTAGACCTTAGCTGCAGCGCTACTCCCTATACTGTTATACCTTTTGACGAAGACTACAAGCTAAAAGCAAAATCTATTTTAGAACCTGTTGGTTTGTGGAACGAAGACGCCTTCGGCTTCTATGCCGTAGGCAATGTAAGTTATTAATTAAATAAATTTTTATGTTGGATAGATCCTTATTAACACTTTTACTATTTAGAAAGAAGTAAAAAAAATCATGGAAGCAGTAACAAACAGAGGCGATTTTCCCGTTAAAGTAAATGAATTTGTACATATTTTATCTACAGAAAATGGAAAGATTAAAACGGTAGTTGGCCCTACTAAAATTCAAATTTCTGGATCAGAAGATATTGTAAAATTCAATGAATCTACAAAAACTTTTGACAATGTTGTTGCGAGAGCAGCACAGAATAAAATTGTTACCCCAAAGGGATGGTACACTATTTTAACAAATCCCGCACATCCTGATAAAGGCCAGCCAGAATCAGGACAACTTAATGAGATTCAGTCTGACCAACTTATTGTAGGTACTAAAATTATCATTAACGGTCCCAATGATATGGCCCTTTGGCCAGGACAATATTGCAAAACAATCAAAGGACATACCTTAAAATCCAACGAGTACTTAGTTTGCAGAATCTATGACGAGAAAGCAGCAGTTAAAAACTGGACCTCTGCTATCGTTAAAGGTTCTGAAACAGGCAAAGAAGAAACAGACTCTCCTCTCCTTAAAGTTCCTGCTTTGTGCACGGGCCAGCGTATCATTATAAAAGGTACTGATGTTTCTTTCTACATACCGCCTACTGGTGTAGAAGTTATCAAAGGAAGCAACGGATACTATATTCAAGAAGCAGTAACCCTGCAAAAAATGGAATACTGTGTCAAAATTAAAGAAGACGGCACAGAAATTTTCAAATTAGGTCCTGCGGTTGTTTTCCCTGAAGCAGATGAGCAATTTAAAACTGAAGAAAACGCAGAACTCGGTACCAACATTAAAAAGTTTAAGGCGCTGGATCTTAATGAACTCTCAGGTGTTTATGTCAAAGTAACAGCTAACTACCGAGAGGGAGAAGGGGATGCTGTAAAGGAATACAAGGAAGGGCAGGAACTGTTTATTACAGGGGAAACCACACCTATCTACGTTCCTAGAGCAGAGCATTCTATTATCTCATATGGAGATAAGCCTATCGTATACGCTGTAGCTATCCCTAAAGGAGAAGGCCGCTATGTAATGAACCGCTTAACAGGAGAAATAAAAACTGTTGAGGGTCCCAGAATGTATCTGGCGGATCCTAGAAAAGAAGTGTTCATTAGAAGAGTGCTCACAGACAGACAATGTGATTTATGGTTCCCTAACAACCAAGAAGCAAAAAACTATAATAGGTCGCTGCGAGAAGAACTAGACATAAAAGAAACATCTGGCGACTTGTATAAATCTGTTGGTTGTGATTTAAATACCACCAACGCTATTAATGCAACAACGGCAGCAGTTACTTATCGGAATGTTATGTCTGCTTTACCAACCAAAGTGGATCTTTCCAGAAGTAACAAATTCAGCAAACCTAGAACTTTAGAGATTAATTCTAAATATGAGGGCGCTGTTCGCATGGACGTGTGGCCCGGATACGCCCTGTTTTTAAAAGACGCTAAAGATAAAACACGGGTAATTGTTGGTCCTAAGACGGTTCTTCTGGATTATGATGAGACTCCTATCTCTATCGAAGTGTCTACAGGGAAACCTAAAAACACAGACAGACTGCATAAGGATATCTATCTCCAAGTTTCTGCTAACCAAGTAACTGATATTATTGGAGTAGAAACTAGTGATTATGTAGAGCTGGATCTCAAGCTGTCTTACCGTGTAAACTTTGTTGGTGAAAATCCTTCTAAATGGTGGAATGTTAAAAACTACGTAAAATTGCTCACAGACCATATGCGCAGTATGTTAAAAAACAAAGCCAAGTCCTACGACATTGACGATTTCTATAATAAAACAATTCCCATTGTTCGTGATTCCATTTTGGGCACCGCAGAAGAAGGTGCGCGAAAAGGTTTTAAATTTGCAGAAAACGAAATGGAAATTTACGATGTAGAAATCTTGGGGGTGTCTATTACTGATGAGGATATTGATGAAGCTTTAAAGAAAATTAGAACCAAGTCAATGGCAGTTTCTCTAGAAAAGAAATCCTTAAACTTGCAGTTCGAACAAGAAACTGCAAAAATAGAGTTAGCTAAAAAAGTTAATGCTCTTGAGTTTGAAAACGCTATAGAATTTTTAGAACGCGGCCATTTAAAGAAAATGGAAACTGCTGAGAAAGAGGCCGTCTTAAATGCTGCGCAGCTTTCTTTTATGCTAGAGGACAAAAACAAAAAGCTGCAAATTCAAGAAAAAGAACTGGAAATTAGAAAAGCTAGTATGGAACAAGATATTGCATTTAAAAAAGAAATGCTCCAAATAGAGCTGGAAGATTTTAATGCTAAATCCAAAGCTAAAATTAATGAGCTTAATGCCATTAATGATAAGCTTGCTCCTGCTCTGGTTCAGTTGGGTGACACGTCAATGACTAAGCAGTTAGCAAAATCCTTTGGCGATCTTGCTGTGTTTAGGGGTGATGGGCTTATTGAAACTGCCAAAAATCTTCTTGGAGATATTCCGGGTAAAGTTATCAAAAACCTTACTGAAGACAAGTAGCCTTATCCTCTTAGAACCACTAGACATATAAGAGCGCCGCAGGGGACGTACAAAACGTATAGGGCCACACACTTGCCTGATTGGGCATTTCATTTGAACCATTTTAAGCTATCAGGCAACCTTTGCGGCAACCGTTGCCTACAAATTATTCACGGGGGGCTAAAATAAATTTGATCTTTTCTAACAAATAGTGTAAAAGGGGTTTATGTTAGTAACTAAAATTTTTAAACAAAAGGCTATACGATGAGAACATTTAAAACAAAGCAGCTCCCTTACATGTTTCTTGTAAACTCCAGTAAAAAAGAAAAACGCGCCACTTATCCTTTTGTGGCGATAAGTTCTAAAGAGGATTTTGCAGAAAAATTACTGAAAGAGATTGCAAAAAATGTTACGCAAAGAAAAAATTATATCACTTTGTTTTTCAGTTGGGAAAATGAAGAGGTAAAAGTTACAAGTAATGTGTCCTATGACGCCACAGGAAAAGCTATTATAAGCGATATGGAAGTATCATCACGGGAGTCAATAGAAGTGGTGTACCCCACAAAAGAAATAATATTAGACTACTTGTTGCTACGCGCTGTTAAATTTCCCGAATATTCTATTTCGTTTGCAAAGAGAAAGTGTCTCTTTAAACGAGATGCTGATAACTACTCTTACCTGTGGTACAATTTTAAAAAGAAAGGTGTTTCAATTAATCACCTAATGTAAAAATGTAGGTTCATTATTTGTTTGCAATAAAACTATTATTGCGTATAGTGGATTTATTGAAATTATTATTTACATTTTTTGTTTGAATAGTGTAAAAGGTAATCAGAATATTCTGGAAGTAAGCTAAGAGTATGATGTAAGGAATTAATATTTAGAGATTTATTAACGATTTGATAAGAAAGGTAGTTGTTTAAAATGTCTATTAAAAGAAATAATATTATTGCAGGGTCTATTTGTGCTTTACTGGTGCTTGGTTCTTCGTTATTAGCTGTATGGGTTAGTGTAAAGCTACTAACATGCACGAAGCGGGGGGAACCTAATACAAACACTGAAACAATAGCGGATACAAATACCTCCGGCGTTTTTGCTAACACCAGCACAAAAAATGTTGCGACAGATAGTAAGGAATCCATGGTTAAGGATATTCTAGAAAAATACAAAGATACAATTGTTGTCAGGGATCCGGTTACGCACAAACTTAAATTAAAAAAAGTTAACTGCGACAAAAGGGAAAAAAGCAGCAACTGTACTCATAGGGAATGGGAAAAGAATTTTAATTCGCCCGAAGCAAAAAAGGAACGCAAAGATCGTTATGAACGGGACCGCAAATATTACAATATAACGTCTGAGTTAATTAAGGGAAAAGTAGATTCAAAGCAGAAGGCTTATAGTTATTCCGAAGAAGTCGGGGCTTTCCCCCGCATTTCTTTTAAAGCGTGGGGAGCAAAAAACTGTAAACCTAAGACAAGTGAGTATGCTAATGTTTCGTTGAAAATACATGGAACATGTAAAGAATTATACTGCGATAGTATCTACGGAAACATGCTGCTGCCTTTCCGAGAATATCTTCCTGAGGAATGTTATAAAGAGGGCTGTGTTTCAAAGAACGGAAGATGTAACTATTATGTTAGATTATTTTATTCTGCCTATGGTAAAAATCCACAAAAGCTTCAATCATTAGCCTCTGAAGATTATGGTCTTAATCATACTGTGGCTGATTTAATTGCAGGAAATAAATACTCTGACAATAAAACGCTGTCTGCGTTAGCTAAATCTGGTTGGGGTAATGATTTTGCTATTTCTACAATTATTAGCAAAGCAAAAGGAGATAAAGAAATACTTTCCAGTTTGTTTAAACCTAAAAATTCATATTACAACGTCAGAAAACTTGCCTCTAATGTTAAATACTGGAAAGACTGGATGGACAAATTACTTAAAAATGAAGACGGAAGTACTCATCTTATCATACTGTGTAATCCAGAGATTAAAAAATATCCTGAGATTATCAAAAAAATTAGCAAAACCTCTTGCCCCATAGTAAGTAATTATGCAAAACAACTTCTGGTACTGAAGCAGCATTATAAGGATGGTTACTGCACACCACCGCTAGACTCTAAATTGGAATTTATGAATAGCAAACTGGAAACCATGTGGAAAGATTACCCATGCAAAACAAAGCCTAGTTTTAAATAATTACTTCCATAAAACTAGAATTTTAATTATCGTTATAAATACATGAAACAAAAACAATTCAACACAAAGGATACTATACTATGAAAAACTTTAGTTCTAAAGAAGAAAAAGAAGCCAAAAGAATTTTTTGGAAAATATTCATGATGATAGTAGTAGCGGTAGTAGTACTATCTGTATTATCATTTGCTATCAAAAGCCTGTTCTTCGTAGGAGAAACAGTGGTAGAGAGGAAGGTGTTTGAGAATTCCTATCAGCGCCAAGAATCTCTAAAGTCGGAAATAGCCATTAATGAAGCAGCTTTGATTGAAATAAATGGAAAATTATCTAACCCTAACCTTGATGCGGATACACGGTTTAACCTTGAAGCACAAGCTTCTGCTGCCCGTGTTCGTATCGCAACGGCTCAAAGGAAACTGAAATGACCAAAAATATTCTTTTAATTATGTTAACTATGGTAGCGTTTATTAGCTGTGGAAAACATGGCAGTACCACTGAAAGTAGAGATGCTAAAAGGGTATCTTCCCAGCAGAGCCAATATGAAAAGGGACAGCCTATCCCTGTCTTCGATTGGTCATTAGAAAGGCATCTTGTTATTGAATTATACAAGGTACGAAATCAGAAAGTGGCAACACACTCTGTATGGCGCTCAGATAGGGGCTTAATCGAGGGCGACTGTCCGTCCTATGGATATGGTATCCCCTACGACACTAGCCTCACTAACCCCCTTGTAGGGACCGATATTGACAGTCAGGGACAAGAGCACGACGAATCAAATAAAACTGCTATGGTTGCTATTGAGCAGCCAGAGCCCAACGGAATCTTTGCTAGTAAAAACACATCTGCTACATGGGTAATGTGTCTTGGAACATCTGGGCAGGTTGAGCCTGTTTACGTAGAAACAAAAGTAACAGTGTATCCCGGTCCCGTTAAAGTAGATTATGAAAAAAATCGTGTTACAAGAAGTGGTGCAGCTACAGTGTTAATTAGAAAGCAGTAAACGAGCTATTGCTATGAAAATAGAAAATTATGAACTACCAGATAATTGTTGGAGATAAACAAATATGAGTAACAACATTAATTCTATGCAATTAATTGGATGCCTAGTACCTAAAGAAAAAATGTACACAGAGACAATTAAAAAGGTTTACTGTAGGTGTGTAGGTGAAGTAAACGACTCCGAAATCCCCAGTGACTGGGAAGTATGTCCAAAGTGTACGAACGAGCTAGTTAGATGGGAAGAGCCTTTATCTCCTTATTTTGAAGCAGAAGATTGGCGGCACCCAAGGCTTATAATAATGGCAGCACGCCCTAAAAAAGCTAGAACGGAAGATTTCGTTTTGGCTATGTCTGATTTTTTTGTTGTAGGACTGTGCGCAATTAACGGAACCTTTACGGACAGCGCTGCAAAGGATGATTACACGGATTTAGATTTACAGTTTTCTTCCCTTGAAGATATTTCTAACACGGTAAAAGTAGTAACAGAGCTTCTTACAAAAGATGGCTGGTTTGATCCGGCTACTTTGGGTTTATATTCTTTTGAATGGATTGCCTATTAATCTCTTGCGGCCTCTGTATTTTATAAGGTGTAATTTAAAAAATGTATGACATGCTACCCCAACTAAAAAGCATTGCAGCTAAATATGGAGTAATCAATTTACGTAAAATAGAAATTGGTGATGAATACTGTGAAGCTAATGGTATAGACTATTACTTAAATAGAAGCTGTTGTGCAGGAAAAGATGAAATATTCTTAGGAATTTATGACGACGAAGAGCTTTTACTTATTTCTTTCTTCCACGAAATAGGTCACTGTGCAAGCACTATGACATATACAGGACAATCTGCGTATGATTTTGAAGTAGATGCGTGGGAATGTGGTTTAAAGATTGCCCATAAAGAAGGCTTTACATTTTCCAAAAAATCAATAGAATGGGCTCATACGCAAGTTTCTTCATATCTTGAATATGAAGAACGAGAAAGAAGAACAGAAGAGGTTATCATGGAAAACAATAACAATTGTACGCTTTACGAAGTAGTTATATCAAATAACGTATCGGGGAAAGAAGATACCCTTTATTTTGACACGGAACAAGAAGTTTTCGATCATGTTCTAAGGGAAGCAAAAGAAAAAGGAGTCACAGAAATTACGGCGATTTCTGAAAAAGAAGGTGCATTTTTTTCCTATATATTTACTAATATTACATTTACTGTTTCTGGTATTTATATAAATCCAGAATATAACTTTTCCAATATTAAAAAACCTACTACATGGGGAGGACACAGAAATACATTTTACACATTAGAAACAACACGCATGAAATATAACTATAATTTTTACAACAGTTTAGACTGTTTAAAATTTGTAACTATACATTCTGTAAATGGTTATACTTCTGTATTTTCTCCTCCTCCCTTTAACCCCAAACTCCAAATTACGCTGGATCCGGGAGGAGATGTTTTATTTAAAATAGCAGCCAGTGCGGATAATTGTGACAACAAAATTATTTTTGAAGTTTACAAAAACCGTATTGGCACACCTTTAAATTACTTTAACGAAAAAAGAATAGCAACATCGACAGAAGACCAAGACCTTTAATGGTTTTCACAGTAAAAGGACAACATAACATGTTATACGTAATCCCAACTTGCTATTTTACTTGCGCGGAAACTAACGATTTTTTTTATAAAGTTTGCAAAAAATCGAATAGATATGGAGTTTCTGTCTTCTACAGATAACGGAATACTAGTAAATTTGATGGATGCAACTGATGCGCTAACGCTTCCTCAATTTGCAAATAAAGTAGATAAACTTTATTATGAAGGACGTACTTCTGCGGAAGATTGCGAGTAGGTAAACAACGATAAACACTATCTTTACTGCGCATAAAAGGAACAGTTAAAATGGATATTACACAAAATGAAATATTTTTTCCAGATTCTGGAGATTCTGGAACGATAGAATTTAGTTCAAATAATGACGAAACTGCTTGTTGGAGATTAGCAGAAGATGGTCACATGTATATGGTAGACTTCGGTAACGTGGAAAAGTTGGCTTGCTTAACAGGAATACTTTTAGCTAAAATGTATGTTAGAGAAAACAGCAGCCAAGACTCCCTAATCCTAAAAACAGAATCCACGGAAATTATACTGAAGCCGGATTCTGCTGTGGAGTTTATAGGCGTTGATCCCAACAGTGATGATTTGTACTGGTGGGGAATGGTTAATGTTGCTTTCCAAATGTCCCTAGGTAAGTGGAAATCCTAACAAGTAATTTAGTTAATAGACTAAATAGAAACAAACCCCTATAAAACTAAATGTGTTTTATGTGTTAACTTGCGTAAACTAGTATTTCAAATTTATTCTGAGGCATTTTTTGCCAAGAAAAAACTAACTTGCTATTATCAATAGTAACGGGCCAGTAGGGATCATCTGTCTGAAAAGCGTAGTTTATAGTTCTATGTCCAGAATCTTCTTTGTAATCCCAAGCGCTGAGGACATCATCTATTTCCATACCGAATTCTGACAAAACATCAAATAATTTATTGTGGGCGAAGCCAACAGAAGCAAAACGCCCGTTACCGTCCATTCCAGCCTTGCCTAGAGCCTTGTTAAGCTTAGTGCGGTCTGCTGTCTTAATTTTAGCGTGCTTGGGCTTGTTGTCCCCACTGTACCATATTTTAGGTTCTGCCGCAGTAGCAACATTTGAAAGACAGCTAACGGCTAAAATAGTGTTGTCTTTTTGTATATGATAAATGGATTTGTTTATGTAGTATTTTTCATTGGAATTCATGGGGGTACTCCTAACCTTAAAAATAATACAAAATACAACTAAGGTTAATTTTTAACGGGAGGGTCTATGAATCCCAATAATCATCAATAACTAATACTCTTCTGCTTTCTCGTTCCCAATCTGCAAAATATTGAGCAGCATCTAACAGAGCATCACCAACATCAATACACTCTACATTATTGTGTGCCCATATAATGTATGCTGGAGCAATGCGCAGCAGCTCACCTAATGTTTTTCCTTTGTACTGACCAAAGGTCAAGACATAATTGCTGTTGGTTATTCCTGCTCTTGGCTTAGGTCTGCAGGAGGAAGATAAACCTCTAGGGCCATATAATACCTGATGAGTAGTCGTTGGTTTGGGGCAAGGCTCGATAGGTACCTGAATTGTATATCCCTCTTGTAAATTAGAATCTAATTTACAGTCATATCCCCAAGAGCAGACTGGAGTATCTTTTTCGTTTCTTGCATTAACCTTACAGCCTTGACAGGTTTCATGTTTTTTCATTACTAAAACTCCCCATTAAAGCTAACTATTAGTTTCTTCTGTCTACTACAGTAATCATCCATTTCAGGTTATTTGAAATATATTTTATTTTGATACTATCTTCTTTTACGTCACTGTAATCTAATTTCCAACCAGACACTGTGTTATTTGTCTCTTTGTTTAACTTAATGTTTAGTTTTTCTAGATCATTAGGGAGCTGTGTCCATGATAAATAATCCCCATAACCATGAATATCCTTAAGTAGCAGTATTTCATATTTTGTACTGTCTTCAATATTTATTTCTTCTGTTTGATTATAGAACATGTTTTATCCTTTTATTAAAAAGAAAGCGGAGGCTTCTTACGCAGCATCATTTTTGGTTCTATAGAAGTAGCATCTTCCTCAAGTAACGTACATCTTTCTACTTTTTGTGTTAGGGTAGTGCTAGAAGATTCCCGTCTTACTTTTTCTTCTTTATCTCGTATAAAATTTAGAAACTTGCCTTCGGCAAAATAGTCATTAACATTACATATCTTTTTTTCTTCTTGTGTTTTGTAAGAGAAGTTTATGCCGGGTATTACGTCTCCGAAGACATTTACATAAAGCATTTCCCCACTGCCCCCGGTAGGAATTCTATCTCCAAAGTTGTCCGCACGACCTTGCTTTATTATAACGAAATCATCAGCCTCATCTATGTAAACATTTTTAATAGTGTCTATTAGTTCTCTCCATGTTTCGTGTACAGACCCTTGTTCTCTGTGATATTTGTCTGAGGAAACTCTTATGAAATGATTTTCTGATAAACAAAGAATACTATTAACAAGAAATTGTACTTCTTCATTCCATACAGTTCCGTTGGTTATCATTTCAATTTTAGTATCTTTCCTAAAATTGCTTGAAAACAAAGCAACAGCAGTAGCAGAAATATTGGCAACTAAAGTTGGTTCTCCCCCACTCAATACTAGATGAGGAGTAGTCGAAATATTCCAAAAAACATCTTTATATAATTTTATGGCGTTAGCTATAGTCTTTGGAGACATGTTTACATTTTCTGAATCACCGCGCATACAATAAGAACAATTCATATTACATCTACGAGTTACTTCAAGAGCTAGTCTTTTCATAGTATCTAATTTTCCTGTTTAATAATACAGCTACCATCTCTAATAGTATCATTACCACATTTAACAGCATTTTGTCAACATGTATTTTCCCCTACTTTAAATGTATTAGTTTTAATAGTTTAAGATGCTTTTACGCAGGCAACTGTCCACCAATTCGTTCCGTCCGAAATAGCCTGATAAAAATTAACGCCCGAGGCATTGTCATTAATACACACAGTAAAGCCTGCCCCAACTGCGGAGGGTGCTCCAAATTCTCCAGTAAGCTCTGCAACAGTGGGAGGATTAGAAACATTTAGCTCGGAAACTTTTATCTTTGTTACACTTTCAGGAGTGTACGTTGCGTATGTTGTTGCATTATAGTATAAAACAGAACCGCCCGAATCATTTTTAATAACTTTATTTGCGTGCATGTTAGCAAATGTTTCAGTATTGCCTTCGTCATCTATTAGAATGTCGTTAGTAGTACCAAGCGTATATACTTTTCCTGATTTAGAGGTCTGTATGTGTCCTCCCCCAAGATTTATACATGTAACACAAGTATTAAAACACGTAGGGTAAGCAGCAGATCTTATTTCAAGCATAATAGTAGAGCAGGAACAATCAATAGCTATAGCACAAGAGTCAAATAAATTTCTAACACCTAAGTCACAAATATTAGAACTAAATCCGCCAACACCAACTGCGTGATTAGATAATCTACATCCTCCCAAATAGGCAAAAGCATCCCCTTCTCCCCACCACCCATAAGTAGTTCCATCTCCTACTATAACCGCATTTGATAATACTAATTCTGAATTACTAGAGCACATTGTATAGCTGTAGTCTTTTAAAAATAATGCAATACGTCTACCTATCATTTTTCCATTGTGTAAAACAAAAGTTAAAGGAGAAGATGTGTTAGTAAATGTTACTGTTTTTGAGCATCCCTTGACTGCATATGGAGAATAATTTGTAGCAGTCTCCATATTCATCATATCTAAATTCTTAAACTCTACTTCAACATTGCACCCTGTTACACCGACACCAATTCCGTCCCAAGGGTAATCTATTAAAACAGTAGGCGCGGCCACTGTTGCTGCTTTAAGCTTAGCTCCTTCTAAAATAGAAACAACTGAGGTTAAACCTAGGAGGGGCAGGTCAAATGTTTCCAGCCTAGTTGCAGTATTGGATATAATGGGATACATAGTAGCTCCTGCTCCAGTACCAGAAGTAACTAATATAAATTTTCCTTTATAGGCATCTACAGTCCAAGTTTCTGCGGCAGCTTCTAAAAAAGATTTCTTAAGTGTACTAGCGTCTCCGTTGTCATAAGCAGTAACCAAAATTCCTGTTGCTAACTCCGACATAACCCCCTCAACTGTAAGAGTACCCGTTCCGTAAAAGTTATCAACATTAATATGTGTGTCTACTGTTGTTGATAAAATAGTACCTCTACACAATACTACAACATTCGCATTTATTTCCCTGCTTAATTTATAAGAACTTCCGCTATACAAAAAATCAAATGTTTTAAAAGCAGTACCCCAAGACAAACCTGAATTGCTATCATCGCCAGTATCGCCATCTACATAAAAAATAGTATCTTGATAAATAGCACTAGAAGCTACTTGCCAACTATCCGTACTGGTATTCCAAACATACAATCTATTTAAATCGGTATCGTATATTAAAGTATTTTCGTCGATGTTGAGTAATCGTTCTGCTGTATTTTTGTACACAACACTATTTTCTACATAATTGTTTTCGGAATCTGTACTGACATTATAAGAAATACATCCCTTACTTCTAAGGTCATTAAGCTCGGGTGTAGCTTCGTCAATTTCAGAATTTGTAAAACTTCCAGAATAGGATCCCAATTTAGGAAGCATTATCCCATTGAGTTTGCTTATACCTAATGTAGAATTTAGTCTGTTGTATATGTTAATAGTGGGCATGGGGACTCCTTAAAGTGAATATAAAAATACTACATAAAATATAACATTCCGCCCAAAGTTATTTATATTTTTAAGATTGCTAAAGGAGTTACTGTTCAGTAAGCAGGCGGCAAGGGAGTCGAACCCTCATCTTACAATTTTGGAGATTGTTGCTCTGCCAATTAAGCTAACCGCCTAAAATACCCCTATAGAACTAAATGTGTTATATTTTTGTTAGTATCGGTTAGCCTTGAACCAATCACCATTAGAGTCCATGAGTAATTTCTTTCCACATGTTATACACGTAGAAGTCATACTTAGACCATCAAAACCTTTCTTGCTTTTAGGGTGGTGCCAGTCCAGACAATTACAATGCCACTTTGTGGGTCGGAAAATAAAAAGTATCCTTGCCGTAAATATGAGCAAAGCAAATAAAATAAACAGTACTGAAAATACCATAATAATTATAAATATTGGTAACGGTGGTGTATTCATTCTTCTTATCCTGCTGTGTACCTTTCTACAAATTCAGCAAAATCCTCTACTGATAAATTATATCTTTCTCTATAAAAATACAATGTTGGGCCACTATAGCAGTCGCTTTCGAAATTAACCTCAACAACATCTCCTCCATCATCATAATAACGTAGGTTTATGTCTTCAATATTATAGCCGGTTACATCATAGCCCCACTTTTCCGCTAAACGCCTTATAAGTTCATTTCTAGGAGCCAGCCAATCTTTAAGTTCTTTTTCAATTTCATTTTGCATGTTAAGCAATTCTTCAAATTTTTTTGTCATTTATGTTTCATTTCAAAAGTAATATCTATATTCTCAAATTCCTTTTTAAGTTGGTTGTATAGCTCTCTTCGTTTTTCTTTTTCTTTTTGTTGTTTTTTAATTTGTTTATCCCGTACTAATTGTGCTTTTTCTTCTTCATGTTTCTTAAATTCGTAATACTCCATAGCCAGCTCAGAATAGGAATAATTTTCAGTAACATAGAAATAAGGGTCTGCATTTACATCATTCAAATAGTAATTACTATTCTCGCATTGTATTTCAATCTCAATTCCGCTGTCATTAAATTTAAAACCATAAACTGTCTGTTCAGGATAAAGCAATTCTCTTACATCCATCCACCCTCTAATGTCATCCAGCATAACATAATTTATATGCTCATTTAGTTCTTTCTTTTCTAATAGAGGCATGTTGTCTATTTCTGTAAGTATTGTTTGTGATAGGGTCATGCTTACTTCCTATGCCTTAACTATGCTGTTTATCTTTAAGTTTATTTAAAATACCCCTCATAGTAAGAGCTGCGCCTGTTACGCATACTATCTCTTTTTCCAAAGAAAAATCATCAAGGGAATTGTCCAACCATTCATTAATTTCCTCTGTAATATTATTAAAAAATTTTTTTATTGGTTTAGAGTAGAGTAGAGAGGAGTCCCGTATAACTGTATGTTTAGGAATGTCCTTAAATTGCTCGTATATTTTATCAGAAACAGACATAGGATTCTTTTCCGAAATAATGTGTATCTTACGTACTGTTATATAATCTGTAATCCACAAGCTAGGTATGTATTTAAAACTTCCAAAAATATCCTTTTTAGGAGATTTAGTACTATTCCAAGTTTTACTGGGGTACGTAGAATAAAATTCAAAATAGTAAACTCCGTGCTCGGTGTCTACAACCCTATTAATTTTTACTTTGTTGTTTTTTGCCATAGAAAATAATTTTCTAAAAAACATTTTGATACTTTTCACTTTTCTTAATTGCAGCGGAGTTAATTCTGATTTAGTCATTTGTGTTTTCTCTTTTTACCGTATTGATTTCTCAAACCGGGTATTGGTGGTTTATCTTTAGTTTGGAGTTTAATATGATCTTGTTTTTTAGGAATACCTATGTCATCAAGTAGTTTACCAAATTCTTCGATATCCTTACTTAACTCATGTCTTCTTTGCTCTACTTGCAGCAATTCTTTTTCCCTATAATATTGTCTTATTCTTTTTTTTATCTCAAAAGAATCTTGCTGAGAATCAGTAGTAGAAATTTCTGAACAGTGGCACATAGCATCAGGATGAGCAGCGAAAGCACTGGAAAAAGAATCCTCATAGGGGGAAGAGAATACATCTAAAATTCCCCCACAGACAGAACACCTAACTATAGTTAAAGCTACTGTCTCAGAAGATGTTCCTACAAATTTATTCTCGGAAAAAATTAGATTCTCTGTAACAATATTGGTGTCACTAGAAGAAGGACGGCTGTTTCTATTTCCGCTCATTGTTTTGTTACCTTGTCAATAGAAGATAATATGGCCTTAGGTCCTCTTCGGAGTAAAACATCTGAGTTAAAACCTTCCCCTAATTTATCCCTAACTTCTGTAACAGTGTCTCCATAAGCCACTACTTCTTTTCCCTTTAAAGCAACCCATTTTCCGCCATATTCCTCAGGAGACAGTATGACATTAGCAGCATCTATATGCTCTTGTGTCTGGGTAGCTTTAGCTCCTAGGGTTATTTTAACTTCTGTGTTACTCATATTAGTATATATCTTTCTTAAATTATAGAGTTTTACTAAAACGCGCGTTCCCCTTTACTGAAATGTCTACCACATTTAACACAATATTGGGTCTTTTTATCCATCATGTAACCGCAAGGACAGGACCACCTTATTCCGTTTTCCATAACAAGATCTTCTAGTTCCACATTATTAAAGAAACTATTTAATGCTGCTTTATTAATATGGTCAAAGCTTAAAGCTTGCTCTTCTATATCTTTTAAACAATAATCTGGAACACCTGACATCTCTGACATCTTTTCTATGCTTATCCCAAGAACATTTTTTCTAAACTCTTTAATAAAGTTAGATAGCTCGTATTCGTGTTTTAACTCAAACAGAAAATTTAAAGCGAAACGTGACTTCTTCTCTATCCACTCATACTTGTACATATCTACAACACTAGAACATTTGTTTTCGGGTACTTCTTTTAATGCATCTCTTGACAAAAAAGTGTGTTGCTTTTCGCATGTATCACAACCGTTAAGTCGCCTTTCTCTGCTCACAGAAGGGGAAAAACAAATAGGACAGAACCCATAAGGCTTGACTGACAGTGTGTCCTCTTTATAATTCTTATGACCATTTATACAAGCGTGCCACCCCCGATCAAGATCAGGGAAGCTAACAATTAGTTCTCCGCAAATAGGACAATATTTACTTTCGTTGTTTTCTTGCATCAATTATTCTCCATGTTAAATAGAAGTATTTGTTTAAATACTTTAATAACAAAATAAGTGTTGATTTTTGTAACTTGCATTACCTCAAAAGAATAGTATTCAAGAAGAGTAGCTATCTCTAAATGTTATTTACACCTAGGCCATTTCATTCCATCGGGGAAAAATTCAATTACATTACCACACCAATCTTCTGCTTCCCACCCGTTTGATGGGGTTGTTCCTTGTTCCGGCGCATAATCTTTAAATGCCTCAGGAAACTGATCACGGTGCCACGGAGAAGTTCCACGAACATACTTATGAATAGTTCCCCCCCTAATATCAAATGGTGGATGAAAATCTGGGCCAATTACGGTAAAATCTTGCTGTTGGTTTTTATTCATTTTTGATTTACTTTCAATTTAATTAGTAATGCCTATATTTTTCTGTTTGAACGCTGCAAGCATTATTTTCTCGCTATTGTTTTTAAATTCCATTTAAATCTCCTCTAGCAGCAATATACCTCAATTAAAACCCTTATGTCAAGATTTTTTTATTTCAGCCCCTCGGGTTGGTTCCGCCCCAACGACACCGCGATTTTCAGTCGCGTGCTCTACTACCTGAGCTACCGAGGGAAAATTGTGAACGGAGAGGGATTCGAACCCTCGAAGGACTACCGAGAGATTAAAAGTCTCTTGCCTTTGACCTGACTTGGCTATCCGTTCAAGATTAATACGCAATTTTTCTTTCACTACAGTGCCGCTTAAGCGTTTTTAAAGCTACTCCAATGATATCTGCAACTTCATAAAGGGGTTTACTTTGCACTAATTTTTGTAATTCTGTAGAGGATGGCCATGTTACTTTCTTTCCTCTACTCCAGTGTCCCGCAGGGGGAGTTTCAATATTATATTTTTTACACCAATACCTTACTGTTTCTGTATTTACCGAAAAATCTCTTGCAATTTTAGGTATGGATTTTTCCCAAATAAGTTTTTTCAAATCTTCTTTAGAGGGCCACAGGATATTACCCTTATGCGTGTCAGGATACTTTTTATTTTTAGATTTAGTTTTAGCCCAATATCCTCTAGGAGGCTTTTCTATTCCGTGCTTCTTGCAACGTTTTTCTATAGCTTTACTAGAAACACCTAACTGCTTTGCTAATTGTACTGTGGACATTTCCCAAACTAATTTTTCTAACTCCTCGTTAGAGGGCCACTTAGCATCGTAATGTTCTGTGTTTTTACAACTAGTAGAACAGTATTTTCTAGTGCTTCGGCCTGTGGGGTAAAACACTTTTTTACACACAGGACAAATAATTTCTTCTTTTTTACGACAATGGTCTCTAGTGTGTGTAGACTTGTCAGTAATTTTTAAATTAAGAGAAACATTATTACTCCGATCCTCATCTTTGTGGTGAACTAATTCTGTTTCCTCTAAATATCTTCCTAAAACATTTTCCATAACAAGGCGGTGTACGTACACACTACCATTAACCCACGAACGGGGATGGTTAGGGATGTACCCAGCAAGATATCCATTAACATTAAAAATAGGTATATTATCAATATCATGTTTTTGAAAAGGAGAATTTAATTTTTGTTTCTTCTCGCACTCCTTGTGTTCTCTTTTTCCATTCTTATATTCTACTGTAGTTAAAGTTAAGTCCTTATTACATATAGAACATTTTAATGTAACGGTTCTAGGTTTGGGAATATAATACTTCTTTACTCTTTCTCTATTGTATTCCTTATAACACAGTTCGCATCTGTTTCTTGCATATATTCCTTTTTTACCACAATACATACAATATCTTTCCTCTTTTGTTTTTCTGGGCATTACGTATTCTCCACGAATATTAAAGTGCTCATAAACACTATATGTTAAAGAAATAAGTAAAGTCAACTATTATTTTTAGTAGCCACGGTGCCTCTAACAGAAGTCGAATCTGTAATCCTCCAATTTTAAGTCGAAGAGCGATACCAATTTGCTTATAGAGGCGTGGTGCCCAAAGTGAGACTCGAACTCACACGCCTAGCTAAGGCAGTGGCTTTTGAAACCACCTTGTCTACCAATTCCAGCATTTGGGCATGTTATATTTTTCCTGCTCTTTTCTTATTCCAATATCCTCTTGGAGGTTTTTGGATTCCGTACTTCTTACAACGCTTCTCTACAGCCTTATCAGAAACTCCAAGTTTCTTAGCTAACTGTACTGTAGACATCTCCCACACAAGTTTCTCTAGTTTCTCTTTAGTGGGCCAGTCTATTTTTTCTCTTGATTCTTTAGCACATTCTGTTGAGCAGTATTTACTTTTTTTATTTTGTGTTTTAAACGTATTGTCACAAACTAAACATATCTTTGTAAAAGTATTCTTACTTTTTCTCATTCTACAGGTGTACTTATTTTTTCTTTTGCGCTTCTTAGTCTTTCTGTCTAACATATGCATAATGGTATGACAGTTTGGGCAAAGGATCTGGAGATTACATAATCTATTATCAATATTATTTCCGTTTTTATGATGTAACTCTAAGGGAATACAATAGTGTAACCATTTTGTTTTATGGCACTTCTCACAAATATTTTCCTTTAACCCATAATATACTATTTTTTCTCTTACTTTAGAGGATTTTATAAGAGACTCTTGGGTTAAATGGAGCTTTATAAATTCCTCTTTTGAAAGTTTAGGTCCAAGGGATGTTTCCTTATGTATCCCCTGTCCTTTAAAATATGAAATATCTATACCGTAATATACTATTAGTTTCTTAATACGTCTATAGTTTCCGCCAGAAGGAGTCAAGCCTAAAGCTATTAAGGTGCTGCGTATAGATAAAGTTTCTTTTACTGCATTCTCTAATATTTCTTTTGTGTACTTTGTGTTCATAACACTACTAATAGTGATATATATCATACTTGTCAAATATAACTTGGTGCCTCTGAGAGAACTCGAATCTCCAACGTCCTGAGCCTAAATCAGGTCCCTCTACCAATTGGGGTACAGAGGCGTGTGTGTCCAAAGGGAGGGTCGAACTCCCACGCCCATCAAGGGCACTAGAACCTCAATCTAGTGTGTCTACCAAATTCCACCACTTGGACATTAAATTATTTAAAGAACTTTACCTAATAGCTGGGGGTACAACTACATTTATTTTTATCTAAGTCTAAGTCCTTTGGTAATATGAACGGAATTTGGTTTATCGGGATCATCTAAGTAAAACATTACACCATAGGGATATGTGCCTTTATACCAAACAGTCTCATCATCACCAAACCTTGTTACGCGATGTGTAAACCCTTTATCTACCAAATAGGATTTAATTTCTGAAAGAAATTCATCCTTAGTAACACCCTTACGGAGATCAATGTCTACAAAGTAAGAATTAGGGGGATTATAATATTCTAAATCCGGGTGATCTACTTTTACAACATCTACCCATTGTTTCATGGTATCTATTACTTCGTCTCTAAGTGTAGTGAACTCATCGTCCTGTATTATGTTTTCTACCTGAGCTAATGCCAATTTAGGATCAGAGGATATAAGTTTTATTACATCTTTCAATTTATTTTTTAAATTTAACATATTTAAATCTCCTTATACATTATAGTAAATAATATAATTTAGGAGGTAGTAGACGCCACGCATCCACGCAAAGGACATTTTTCAGAAATCTAATTTTTCGGCTTGTTTATTGAGCCACGCTATTTTTCTTTTTAGCAGGTTTGCCGCTTCAGCATCCTCTGCTTTCTTTTTAAGAACTTCTTCTGGAACAACATTATCGCTAGGAGTATCTTCTGATTTTTCTACTTCTGAATCATTATGTTCTTTGGGTTTAAATTCTATAATTTTTCCTTCCATAATACACTCCTATTTTTTATTCTAAATAGAATTTTTAGTAGGGACTACCCGGATCGAACGGGCGACAACTGCCGTGTAAAGACAGGGCTCTACCAACTGAGCTAAGTCCCTAAAAAACGTACCAACAGGGTTAGATTCGAACTAACCGCCCACCCCCGACTCCGGAGGCAGCTCTCACCACTGAGCTTACACGTCGGTACTAAGTATGCTTTTACCCTTTTTCCTTAAACAGGTAGTGCTATGATCACTTGCACTACTGCGGATTTTAGGGTTCCAACACAATACAAAATAGATAGTAGCATAACTATATGTTAAAGTAAAGAACAAAAAACATCCATGTGACTAGATTCGAACTGGAACTGACCCGACACTACCTCGGCGCTCTACCGCTTGGAGCTACACACGGATGCACAACACTTTACCGTCAAAATTAATAAATTTTTAACTGCCCTCATACTTATAGTTAATAAACATAAAAGGGAGGTGTTGCGGAGCGGGTGACGGGTGACGATCCCGCAACAATTAGATTGGAAATCTAAGGCTCTACCAGTTGAGCTACACCCGCAAAAGTGTTATTTACTATATATTTTTTTGGTCCAGTAACCTCTAGGCGGCTTTTCTATTCCATATTTTTTGCATCTTTTCTCCACAGCTTTATCTGATACACCTAACTCTTTAGCAATATGTGTTGTGGGATTTTTCCACACAAGTATTTCTAAATCTTCTTTCGTAGGCCATACAGTTTTTTCCTTATGTTTATAGCTGCATTCTGTAGAACAGTACACCCTTAGATTACTGTGGGGGTAGAAACTTTTGTTACAGCCGGGACACACAATACTCCCAACAAATCCTCCCTTATGTAAAGCAGAATGTTCGGAGGCAGTCATTAATTCTAAATTATAAGGATCATTATTTAGTTTATCTGCATCTTTATGGTGGACTTGCTCTCCATTATTTAAATATCTACAAATTTTATTCTCCATTACCAGTCGATGTATTCTAACACAGCCATTATGTTTTGCATTAGGATGTTCAGGATAGTAACAATATAAATATCCTTTATCGTCAATTAACGTGCTTTTTAAATACTTTGCTGTATGGGAGCAAAACATACAATTACCTCATGTAATAAAAAAGATAACAAAGAGAACCAGATTCGAACTGATAATCGCTAAACTATGGCACCGCTACGCTAAAGTGCCTTCAAAGTAGGGAGCCGACTTACCTAATTAGTCGCACCCCAATGTTATCTGAGCGGGATACGAGGCTCGAACTCGTAACATCAACCTCGGCAAGGTTGCACTCTACCAATTGAGTTAATCCCGCGAATTTAACGCTTACTCCAATACCCATGGGGTGGTAATTTAATAGCATATTCTTTACATTGTTTCCACCGTGTACCACCAAACCAAGATCTCTAAGAACATCACTTCTGGTTATATTTTCTTTAACTGCTTTTTCTAGTATTTCTTTTGTATATTTTTTTGAAGTAACCATACTAAAAGTGTATAATACAAAATTACAAAATGTCAAACATATTATGGTGGACAGAACGTGACTCGAACACGCACGTAATACCTTGCAAAGGTATCTTTCTCCCATTGAATTACCTGCCCAAATCAAAAAGTAGAAAGGAAAAGGTTTTTGGCTGCAAGGACTTCAACCTTGGTACGACCTAAAAGTAACCAAAACTATTTAGAACTACTACTAGGGCCAAACTTGCAACGTTTGTCTACTTAGCATTCCTAAACAATAAACGGTTGCTTTCGCTTGTCGTGTCTTTTACATGTTAAACGACAACCTACTAACCCTGACCTACCTGTACTATTAATATTATGCGCTGTAACAGGTTATAGGTCCTAAAGCAAGCGGTGTAAAAACTTGCTTCTGTTCCAACTACAAATTCATTCTACCTTAATTAAAAAAACAATTCAAGTAAAAAATAACTGGTGGGGTGACATATCGGGATTGAACCGACATCTACTTGGGCCACAACCAAGGGCTCTACATTAAGCTAATGTCACCATAAAACACATCTAGTTCTATTAAGTTGTCAAAGATCGAACTGTAAAGGATTACTTGATAGTTGGGTTTAATACCATAAATAATGTAACAAAAACAGGGTAGTTTTTGTTACAAATTCGGTCTAAGGTTTTTAAAATTTCCTTAGTGTTTTCTTCAGATTACTTATGTTTTTTATTTATAGTAGGGGGTCTGAAGAAAACTTAAACTTACTTGCGTAAGCCGTGCTTTTTCAGACCGAGACCAAAGAAGAAACAATGGGCTTGGTCGGCAAGCCATAGTGCTCCTTCTAAGGCAAAGGCTACTGCTGCAAGCCCGACTACTATGATTACAACAGATGCACTATTGGCAGACAAATCAATGCCGCTTCTTGTGCTTTCAGTAATCGTAGTCATAATGGACTCCAGTAGTTAAGAGGACAGTCTGTGAAAAACTCACTAACCGATAAGGAATGTTATAGGCTATAACTTTTACAATTGCAACAGTAAATTTTAAAAAATTCTAAAGAATATAAAAAATCTTTTTAATTCTTAGTAGTTATATGTAAAAAAATTTAGGAGGCTACGTACTTTTTGAAAAACTTTTTTCATTGAAAAATCCTTTATTTTATACAGTGCCTGTCATTAATTTTGCTTACTACTAATCATCTGAGGTGTTGCTTTCTGCTATTAACTTCAGAGCTTGCTCATAGATTAATTTGTACTTTTTAAGATCTTTACCCTCTTGTAAATCCAAATTAGAACAACCTTCACCTCCACCTTCTGCTTGACAGAAGCGGTCTAAACAATAATCTTTTCCTTTACATTCAGAATAGTAATCTTCGTCACAGCCACAAAAATCTCTATATACGGTATACGGATTTAGTACATCGTAGGCGCAAGAGTCACACAATGTAATATTACAATCCAACCCATCTCCAAATTTACTACCATATCCGCCTATAAAGTTGTGTATAAACATTTCTTCAGTTTGGTCAGCAGGTATTACCGAACAACATTTATGGCAAACTTTACCTACTTCTTTGGATACTGTTACTTCTTTAGTCTCAGTTTTAAAAATTCTAGTCATTATCAAAATCCTTTCGTAGAGGATATAACTTTTTTTATGATACCCGTTTCTAAACAAATGTCAAAACATATATGACATCAGGGTTTTAATACTATTTAATCTATTGTTTTAATTTGCTTAATTTCTTCTTTAAAAATACTTCACATTTTAATTGTGTTAATTTTTGCAATGTGTTATTTACGACTAGTAGATTACTGTTTGCTTCCTGAAATTATTACTTTTATGCACAGTAGAAATGTGCCTTTTGAAGGAGAAATGTAAATGAACATTGCGCTTGTACACAACCTCTGCCCATCATCCAGATCAAATGATGATGACCAACCTCCCTCGGAACCGGATCCTTGTAAAAATTCTGACCTTTATGCAGAATGGGATGACCCCCAAACAATTTCAGCAGTAGCGGAAGCCTTAAGCGCAAAGCATACTGTTACTTTAATTGATGCAGATTTAGATGCTTATTCTAAATTACGATATTTAAAACCAGATTTAGTTTTCAATATGGCAGAGGGTTTATATGGAGCTGGAAGAGAAGCCCAGATACCTGCAATGCTTGATATGCTATCTATTCCTTATACAGGAAGTGATCCCGTTACTTTAGGTATCTGTTTAGACAAGCAGAGAACAAAAGAAATATTATCGTGGCATAAAATACCTACGCCTAAATTTTATGTTGTTTCCGCTATAAAAGATTTACCACAAAGACCACATTATCCACTTATGGTAAAACCTTTGTTTGAAGGATCTTCTAAAGGTATTACAAATAAGTCTTTAGTTTTTAATAGGGTAGAATTAAAAAGACAGGTAGAATTTGTTTTCTCTAATTACGGAGAGAGTGTTTTAATTGAAGAATTTTTACCGGGGAGAGAATTTACAGTAGCTCTCTTGGGTAACGGTTCCTCTCTTACAGTGTTACCTATCGTAGAATTAGATTTTAAAGTTTTACCTTTGGGTGCTTTACCTATTTATTCCTATGAGGCTAAATGGGAATGGGACAAAGAAGAGGACCCTTTGCAAATTTTTAGTTGTCCCGCTGTGTTAAATGATATACTGGAAAAGAAAATTGCAGACATGTGTATCCATACATTTAATGTTTTTAAATGTAGAGACTGGTGTAGGATAGATGTTCGCTTGGACGAGCAGGGAACACCAAACATAATAGAGTTAAATCCTCTTCCCGGAATACTACCTCGCCCCGAACAAAATAGTTGTTTCCCAAAGGCAGCAAGAGCGGCTGGTTTAAACTATACAGATATGATTCTAAGTGTAGTTAATGCTGCTCAGAGTAGAATGAATTTAAAGCAAGAAAAAATAGAAGCTGCTTGGACTAATAAAGCGGGTCAGGCAATTTAGGGAAATTTAAGTCTGCATCCTTTGGTTTATTCCTTTTTTCTTCTTCCTCTAGTTTTTTAAAATGCTCAGGAGGTTTTGTTGCTACATCATGTAGTACCTCTTCTACTATACCGCTTTTTTCAATTTCTTCTGCGTAGTCAGGGAGAGGTGTTACATCTGTTGCTAATTCAATTTGATGTATAGTTTTTCTAACTATGTGGGGAGCGGTAACAGCTATCATATGCTTGTAATCAGAATAACCACAAAGGGGACATTCTGGCGCTACCAGATCTCCTACATCTATATGTTCCCACCTTCTATAGCACCTGTTACATTTTAAATCATATATAGGCATTATTTTTTAATAGCTTTTTTGTTAGGTTTCTTGGGAGCCGTAGCTTTACTATACCCATCTGCATACCATCCATTTCCTTTTAAAGAAAAAGAAGCAGCGGATACTTGTTTCTCTGCATTTTCAGAACCGCACTCTGGACAAATAGGAATTTCATCCTCTGTTAAGATTAGAAATTCATAACTTGTTTTGCATTCCAGACATATGTATTCAAATATAGGCATTCTATTTTTCCTTGTACTTTTCAATGTACTTTTTAATTGCAGAAACAAAAAACTTTCCAGCTTCTGTTTTTTCTGGGAAAGAAACCTGATTATCTAAGGATGTAATTTTTCCATTATTAACCATAAAAGAGCCGTTTGTTCTAAAAGGACATTTACAATACTCTAGGGTTTCATAATCTTTTTCTTCTAGGTATTTATAATCAGGGTCTTTGTTTGCAGCTTTTCTTTCGAGGTAATATTTCATTACACTATATTTCAAAACAGCATCACTTAAATAGCAATCTCCCCAACAACCAGCACACCCATCACATGCATTATCTAACCAGTCTTGAATTAAATGATGTTCAGGGCAAAAGCACTCCTCGTTTTCTAAACAATCAACGTGCATTTTCCACAATGCTGGAATTTTAACTGCTGTACTAAATTTATTCCCACAAAAACAACAGTAAAGCGCTATTTCCACATCCCTCATTTCACTGTTTTGTTTTGTTTTATCTGAAGAAGTAAGACTTTCGATAACCATGTTAGTTCCTTTTTATGTAATATGGTACTTGATGCTCTTTTCTCATGATATCGTTTTTGTAGAAATTTACAATAGCTTTTTTAAATTTTTGTAAAATAGATTTAATCATCTTTTTTTCCTCTTTTGCTACTTTTTATTTTTTTAATTCTGTTCGGAACAATTCTTACGGCAGGTATAGTAACTTTGGTGTTCCATGCGGGGAACGTTGTAGCTTGAGTGTTTTATACAACATTTTTTAATATACATTTCGTCCTTACTTTGTTTATTGTTTTCCTCCTCATTAGGTATTTGTACGGTTAACATGAACCATGCTACAATAAGAAGCATGACTACAAATGCGGGTACTACTAAAAATAATACTTTGTCTGACCGTAAAAAGGTCTGTATTTTTTTAAGCGTTTTCATTTAAGATAAATAACACATCTAAAAAGAAAAAGCTACTACTTTTTTTGTTTTACAGCGAGTAGTACCCCCGGATGGGCTCGAACCACCTCACACAGGGTCAAAGCCTGTTGCCCTAACCAGTTAGGCTACGAGGGTAAAATTATCAAATACATTGCAGCAACACAAAAAAAATCAAAGAAGACAAAATTAGCGCAATAGGTCCAGCAGCAAGTAAAAATCTATAGGCTATTCCTTTTTGTAACCTATAGACTTTGGAATCTATGAACACCAGAGTAAAAATAAAAGAAACCAAAACAGCAAAAGATAACAAGACTATAAGCAAGTTTAAAAGTATAGTATGTATAAAAAAATATAGCATAACACTAACTTTCGAAAGGAGTACAGAACAAGACTAAAGTATTACTATCATAAATAATAACACTTTTATCTTACTTTTAACATTTGCGGAGCATACGGGAATTGAACCCGTGGATTTTGATAGACAGTCAAAAATGTTACCACTACATCAATGCTCCAAGACTGAAGCCGTACTACAAGAATACGACTTCGGAACTTTTTCTACACATGGTAGATAAGCTGTGACGCAGACGAGGATCGAACTCGTACTCTACGGCTTGAAGGGCCGTTGCATTACCAATTATGCTACTGCGCCAAAAATGTGCCATGACAACCACAGCACACCCGCCTGATTAAACAGACTTCCCTACGTAGGAGTCACATGTAGCTTGGCCCGATAGAAAGCTACAATATCTACATAGGGCAAAAAGTAGCGGAGAGCAGGATCGAACTGCCGATTACCGGCGTATGAAGCCGGAGCCTTACCGCTTGGCTACTCCGCAATATATCTTATATAGGCTTAACAGTTAAACACTGTCTTAATATGCATTCTCCGTTTATGTCTACCCAAACACGGTCAGATATAAGTTTTGCCATGTCTGAAACAAAATTATTTATTTCTTCAGGCGATCTTGTTTTCTCTCGCTCAACAGGTTCTAACTTAGCAGAGCACCTTCCCATGTAAGCTGCAAATTCTATAAGTATTTCGTTATCCGGCCCAATAGCCAGCCAACCTGCATCGTACTGTTCACTTCTGTCTTCCCAGAATTTTGCTGCGGCAACAAGGGAAATACTGATACCCAGTTGTTCCTTTATAACATTCTGTATTCTACGAGAATCTTCATAGTAAAAAGAATCACTGGTGTACTCTAGATCATACAGTAGCAACATTGTATCTTCATAATTTTTTTGAGTAATGTTTTTCATAATACTATTCCTTAAAGTTGTTAATAACGTCTTGGAGGATTCTGTCATCCTCTTCAGCACAAATACCATCAGCAATTACTTGAATCTCAGGGTCATCTAATTTAGGATCGCAGTCCATAAGATCTATAGACTGTTTTATTTCATGGTATTTTTTACTGTCAGAAATCCAAGCATGAATATAGAGATTCCACGATTCACTGATACACAATTCAGGCTTCGATTTTTTCTGTTCTCTTTCATACTCTAAAATACATATTGTGTCATACGGCATTTTTTATTCCTATTGTTGGGTGAGAGAGGATTGAACTCTCGAACCTCCTGTTTATCAGACAGGCGCTCTACCAACTGAGCTACCACCCAAAGATAGAGACTACGGTGGGATTTGAACCCACGAGGTTTTCACCCAACGGTTTTGCAGACCGCATCCTTAAACCACTCGGACACGTAGTCATGCGTATATGGTATTGTGTTGTTATTTAATTACATCAGCGATAAGCTTGTGGTATTCCTCTTTGTGTTTCAATCCTGTGCTGTTAGCTACCATTTTTCCTTTATTGAAAATAAGAACAGTAGGGACAGACATTATTCTGTACTTATTTGCTGTAGTACAGGATTCCTGCACATCTATTGTTACAAATTTAATTTTGTTTGTGTATTTTTCTTCTACAGAAACTAATAAACTTTTTAACATTTTACATGGTTGGCACCATTTACTGCTAAATATTACAAAAACAGGAACAGATGAATTTTCAATTTCATCAACAAAAGTATCTGATTTAACTGTAACCATAAACGTCTCCTTGCGTTATAAAATTTCAAGATACTATACTTCAAAACTATTAAATTTTCAATGAACTTTTTTACGAGTTTTTAACGGCTTAATAACTAAAAGTTTTTCAGCCTTTTAAAACCCCTTTACCTGCTGTGACGAAGAAAGGGGAAGTTAAGTAATGTCCTGTTCACAATCATTTTGCATGATTGTGTCAGTGATTTGCTGTTGTTCAATAATAATTCTACGCATAATAAAAATCCTAATTAGCTTTTCTTGAAAGCCTGTAAATGTAGTCAATTACTGGTATAGGGTAAAAGTGAAAACATGTCAACATTTTTTTCACTATTTTACATTTTTCCATTTTTCATTTTTAAATAAATCTTTATTTTCTTTTGAAAACCCCCGAGTATTATTACTGTTATCAGCATATCCTGCTGGTACTGTTACAATTTTTCCGCCGTACTTTTCGGCTAATTGCTGTGCTCTCTTTTGAATATCCCAGAAATTTTCTGTTTCGTAATTTAAAAACTTTCGAATATAGGCTATCCCTAAAAGTTCATAAAATTCCTCCTGTGGTCCTCCAGAATAAGCACCGTCTTTTAAAAACTTTCCTAAATTTGAAGCTAAGAACGCATAGCTATCGGGTCTGAGGTAAATAACATCATCTGCTATTTTAGCTTTAAATCCTTTTTTACCTGCAAATTCTTTTTTTATTAGCTTCAGTAAACTTGGGGAATCGTAAGAGTTTATACTTTCAAAGGTATATCTTTGAAAGTGCTTGTCTGATTTTAAAAGTTTTAAACATTGAGAATATTTGCCTTCTCCTAGTTGTCTATAAAAAGAACTACCTCCACTAAGTTGAACATAGTGCTCTGGAACATATCCTGATATGTTAAATTTAATGCTAGGATATTCTTCCTGTAGTTTATAGGGGTCTATATCCGTATTTGGGGGATGCGACATAGGAATCTTTATGTCTATTTGTTTTATGTAGGAGGAAAGATTTTTAAGATCACCTTCAATAAGCTCTTCGTGTTCTGTAAACCTAGAATTTTCTTCAGGAGTGCCAAAATCAGAAATAGGTCTAATTTTGTAACTGTTTGAGATTTTGTTACCGTCTAAAACTATACGTACTGCAAGCAAACCAAAACTACCCCCAATACCCATATAATCTCTTGTGGTAGATACTCCAGAAAATCCCGCTTTTCTTTTTTGTCTTTCTATGCTTCTTGTTCGGTCTTCTGCTACTTTTTTGAGCATATCATTTTCTAGTATATCGGGAAGATGTTTTAACTGGGTAAAGTGATAAAGAGTTCCTATATTCTTTCCGCTTAATGTGCGTTCTTCTTCTCCCAAGACAGCTTCTAGGGAAGAGATAGCCTCTGTGTATTTATTTTTTTCTACAAGATATTTTATATTTCTTATAAGTAAACTGGTTTTTCCGGACATGTCAGAAATCTCCTTTAGTAGAGATAACTGCTATGTTATATGTATTGCTTTTCCGTATTCATTTTTTGTCCAAGTAGTAATTCTTTTTTTAGCCAGTTGAAAAAAGTAACCATGGGAAGAGCAGTTTACAGATTCGGGAGCATACATATAATAGGAGAGGTGGTGGGCTAATTCGTGAAGCAGAACATTTAAAGTATTGCCCTGTTTGTTTTTTATTAATTCTATCTCTGATACGAGGTAGTAGTACAACCCCATGTAGCCAAAGTTTCCGTGTTTAAGGTTTCTTTCTCGCAGCATGTTCCAATCTAGTTCTTCTAGGATAACAACTTTTACATCAGGAACCTTAAAATGAGAACACAATTTTTTAGCAATATCATTAGCCTGCTTGGTAGTTAATTCATATTTGTCTGTTTGTTGTATATTTTCTGATATCTGTATTCTAATAGTAATCTCTGCCATTTAGTACCTCCAGCTGTGTATCCTACTACATTTTAAAGCAAATGAAAATAAAAAAATTTTTACTTTCAAAATTGGACAAAAATTGTTATAGTCGCTATATAATTTTGTGCGAGGTTTTAAAACATGGCTACTGAAAAAAATTACTACACAGTACTGGGTGTTGAAAAAAATGCTGATGCGGAAACTTTAAAAAAAGCATACAGAGAAAAAGCAAAAAAATATCACCCAGACACTAATCCAGACGATCCTACTTCTGAGGAAATGTTTAAAAAAATAAATGAAGCCTATTCCGTATTGTCTGACCCTGCCAAAAAAGAAAAATATGAAAGAGAATTAAATAACTCTGGTAAAAGAAATATATATGAGCAATATGGCTTTAACGATTCTGCCCCTCCTACTGCGGATTCCTTTGGTGATTCTTACTTTAATTTTTCTGATTTTATTTTTCGTGGGGGGGAAGGTGTAAGATATTCATCACAAGGATGGGGAGGAAGTAAAGCTAAAAAAGCAGATACTATTTTGGACATTTCTTTTAAAGAGTCTGTTTTTGGATGCATTAAAACTATGCAAATTAGTAGGAAAGACCTGTGCTCTATATGTAACGGAGAAGGTTATCTTGTAGAGCCTATAATAACGGAGTGCCGGGTATGCAAAGGAACCGGTAAAGGTCCTGTTCGTGGTGGCGGACTTTACGATAATATAGGGGCTAAAGTAAATATATGTTATACGTGCAGCGGTACAGGTAAACTATCTAGTAGACAAAAGTGTACTAATCCCGAGTGCTACAAAGGTGCAATAACGATAAAAGAATCTATTAATGTAAAAATCCCCCCCGGTGTACGTAACAAGCAAACCGTTAGAATTCAAAAAAAGGGAAACAGGTATAGAGTAAAATCAACATTCTTAAATAACCACGAAGTGTGTGTAGTGGTAGAAGATTTACACTTAACTCTAAATATCTTAAATGACAATAAAACTTTCAGGGTTAATAACAATAACATCGAAATAGAAACACCTATAAGTGTATTTGACGCTATGCTTGGATCTTCTAAGGAGATAGAAATACCGGTCAAAGACGGAACAGAAAAAGTAACTATAGAAATACCTGAAAATTCCCAAAATAATGATTACGCAGTAATTTTAAATAAAGGGTTGCCCGGAACAGAGGGTGCCATGTTGGTATATTTTAAGTTGATAGTTCCGCAGTTGGAAAATGAGGTGAAGAATAAAATAAGAAAAATATTAAAAAAATCTAAGGAAGTAAAGGAACAGGGGTAGCGTCCTTTACTTCTACTGTTTCTATAGGCAATATTTTAGGGCCAACAGATGTGGCTTTATATTCAATTACTTTTTCATATACTTTTTGTTTGTTGGGATTATTCTGGGACACTCTTGGGGATTTTCTATTGCCTGCGGTTGGTGTAACACCAGAAGACATTTTTAAAACTGTTCCTCTGGAAGATTCTCTTTCGTACACTTCTACTTTTCCTGTAGTGAGCGATACCACTAAAATTATTAAACCTGAAACCATAAAAAACAATCCGGGGGAAGATCCAGAAAAAATAACCTTAAAGGCTGCTGAATGGGCTTCCAGTTTGGAGTTACCTGTTTCAACCCCAAATATAAAAAGTCTGTAGCCCAAGTAAGCTACGAAGATAGCCCCACAATTGATTAAAAGTCTTTCTAGTCCATGAAATATAATAGGTGCCATTGTAGCTATTCTCCTTTAGTGAAAAAATAATTACTTTCGGCATAAAGAAGAACACAAAAATATTAAATTGTGGCGCGGGGTGGACTCGAACCACCGAACCCCGAAGGAAGTGGGTTACAGCCCACCGCAATTGCCGCTATGCGACCGCGCCATGCTAAGAGCCCTCTCCCAGATTTGAACTGGGAACCCACTGATTACAAATCAGTAGCTCTGCCAATTGAGCTAAGAGGGCAAAAAAAATGCTCACGTCCATTTCTGAAGGTGAGCATTCTCAAAGAATATAAATGCTCACTATGTCACATAGTAATACCCCGTTGTTGTGGTAGAAAATGTAAATTGTGTTTGCATTTAAAATCTCCTGCGTCCTTGAGATCGCTTTAGCGTTCTCGTACTTGGTCGTTTTACCGTTCAAGTAGACTTAAAGTAGGTATAGGCTAAAACAAATTATGTGTCAACACAAAAAACAAAATTGTTTACTTTTTAACTAAACCTGAAAGAAGATACATTGAAGGTAACTAAAATTTGCACTTTAGTTTGTTTTGTGGATAATAGGATGTAACGAGTACCTTTAACGACGAAAGGAAAAAATAATGATTTACAATTTTGCATATATCGGAATACACAGTCTTTGGGAAGGTTTTGTGCGGCTTGTAGGTAACCCAGAATTTTTACAAGATACCTACATAAAAATTGCTATTGTTTTTTGGCTGTTGTCAACACTGATAGTAAAAGGCTTGGTAGAAAGTGGGAATATGGCTATATTAGGAAAAAGAACAAGGCTGTCTTGGTTCTGGTCTTTTGTTTTCGGGTGGCTTTTCCTTGTTTATTTCTTGGCGAGTGAAGATAAAGGTAAATCTGGATCTAAATAGATTACTGAATGCTAGTAGAGTTTCCGTCAAGCTTGCGCTGATAATAGCCTATGGCTTCTTCCCAACCTTCGTATTCTGTTGTAGTTGTTTCTTCAACTACAAATTTTCCCCCAGCTGCTACAGAAACCTTTGCTTTTCCTTTGGATTTAGTTGCTTTTGGCGTTGGAGGAGTCTCCTGTTTTACTATATCAGTGTTTGTTCCAATATCGCTTCTTGTACGTATATTCAGCATGGTATCAAGGTTTGTTCGTGCCTTAGCCATTAACGCATCTAGTTTTTCTTCTGAGAATATTTTTTTAGCATACATATTATCATAAGGAAGCTTGTCTATCAGCATTTTTTGTTTGTCTGGTATAACGCCCTGAGGTAGATTTTTTAGAAATTCATATTTTCCTTCTCTGTCAGTAAGTTTTCCCGCCATACCTTTTTGAAAAAATTTATCATTAAGAAGCATAGTTACAACATTACTTACTTGTCCTGTTCCTAATTCTGCTATTTTTGTTTTATTAACCTCTTCATTTGTTATACCTGCGGCCAGCTGTTGTTGTTTTAAGGACTTACCTTCTCCCAATCTAGTTCTAATTACCTTATTTGCCATATCAATATTAGCTGCGGTTGCTTCCTTTCCGTTATCTTTAAGGTAGCGCAGCGCTAGAGCTGTGAATGTTTTTACTTTGGTTTCTGTATCTTTTCTTTTTTGGCTTTTTGCAGCACCTTCTATATCTAATGTTCCTTTAACTACTGCATTTGTATATCTTTTAAAACCGCCTTTTGTAAAATTATCTAAAGAATCAGTGGCAGTATCAACAACAGAAGCCAAAAGTTTTCCAGCAACAACAGCTCCCCCAATAGCTACAGCAAAGGGTGCAACAATTCCTGCCAAAGCACCCCATCCACCTAATGAGGCTACACCTGTACCTATCGCAACAGCACCCCCCTTTACTGCTCCGGCAACAGCTGTTGCTGCTCCGGCAGCAGATCCGCCAATACCTCTAATAATACTTGCTACTTTTATAGCTATTAACACCCCCAGAATTGCAACTATATGTTTTCGCATAAAGTCAAAAAATGAGGAAAAAGATTTAAGGGAATTTATTATTTCATTTAATTTGTCAAAAATTATTGCTTGTATTTTAGCTAAAATACCTGCGGTATCTTGAGCAATGTTTTCTAATTTTTCAGAGTTCTTTTCAAAAAATTCATTTGTTAAAGGTCCTTCTTTTTTCTTCTTTGCTTCTTTTCCTGTTTTAAGTTTTTCTACTAAGTTCAGAAATGTAGTTTCAGTACCTTTACTGCTGCGTAAATCTTCTGCTAATTGAGATAATTCAGCATAATCGAAGTCTCCACCAACTGTGGCTTTAATGGTAGCGAGATCTTCCGCACCCCCCGCTCTTCTAA
>Ga0180007_10000532_pt1 | contig 62840 bp, 42 predicted proteins | sample MM_PC_MetaG_FD_121122 | JGI IMG/M metagenome (GOLD analysis project Ga0180007, IMG submission 121122) | Groundwater microbial communities from the Aspo Hard Rock Laboratory (HRL) deep subsurface site, Sweden - MM_PC_MetaG | ecosystem: Environmental > Aquatic > Deep subsurface > Groundwater...
ATCCCCTGTGCCATCGATTGTTTCCCTGCGATCATTCAAGGCAGAGCCTTGAGGACGGCATTCCCAGGCAGAGCCTGGGAACGAGGGGCGGTGGAACGTCACAGGCTCGGATGCTCTCGTTCCGAGGCTCCGCCTGGGAACGAGGGTAAAGCTGAATAAGGCGTCCCACCAGATTTAAAAAAAGTTGAGAACTTGACATAGGTCAAGGATAATCTCTGGTGTTTCCTTCAGTATAGATTTTGTTCTGGTTTATCCTGCAAGATTGATTCTGACATGATTGATAGAAACATAGTTATACAATTGAAAAAAGGAGATTTTCCATGAAAAAAATTGTCTCAAGAAGAAATTTCATAAAAAAAGGGACCCTGGGGCTTGCAGCATCTGCCCTACTGCCTTCATTTCTGAATTCCAGTAAAGCCTTTGCCGCTTCAAAAGAAGATACAAAAAACACAATGTTTTGCTACCAGTGTGAACAAACTCTGGGTGGCAAAGGTTGCACCCGTATGGGTGTATGCGGTAAAACCCCTGAGGTTGCAGCTCTCCAGGACTTTTTAATTCATACCCTTAAAGGGATTTCCATCGCAGCCGTTGCCGGAAGAAAGGTGAATATCTCTGACTCGGAAACCAATCAATTTACATGTATGGCCATGTTCGCAACCCTGACCAACGTTGAATTCGATCCCTACCGTTTTGAAGATCTTCTCCATGAATCGGTCACGTTGAGAGACAAGATGATCACGCGTGTGAAAGCTGCGGGTGGTACCATTTCATCGAACAGCGACTCGCTGACCTTGAAACTTAAACCTTCCCTGGAAGGAATGGTCAAACAAGGCAAACAATACGGCCTTATGGCAAATCAGGGTATGGACCCGGATTTAAGATCTCTGCACCATATGCTTCTTTTTGGCATCAAAGGCATGGCCGCTTATACCGATCATGCCGCAGAACATGGTCAGGAAGATGAGGGCAATTATGAATTTGTTCACCGGGGTCTCGCCGCCCTCGAAGACAAAAGTCTGGATACGAACGCCTATCTTGGATTAGTCCTTGAATGCGGTGAAAAAAACCTTCGGGCCATGGAGCTTCTCAGCCTTGGCAACAGCAATGCTTATGGCGATCCTATACCCACAAAAGTACCCCTTGGTATGAAAAAAGGAAAGGCCATTCTGGTCTCCGGCCATGACTTTATTGACCTGGAAGCAGTTCTGAAAGCGAGTGCCGGCAAAGGCATCACTGTTTATACTCATGGTGAAATGCTTCCGGCTCACGGGTATCCGAAATTAAAAGAACGGTTTCCCCATTTTTATGGGCATTACGGAACGGCCTGGCAGAACCAGAAAAAAGAATTCACCAACTTTCCGGGTGCTATTCTTATGACCTCAAATTGCATTCAGAAACCTAAACAGGACTATAAGAAAAATATTTTCACATCGGGTACCGTTGGAATGCCAGGTCTGACTCATTTAAACAAAAACAACCTGAAACCTCTGGTCGACAGGGCGCTTGCACTGCCTGGCTTTACCCAAGACAAAAAAGACATGGACATCCTGGTGGGCTTTGGGCACAAGGCCGTTCTTGGCGTGGCTGACAAAATCGTAGCTGGTGTAAAAGATGGTTCCATTGGTCATTTCTTCCTGGTCGGAGGGTGTGACGGTGTAAAAAAATCCAGAAATTATTATACTGAGTTTGTTGAGCAAACACCGGACAACAGCATCGTTCTTACCCTTGCCTGTGGCAAGTTCAAGTTTTTCAAACATCAGTTGGGAGAGATTAACGGAATACCGAGACTCCTGGATGTTGGCCAGTGTAACGACGCTCATTCAGCCGTGCAGATCGCAATTGCCCTGACCAAAGCCTTTGATACAGATGTCAATGGACTGCCCTTGTCATTTATCATTTCCTGGTATGAACAAAAAGCAGTTGCCATTCTTTTTAGCCTACTCCACCTTGGTATTAAAGATATCCACATAGGACCGTCATTGCCAGCCTTTGTGACACCCAACATACTGAATGTCCTGGTTAAAAATTATAACCTGACCCCCATTGGAACAGCCGAGGGGGATTTGAAAAAAATTCTGGGGTAAACCACACATATCAATGATTCTACTTAAAACGGGGCAGTTCGATCAATAGATGAGCTGCCCCGTTTTTTTATTAGGGTAACAATTTTTTTTGACTGTCCCCAATTTTTTCCCAATTTTTATAATAAGTTGTGTTATGTATTACGGTAAAGATTGTTAAATGGCAACTCGATATAATTTGGGCATACAATAGTTTAAGGTAGAAAAATGAAAAAAAATTATGAGCATTTAAAAGCAACAGTTGGTCCGGGAGTGTTTACCCAATGGCAGGAAGTAGATGTGGAGATATATGCCATTACTGATTTGGGGGCAAAGGTAGCGATAAATAATGAGTATACAGGATTGGTTTATGGAAATCAGATGTATGACGATTACAAAGAAGGCCAAAAACTCAAAGCATATATAAAATTAGTTAGAGAAGATGGAAAGATAGATGTTTCCTTGCAGCCAGAGCAAGGTCGGCATGTTCAGTCAACGACTGACAAAATTCTGGAACATCTTAAGGCAGCGGGTGGAAAATGTCAGTTTAACGATGAAAGTTCCCCTGAAGATATAAAAAATGAGTTTCAAATAAGTAAAAAAGTTTTTAAGCAAGCAATCGGAAAACTCTATAAAGAGCATAAAATTAAGATTACAGAGAAAGGGATAGAGCTTATTAAATAAATCTGATCTTAAACCTGGCGATGTTATCGTTTGGGTAAATAGATTTACAGGCAGAGATGACGTTCATTTTAAAAAGGGGTTTTTCTACAGAATCGTTGGATGTCTATTGAAACTATGAGGGAAAAAGAACTGCAGCAAAAAATGGAGAAGGTGCTATTGCATATTGTCAATTTTCTTGAAGATTCTCAAGAATCAATCTATGCGAATGAATCTCCCAAAGACTTACTTAAAGTTGCAAACACTAATCTCAAGTCTGTTCAAATTTCGGGTCGTTTATCGAATCCTGAATTAATGGTGAATATGTTTCTACCAACTGCCTCTTTGCAAGAAATTGCAATTGATAATGGTTGGGGGAGTCAATATATAGAATTGTCTAAACATTTTGATATGGCTTTTGACGCATGCCGTTAGCGAAACGTCTGTCATGAAACTATTTTTCGGGGACAGGCCAATTATGTATTTAAACTTTTTATCGACCTTTCTCGTTTCTTCGGTGGTTTTCGTTATTCGCCGCCTGCGGGGTGAAGGCAGAGTTGTGTTCCTCATACTAAGAGTGGCCTTAAGGAGGTGACTATGAAAACAGTCGGTATTATTGGTGGGATTGGTCCGGAATCGACAATAGAATATTATCGGCTTATCATTGTATCCTTTCTTCAGCATGAAAAGTACATGGGAGAGTTGGTTAAAGGCATCATCCGCGATGATACAAAGAAAGAGTTGCTAAAAATCGCACATGGCCTTAAAGAACGCAAAGGCATTGAGGCCTTGATTTTGGGGGGGGACAGAACTTCCCCTGATACTGAAAGAAACAGATAGTATCGGCATTCCTTTTCTTGACACGACCAGAATTCATGTTGAGCGCGTTATGGAAATGCTTTTGTAGCAGAAGTTATTTTATATCAAAGAATAGGCAGACATATACGTGATACAAAATATAATCTGAAATCTGGGGTCAAACCTTTTGTCTTGACAAATGAGATGATTTTAAGACACCTTCTCTATGTCGATTCCGTCCGGGTCGATTCCGTCCGGTTTCTGCCCCAACTCTATTTTGTACATTGACCCGCCCGGACAATGTGATTTATACAAAGGGGAAAAAACTTTTATAGGGTCATATGTCCGAAGCTGAAATACATCGACGAGTCAATTTCAAATTCAACCTGAGAACAAAGCTGATGCTGATTTTTCTCGTTCTCGTGCTGATCCCCCTTGTCGTCATCGGTTGGTTTTCCATCAAAATAACGGAAGATCTTATTGCGGGCATGGTCCACCGCCAGCTCTACAACGTGGCCGTGGACAAAATATCCCTTCTGGAACACTGGTTAAACGAACGTAAAGCCGATCTGACCGTCATTTCGAAAACCTCCATTCTAAAATCCATGGATACCGGCCTGATCGAGCCCTACCTTGAGCTGATGCGACATCAATATGGGGTCTACAAGGATTTCAGTGTATTTTCCGCGTCGGGTGACTTGGTTTTCACCACGAACATGGTCAACCCTGTTGAAATCATTGGTGACAACCGAACCTTATCCATCTCCGACATCAGCTATATGAATGATGAAAAAGAATCTTCGTTCACCATTTCTGTTCCCATTTTCACTGGGGACAACACCCTTTTGGGAAACGTTTCAGGTCGGGTGGGAACGAACAGGATCGTTTTTATCATCCTCAACGTTTCTCTGGGGAAAACAGGGGAATGTTACCTTGTTGATGATTCCGGACGGTTTTTGGCCCACAAGGACCCATCACGAATCCTTTCACAAAATATCACCCAAACCGGCAGTTTTAAATCATTGCTTGAAGATCGGAGCCTTAAAAAAGGAGGCCTGAAAAAGGCTTACCGCGATTATCGTGGGATCATGGTTCTGGGAACGTCGCTGAACCTCAAGGGAACTCCCTGGTATATCGTGGTCGAGCAGGATCAGGATGAGGCGTTTGAGAGTTCGAACAGGCTGAAACTCATCGTGTACCTGACGATTTGTCTTGGAATCGCCAGCGCCATGATGCTCATCTGGATAATTTCCCGGCATATCGTCAAACCCATACGGACTCTCAGTCGCTATGCCGCTGCCATCGCTGAATCACGGTTCGATGAATTTCGGTTCGACAGCACCTTCCTGAAAAAGGGACGAACGGATGAAATCGATAGTCTCTCCCGGTCCTTCTACCATATGTTTCAAAAACTCAAGGAACGTCAGAACGACCTGGAGCAGAAAGTGGAAAGCAAGGAAGCCGAACTCAAAGAGACAGGCAGCATGTTGAAAAAAACACAGGACATTGCCGAACAGTCCGAAAAATTCGCGGCCCTGGGCCGCATGGGTGCCTCGGTCGCCCATGAAATCCGGACGCCTCTCACCTCACTCAAGCTCTACCTGGAATCCGTGAAAAGCCAGATTGACCGGACCCTCGACGATATAGAGGACTACCGTATCGCCATGGGCCAGATCCAACGGATGGAAGGCACGATCAACCGGTTTCTCGATTACGCCAAACCCCGTGATCTGGTCTTCTCCATGATGGATGTCCACGGCCTTCTCGATGATGTGCTTCTTATGGTGAAACCCCTTGCGAACCGGAACGAATGCGCCTTATCCGTCGTCATGGTTGATGAGCTGCCCATGTTCGAAGGCGACAGGAAACGGCTGTCCGAGGCGCTGATCAACCTTGTGGTGAACGCCATTGAGTCCATCGAGAACCATGGGGAGGTGATTCTTTCAACGTTTCTTGTCCAGGAATCTTCCGGCCCATCCATACGAATCGACATCACGGATACGGGCCCAGGGATATCCGAGGATCGAATCGATAATATTTTCGAACCCTTTTTCACCACCAAGGCGTCGGGGACTGGACTGGGCCTCTCCCTTGTGTTACAAACCGTCAAAAGCCACGGCGGAACCCTGACGGTGAAGAGTGTTGTCCAGAAAGGAACGACGTTTTCCCTCAACATTCCGATAAACGTTTCAGATTCAGCGGATAAACAACAATGAAGACGATGGAAAAAATACTGATCATCGATGACGATGAAGGCCTGGTTCATTTTTTGAAGCGTTACTTCAAACGAAAGGGATACGACGTCACCTGCTGTCTAAAAGGGTCGGACGCGCTTCTGGAAATCGAACAGAACCGGTTTGACCTGATCCTTTTGGACTACAAAATGCCGGGCATCAACGGTCTTGACACCCTATCCAGGATCAAGGCCATCAAGGTCAAAACTCCCGTGATTGTTATGTCAGCCTATGGCACCACTGACCTTGCCATTGAAACCATGAAACGGGGCGCCTACGATTACCTGACCAAACCCTTTGACAGCAGCGACTTGTCACGCATCGTGGACGAGGCCCTTGTGGTCAATCGCCAGATGAATGAAATTGTCCATCTTCCAGCCCAGCCGTCAACGGACAAGGCTTCGAAAAACGAAACCCGCCTTATCGGCAACAGCAAGAAGATGAAGGATATATTCAAACTCATCGGACAAATTGCGGAAAAAGACATCTCTGTCCTGATCACGGGTGAAAGCGGCACAGGCAAGGAACTTGTCGCACGGGCCATCTACCACCACAGCCGGAGGAAGGACAATCCCTTTATCGCCGTGAACTGTGCCGCCATTCCTGAAAATCTTTTTGAAAGCGAATTGTTCGGCCATGAACAGGGCGCGTTTACAGGGGCCAACAGAACCGTTATCGGGAAAATGGAACGCTGCGACAAAGGAACTCTTTTTTTAGACGAGATCAGCGAACTTCTACCCTCCCTCCAGGGAAAAATCCTGCGGGCGCTCCAGGAAGGGGAAATCGAGCGGGTTGGGGGAAGCGAAACCATAAAGGTGGATGTCCGAATCATCGCAGCCACCAACAAAAAATTAGACGAGGAAATCCAAGCCGCCCATTTCAGGGAGGATCTCTACTGGCGGCTCAAAGTCATTTCCATTGATCTTCCGCCGTTAAGGGAACGAAAAAAAGACATCCCCGATCTGTGTGATTATTTTCTGGCCCGCTTCAGCGACGAATACAAACAAAGCACCGCCTGTCTGTCCCGGGCCGCCTTGGACACACTCACCACCTATTCATGGCCCGGCAACGTCCGGGAACTGGAAAACTGCATCCGAAGGGCCGTGCTTTTAAGTCCCGGTGATGTTATCCACGAAAACAATCTCATGATTGGTGACGGAAATGACCGGGACAATGGCAAGACCTTAACCCGTGAACAACTGGTCGAGCGACTGCAAAATAAGATAGACCGAGTCTTTCCGGATATCTGCCGCTTCTTTGAACAGGATATCCACGCCAACATCATGGATCTGGTGGAAATGCGATTGATTCAGAAAGCACTGGACTCCTGTGACGGGAATCAGGTCAAAGCGGCAAAGATGCTCGGCATCAGCCGGAATACCCTTCGTCAGAGGCTCAAAAAAAGCCTTGACGATCTTGCCCCATCTTTCGATTGATCAAAATCCATTCAAGCTGTTCATATTTTGAGCATCCGAGAAAAAATAAGCATTCCCAATTAAAATTCAGTCTGTTGTAATCCCTTCCCCGAATACACCCCTTCATCATCTGTTCTTTTTTTAATCTTTCCCTCTTATCCCACAACTCGTTTCGAATGGGTTTGCTGCATATTTATTTAAACAAATCAAGCTGTTAAAAGACATCGCATCTCCTTGTTTTTTATGGCACGCGTTTTGAACATGGAGAGAACGTCGGATCGAGCAGGGGCATTTTTTGAATGTATGTCACGTAATCTCAAACAAAGTGAGGTTCAATGTTATGAAACAACATTCCATATATGAAATTGGCACCTTTTTTTCAACCACTCTCGACCTGGTCCATATGGGCCTTGTCATGAATCGTAAACGTCTCGGAATCTTAGAACGCATGGAGGAAATCATGTCCATGTGCCATCGAAATCATCCGGTTTACGAACAGTTCAGCAGTTTCAGTGTAGTCCTTTACACGCTTGGCATAACGGACGGTGGTCCGTTTGATTGCCCGGATTTTCTGTCCTTTGGCGATGTGGACCAGGAAGGTGCCGCACGTATTCTTTACGAACATTTCACGGAAATATCCCAAGACGACATACCTCTTGGCTACCACATCACCGCGAATGCCGTCACCTACCTCCTTGTGGTGGGTGATCCCCTTTACCCCCGTCATTTTGCCGTGGTGGCCAACCAACAAAGCCAAAGACCCTATTTTTCCAAATTGCCGTTTTTCGGCGCGGGTTTTGACACTCTGGCTGAGCTGAAGAACGAATTTCTGGGGATCGACGGCATCGGCAAAGAGGATTTCCACTTTTACAAAAGCACATGCAACTAAGCCAGGCCCGAATCTGGCACCGCCTTTTAATCTAATGACATATCAACCCTATCACACCAAGGAGACCAAGGAATGTCTGTCACAAAAAGCGTTAGCGAAAAAGTTAAACATATGGATCCCGAGCAGCACGAGTTCCACCAGGCCGTCGAAGAGGTCATGGAGACCCTGGAGCCCACGGTCCAGCGCCACCCTGAGTTTGTCAAACACAACATTTATGAGCGCATTGTGGAGCCGGAAAGGACCATCATGTTTCGCGTGCCCTGGCAGGATGACAAAAACAACGTCCAGGTGAACCGGGGTTTCAGGGTTCAGTTCAATAACGCCATCGGACCATTCAAAGGCGGTCTCCGCTTCCATCCGTCTGTGAACCTCAGCATCATCAAATTTTTAGGGTTTGAGCAGATTTTTAAAAATTCCCTGACCACGCTGGCCATGGGCGGGGGTAAAGGCGGATCGGATTTCGATCCCAAAGGCAAATCCGACGAGGAAGTCATGCGTTTCTGCCAGGCCTTCATGCGGGAGTTGTACCGGCACATCGGAGCCGAAACAGACGTTCCCGCCGGTGATATCGGTGTGGGTGGCCGCGAAATCGGATACATGTTCGGGTACTACAAAAAAATAAAAAATGAACACACCGGCGTACTCACGGGAAAAGGCCTCGAATACGGCGGAAGCCTGATCCGCCCCGAAGCCACAGGGTACGGCGCCGTGTATTTCGCGGCGGAAATGCTGGCCACCCGAGGGCTTGACTTCAAAGGCAAACGCGTGGCCGTGAGCGGCGCGGGCAACGTGGCCCAGTTCGCCATTGAAAAAGTCAATCAATTGGGAGGCACAGTGATTTCCATCTGCGATTCGGGTGCCACGATCATCGACGAGGCCGGCATCGGAAACGACAAATGCCGTTACCTCATGGAGCTGAAAAACCTCAGAAGAGGCCGGGTGAGCGAGTACGCAGACATTTACAAAACCGCCGTCTGTTACCCGGATAAAAACGTATGGGATGTGATCAAGGAGCAGGGCATTAAGGTGGACGTGGCCCTTCCTTGTGCCACCCAGAATGAAATCGATGGAAGCCTCGCCGAAGGTCTCGCCAACAACGGCTGCATCTGCGTTGCCGAAGGCGCCAACATGCCGTCGTCTCCCGATGCGGTGCGGGTATTTCAGGCAAACAACTTCCTTTTCGGCCCCGGAAAAGCAGCCAATGCGGGCGGTGTGGCCACATCCGGTCTTGAGATGAGCCAGAACAGCTCCAAGCTGTCCTGGTCCAGGGAAGACGTGGACAGCAAGCTGCTTACCATCATGAAAGGCATTCACAAATCCTGCCTGGACGCCGCTGAATCCTACGGCAAAAAAGGGGACTACGTGGCCGGCGCCAATATTGCGGGATTTGTCAAAGTCGCCAAGGCCATGATGGCTTACGGGGTGATCTAATAAGGTTGTTGTGCGGCGTTGCCCCCGGCAGCCCTGCCGGGGGCCAACCCCTCACTTCGCTGGGGCAGGCTCTTTTGAAAAGGTTGCCAAACAGGTTATAAAGGCACGGCTTGCCGTGCCTTTATGGTCACACGCACATCATGGATCATGAGGACAGATAACAGAGGACGGTCTGATTTTCCACATCGGATTGGATTCTCAATCTGTCGTTTTTGGTATCCGCGACCCGGACGACCTGTTCAAACCGCTCGGCCTCGGGAACAAGAGTCGTAAGGATGTTGGGACGGGACCGAATCCAGTCGAGATCACATTCCACCTCCTTGTTTTCAGGGTAAATCGCCAGATAGACAATCCCCGTTTCCACAAGGTCATGGAAAAAATGGGTGCCGAACGACAGATCGGGGATCAGGCTGCCGGTCTGATGGCTGATTTCCGCGAGGGCGGTCACCTGGCTGATTTCGGAAAATGTGACGGGAATGCCCATGGCGGGGGTGTGGGTTCCCCATCGTCCAGGACCCATCAGAAGCGTGGGCTGCTTATCACGGCTCGTGATGGTTTTGTTGAGCCTACCCACCAGCCGTGCAATGGCGTATTTGTCCTGAACGGACAAACCGGAATAGTGCTCGGGGTCGATAAAAATGATTCGGGAAATATGTTTTGAAATGGAATCCCCCATGGAATTCCCCTCCATCTTAAGAATGGTTTTGGAGATTGTCGACCTGTCCATGGACGGTTCATCCGGAGACAGCCCAATGGTTTTAATGGGCCTACATTGAAGCAAATTGATATGAAGATCATCCTTTTGATCAAAATTTACCGTGAATTCGACTTCAACCGAATTATCGTATGTACGCTCAAGGGTTGCGAGCATCGCTTTCATCATGCCCACAAAAGGGGTTTGGGAGAGAAAAGGGTCCAGGGTAAGAATTCGGTAGTCTTTGACGGGTCGCCCCAGATCCGCCATGGTCTGGATCGCCTCTGTATCTCTTATGCCCAAAAGATCAAAGTTCCTGGGTGTCTCTTTTTCGAGAAGATCCGAAAGAAGAACGGTCTCGGCCCGGTTGTCCTCAAGGTTCAGAAGATCCACCTTGTGTTGGGAGAATTTCCGGATATCGTTCAGACCGAAAAGAGGTTTTGCAAGGGGATCATCCAAGGCGACGATTCTCGGGTAATCGTTTTCAACCCGGTTGACTGCACGTGTCCCCAGTCCGAAAACGAGGCGGAGCATCCCTTCTTTCGGATTCATGCCTTTTTTCCACACAAAGGGGTTTCTGGAGAGCCCCACCCCGGCAAGATCAGGGAAAAATCCGTAGGGCCGGTGCGATCCGGAGACGCGCATGACAAGCAGCGCCATCTGTTCATCCGTTTCTGCCAGTCCCCGTTGCAAGCGGTAGGAAAGAGCATCCTCGCTCATGGTGCAGGCGAAAATCTTCAACACGGCTTTTTCGAAATACTCGTAGCGTTTTTCCGGGTTTTCCTGATTCACACAGAAGTAGCTGTCGTATTTTCCGGCAAAGGCCCCGCCAAAGGCGTCTTCCAAAAGACTGCTGGAACGAACGATAATGGGCGACTGACCGAAGTACTCCAGCATCAGCTTGAAACGTTCCACGATTTCTCCTGGAAAGACGCCGGACTCCATTTTTTCTTTGAGTTCAAGGGCCTTGGGGAAATACCCCTCCCTGGTTTTATGGGCCATAAAGGTCTGCCACCAGCCATTTTGGACCATAAAGGAATAAAACACATCCGATCCGATATAAAACGAATCGTGGTGTTCCAAAACATTTTGCCAATCACGGGACCGCTCATTCATCAAAATTTTCCTGGCCAGAAGCATGCCCACGGATTTCCCGCCGATGAACCCCGTCCCAATAAGGCGTTCCTTGATTCCAAGCAGGTCCTCCAGAGTAAAGTAGTCTCGGATCATGGCAAGGAGCCGTTTGTCACGGGTCAGCATCAGTCGGCTCAACCGGTAAACCATATCCTTTCTCTCTTCCTCACCCGCATCGGATTCGAGAAGCTGCCGCGCCTCCATGAACAAACGGTCCCAGTAGTCCAGTTGCCGTTGGGCGCCGGTTCCGCCATGGCGGGACAGATGGGAAAAAAGCTGGGTCGCATCCACGCTGTCGATCACCGGGACAAGCCGGTCCTTTTCCTTGATATGGGGAAAAAACATCGTGGAGGAATACCGGTGCTGGACCTTGAGAGGATGGATGCACAGCTTCCCTTCCACATTGTGGATATCGATCAAAACCTGGGTGGTTTCCCGAATTCTCGCGATGGATTTGAACGAGTGGTTGTTTCTGAGAAGGGCGAAGTAGGCGATGGTGTTCAACTGAAACAGGTAGGGGCAGGTGATGAAAAAAAAGTCCCCGATCATCAGGTCCGTGGCCCAGACATGGAGAAGGTCCGACAGGGAGTCGAACACATAGAGCACATCCCGACCCTCACGGGTGATGATGCGGTGGATTTCGGCCGAAAAGGATTCAAAGCTGTCCTCGGTCTTCAACCGGTAGACGGTGACGTTCGCCCGTTCCTCCAGCAGCGCCGTATGACGACCGAACCGGATGTAAACCACACGCTCGTTTCTGGCCGTGGCACTGCTCACAAACGGAATAACCATGCGCTGGTAGTCGTCGATGTTGTCGACCTGCCAGACCACGTTGTCTCCCTGTCGGAGGTGGTCGATGATGGTGTCAAGGCTTTCCCAGCCTGTGGTGACATGATCATTGTCGTTGTAAGCCATGAACATTTCCTTTCGTCTGCTTTACGTGTGACGTGTGAGGGTTTCACTGTTCACATCTTAATCTATTCCATCAAAACCGGCAATGATGAGAGAATGATAAAAGGTGATTGGCCAACGATTTCGGTTTGACAAGGTTTGATTTTATTTTATAGCGGCCGTGAGCTTTTTTTCGAGAACATCCGGCTGCATGACACAGATATTTTTTAATGGAAAAAATGGAATAGGATATATGAATTTACCAGAGATCAATACATGGACAAACGGCGAGACCTTTGCTGAGGTGGCGAATCAGGTCATGGGCAAACAGTTTCCGGGCCAGGAGCCCAAAGCCCTGATGGGTTGGAAAGGAATCATGATCTGGGATCGCAATGTGGATGCCGTGGCCATGCTCAAGGCTTACCTTGATCGCGTGGCGGCCGAAAGTTGCGGACAATGCACACCCTGCAGAGAGGGCACACACCAGTTGACTCGAATCATGGGCGCCATGTGCCGGTGTGAAGGCTCCGAGGAGGATATCGAGACCATCCGGTCTCTGGTGACCATCATCAGCCTGACGTCACGCTGTAATATCGGACTCGGCCTGGCCAAGCCCGTCTTGGATCTTCTCGATTGTTTCAACGATGATTTCATCGAGGTGATTCACAGACAGCGTTTCGTAGAACCCGGCCGCTATAATAGCATGGTGACGGCGCCCTGTATCAACGCCTGCCCCTCCCATGTGGATATCCCGGCGTATCTGGAACATGTCCGCATGGGCCACTGGCCCGAAGCCATGGCCGTGGTCAGGCAGGGCTGCCCCATGCCGGGCACCATCGGACGGGTCTGTGTGCGCCCCTGCGAGGAGAACTGCAGGCGTAAAGATCTGGACTCCCCCTTAGCCATACGCGCCATCAAGCGGTTTTTATCCGATCAGGAGCAATTTCACGGCATGAGATCTGAAGAACCCATGCCACATCCTCAAGCCGAAAAAATCGCCATTGTGGGTGGAGGTCCTGCCGGTCTGTCCTGTTCATATTATCTGGGACGGCTCGGCTATCCAAGCACGGTGTTCGAAGCCCAGGAAGGACCGGGAGGCATGGCGGCATACGGTATTCCCTCTTACCGGCTGCCCAAGGATGTGATTGCTCATGAAGTGGGGATCATCGAACACCTGGGTGCGGAAATTCGCTATGGTGTCCATGTGGGCAGGGATATCACCGTGGATGATCTTTCCGACCAAGGGTATCGGGCTGTTTTTCTTGCCATGGGCGCGCCTGAATCATCTCCCATGCGATGTGAAGGTGAGGATAAAGGTTATATGGGATTTATGCCGGGCGTTCATTTTCTGGCCCAGGCCGCCCGGGGCCAAAAACCCCTGGATGGCCGACGGGCCGTGGTAATCGGCGGCGGAAATGTGGCCATGGACTGCGTTCGCTCACTCCTTCGACTGGGTTTTAAGGATGTGAATCTTCTGTATCGGCGAACAGAAGCCGAAATGCCCGCGGATCATCATGAAATCGAGGAAGCCAAAGAAGAAGGCGTTGTGTTTCATTTTCTGGTGGCTCCGGTGGAGATCCTGGCCAAAGACGGACGGGTCACCGGACTCATGTGCCGCCGGATGGAGCTGGGAGAACCGGATGCAAGCGGGCGTCGACGACCGGTTCCCGTCCCGGATTCGGACTATGTCATGGACTGTGATGCCATTATACCGGCCGTGGGACAGAAATGCGTGGTGGACCGTATTGTATCGGATGAAGACGTATTGACAGCATGGAAAACCCTGGTGGTGGATGAGACCACGTTCCAAACCGGTAAAAAGCTCATTTTCGGCGGAGGGGACTGTGTCACGGGACCGGCCACCCTCATTGCCTCCCTTGCCGCCGGAAAAAACGCCGCCCGGTTTATCGACCAGTATCTTCAAACGGGCCAATGCACCCCCCAGCCCAAGGATGTCCTGGAAACTCTGGTTACCTCGGGCCAGATGTTTGAAGACGATGAGCCGTTTCTTTTTCCGGGAATCTCCACACGTATGGAACCCGAGATCATCGATCCGGACACACGGATTCAGGATTTCGGGGAAGTGGAAAAAGGGTTTTCCCCGGTTCAGGCCCGAATGGAAGCATCCCGCTGTTTGCGCTGTTACCGGATGCTCATGACCGCCGTTTAATGCAACCTAATGTTTATGACCACAGATCCCGGCATTCAACAATGCCTCATGAGGCCACAGTGCACATACATATCCGTAAACACGGTCCCCAACATACTCGCGCCAATCTTGGGCCTGGGATTGAAACTTTTATCCACCACCCGTTCGCTACGCTTCACTGAAGGACACGAAGAGCACGAAGAAAAACAAATAATTTTAGAAAGTCATTTGTTTATGCATTAACTTCCAGTAACATTTTTTTGCCTGTCCCCAATTTTATTCTGTGACGTATTCGGTGAAGGCCTTGAAATCGTCGTTGTGGGTGTTGTTCTCAAATTCGTAATTCCAGGCCTCAATACCTTAGCGTGGCTAAGGAAGAGGGGATTACTGATGAGGAAATTGGAGCGGCTCAATCCATCGTGATGGCGGTTTCGGCCGGCAGGATTAATGCCCAATTTAGAGATGCTCTAAGTAAAAATGAAGATTAATATTTTTATAGGGAATGAAGGTTGATGAGCTTGTAATAAGTCGATAGATGGATGGTAATAGGACATATAGGTCAACATAGGACCTATATGTCCCGTATCACTATTGTAAAAACGGATTGAACCGTTTCTCCCCGCCAATGAGGGTGGACGGTCCATGGCCGGTGTAGACCTTTATGTTATCACCCAGGCTTAAAAGTTTGGTTTTGATACTTTTTATCAGGGTTTTGTAATCGCCTCCGGGGAGATCGGTTCTGCCGATGGATCCCTGGAAAAGCGTATCTCCGGCGATGACAAAATCATCGGCCAGAAGGGAGATACCGCCTTCGGAATGTCCGGGGGTATGCAGAACCTTTAGTTTGGCCTCGCCAAAGTTTATTATGTCTCCATCTGAAAGGAGCTTGTCAGCCGGGGGAGAGTTTTCCATTCTCATGCCGAATGCCATGGCCATTTCCTTGAGATGACCCAGCATGGGGGCGTCCTTGGCATGGATGAGGATATCCGCACCTGTCACCTCTTTGAGCCGTTTATTGGCCCCCACATGGTCGAAATGCCCATGGGTGTTAATGATGTGCTCAACAGTCAGTTTGTCCTTGGCCAGGACCGAAAGAATCACGTCTCCTTCATCTCCCGGGTCCACAACAACGGCTTTTCGGGTTTTTTCACATCCAAGAATGATACAATTTGCACCGATGGGTCCAACGACGAGTACCTTTACAATCACAAGAGCCTCCTGTCTGGTTCCGTGTTAACTTAAAACCGCTTTATCAATATCAATGGATATGGCGTCGAGGATTCCGTTGATGAAGGCTCCGGAATCAGCGGTGCCGTATTTTTTTCCGATATCAATGGCCTCGTTGATGGAGACCTTTGAGGGTATGTCGTGGCAGAACATCAGTTCATACACGGCAATACGAATCACGTTTCGATCAACCCCGGACATCCGGGACAATTTCCAGTTGCTGGAAAAGGTTTCAATCTTCCTGTCGATTTTGTCTCTGTGTTCCAGGGTGCCTTTGACCAGCTGCTGAAAAAAAGGCATAACATCATCCGAGGGCTCGAAATTGATGCAGAAAAGACGAAATGCACGTTCCTGATCATTTTTTCCCATATCAATATAGTAAAGAGCCTGCATGGCTAGTTCACGAGAACTGCGCCGATATCCCATAAATCGTGACTCCCTTACTTAAACAAGTGCCATCAGGTTTGCCATTTCAATGGCTGAAATTGCAGCATCCCAGCCCTTGTTCCCAGCCTTTGTTCCGGCTCGTTCAATGGCTTGTTCGATGGTATCCGTGGTTACCACACCGTAAATGACGGGAATAGACGATTCCATGCTGACCATGGCCACGCCCTTGGTGACTTCGGAACACACGTAATCAAAATGGGGGGTAGCCCCACGGATCACTGCTCCCAGACAGATCACAGCATCGTATTTGTTCGATACGGCTGCTTTTTTTGCCAGAAGGGGAATTTCAAAGGCCCCGGGCACCTTGATAATGTCGATGTTTGTATCGGCCGCTCCGCTCCGGACAAGGGCATCAACCGCCCCACCGGTAAGTCGATCCGTAATAAAGTCGTTAAAACGGCTGACAACAATGGCAAATTTTTTCCCTTGGGCATTCAGGGAGGCCTCAATGATATTGGGCATAACGTTTCCTCTTTTTTCAGGATTAACAAAAACTAAAAAGGGCCTTTATTTGGTTTTTTCAACTTTTAAAAGGTGACCCATTTTCAATCTCTTGCATTCAAGATAACCGATATTATGCTTGTTGGTCGCAACTTCGATGGGGCATTGTTCGACCACAGAAAGTCCGTAACCTTCAAGCCCGATCATTTTTTTCGGGTTGTTGGTCATCAGCCGCATTTTTTTAACACCCAGGTCCACAAGCATCTGGGCACCCACACCGTAATCCCTCATGTCGGCATCAAAACCAAGCTTTTCATTGGCTTCCACCGTGTCATAGCCCTGGCGCTGGAGTTCATAGGCCTTGAGCTTGTTGACAAGGCCGATACCCCGTCCTTCCTGACGGAGATAGAGAAGTACGCCCGAGCCCTCTTTGTCGATCATCTCCAGGGCTTTGTGAAGCTGGTCCCTGCAATCGCATTTCAACGAGCCGAAAATATCACCGGTCATGCATTCGGAATGAACCCTGACCAGGATGGGTTTTTCAGGATCAATTTCACCTTTGACAAGGGCAACATGGGTGAGATTGTCAAGATCGTTTTCATAGGCAATAACCCGGACATCCCCTCCGAATTTGGTGGGAATGACAGTCTCGGCAGCCACACGGACAAAGGATTCTTTTTTCATGCGGTATTCCACAAGATCAGCCACGGTGCAGATGCCGATGTTGTGGGTTTCGCTGAATTTTTCCAGGGAAGGAATGCGGGCCATGGTGCCGTCATCATCCATGACTTCACAGATCACAGCAGCCGGTTTCAATCCGGCCAGGCGTGCCAGATCCACGGAGCCTTCGGTCTGTCCCACACGAACCATGACACCGCCGCTTCGTGCCCGTAAAGGAAAGATATGCCCAGGCCGTGCCAGATCCGAGGGTTTGGCGTTGTCAGCAATGGCGGCATGGATGGTGGTGGAACGGTCAGCGGCGGAAATACCGGTGGTGACACCTTTTTTGGCTTCGATGGATACGGTGAAACCGGTTCCGAACTGGGATGTGTTATCGCTGACCATCATGGGCAGGTCAAGGGCATCACACATATCGCCGGACATGGGCAGGCAGATCAGGCCCCTGCCGAATCGGGCCATGAAATTGATGGCATCGGGTGTCACGGCTTCGGCCGCCATGGTCAGATCCCCTTCGTTCTCCCTGTCTTCATCATCCACAAGGATCACCATGCGTCCTTCTTTGATGTCTTTGATCGCCTGTTCTATGGTTATAATTGGCATGACGTGCAAACTCCTTTAATCCTTTAACGTGCCGGTATATCCGGCAGACAAACACGAACTCCTGCTGATCAGACTGATCAGAGAAACCCTGTTTTTAATAAAAATGATTTATCCAGGCCCGATATCGATCCCTTGGAATCTGACCTACCTGGACCCTGGTTTTTTCCGGTCACGAATATTTCAACATATTTACCGATCACATCGGTTTCGATGTTCACTCTGTCCCCGGGTTTTTTAAAACCGATGCTGGTTATCTTGGCTGTATGCGGAATGATGCTCAACTCAATGGAATCCGTATTCAGTTTGTTTATAGTAAGACTGATTCCGTCAATGGCAACAGACCCTTTAAGAATCATGTAACGGAGAAGTTCGGGCGGCAGGCTGACTGTAACGATGACGGCATTGCTCAAGGTCTCTTTGGCGGTCATGACGCCTGTTCCGTCTATGTGTCCGGACACAAGATGGCCGTCCAGTCTGTCCGATAGTCTTAAGGCACGTTCCAGATTAACCCGGTCGCCCACACGTGCCTGGGAAAAGGTTGTTTTGGCGAGTGTTTCAGGAGCCACGTCCACCTCGAACCGCCGGCCGTTCAATGTCACAGCGGTCAGACAGGCACCATTGACGGCGATGCTGTCTCCGATTTTCGTCTGGTCCAGTGGGAAATCCGATTCGATTGCAAAACGGGTACCCAGCCCGGCTGGACGGATGGATCGAAATGTTCCGAAACCTTCTATGATACCTGTAAACATCGTTTTCTACTAAGCCCCCTCACTGGTCAATACACTGTGTCCTTGGATACGGACGGTGTCACATAGGCCTCAATCATAAGATCTTCACCCATGGGGCGAAACGTCATATGCTCAAGACCGATGGCATCTTTCATCATTTCCGGGCCTTTTCCTTTGCAAACCGGAGCTCCGTCATCTCCGCCCAGAAGTTTTGGTGCGTAAAACAACATGACTTTGTTCACAATGCCTGCCTGAAGTGCCTCGGACAGGACCCGACTGCCCCCCTCGATCAACAGACTGGAAATACCCATGGACCCCAGAATGCCCATCAGCTTATCCAGGTCGATCAGCCCGTTTTTCATGGGGACCTCAAGAACCGTGACACCCCTTTTCTCAAGGCGTCTCTTCTTGTCCAGGCGATGCGGGTCCTCCTGGGCTTGAAGACCGGAAACGAGTATCGTATCAGAATCGGATTCAAGGTGCAAGATCTTGGCGTTTTCCGGAATTCGAAGACCCGTATCCAGGATGATACGCCTGGGGTCTCTGCCTTTAAAACCCGCGATGCGGGTGGTCAGGCTGGGGTCATCGGCCAGAATCGTTCCCATGCCCACCATGATCCCGTCCACCAGATGACGGATCTCGTGGGTGTAGGCCCGGGACACCGGACCGGATATCCATTTAGAATCCCCCGTGCGGGTTGCGATGCGGCCATCAAGGGTGGATGCGTATTTCAGAATGACAAAGGGTTTTTTTGTGGTGGCATAGGTGATAAAAATTTCGTTGAGTCGACGTGACTGATCCTCACACACCCCTTGCCGTACCCGGACACCCTTCTGCCGTAAAAAATCTGCACCTCCGGAGGCTAAGGGATTGGGATCGGCCATGGCCATGACGACCTCAGTGATGCCGGCTTCGAGAATCTTATGGGTGCAGGGCGGGGTTTTTCCGGTATGATTGCAGGGTTCCAGTGTGACATACAAGGTGGCTCCCCGGGCCTGGGAACCGGCATGGTCAATGGCGTGGACCTCGGCGTGGGGGCCTCCGTAAACTTCATGAAAGCCCTTGCCCACAATGGTGCCGTCCTTGACCACAACAGCTCCGACCATGGGGTTGGGTGATGTGAATCCTTTTCCCTTTTCAGCCAGAGAAAGGGCCATCTCCATATAAAATGTGTCATCCATGGGGACTCCGGTTCTTCTGAATTTATTTGGTGGTCAGAAGACTTTTAAGCTCCTGCACGAAGTCGTTGACATCTTTGAATTCCCTGTAGACCGAGGCAAAACGGACATAGGCTATGTCGTTGAGCTTGTGCAGTTTTTTCATCACCCGCTCTCCGATCACCTGGGAGGAAATCTCTTTTTCACCGGTCTCCCTCAAATCCTTTTCCAGATCATCCAGAAATTCTTCAATCACGTTAACGCTGATATCCAGTTTTTCACAGGCCCTGAAAATACCTGCCTTGACCTTATCTCTGTTGAACTCCTCCCGCCGTCCGTCTTTTTTGACGATCATGACGGATATTTTTTCAACATGCTCATAGGTTGTGAAACGCTGGGCACAATCAAGACATTCCCGGCGCCGTCTTATCACATGCCCGTCTTTACTGAGTCTGGAATCAATCACCTTGTTATCAAGCTCTGAACAGTATGGACATTTCATGGCATTCCCCCTGATTAATCGTTAACTCTGATCACCTCAAGTCCGGCTTCCTTCATCATTTCACTGGACAGAGGATCGGCGTAGCCGGATTTGTAATATATGGTTTTAATGCCTGAGTTGATCAGCATTTTGGCACAGATAGAGCAAGGGAGATTGGTACAGAAAAGGGTAGACCCTTTGATGGATACCCCGTAATAAGCCGCCTGGATGATTGCGTTCTGTTCTGCATGGATACCCCGGCAGAGTTCATGCCGCTCCCCGGAGGGCACATTCATCTTTTCCCGAAGGCACCCGGTTTCGGAACAATGGGTAATTCCGGACGGAGCGCCGTTGTAACCTGTTGACAAAAGCCGTTTGTCCTTGACCAACACAGCCCCCACAGCCCGCCGGGTACATGTGGAGCGCTTGGCAACCAATTCCGTAATATCCATGAAATAGGTGATAAAGGACGGACGTTCGGCTTTTTGGGTCATGGCTTATCCTTTCATGTCGGTGAAAAGCGGGAATGCCGCACAGAGTTCACGGACTTTTTCCCTGATTTTTGAAATGGTTTCGGGCTTGTCTCTGAATTTGATTGTGTCGTGGATCAGATCCGCCACCAGATGCATTTCATTTTCACCCATACCCCGGGTGGTGAGAACCGGGGTTCCCACACGCACACCGCTGGTGGTCACAGGGCCTCTCTTGTCATAGGGGATCACGTTTTTGTTCGCTGTGATTCCCGCAAGGTCCAGCACGGTTTCGGCTTCTTTTCCGGTGATTCTCCGGTTGGACAGGTCAATAAGCATCAGGTGGTTGTCCGTTCCGCCGGAAACAAGTTCAAAGCCTTTGTCCATCAGGGCCAGGGACAGGGTTTTGGCATTCTTGACAATATTGGCCTGATAGACTTTGAATTCAGGTGTTGAGGCTTCTTTGAGGGCAATGGCCTTGGCCGCAATCACATGCATCAGAGGGCCACCCTGGATTCCGGGAAAAATCTGTTTGTTCATGATGGATGTCAGGTCACGCCCTGAAACGATCAGACCGCCCCTTGGCCCCCTCAGGGTTTTATGGGTGGTGGTGGTGACAATATCTGCATAGGGCACGGGATTGGGGTGTGCACCCCCTGCAATCAGACCCGCAATGTGGGCCATATCCACCATCAAAAGGGCATCCACGGATTTGGCAATCTCTGAAAATGATTTAAAATCAAGAATACGGGGATAAGAACTGGCCCCCACAACAATCATTTTGGGTTTGTGTTCTTCGGCCAGGGCACGCACGATATCAAAATCGATCATTTTTGTATCGGGGTTCACGCCATAGTGTTTGAAATTGAATAGTTTCCCTGAAAAATTGGCAGGACTTCCATGGGTCAGGTGCCCGCCATGGTTCAGGTCCATTCCCAGCACGGTGTCGCCAGGTTCAAGAAATCCGAAAAGGGCTGCCATGTTCGCCTGGGAACCCGAATGGGCCTGCACATTGGCATAGACCGACCCGTAAACCTCATTGGCCCTTTGAATGGCAATGGTTTCAACGTCATCCACAAAATGGCAGCCGCCATAAAACCGTTTGCCCGGATATCCTTCTGCATATTTGTTTGAAAGGACAGACCCCATGGCTTCCATGACAGCCGGGCTGATGACATTTTCCGATGCAATCAGTTCGAGGTTGTTCTGTTGTCGCGCAATTTCACCGTCTATTGCCGCCGCTATTTCAGGGTCAACTTTTCTGATATGTTCTGAATTCACTATGATATTCCTTAAAAATATGATTTTACGGATCACCAAAAACGAAGAATAAACAACCCGAGTGGTTTATTCCTTTTTTGGATGATCTCTTATGCCTTTTGGTTCATGATGTAAAGGGTATAAACACGTTTTGAACGAATAGGATCAAAGGGTTTCAAACATCTGAATTCGTTCAAGGTGCCGCCCTCCCTCAAAGGGTGTTTCAAGCCAGATCCTTACCATATCAAGGGCCAGGGACTCACCGATCACTCTGGCACCCATGACAAGGATATTTGCGTTATTATGGAGCCGGCTCATCCGGGCTGAAAATGATTCGCTGCAAAGTGCCGCCCGAACATTGGGATAGCGATTGGCAATCATGGACATGCCAAGGCCAGTGCCGCAAATCAGAATACCGCATTTATTTTTTCCAGAGGATATTGCCGAGGCAACCTTCATGCCGTAATCGGTATAATTAACCGAGGAAGGACCATGGGTCCCCACGTCCTCCACAGAACGTCCTATACTTTGGAGGTATTCCACCACCTTATCCTTGAGGGCATAGGCGGCATGATCACATCCGATGATAATGGGGCTGTCTGTTTCAGGGTTATTGTCTGCCATGGGTACTCTCCAATTCGGCATAAAGACATGTGTCCGGTCTGCCAATAAAACACAGGGCGGGAAAGCCCCACCCTGAAAAAAATATCTATGTCCCGCAACCCACGGCCGAATCAGGCCCGTGTTTCGATAAAATCCAGAACATCTTTAACGGTCATGAGTTTTTCAGCCTGATCATCTTCGATTTCAATATCGAACATATCTTCCATGGACATGATAAGTTCCACAATGTCCAGGGAGTTGGCACCGAGATCCTTGATGAAATGGGCCTCAGGTACAACATCTTCAATGCCGACTTTTAATTTTTCGGCGATAATTTTCTTAATTTTGTCTTCAATAGACATGGACGATCTCCTTCAATGTTATATGTACATGCCACCGCTGACATGGATAACTTGCCCGGTCATGTATGCTGCTTTGTCCGACGCCAAAAATTCCACGACTCCAGCCACCTCAGCTGCGGAACCCGCACGCCCCAGGGGAATCTGTGAAAGGATATGTTCTCGGGCCGTCTCATCCAGAATTCCGGTCATCCCGGTATCGATAAACCCCGGTGCAACGGCATTCACTGTGATATTCCTTTGAGCAAGCTCCCGGGCAAGGGCTTTTGTCAGGCCGATCAAACCGGCCTTGGCAGCCACGTAATTGGACTGCCCCGCATTGCCTGTGACCCCAACAAGGGATGTGATGTTAATTATTCTTCCGGAATGCTGCTGTATCATGGTCCTGGCTGCAACCTTGGAACACAGAAACGCGCCTTTCAGGTTGATGTCCATCACCCCATCCCAGTCCGCTTCCTTCATACGAACAAGAAGGTTGTCACGGGTAATACCCGCGTTGTTGACCAGAACATCCAAGCGCCCATATTCAGCCACAAGGGTTTTAAAAAAGGCTTTGACCTGATCCTCGGACCTGACATCAACCTTTACCCCATGGGCCCGGGCACCTTTTTCTCTAAGAATTTTTTCTGTTTCAACAGCTGCGCTGACATCCGAAGAATAATTAAACCATATCGATGTATGAGGATCGGCAAAAGCAAGACACACGGCTTTCCCGATTCCTCGTGACCCCCCGGTTACAACAACAGTTCGCTCGACCTGATCCGGCATCTGTTTTCCTGTTGCCATCTTTGTATGATAAAGACAGAGAATGGGCCATCGCTATCACCCTGAAACGAAAGGCATTAAGCGAGACCTTGACAAAACAGTAGCGTTCCGTTTCTAATCTTCGTCGATCTGGATTACTTTTCGTCCTTTATAAGTGCCGCATGCCTTGCAGGCACGATGCATCTCTTTGGGTTCCCCGCACTCAGAGCACGTGGACACGTTGGGTGCGCTCGTTTTCTGGTGGGTTCGTCTCTTTCGGCCAACTGATTTGGATGTCTTCCTCTTTGGTACTGGCATGAAATATCTCCTAACTATTCTAAATTTCTAATAATTTTAATACGTTCAAATAGTAGTATTAACCGTACTTATTTATTTTATTTAAAAATGAATGTCAAGAATATTCACAGGTTTGTATTTTGTTCTCTTGTGATTCATAACCCGATATGGTATTTGAGACCGACATTCGAAAGGGATGTTGGCGTGTTTAAGGTCCGGAAAATTGAGCTTAAAATTCATTATCTTTTTTGAAAACGCGCCCTTTTGATGTTAAAAAAAACGAAAAATGAAAGGTAAAATCACCATGGATCAGATTATCACTCGCTTCCCTCCCAGTCCCACAGGCTACCTCCATGTCGGGGGGGCACGGACGGCCCTTTTCAACTGGCTTTATGCCCGGAACACTGGGGGGAAATTTATTTTACGAATCGAGGATACCGATGCGGTACGATCAACCCAGGAATCCGTGGATGCCATCTTCGAATCCCTGAAATGGCTGGAAATTGATTGGGATGATGGCCCTTATTTTCAGACCAAACGCTATGATCTGTACAAAGAATATATTCAAAACCTGGTGGATCTGGGCCATGCCTATTACTGTACCTGTACCCCTGAAGAAATTGATGCCATGCGGGAAAAGGCCAAGGCCGAAGGGGGAAAGCCCCGTTACGACGGTCGATGCCGTGATAAGAACCTTCCGCCCAGTGATCACGCAGTGGTTCGTTTAAAAGCGCCTCCTTCAGGGACCACCGTGATTGAGGATGTGGTCAAGGGGACCATTGTTTTTCAGAATTCGGAGTTGGATGATTACATTATCCAGCGCAGTGACGGATCACCAACCTACAACCTGGCTGTGGCTGTGGATGACATCACCATGGGTGTGAATGTGGTTCTAAGGGGGGATGATCATGTAAACAACACCCCGAAACAGATGATGATTTATCAGGCCCTGGGCATTGACCTTCCGGTTTATGGCCATCTCCCCATGGTTCTGGGCAGTGACAAAGCACGCCTGAGCAAACGCCATGGAGCCATGTCCGTTTCCGAATTCCGGGATATGGGTATTCTGCCCGATGCCATGCTCAACTATCTGGTGCGCCTGGGTTGGTCCTTCGGGGATCAGGAATTTTTTACACGAAATGAATTGATTGAAAAATTCAATCTGAAAAATATCGGACGTTCTGCAGGCGTTTTTGACCAGAACAAACTTCTGGCCTTGAATGGGGAACACATCAAAGCATCAAACCCCAGGGATCTTATAAAACCGCTGCGGCCGTTCATGAACCAGAGAGGGTATGATCCCCAGGACCTTGACACCCTTGAGAAAGCCATTGGCACACTTCTTCCCCGAAGTAAGACTCTGGTTGAGATGGCCGAAGGAGCGGAATTCTACTTCACGGATATTGCTTCTTATGATGAAAAAGCGGTACAAAAATGCTTTCAATCCCCTGCCTCCGATATCCTCGGCCGACTTATCCAGGCATTGGAACCCTTGGAATCCTTTGCGGAAGCCGATCTTGAGCATGCCTTCAAAGGCGTTATGGATGATATGGGGATTGGCTTTGGCAAGGTGGCCAATCCGGTCCGTGTGGCCCTTTCCGGAAAAAATGTCAGTCCGGGAATGTTCGAAATGATGGGTGTTCTTGGAAAGGCTCTGGCCTTGGACCGTTTGAAACGGGCAAAGGCATTTATCGACGCCGGTATATAAGTTGCGTTAATCGCCAAGGATCACTGTCGCGAAGAATGAGCGTCAAGTGCATCCGTTTGATGGGATATAGTTCCTTCGATTTCGATTATCCCATTGAATTCAAAGGGCCGACACCTCTGTCGGCCTTGTTTCTCAGCGTCATTGTCTCCATTTTTGATATAAAATTCACATTCGTGATTTTACTTGTTTTTGCTCCTCATGCGTTTTATTTAGTGCCTTAACGATCAATGTTCCCACTGGTATGTCTTCTGAAAAGATATTTTTCAGAGGATCAACGTGCATCGCCAGATAAATTTTTCATAAAGAGTCTTGATCTTTTTTTTATAATTTGTATATGTTAGTTCAGACGAATTCTGTGGTTCTCATCTATTATTGACGAGGTTTTGAGTGGTATGATGCCTAACAAATGGCTTGAAACATTTGATCGGGAAACAGTTGTTTACGCCGTGAAGATTTCCTTTGTTGTGGGTTCCATTCTCGCCCTGGCCCTGCTTTTTTCATTCCCCTATTTGAAAATGACTCTTCCCGACCCCCGCGTTGACCTTGAGGGCCAGTGGAAAATATCACTGGATGATCAGGGTATCTTCAAGAATGCCGAATTCAACGACGCAGACTGGGAGTCATTTACATTGCCCGGAAACTTTATTCTCAAGGCTCTGAATATAAATTCCGTTGAGGGCGCGTGCTGGCTTCGGAAAAAAGTTGTTCTGGGACCCGATATGGTAAAGGGGAACCTGGGAATTTGCCTGGGGCGGATCGGGAATGCCGATGAGGTCTACTTCAATGGTGTGCGCATAGGCGGGATGGGTCAATTCCCCCCCCATGAATTTTCCATGTGGAATCATCCACGGAACTATCTGATTCCTGAAGGGATCATTCATTTTGAACAGGAAAACACCATTGCCATCCGGGTCTCCTATTTTGGAATCGGTGAGGTTCTGGGGCGCATGTTTATTTCAAACCTGGATGGATGGTCCCGTTACAGCGTGGCCCTGACATTCACCCAGATCACCATGGGCTATATCACCATTGCCATGGGTTGCGCTTTATTGATGATTTTCCTGTTTTTCTATCTTAAGAGAACGGAAAACGGAGAGTATCTATTTTATTGCCTGCAACTGTGTTTTGGCTTGCCTGTTGTTCTGGAGCTATGTAATTACTGGCCCATCTTTGTGGACAATAAGATGAGGTTCACTATTTTGGGCTTTGCCTGGGTCGCCCTGAATGTGGCGCACCCCATTTTTCTTCACCGCATTTATAATCTTGAACGCGTCTGGGTAGAGAGAATACTCTGGTTCTATCTGGCACTTGTCATTTTTATCGGTGTCTTTTTCACCGACAAGTCTCAGGTGCGGCTCCATGGCATTATTTTAATCATTTCGGCGGTGAGTGTTGGTTTTTATAATTTTTCCTGTCATGTGTCTGCACTGGTTAAAAAGAGCCCCTATGCCAAAACCTTCAGCTTTTTTGGCGTCACGGTGGTTTTGTGCGCCATTCATGATGGATTTGTCTATTTTTCCAAATTCTCCGGTTATCCCATGCGTATTTTCAGCTATGAGCCCACGATCATGATTTTTCATGTGGGGGCCATTCTGCTCTACACAGGTACCGCCCTTATTCTGGTCACCCGGTTCATCGATGTGACCGACGAAGTGGAAAATCTCAATGAATCCCTTGAGAATTTCATAATTGAAAACAGCATGTTGAGTGAAAAGCTTGAAAAAACCCTGAATAAACGTCCCGCCGTGTCCATTTCCAACCTGGCCGAGGAAAAACTTAAAAATGTCATAAAATATATCAATGATAATTATCTGGACGATATTTCACGGGAAGATCTGGCCAATTCCGTGGGGGTGCATCCGGACAGTCTTGGCAAGCAGTTCAAGAAATACACCGGCCACAAACTGGGCGATTACATTTATGAACTCCGTGTGAATGAAGCGGCCCGGAGGCTCCGGGAAGAGGATACCAATATCATTGACATTGCATTTGATGTGGGATTTGAAAGCGTTCGAACATTCAACAGAATATTTCCAAAATTCATGCAGACCACACCCAACAACTACCGAAGACTCTACCGTAAGGATAGTGATTAGACGAATTTTCCCAACCCGTATTCATAGGTCCCATGGGTCTCATAAGTCCCATCAAACATTCAAATATCCACTGAAAAAACCATAAAAAATGGGTTGTCATTCTGAGTTAATTGGGGGGAATCACGTGCCATTTAATTTGGGGGAAAACAGCATTGATTAACTCAGAAGACAACCCAACAAATGGTTTTTCGAACATTTCAATAAACTGTCCCCAGAGGCTTAGGAACACTATTTCGAAAAATCATGATTCCATTTAATTGAGTTTGTTTTCGTTTGTCTGGCCATATTCCGGGAGTATCTAAAAATGACCTGAAATGCCCAGGACAATTCAGGGGGCAGTCTTGTTTTTGGCATAATCGAACACGTACGGTGGGATAACGTTGCCCCTATGGATAAGGAAACACGAAGAATAAAAAAAGGGCCTGTGATGATTAAATCCCAGGCCCTCTTTATTTATTTATGGTAGGCACGATCAGACTCGAACTGATGACTTCTACCGTGTCGGGGTAGCGCTCTACCAACTGAGCTACGCGCCTAAAAAATGTAGAAAAACAAATAGCAAACAGGGCAGGACCTGTCAAGGAAAATGACTAACGGACAAATATATTACTGCTCAGCGGAACCATTTCAAGCCGCAAATGATTCCGGGACACTTCAGATATGTTTAGTCCGAAGTTCTCAAAGGTTTCAGCCATCAATGCTTTGGCCAGACTTTTTCCATTCCCGATAAAGTCGATGATAATAATGGCGGAAGCTTTCTGTTTTTCCCGTTGCTTGACACGTTTTACGCCGGGAAGGGTGCTGATTTTCTGGCTAAGCTTGGTGTAATTGATAAAAAAATCAGTCCCTTCGATCTCCACTTCAATCATGGTGGGCTTGTTCTCTTCGACCTTCATGGCCATGTTGATGGTTGCGGCCAGATCATTCCCGGCAAGTCCGGCAGCTTCGCTAAGGGCTTCCCGGCTTCCAGTGGCTTCATCAGTATTCACTTTTACCGCTTTCTGTATGACGGATCCGATGCGTTCACCACTGTCTGTCTTGTAGATGGCAAGGGAGAGCGAACCTGTGTATGCGCGATCTTCTCCCATGGTGTTCAGGGCCTGCTCTGCGGTGGCCGATCCTGTGATAATGATATCAGCCTCAAAAGAACGGCCGATGGCAAGAGCCAGATCCCTTGAAAGAACGTCACTCAGATTGTTTTCATCCATCTGGGTCTTCATAAGCTCTTTATGGATCAGCCGGTGCTTGATTACCTCAAATCCTTTATTCCGCATCACCTGGCTGATGGTGGAATCCGATATTGTTTTGACATAGGACTTGCCTTTGCCCCACCAGAACTGGGGAGCCAGATCCTCAAGATTATTTTCAGAGATCAAAAGAAGGATTTTATATTTATTGGCAGGATCCAGCACAATACCAGACTGAACCAGGCTGGAGCGAATTTTAGCCGTGGACACGGTGGCCTCGATCATGACCTTGTATTTTTTTCCCATTCGGGCTTCGGCAAGCACTTTGTAACCCTGAATAAAGCTGTCCGTACTTGCGTGGATCATCGTGTTGACGGCCTGAAAATTTGCGATCACAATTTTATTGGGAATATCCTCAATCAAAACAGCTCCCAGTGCAGAAACCAGGGCATTGGAAATGGCCTTGTCCTTGGCGCTGGATGTGTCTTCGTTATAGATATCTCCGGTGCCCAGAACACGGATCACACGGATGGCTTTCACCTCACCGGCCATGGCAGGGAATCGATGCGATGTAAACATCAATACGATTAAACAAAGACAGGTCATTTTGATGTGGGTTGAAATAAAGGTCATGGCTTATTGCCTCCTGATTCGTGTTTATCCATGAATTCCAGAGCGCCGAAATTTAAGGCATGGACAATGAGATGCATTATAATGATAGTGTACATAGACGATATTATGCTTTTCTGACCAGAGCATAGTCTGCCAGCATATCTAAAATCTGTCGTGTTTCTGATTCAGGGAATATGCAAAGGGATTGTTTTGCACGTCGGACGTGCTCAACCGCCAGGCTCCGGGTATAAGAAAGTCCGCCATAGTGATCGATCATGGTTGTGAAACGACGGAATTCTTCGTCATCAAAGCTTTGTTTGCGGATCAGTGTCTCCATCCAGAGGCGATCGTCGTCGTTTGCCTGAAAGAGAGCATGGATAATGGGCAGGGTTAACTTTCCTTCCCGAAGATCTGCCCCGATGTCCTTGCCCAGGGACATCGAATCGGCCGTGTAATCCAGAAGATCATCGGCCATCTGAAAGGCAATACCCATGGCCTGTCCGTAAGAGGCAAGGGCCTGTTCCTGCTCCGGATTGGCACCGGCGATCAGTGCACCGGACTGGCAGGCACCACGGATAAGCACCGCTGTTTTACGAAAAATGACATCCATGTATTCCGCTTCGCTGAGATCCAGACGGCCTTTGTTTTCGAGCTGTTGTATTTCCCCCTGGGACATATCCTCCGTGATGCCGGCAATGATGGAAATGACCTTGGGTAAACCGGTCCTTGCTGCCAGAGACAGGGCCCGTGCCAGAAGAAAATCCCCTGTAAGTACAGCCTGGGGATTGCCATAAGTGGTATGGGCGGCCGGTTTGCCTCGGCGCTTGTCAGCCCCATCCACCAGATCATCATGGATCAGTGTGGCGGCGTGGAGATATTCAAATAGAACGGAAAAGGTTTTATCGTAATTCCCTTTATACCCACAAATACGTGAGGAAAGAACCATCAGAAGGGGTCTCAGTCGTTTCCCCCCGGCAAAAAGAATATGTCCTGCAATGGCTGACACAAGATCATAATAGGGGTTCAGATTTTTCTCCAAAGCCTCTTCTATGCTACGAAGATCCTCTCCGACAAGGGATTTAATGCGATCTTTCAGGTCAGTCATAGGGCGTCTCCTGAAAGGTCATATTCGTGGGCATCTGTGATGGTGACCAGGGCAAATTCACCTAGGGTGAGTTTGTCACCATAAACAAAGGTCAGCCCATCCACATCCGGGGCTTGAAAATCGGTCCGCCCCAGATAAAGCCCCTCTTCCGGGTTTTCTTCGATGAGAACCCTGTAGGTCTGACCCACGTGGGCCAGGTTGATTTCATGGGAAATGGCGGCCTGGGCCTCCATGATATGATCTTTTCGCGTGTCGGAACGCTTGGCTGAAACATGACCGGTAAGATTGTGTGACGGCAGATCATCCGAGTCCGAATAGGTGAACACCCCAAGGTGGTCAAAACGAATATCTTCCACAAAGGCCATGAGGTCCTTGAAGTCTTTGTCGCTTTCCCCCGGAAATCCGGTAATCAATGTGGTCCGAAGGGCCGCATGGGGAAACCTGTTCCGGATGCGTTCAAACAAGAGCCTAAGATCTTCCCGGGTGTAGTGCCGTCCCATTTTTTTCAAGACGGAATCAACCCCATGCTGAATGGGGACATCAAAATAGCAACAGACCTTGTCCAGACATCCCACAGCCTCTATGATGGCATCGGAAAGTGTATCCGGAAACGCATAAAGAAGACGTATTCTGAAATTTCCCGGCAATGCCGAGAGCTTCTCAAGAACCGATTCAAGTCCCAGGGGCGGGTCAAGATCCCTGCCGTAATCCGTTGTACTCTCGGCCACCAGAATCAATTCCCGGGTTCCTTGCTCGATAAGGGCCCGGGCTTCAATGAGGATATCGTTTTCAGAACGGCTCCTGAATTGCCCCCTTAGTTTGGGGATGATGCAGTAACTGCAATGGCGGCTGCAGCCTTCAGCAATTTTGATATAGGCCATGTGGGATTGGGTACGCACTCGGGGGAGGTCTGATTTTTCCGGTGATACGGAATTGGGATCAGGAAAGACGCATTTATCCGTGACCCTATCCCCAATCACATTTAATTGTTCTTCGATTTTTAGCCCGGCCGCCGTTCCCAGAAACAGGTCAACCTCTGGAAGAGCTTTGGCAATGTCCTTGCCATACCGCTCGGGCAGACAACCCGCCACCACCAGTTTTTTGCAGGTTCCGTTTTTCTTGTGTTCAGCCAGTGCAAGGATGGTGTCAATGGACTCGTCCGCAGCCGATGCAATGAAACTGCAGGTATTGACCACGATAAGATCAGCCTCTTCGGGCAGCAGGACAATGTCCCAGTGGTCCTTGACCAGTTGACCCAATATGTTCTCGCTGTCCACCAGATTCCTTGCGCAACCCAGGCTTTCTAAATAAACCTTCATGTCTGGCGTTTACTTCCCTGTAAATTGAGGTTTTCTTTTCTGGGTAAAGGCCGTGACCGCTTCCATGAGATCGTGGGAGGGGATGATATTGGAACTCATGACCGCCACATATTTCAGGCCATCATCCACGGATTTACCCACGCCATAGTTCAAAACATCCTTGGATGCCTGGACTGCCAGGGGCGAATTTTCGGCAATTTCAATGGCCATTTTTTCAGCTTCAGCCAAAAGGCTGTCCACATCATCGTAGACCTCGTTGACAAGCAGGATATTTTTGGCTCTTTCAGCCGAAATATTTTTGGCTGTATACGCCAGCTCACGGGCAATGCCCTGGCCAACAATCAGGGGAATCCGCTGGAGAACCCCCACGTCCGCAACAAATCCCACGGCCGCTTCCCGAAGGGAAAAGGTGGCATCTTTGGAACACAGGCGTATATCACAGGCCGTGATCATGTCAAGACCGGCTCCGATGCAATGGCCATGCACGGCAGCGATAACGGGCTTGCGGCATTTCTCGATGCAGGTCATGGTGTCCTGGAGGGGATAAATCTTTTTGAGCAGTTGCCATTTGACCCCGCCCTTTTGCTCATTGTCCATGAGCTCCGGGAGTTCACCGATCATGCTCATGAGATCAATGCCTGCAGAAAAACTGGGGCCCTTACCGGCAATGATCACCACACGAATATCCGGGTCATTGCTCAAATCCTCAAAAATGGCGGGAAGCTCCTTCCAGGCAGGCGGGTTCATGGCATTTTTCTTTTCCGGACGGTTCAGCCAGACCCAGGCTAAAGGTGCTTTTTTTTCTACCAGATAAAATGTATGATCGTTCATAAGAGTATCCTTAATAATGTATGTGTTGAGCTCAGATCAAAAATAAAAAACAAAAGTTACTATAATACAGGGGGCCTGAGAAGGCAATCAGTTAAGTGCCGCATATGTATGCGTTCACGGGGTAAATCTACACGTTCCCAGACTTCCAGCTTTATATCCACCACCCGGTCGCTTCGCTTCCTGAAGAACACGAAGAGCACGAAGAAAAATGCCTCCGGCAGCTCTCCGAGGGCCAGCTTCCCCAAGGCTTCGCCCCGACAAGCAAATGGGTTGTGGGGATTGATGTGTAAGGATACGTCAAAGCCCAAGAAACCCCGCAAAATTTTCACCCCATCCTATGATGGGGCAAAGCAACGCGTGCCTATCAATCAGATCTGGAATAAATACCCTTAATATTTGTCAGATTCTTCTTGCCTGATTTGGTCCCAAGGGGATAGTATTCGAATTTTTTCATGGTCATCCGTCAACTTTTTAAGAGTTTATCAATGATGACCCACAAATCAGGAAAAGCATGGAAAGAACAAGCCCCACAGTGAATGTACATGATTATCTCAATCAGCCCCTGACCATCGGGAACAGAACCATAGAAAACAGGCTGACCCTTGCACCCATGGCGGTTTTAGGCAATGTGGCCCACAGAGAGATGATTGCGCGTTATGGCGGATGCGGTCTCATGTTTATGGAGATGTGCAATGCCCGGCTTGTTCCCCATGAAAACCGCCAGATGTCCATGACCTTCAAATGGCGGGATGAAGAGCTGAATAAACTGGTCTGCCAGTTGTTCGGATCCGAACCCGGGATCATGGCAAAGGCGGCTGTTCGCATTGAGCAGGAAGGGTTTTTTGGGGTGGATATCAATTTCGGATGTTCGGTGTCTGCCATCTGCAAAAAGAACTGCGGGGCAGCTCTTTTAAAAGACCCGGACCAGGCCCTTGCCATTGTCGATGCCGTGAGAAAAGCTGTATCCATACCTGTTTTTGCAAAATTTCGAACCGGATGGAGCCCGGATCCCGGACCTGCTGTTGCCCTGGCCAAAGGATTTGAAAATGCAGGAGCCGATGCCCTGACTTTTCATCCCAGGGTGGCCCCGGACCGACGGGGCCGTGCTCCCCGCTGGGATCACATCCGCCTGGTCAAGGAGGCCGTGTCCATTCCTGTGTTTGGCAACGGCAATGTGTTTGATCAGGAGGATTGCAGGAAAATGATCGACATGACCCATTGCGACGGTGTGGCCCTGGGCCGGATCGCCGTAGTGAAACCCTGGATTTTCTCTGTGATCACCAAGGGGTTTGTGCCCGATGAGGCATTATACCAGAGACATCTTTTTGATTTCATCGATTGCCTGGAGTCACATTTCGAAGCAAAAACAGCCCTGAGGCTGTTTAAAAAAAGCGCCATCTACTATGCGGCCAACTACACATACGGCCATGCCATATGGACCCGTCTGATCAAAGCGGACCATCCGGATCAGGTTCGGGAAAATATCCGGAAACTCTATGAGCTTCCCCCTGAACTTTCAAAAAGCCCGAACATGAATCTGATGCTTTAAGGACCGCCTTATTATTTGCCCTTCTCCGTGTTCTTTGTGCCTCCGTGAGAGACGAGGCTTTTTGGTTGTGGCTTTGCCGCGCTGTGTTCTTCAGTGAGCCACGCGAACGGGTGGTTATAAATCATGAACTTGCAGTTATACCCCTTTTTTTATCAACTTTTCAAACATATAGGGCAGGCACTCGTCTTCGTTCATGGTTTTACCGGAAAGTAGGGAATGGGTATCGATCCATTCCCGTTTGTTTGCAGCGATATAAGATTCCAAATCATAGTTTTTATTAAATATTTCTGATCTTTTTGCCACCTGATCCGCAGCTATGTCACGAAGATCCGGATAGGCTTGGATTAATGCGGTTGCACCTGTGATATAATGTGACCAACTCCGGTTTTCGATGTCAATTTGTTCAATGCCGTCCTTGCGTATCATGTCTTCAAAGTCCGGGTTATCAAAAAAACGGGCATAAACATTCATATAAAATTTGGTCATTTCCAGGACACTTGACCCGAAAAACGAGTTGAACACATCGTCATCGATAAAGGCATCGGCCAGATACATGAAATCCTTGTCCAGGTAATTGGCATTATAGATGTCATAATAATCGCAGAGCTCTTTGACAATGGAGGCATTTCGATGAAATCCCACACAGTTCACCACAATGTCCGCATTAATGTGTTGGTTTCCGTTGATCATGACACCTGTTTCATCCATATCTGTCACAGCACCGGTTACGGTGGTTATTTTCTTTAAATAGTGAGCGATGAACCAGATATCGGATACACTGATCGTATGGCCGGTGTGTTTGATTTTTCCCATCCAGCATTCGGGCTGGGTGGCACCGCTTAAATCATACAGTTTTTTCCAAAGGAGCATGTTTCGCATGTTGCTTTTTTTATCATGCTGGAAATGCTCATCATAGGGAGAGGCAAAATTCAAATAATCGATGATCTTCGGGCAGACGGTACCATGCCGTCGGCATACGACGGTAACGTGTTTAGCGCCATGTTCCAGGGCCGTCCTGACATTTTCCACGGCAAAGGCGCCCATGCCGATGACCACCACACGCTTATTTGTCCAGTCGTATGTGCCTGCCCCATTGGATATCCCTGATATGACCTCCCCTTTGAAGCTGTTTTGATTGTTCCACTGAACCAGCCTGGGTTCACCCACACGATCATTTATCGCTAAAATGACGCCTTTGGATTTTATGGTAACAGGGTTATGTCCGTGTTTGACCCTGGTGAGATAGGTGCCATTTGTTTTTTCAATCTGCTCAGCCTGGGTACCCAGAAACAGGTTCCGGGACACGGATGTGGATATGTGTAGAATGTCTTCAAGAATTTCCCGTGTATAGGAATGGTCCCTGTTCGCCCGGGTCTTGTTCTCAATCAGGCGGTATGCCGGCTCGGATGTGTTTACCTGGGATGTGGCATTGGCATACATGGCCCATATCCCGCCCACATGATCACGCTTATCCACAACACAGACGGAAATATGTTTATCAGCCAGGGTTTTTGCGGCATACAAGCCTGTGATGCCGGCACCGACAATAAGGACATCGACAGATTCAGGCAGGGTGTTGCTGGTAATTTTCAATGAATCGTAGTCAAAGACACATCGTTTTTCAGCATAGGCGACGATTTTTTTCCGGATTGAATCTGTATCCTTTGTTTTGCAAATGATGATATCCACATCCGGATGACCCATTTTCACGTCATCCAGGCCAACTGCCTCCTCGCTTGCGACAAACAGGGCATAAGGATAACAGGATGAACGCTGTGATTTCAATAGGGCGAGGATATCGGTGATGAACCCTATCTGCTCCATTGAACACACATAGACATAGGGCAGATCCGTGTATCGTCTGATTTCCGTGACAATCTTCTGGACATTATCTGTTTTGAATTTTAAATTATAAGGAAAGGACATGGTTAAGCCGGAAAAATCGGCCACTCGTATATCAGGTATTTGTTTATTTTCCGAGAAATACGTCATAACTGAATCTCCATGTTTACAGTGAGCGTTACACGGATTGGAGAGGATGATTTCTCCTGCCGCCAAACGGGCCTTAAAAGAGTCATACCCCAGGATCCGGGGGTGATACGTTTGAGAAGAGATTTTATTTAAAGACGTCTTATATAATTAGTACATGTTCTTGAAATTGTAAATAGTGCCCATCCATAAATAGCATCATCACCCTAATATAAGGGGGTTTTCCCTATGAAAATCAAAACGACGCACGTGGGTTCCTTACCCCGGCCCCAGGACATGACTACAAAAAAAATAAAAAATCAGCCGATCACGGATGAGGACTTAAGGGGGTATTTGAGGGAGATACTCAAACAGCAGATGGGCTTGGGTATCACGTATATCAACAACGGAGAATTGCCCAGGACCGATTATATCCATTCCACCATCAACAGGATATCCGGTTTTTTTGAAACTGGGATCGCCCCCATACCTAAGGACCTGGAAGAACTGCCTGAATTTTCGAGACGATTTGGTGGCAGAAATGGCTTGATCACCCTCAATCCCAAAGCACCGGTGTCTCTTCCGGCCTGCTCCGGTGAGCTGGCTTACCAGGGTGAGGAGACATTGCGCCATGAACTTGAGATGGTGACGGATTTGTTCGGAACCCTCCAAGAAGCGGGAGGCGACTCCGGTTCTGAGCTTTTTTTCACGGCTCCCTCACCGGGGACTGTGGCATTGTTTCTTGAAAACAAATATTATCCGAATTATGAAACATACATGGAAAAGCTGGGCGGTATTCTCAAAAAGGAGTACGATATTATCAGCAGCTTTGGTGTTCATCTTCAGATTGACTGCCCGGATCTGGCCATGGGAAGACACACCCGGTTTAAGCACCTGACCGATGACCAGTTTCTGGCCATTATGGAGACCAACATCCGCGTATTGAAACAATCCCTCGCCGATGTTGATTATAACACATGCCGGGCCCATATCTGCTGGGGCAATTATCCTGGCACCCACCACTGCGATATTGATTTGCATAAAATTGTCAAACACATCATGGAGGTGCCTGCCAGATATATATCCATTGAATCAAGTAACCACCGACATGGGCATGAATGGGAGGTCTTCAAGGATCTTAATTTCCCCGAAGACAAGATCCTCATGCCCGGTGTCATTGATACGACCACAAACAACATCGAACACCCCGATCTTGTGGCCCAGAGGATTCTAAATTTTGCGGCGATTCTTGGCCCGGAACGGGTCATTGGATCAACAGACTGCGGATTCGCGTCCACGGCATCGGCCATGAGCGTATCCGGCGAGGTGGCCTGGTTAAAATTGAAATCACTGGTTCAGGGTGCTGAAATTGCAAGTCGGAAATTATAGCATGGAATAAAGTTTGCTGACCAGTTGATCAAAAAGGGGATAGTCAAAAATAATATCCGGATCAATGGATAGTCCATACTCGGATTCCAGCTGGGAAATAAGCTCGGTCACACTCAGGGAATTCAAACCCTGCTCGGTCAGTTCGATGTCCGGGTCAATGGACTCAATGGAGGTTAAATAGGTAAACAGGTGTTTTACTTTTTCCGCAACATCGCTCCGAGATATTTTATCACCGGCCTTGTCCGACTCCCGTCGTTTATCTTCCACGGCCTGAACAAACTGATCCATAAGAGGAAAATCAAAAAGCAGATCCGGATCAAGATCAATGGCGTATTCTGTTTCCAACAGGTTGATCAATTCAGCGGCGCTCATGGAATCCAGTCCCTGTTCAAATAGCTCTGTCTGGGGGTCTATGGTTTGGGCGTCGGTTAAATTCAAGAACAATTGCATAACAAAGGCAGCCACATCATCTGTCTGACGATGGCCGGTTGCCTCATTATCCGCAACGGGTTCATCTGTTTTGTCGGGCGTGAGCTCGGCTTGAAGGGGGGATGCGCGTTTTTTATCAAAGGGGCTCTCTATGGTTTGGATCTTTTTTCTATGGGGTTCATCTGCCCCTTTGATAATGATATGGGCATTGGCCCCGCCAAAGCCAAAGCTGCTGATACCGATAATTGCCTGTTTGCTTAGATCGGTCTGCTGGGAAACGACTTTTAAATTGAATGACTCAAAATCGATATACTGATTGGGGGTGACAAAATGAAGATTGGGGGGGATGCTGCCATGGTTGAGGATCAACAGGGACTTGATGATCCCGGCAATGCCGGCCGCAGATTCCAGATGACCGACATTTGACTTGACTGACCCCAGGTAGCACGGGGTTTTCCTGTTTCTGGCAATGGTGTTCTGAAGGGCTGTTATTTCTATGGGGTCTCCAATTTTGGTTCCGGTTCCGTGGCATTCCACATAGGCAATATCTGCGGGGTCGATTCCTGCGTCCTGACAGGCATCCATGATCAACTCTTCCTGGGCTTCGGGATGGGGCGCTGTAATCACCTGGGACCGGCCGCCGTTTTGATTGATTGCAGAGCCTATCAGTTCCCCGTAGTATTGGGCTGCCAGATGTTTATTCCCAAGCAAAATCAAACCGCCGCCTTCTGCCCGGACATACCCGTCAGCTGCATTGTCAAAGGTTTTACATCGGTTGTCCTTGGATAAAAAACCGGAATTTTTCATGATATCTGTAAACTTAGTTCCCAGAATCATATTGACGCCGCCGGCAATGGCAAAATCCACCCGTCCGTCTTCAATGTCTTTGGCTGCGTAATGCACGGCCACAAGAGACGAGGAACAGGCCGTATTGGTCACCCAGCTTGGCCCCCTTAAATCATAGTGGTAGCTTATTCTGGATGCAATTATACTGGGATTTGTCCCGGTGGGGAAGTACACGGACCGGTTGTCTCCGGTGTATTCCTGGTTCCATACGCCGAGGTAGACCCCAATCCGTTTTCTGTCCATGGCTGAGGGATCAAGCCCTGCATCTTTCCATAAAAGCTCGGTGAGTTCCAGGGCCAGAATTTGCTGGGGGTCCATGGTGCTGGCTTCAGCGTTGGAAATTTTAAAGTAGCTGTGATCAAACCGGGAAATATCGTCATTTAGGAACCCGGCTTCGAATTCTCCCCGCCCAGGGTTCCTGGTGATCTGATCTTCTTTAAGGATCAGGGCTTCCCAGAATTGGGACGGGTTTTCCACAGATGACGGAAAGGTGCAGCTCATGCCACAGATGACCACTTCATTTTTTCTTGGGGTCAGCCGTTCAGAAACATCACGGTTCCTGTCAATCCCAAAGCCCTGGATCAGCTGTCTTATGGTTTTATACCGGTAAAAATCCTGGGGTGATAAGGATGGAAAGAACCGTTGAATCAGGCCTGATAGTTCCACAAACTTGATTGATGTCAAACCCTGGTATGCAAGAGATTCGTCAAAATCCAGACGGGGTCTGAATATAGAAACAGCATCACTCAATGCTTCTGCGAATACATCAGGGTCAAGCTTGCGTCTCTGGTTCAATATCCATGGGATCTCATCTTCACCCCTGAACATGGAAGGCACATACGTAAACGTCTTAAATATGTCGCAACATCGATCAAGAACCGGGTGAAAGCCGATTTCTATGATATCAAGGTTATGTTCCCCGTATCTTTCATGAATCGACTGCATGGAACGTATAAAATCAACGGGCCTTGTCAACCAGTCCGCCCAATAATTCTCTGAAAGCCTTTGTTCGAATCCCCCTGTGATTCCTGAAACAAATTCTACCTCAGAGCTCTTATTAGAATGAATATGATTCAGTGGCCCTGAAAATTTATTATAATCTTTATGATGCCAGGGATGGGGCGGTTTCATTTTTATAAACGTTTTATGATCTTGCTCAAATGCCCCCAGCTCATCCTCATACCCGCTGAGTGTGACATGAGTGTTTGATTGATCTGTAAAATTTTTTGACGAAACATTCACGGTCAACTGCCGGATCTCCTGCTCGCCCAAAAAACCATGCAGCATGCAGCCGGTGAGATTGGATGCCGCATCGCCAATTTTAGCTGCCAGCAGGAGAACCTCTTCCAGGGTGTAAAATCCTGCCTGGTACGATGCGGCCAACTCACCGGTACTGTGGCCCATGACCACATGGGGTTTATAGCCCCAGTGAATCCAAAGATCGGATAAACAGATCTGAGTGACCAGGGTTAATAAGGGGCTGTGGGGGCAGGTATGTCTGCCGATATGATGTTCCCAGATATCTTCCAGATTGAGATTGAGTTTTGATTTTAAAATACTCTGAATTGCCGACCACAGGGACGAGTGTTGAATCAACTTGAACGAACTTTCCAGGTGGCTGGTTCCCTCGCCTGAATATAGAAATAGGGTTTTCCTCATTCATCCTCCATTAGATTTTTGGGTCAAATTATTCCAAAAAGCCGCCAATGACAGAGTACGGCATAGCCGCAACCAAAAAGCAGGTTTACCACGGAGGCACAAAGAACACGGAGAAGGGCTAAAAACAAGTAAATAAAAGTTTTTTCTTCGTGCTCTTCGTGCTCTTCGTGTCCTTCAGTGAGCTAGGCGAACGGGTGGTTTAAAAAAAGAAAAAACGGTTTAACCACGAAGACACGAAGAGCACGAAGAAGGGCAAACGATTATCCCTGCCGGGGGCTCCAAACATGCATTTTGTGATGAGTCAAGAATGACCGCCTCACGGGTAAGCTTGATTCTTGCCCGTTCTTATCTAACCCATTCGCGTATCGGGGCGAAGCCTTGGCAAAGACCAATCCGGATTTCTTAAATCTGGCCGCTGGAGGCATGCTTTCAGCCCTTCTCCGTGTTCTTGAGCGTCCAAAGGGACGATCTACCATTTCTGGATGGACACTATTTAATCGTTTTTTTCATGGCCTTCAGGTATGCCATGGTAAAACCCGTTGTCAAAAGGCACCGAAACGGCAGTGTTTGATCTTAATGCCCAGGGTTTCGCAGGCACTGCCTACCATGACAAGGCTCAAGCCAAAGCGTTTGGCCATGTCAAAGACCTGCTCACAACGGATTACACCGTTTGTCGCTGCGGTAAGAACAGCTTGTTCCAGGGCATTATCCAGAACATCCAGGTGTTTGATCAGCTTGGTGTTTTTATCATGGCCAAACAGGCCGATCTGGCATTTTTCCAGCCGGATATCCAGATGATCCGCGTAATAACCCAATTCATTTTCGTTTATTCCCAATTCTTCGGCCAACCGGAATGCGGTGGCACAGGGCAATTTCCCCGAGTTCAGACGTGTTCTGATCTGTATGCAGATAGTTTTGTCGGGGATGAAATCCATCGGTAGTTTGTTTTTAAATCGTGACATATTTTTTGCTTTTGCCATCCAAAATTTTTGTGAATTATTTCACCTTGAACAATATAAACCGGTCTGATATTCTGTCATGTCCTTTCCGTTTTGGCAAAAGATATTTCGCCCGATGAAAACGTAAAGGAGACGTGCAGCTATCGAATCAATCAAAGGCTCTTGACCGAGCCGTTAGAGAAAGAGCGACACTCCATGCCATTTTTACAAAATCGAAAAATGACCCGGCAGATCCGCGTGGGCGATGTCCCGGTGGGCGGTATGGCACCCATTTCGGTCCAGTCCATGACCAATACCCGCACCGAAGACATTCTCAAAACGGTTCATCAGATCAACGACCTTGAGGAAGCGGGATGTGAAATCGTGCGGGTCGCCGTACCCAGTCTCGAGGCGGCAAGGGCCATCACGGCCATCAAAAAAGGCATCCACATTCCCCTGATCGCCGATATCCACTTTGACTACAAACTTGCCATTCTTGCGGCCCAGTCAGGGGCTGACGGCCTTCGAATCAATCCCGGTAACATAGGAAGCAAGGACCGGATCAAGGAGGTTGTGGACTGTGCCAAAGACTATGGGCTTCCCATACGGATCGGAGTTAACTCCGGATCCCTGGAACAGGATATTCTGGACAAGTACAACGGCGTCACTCCGGAAGCCATGGTGGAAAGCGGCATGCGTCATATCGAGCTTCTGACGGATCTGGATTTCCACAATATCAAGATTTCCCTCAAAGCATCGGATGTCTATCGGACCTTGACTGCCTACCGGCTTTTGTCTTCAAAAGTGGACTTTCCACTTCATGTGGGCGTCACCGAAGCAGGCTCCCTTTATCCGGGCATCGTCAAATCCTCTCTGGGCATCGGCATGCTTCTTTCCGAGGGCATCGGTGACACCATCCGCGTGTCCCTCACCCGAGACCCCGTGGATGAAATAAGGGTGGCCTATGAGATTTTAAGTGCCCTGAACCTGAGGAGGCGTGGTCCGGAAATTATATCCTGCCCCACCTGCGGCCGGTGCAGCATTGATCTTTTTTCCATTGTGGAAAAGGTGGAAGATGCCCTTAAAAACAGCAGGGTTCCCATAAAAATTGCCATCATGGGCTGTGTGGTCAACGGACCGGGAGAGGCCAGGGAGGCTGACATCGGCGTTGCCGGAGGCAAGGGCATCGGCATTCTTTTTTCCAAAGGGCAGGTGATCAAAAAATTCCATGAGTCTGAACTGGTGGACGTGCTGCTTAACGAAATTGCATCATTTGAAAAAAATCATAGAAAGGGAATCTTATGACAAAACAGGTTAAAACCGCAATTGAACCCACCCGTGAAGAGGACTACCCCCAGTGGTACCAGCAGGTGGTCAAAGCCTCTGAAATGGCTGAAAATTCGCCTGTCCGGGGATGCATGGTCATCAAACCCTGGGGCTATGCCCTCTGGGAAAATATCAGCCGGGTTCTTGATGGCATGTTCAAGGAAACAGATGTTAAAAACGCCTATTTTCCTCTGTTCATTCCCTTGAGTTTTTTTGAAAAAGAAGCCGAGCATGTGGAAGGATTTGCCAAGGAATGTGCGGTGGTGACCCATCATAAACTTGAAGCAGGTCCCAATGGTGGACTTGTACCCGCGGGCCCCCTGGCAGAACCCCTGATTGTCCGGCCGACCTCGGAAACCATTATCGGAGATTCCTTTTCCAAATGGATCAGCAGTTACAGGGACCTTCCCGTGCTTATAAACCAGTGGGCCAATGTGGTCCGGTGGGAAATGCGGACCCGGACCTTTCTGCGAACCAGTGAATTCCTCTGGCAGGAAGGGCACACGGCCCATGCCAGCCGGGAGGAAGCCGAAGAGCGAACCCGGATGATGCTGGAGGTTTATGCCCGCTTTGCCCAGGAGTACCTGGCCATGCCGGTGATCAAAGGCACGAAATCCCCGTCGGAACGTTTTCCCGGAGCCGTGGACACCCTGTGCATCGAAGCCATGATGCAGGACAGGAAAGCCCTCCAGGCCGGAACCTCCCATTTTCTGGGCCAGAATTTTGCCAAGGGCTCCAATATTAAATTCCAAACCCAGGGGGAAAGCGAAGAATTTGCCTGGACAACCTCCTGGGGCGTATCCACCCGTCTGATCGGCGGGGTAATCATGTCCCACGGAGACGATGACGGTATCATCATGCCGCCCAGGGTGGCCTCGGCCCATGTGGTTCTCCTGCCCATTTCTCGAAAGCCCGAAGAGCATGAAAAGGTCATGGCTTTTACAAAGGACCTGGCCAGTGATCTCAAGGCTATAACCTATTACGGGCGGCCTGTGACCGTGGAAATCGATGCCAGGGACATCGGTGGTGCCAGAGGCTGGGACTGGATCAAAAAAGGCATTCCCTTACGCGTTGAAATCGGGCCCAGGGATATTGAGCAGAATTCGGTTTTTGTTGCCCGGCGTGATCTGCCACATCGGGAAAAAACGTCCTTGAAACGGGATGATTTCTTGTCAAAAATCACAGGGATTCTTGATGAAATCCAGAATAACCTGTTCGAGAGGGCACAGTCCCATCTCCTTGCCAACACGGTTCCCATGGACACCCGTGATGATTTTTATGCGTTTTTTACCCCTGCAAACAAAGAAAAACCTGAAATCCATGGGGGCTTTGCCATGTCCCACTGGTGCGGCTCAGCCGATTGTGAAAAAGATATCAAAAGTGATCTGAGCGTAACCATACGTTGCATCCCCATGGATGCGCCCAAAGAGGATGGGGCCTGTGTGTATTGTGGAAAACCAAGTGCCAGGCGGGTGGTGTTTGCGAAATCCTATTGATTAAAATCCATAGGTGGATTGAAATATTCATGGTATAATGGGGTGTTCATTCTGTTTGAAATAACAACCCCAAGGCCTTGGTTCAGGAACACATAGATGATTCGAATTAACGATATTCTTGATAGGATTCTTGATTATAATCCTGAGGCGGAACTGGATGTGGTGGAACGGGCATATATTTATTCAGCCCGGGTTCATGACGGACAGATCCGTTTGTCAGGAGAGCCCTATCTGACACACCCCCTGGAAGTCGCTGGCATCCTCACCGAATTGAAACTGGATGTGGAAAGTATTGCAGCAGGCCTCCTTCATGACGTGATTGAAGATACCCACGCCACGGATGAAGAAATCAAAAACATGTTCGGGGCCAATATTCAGCACATTGTTTCAGGGGTGACCAAGCTGAGCAAGCTGACCTTTCAACGCTCCGAAGAACGCCAGGCCGAAAGTATACGGAAGATGATTCTGGCCATGGCCGATGATATCCGTGTGGTTTTGATCAAGCTGGCCGACCGTGTTCACAATATGCGGACCCTGCATTTTCATAAAAAAGAACAGAAGAAACTGGATATTGCCCAGGAAACCTTTGACATTTATGTTCCCATTGCATCACGGCTCGGGATCTACTGGATCAAGAAAGAACTGGAAGACACCTCCTTCAAATATCTTCAGCCCGAGGACTATGAACGCATCAAAACCATGGTGTCCAAGGATCAGGACGAACGTGAAAAGTCCGTTGATCGTATCCGCAACACCATCCTTGAGAAAATCAAGGAGGCGGGGATCAATGGGGAGGTTCTGGGCCGGTACAAGCAGTTTTACAGTATCTATACCAAAATGGTCAAGCAAGGACTGAGCTTCGAGGAGGTCTACGATATCATCGCTTTCAGGATCATTCTTGGCACCATTCCCGAATGCTATACAGCTCTGGGAGTTGTTCATAATACCTGGCAGCCCATTCCCAAGAAATTCAAGGATTACATCGGCGTTCCCAAGCCCAACCGTTACCAGAGTCTCCATACCACCGTGATCGGCCCGGACGGGGAGCGTATCGAAATCCAGATCCGGACCCATGATATGGACAAGGTGGCTAAATCCGGAATTGCGGCCCACTGGTCGTACAAGGAGGGCAAGTCTTATGATCAGAATGCCGGAGAAACCTATTCCTGGATTCAAAATCTTGTAGAAAACCAGGCCAATTCCAATACACCCGAAGAGTTCATGGAAAATGTGCGTATTGATCTTTTCCCGGATGAGGTCTATGTGTTTACGCCCAAGGGGGACGTCAAGTCCTTGCCCAAGGGAGCCACCCCCCTTGATTTCGCCTATGCCATTCATACGGAAATCGGCAACCAGTGCACCGGGGCCAAGGTCAACGGTAAGCTGGTGCCCCTGACCTATGACCTGAAAACCGGGGACACGGTGGAGGTCATTATCACCAAGGGCCATACACCCAGCCAGGACTGGTTGTCCCATGTCAAAACCGTCAGGGCCAGATCCAGGATCAGGCACTGGATCAAGTCCCAGGAACACGAACGGAGTCTTTCCCTGGGTAAAGAACTGTGCGAAAAAGCATTCAGACGGCAAAGCCTGAATTTCAATAAACTTTACACAAGCCCTGAAATGGAAGACGCCGCAAAGGCCTTTGGCCTGAAAACGGTGGATGAACTGATCATCAATGTGGGTTATGGAAAGCTCACCCCCACCCAGCTTGTTCACAAATTCAAGGAGCCGGAAAAAGAAAAAGACGAATCCATCATCAACCGCCTGATGGGCCGGTCTAAAAAGAAAAAAACCACCGATGGTGTGATTGTAAGGGGCATTGATGATGTGTTGATCAAGTTCGGCAAATGTTGTCAGCCTGTTCCGGGGGACCCCATTGTGGGCTACATCACCCAGGGGCAGGGGGTGACCATTCACAGAGCAGGGTGTCCCAATGCCCTGAACATGAACCCCGAGAGAAACGTTTCCGTGGTCTGGGACACCCAGCAGAAAGACACCTTCCCCGTTGAAATTCTTGTCCGGTCCCAAGATCAGATGGGTCTTCTGGCAGAGATCACCACAAACATCAGTAAAAACGGCGCTAATATCATGACTGCAAATACCCACGTGCGCGATGACCAGATGTACGATAGTCAGTTTACCATAGGTGTTCAGGACAAGGATCATTTACGCCGTGTGATTACATCATTGAAAAAGCTGAAATTTGTTCAGTCGGTTTTGAGAATTACGAATTAAACATGCGATGGTGAAACGCTTGGCGTTGACATAAATACGCTGTTTTCTGAGAAAATGTCCCCAAGAAACACTGGCAAATAAGCAGGATCATGGGCCTTGGTTTTCACGAAGGCCCATGACCGTTAAAAGCCTATTGTCTTTCCCAATTAATTCCCACCGAAGCCCCTCCGGAGTGTTCCCAGTAGTCGGCATGGATGGAATGCTGGCCCGCCTTCATGTATTTTTCGAAGGAATATCCGCCGCAACAGCCCCGGCTATAGACAAACTCGTTATCAATATAGAAGTAGATGTCGTCATCGGATGTTCCATAAAAACGGTACGTCCCATCGGTTGGGAAGGTGAAGACTCCCAGCCATTTGATCAGGAAATGGTCCACGGTTCCACCCGGAGAGCCAAGTGACCAGTCATAGTTGAAGTTGCTGGCGTTGGTATCGATAGCCAGGGCATAATCGGTATTTCCTGAGTCAAATTTCAAACCGATGAATTCTTCGGGGTCGATTTTCTGCCAGCTGACATGGGCCCAGGCCCCGCCATGGTTTTCAAAAAAGACTACCTTGATATGGTGCGTCCCCTTGTTCATGGGAAGGACTTCGTAATCATAGGTTTCCCAATCGCGCCAGGCAGCGTCGAGAAGCCGGATGTTGTCCAGCCACAGGGTCATGACATCGTCTGCTCCGGCTTTGAATCTGTAGGGTGCACCATCAAAATCAAAGTCGCCTTCCCAGATCACGTGATAGTCATCCCCCCAAAGGGCAAATTCACCCGGAGGCGCGCCATGGCCCCAGTTGGCAACCATGTCGTTTCTGCGGTTAATAGCAAACGGCGTCTTCCAATGGTCACAGAAGTACTCGGTGACGATATTTTTTTTCTTTTTCCCCCATTTGAGCGAGGCCAGGGCTCTCCAATCGTGATCCACATAAGATATTCGCACAATATGCCACCCCTGGGCAATCTTCTTGGTGACCAGATCGGCCCTGACGTTGGTGTAGGAGCCGATCAGCATGTCGTCCACCCATACCGTCATCTCGTCATCACGGGTCATGACGAAATCGTAGTCACCGCCGTCAAAATAGAAGGCGCCTTCCCAGATCACCGAGAAATTGTCATAGGCCACCTGGGTTGCGGGCCTGTCGTTACCGAAATTGGCCAGGAACACATGGTCCCACAAGCCGGGGGTGGCACTGATGAACCCGCCGTCGTCCCTTATCAGTGCAGGATTACCCGCTGGGACTCGGGTGTTGTAGTAGACCGCCGCATAGGTGTTCTTAGGTGCCCAGCCCACGCGGATATTGGCGGCTCCGCCATACTCGACATATTCCACACGGACCTTGTGGATTCCGGCGGTCACAGCGACGGTGGATGAGGCCGGTTCATACCAGACCGAATTGTTATTGAGTACAATCGCATTATCCACATAGATCCGGACCACATCATCGGCAAGGGCCGTGAACAAATAGTCTCCCGTCACCGGAAAGGTGAAATCGCCTTCGTATTTGACACTAAAGTTGTCGGCATTGACGATTCCCGGTTTGGGGCTTTCCCCGCCCCAGCGTTCATTGATCTCGTTCGTTGTTTCGAACAGCACCGGATCACCGGTGAGGGTCGTATTATTATAGTAGAATGTGGCAAACTGATTGGGCGCGGTCCAGTAAACCTGCGCTCTGGCCAGACCTCCGTATTCAGCAAAATTCACCTTGAGTTCGTGGAAGCCGGCAGTAATGGATTCCGTGAACTGAGTCGTACCGAAGAAATTGGAAAGGATGGGACTATCATCCACCGTGATGGTTAGACTATCGTCGCTGATCACATAGAACGTGTAATTACTGCCAAAGCCCGCGTTGGTATTCCCCCAGATGTATTTATCCACAGCTGAAAATTCAAAGAAGCCACTGTAGACCGCAGAGAAATTGTCTGTCCGGCCTCCCAGTTCCGAAGGCCCTCCGGCTCCCCAGTCGTGGGCCAGAATGCCTTCCCGTGATCCGGCCACAGAGGTGCCCGTATAATTGTTTGAGGGATAATAACTCACATTGTACAAATCCGTGGCGCCATATCCCTTGTACCACAGGGGAAACAGGTTGATTTCATAGGTGTAGCCGCTCCAGCCGATGATATAATACTTGTACGACCACAAAAAAGCCCTGGCGAACAGGTAGGCACTTCCGCTCATGGTATTTAGCGTGATGGGCACCTTGAGTTCAAAAATCGCGATGGGCACTTCCGGCCTGACCATCAGACTGGGGTTGAACTTGAGTGCAACATCCATGAGAACAAGTTCAATACCGATGCCCACCTTGAAACCGGGCACGCCGACTCCACCTTCAAGAAATCCATACAACGAGAGAAAAGGTCCGGCTTCCATGGAGAGCTTGTTACCCACCAGAAAGTTGAGCGATCCACGGATGCCGATTTCACCAACGATGCCTCCTTCAACGGTGACAGGGACCGGGCCGACCATAAATGTTTTGGATTTTTTCTTTTCCTTTCGCTTGGCGTACATTTCATTGCCGTTATCATCCTTCGTATCCCAGATGGTAAAGCTGCCCTTTGCTCTGAAATCGCTGGGCATCATGACTCTTGGACCCCAGATTCGGAGGCCGAACGCCCATACGCCGTATTCCAGGTAGGACTGTTCAAGGCCTCCGTTGCTGAAGTCGAAATCGAATTTCGGACCGGCTTCTAACGGTGTCACAGACATCCCGAAAAGTGTGGCATTGAAACTTGCCGTACCGTTAAAATTCACGGCATAGGGCATGTTGAACCCGTCATAGGTGATCTGCCTGTAATCCATTTTCGGTCCGATTTCATATCCAATCCCGAAATCATCGTTACCGTAAAAATTACCGCCCTTTAAATTGAACAGATTCCCTGCGGTGGATCCTGGCTGGTTGATCATTTTCGAGCTCTTGGCCTCTGATTCCGGTGCCAGAAACATCACCGGAAGGGTCACCGTGTTATCTGCCTTGTTGTCGTTGTACTCCTCGATGATCAGATCGGGATCCATTTTAATCGTCAGATAGGCCAGGGTGTCTTCGGTCATGCTGTTCAAGGCGTCATAGGCTGCGGCGCTCATGAACAAACTATAGGTCTTGCCGGTTTGCTCCTGACGAAACAGGGATGCGCAACGGTCGCCTTCAGGATAGCCTTCGCGTTCTTCGGGCCGGCAGGTGACCTCGTAGGTCTGCTTGTCCTTTTTCCGAAGCACGTTGGACTCGTTGGGCTCTGCAAAGGTCATGGGATAGGAGGTGCCTCCGATGGCCAGTTCAAAAGTGATGTCCACAGGATCAGTCACGTCCTGGCCCATGGACTCGACTTCCAGATTCAAGCTGAGATCGTACTGCTCGGGAACCACATCGGGATCCGGAGATTCCGCAGGCAGGTCAAAGCTGTTGGTGTAGAGTTCATACGACAGAATCCGAACGTTGGGCAGGGTCGGGTTTCCGATAATGGTGGATGCTGAAGCCACCATGTAGTTGTCGGCCAGATCCTCGTCGGATTCTCCCTGGAGGGCGTCGTCTTCACGAGATACATCGTAGGTGTTGATGGCGAACACGGCCGTGTAAATGCCATCGGCAATGCCCTGGGGCACGATGAACGTGTGCTCCACATAGGCTTTTTTGTTGTCGGTGTCCGGATAATAGGTCACCGATGTGGTCATATCTTTTTGCTCCTTGACCACCGGGTCCGTAGCTGTGCCCCGGAATCCCAGTTTATCAATGAGCAGGGAGGTCAGTTCGTAATCAGGAACAAAAGCGTCATCCACAACAATGTCTCCCGGATTCCCGGCTTTAAGGTAAACCGTGACATAGGTATTGTACTTGGGCACCGTGGCCTCGATATCGAAATGAATGGAGGAGGTCATGCCAGCCTGGGCCGTGTCTTCGATCCAGACCTCGGTGAACTTCAGGTTCCCCGCTTCAAAATCCGGCACGTAGGTATCGTCTCCCACATCATCGGTGATAATGGAAAGATCGGCGGTGACCGATTCAAAGGTGATGCCCAGCTGGGACCCTTGGGGAACCGTGAGGGTAAAGTTTCCGTCCCCGTCGGTTGTGGTAGCGCCGATCAGGGTGCCGGTCTTGTCGTAGGCGCGGATTTCCTCGTCCGCAACCCGGTTGCCATCGGCATCGGTCACATATCCGCTCTGGTTGTAGGCGGTGGTCACCGTGTAGGTGTTGGTGTCGGTTTCGTCTCTCTGATACACATAGATGTCCCAGCCGCCCTCGCCGCCGGGGCGGTCGGATTCGAACACGATGTACTGGGCGTTGGGTGTGGCCTGGAGGCCCCAGTCATTGTATGGAGTATTCAGGCCGGGCAGGTAGATAAACTCGCCCGAACTGAGTTCCATGAGTTTGATATAGTCGGTGGTATCCTCGTAGTAGGTGCACAAAACGAATTTACCGTCCACGCCAATCACTCCGTCGTTCCAGTAGGTTTCGTTTGTTCCCTCCGGGAGATCGAGAAGCTCGCCCCTGAGCAGGTCATACACGAACACGTCGGAGTCGCCAAAAGAATCCGGCCGGTCATAGGCCACAAACGAGAGTAGAGTGGCATCCTGGGAAAGGACAGGCGCCTCTTCGTCCGCCTCGGTGTTAACCCAGGCCCCGTTGATGTCGGCCATGGCCAGGTTGGTGACACTGTACAAATAGATATCCCAGCTCCCACCCACGCTGTCCGGCCGCTGACTGCGAAACGCGAGCATGGCGCCATCGGCGCTGATGCTGGGCTGCCGTTCCTCGTATTCGGTGTTGAGGCCGGGCAGGTCGATGAAGTCACCGGCCTCGATATCGTATAGATAAACATCTGAGGTGCCGGACCGATTCGAATGGAAGACCACCAGTCGACCGTCCCCGCTGATGCATGGATGCTCGTCGTCGCCCCCGCTGTTCAGGCCGGGAAGATACACAAGCCCCTGGCCGATTTTGTAAACAAAAATATCCTTGTCACCGTTCCGCGAACTCTGGAAGGCGATGGTCTGGCCGTCGATGCTGACTGTGGGATAATCATCGTCACTTGCGCTGTTGAGGCCCGGCAGGGAAATATAGTTTCGGCCCTTGGACAGGGTGTCACCCTGAAGTGCCGGAAGGTCCTTCACGTGAAGCAGGGACACCGTTCCCCAGGGACCGCCGAACTGGTAATCGATGGTGGCGAATCCCACGATAAAGCTGTCCATCCAGCGGTCGGCAGAAAGCACCGCCTGGCAGTGCTGTTCCGAAAGATCGGCAACAACGATTTTTTCGACCGCATAGGCCCCCATCTCGACCGGGAGGATGTAAACATCGTTGGCAAAGAACAGGCTGACCTCGGAGGTCACGCCCCAGCCGGTGATTTCCGAATAACCCAGACTTCGGGCCGTTTCAAAGTCCAGAATCAGAGCATCCTTCAACATGGTGCTGAGCATGGCCAGGTTGCCGTCTTCGCTTTCTTCTCCCGTGTTGGACCGGGCGATGAAGGTCAGGTCCATGTTGGTGTAGCTCTTGTTTACGGGGTCTATCGGGTCGATCACCCCGTCCAGCCAGGTGTCGAACACGTATTCGCCCTGGCCTCGCGCCAGGGAGGTCATGGGAGTCGTGCCGATGGTCAGGCCGGGTTCACTGTCAATGAAGCTGTACTCGATAAACAGCATCTTGGGGTCGAATTCGTTCTGGAAATTGCCCCGGAACCCAATGACCCCGTCCACGGCGGGCAGGTCGGAGCGATGGACCAGGGTGTTGTATTCGCTCTGGCTTCCAATGACGGGTATTTCTGTTTCGGCGGTCTCTCCGCCCACGGTGACAGCCAGGCAGATCTGCTCGGAAGCGTTGAGGGTTCCATAGGGCAGGTTGACAGAAACCGGTCCGTTGCAGCGGTTGCCGGTTGGTGCACGATCCGCGAACAGAAGGATGCCGGACACACCCGTGTCCAGAAGCAGAATCAGATCAGTGCCGTCGCCGGTGGTCACAGTCAGGGTGTCGGCCCCCGACTCCTCATCACGGATCACAGGGATGGTTTGTCCGGGCAGATCCTCGTCGCTTTCTTCAACCGCAGCGTTTGTTTCTGCCGCAAGATTGTAGACATAGATATCCGAGCCGCCCATGCCGCCGGGGCGGCTGGAATGGAACAGAATGCTTTGTTCATTGCCGGTAAAGCAGAGGCCTTCCTCGTCGAAATCGGTATTGAGGCCGGAGAGCAGCTCGAAGCGGGCGGTCTCACGGTTGTAAATCAGGAAGTTCCGGTCATAGAGTTCCATGGCCGGGTTGTGGCGATTGGTGTGGCAGGTCAGATAGGTGCCGGTGGGGCTTACCACCGCATCCATGTCCCAGGACTCCCCGTTGATGTCGGACAAGGTGTCCAGAGTGTGGGTGGCGACATTGTAAAGATAGACGCTGGAATCATAGGCATCGTCAACATAGGTGTCCCGGTCAAAGGCGATGAGGCTGCCGTCTTGATTGAGGACAGGATCGAATTCCCCATCAGCGGTATTGAGCCCGGGCAGGGCGACCAACGATTCGGTCTGCCGGTCGTACAAATAGATATCCGAGCCGCCTTCACCGCCATCCCTTTCGGAACGGAACGCGATGTACCTGCCGTCGGTACTGAGGGTGGGTGTCCGGTCCAGTGCCGTGGAGTTGAGGCCCGGTGTGTCGACAAAGACTCGGTTTTCAATATCATACAGATAGATATCCCAGCCGCCAACGCCCCCGTCGCGGTTGGAATAAAACACCAGATAACGTCCGTCACCCGAAAGGGACGGATCGGCATCGTCGCCCGTACTGTTCAGGTTGGGATAGGTGAGGAGGCCCTCCCCTTTCCGCCACAGATAGATGTCCCAGCCGCCCATGCCGCCTGGCCGGTTGGACTGGAAGGCGATCAGGTCACCGGTCTCGTCGGCTGTGGGGAACCGATCGTCGCCCAGGGAGTTGAGTCCGGTCAGGTCTTCGTAGTTAAGCGGATCACCGGGCTTCTTCTGTCTGTAAGCTTCCGCCATGTTGGGCCGGAACAGCATGAGGATGGTGCCGTCCGGTCCGCCGCTCTGGTAATCCAGGTAGGAAAATCCCACCACGTAATGCTGCCACCTGTCGATACCCAGTACGGCCTCGTAGGTCACGCCCAACTGACTCAAGGGCGCCACGCTGATTTCTGAGACCTTGAACTTGGGATAAATCGTGATGGTGTCACCGGCTCCTACCAAATTGAACTCGATTTCGTCATCGTCGTTAAGGTTCCAGGTGTTGGTGAACGAATCGTAGCCCAATGACTTGGCCACCTCGGTGTCGAGCACCAGTTTGCTCACCGCGCCGCTGTCTAAAAGAACATCCAGTTCGCCGGTGTTGGCTTCGCCGTATTTGCTTTTGGCCCGGAAGGGCACCTGGAGATCGGCGTAGCTGGCATCGGCAGGATGCTCGGGGTCCAGGAACGTGTAGGTCTTGGCCTTGAACACATACTGGGGTTTGGCCCGGTCCAGGGTGGTCATGTGGCCGAAGGAAATCGAAGCCGGCCCCGTGGGTGGCAGGTTCAGTTCAAAAATATTGATGGTGGGCTCCAGTGTGTTGAGCGGCGCATCGGGATAGGCCGTGCCGTTGCTGATGGACATGCCCTGGGTGCGCCTAAGGCCGATAATGCCGTCGGCTTGTTTGGCGGTCAGGGATGGATCGTTATCCGACGTGGGAGAGGTCACCACCATGATGGTCATGTCCGGATCCGAGTAGGCCCCGATCTGCACGGCAGCCTGGGCCAGGAATCCGGAACGCGTGGTGCTGGCATAACTCTTGGTAAAGGGGGTGGCCGACACCAGGACCGTTGTATCCACGGCCAGTTTGTCTGCAAACACCAAAAGGGCGTCCGAGCCGGTATCCACCAGAAGGTTCAGGGTCTGATTGCCCACGTCCACGGGGATCAAAAACTGGTTGTTGCTTTTGCGCTGAAGGGGAACGGTGGTCTCGGTGCCCTTGTAATGGCTGCTGCACCCTTCATCAATCAGTCCGTTCAGGTCGTTGTCAACGGAATCGCCGCAGATTTCACGGGAATCTGGATAGATGGTGGCATTGGCGTCGTTGGGATCGGTGTTGTCGGCCACATAGCCGTCCGGCCTCAAGGATGCTTCCGTGGATGTTTCCGGGTCTCCGTAGCCGTCACCGTCCGAGTCACGATACCAGGTGGAGACCTCGGGCAACAGGCTCCTGAGATAGGCCAACCAGTTGGTGAGATTGGTGATTTCATCATTGATTTCAGGGGGGATATAATAAGCTCCCCTGTCGACCCAGTTTCGCCCGTTCAGGGCTGATCCCAGAGGATACTGGCTGTCGTTTTGAACCTTGGTCCTGATGGTTGCAAGATCACTCTGAAACACCGAAAGATCGTTCAAGGTATCGTTGATTCCGGCAAATCCTTCAGCCGCCCCGGTGACATCGTTGTCCGATGCATAAGGATAAGAGCCCCCCAGCCAGAGTCCGGCATACGCCGCCCGGGACGAATCACTGAAAAAACTCCGTGCGGATAAAACAAGAACGCCTTGATCGGTGGCAACACGGGTCGATTCGTACACCTTGGGGGAGACGAACAGCTTATAAGCGATATAGCCTTGCAACCATTCGGCCATGGCTTCATACCGGGTGAGAAACGCCGATTCGTCCAGCCCCTCGGACGTGATGGTCTCCATGGTGTTTTCAAAAAACGCATCGGCAGGCTGAAGGCCGCGTCTCAGGACACGGTAGGCCATCATGGACAGGTAATAATATCCGTCCGCATCGGCCTGGCCCAGAATGGCAGGACTGATGTCCGTTTCAAGCTCCACCCCATGGGCCGTGTTGTATTCATTGAGCAGGGTTCGGCCGATGCCGTTGATACGCGTATTGGTCACCCGGTACAGGGCCTGCATAAGACGGGTCCGGAGCCGCCAGTATTCGTCATAGGCTCTGACCGTGGACAGGCTGAGCCACTGGGGTTTGAACGTGATGTCCTTCAAGCGGTTTAGGCCACTGGCATCACTGACCGGAAGTGCCATGAACGAGGCCAGGGCCTTGCTTGAAAGACGGGTCAGATAATCAATGATTTTGTCCTCGTTACCGCTGACGGTTCCAAGGGCTTCGAGACGGGCTTCATCGCCCAGGGTATCTGACAGGTTACGGATGAATCCGAACACCTTGGCGCTGTTACCGGACAGATCCGTGGCTGTGATGGTGGAGCCCATCGTGTATGCAGGGGTATAGGCCAGAGTCCCGATGAGGATCGGTGAAAAACTGGAAAGGGTGAAGATGAACCGGTGGGTGACCGCATCGTAGCTGTCCGGATACACATAGGTTTCCCTTTTGGTGGCGGAATTGATGTGAATCAGTACTGTTTTGTCGGGGTCCTGGTCCCCTTCGGCCTGATAAATCAGGGTCACCGGAGCGCTGGGCTCAATGGAGACGTGGACGTCAAAGGCTGCCACCAGGGTGATGTCCCCCATGGACGTGTCGGCAAGGGCACTCAGGTCCAGCTCGGTCAGCGTCAGATCCGTATTCCGGGTAAACGACAGACGGTCGGGTTGAAGAATCAGGTTCCCGAAGGATATAATTGTGTTATCAAAGGCTTGGAGAGTCTGTTGGGTTGAGGCGGATGTACCTGCGGTGTTAATGGGCAGGGTCACGGTTTTATCTGTTTCCCCCAGGGATATCTGCAATACAACCTGTCCCTGACTCCCGGCGACAGCCGGTGTGACGGTCACGGTGCCGCCATCCACGGTCACGCTGTCCGCGCCGTCAAAGGACACCACGGAAAGGACAGCCCCCCCTTCAATCAGTTCCGGGGCCACGGTGATGGAAACATCGGAACCGTTCACAAAAAATACCGGCCAGTGGGTTCCAAGAATTTCAGCGATCAGGTTGAGTGTGTAAAGGGTGCCGGATTCCCCGGATGCTGCCGTGAACCGTCCCTTGATCCAATTCGCCAGGGCATCCACGGAATCAACCCCCGTGGACAGGGGGAATTTTGTATCGGTGATCCGGATGGACTGGTTCAAGAAGGATAAGGGACTGTCCGAGCTGTTCCGGGTTTTTGAATCAAGAAAGGCAGCTTCGGTATAGGCGCTGATTACGGTGAGCCGGGAGGAAAACAACGTGGCCGTGGCCTTGATATCGGCTCCGGCCACAAGGGATCGGAGGCTGCGCCCATTGACCGGGTGGGTTGCCGTCAACAGGTAGTCGGCAGTCTCAATATCGCCTCGCGTCACATTCAAGAGGTAAGTGCCGTCAGCCTCACAGGTGGTGCTTGCCAGGGTTTCATCACCGACAAGGCTTTTCAGGGACACGGTGGCACCGGGAATATCCTGGTCATTGACAGCTCCCGATACAATCACTGTTGCCGGGGGAGGAGCGCTGCCTCCGCCCCCACTGCATCCGGTCAAATGGATAAACGATGCAAATACAGTGGCCAACAAGCCCAATGATAGATATCCCCTCATAATTCCCCCCAAATTATTTCTTGAATAAAAAAACCGGATAATAATAGTATGAAAAAAACCAGGCATCTCCGTATCGTGACGGCCACCGGGCAAACCATGGGCGAGCAGTAAAATACATGAATACGATGCGTTGCAATACCACATAAAAATGGCCCGCTCTGACAAAACGCTTTATGCGATACTCACCAGTCGGGCACAGTTGACGCAAACACGTCATGGTTAATTTTTATAATATCGGAATGTTTCGTTGAAACTAAAATAGTTTTTTCATCCGGCAGATTCGTTTCAATTCTCGAAGGTGGGCATTCAATTGAAGCTTCACATCATTGTCGATCGTGTGCTGTCGTGATACCATCAGTGCGGACACACGGGTCCGTCCCATGGCTTTATCCCCTTCAACCAAATCAGGGAGTGATGTAGCGGTACACGGTTTTCTTGACGATGTTTGACGGTTTTTTATCCAGAAGCTGGCGCAGGGCCTGCTCGGACTGGGGGTAGTCTTTCAGATTTTGCCCCAGAACCTTGACCAGGGATTCCTGGTCCGCGCTGTTGTCGACCTTGAGTGCCTCTTGTCCGGCCCAGGTGATGCTTGTCTGGGTGACGGGCATGGACTCAAGGATCTTAAGGGCGGACGTTCGGACCTTCTGGGACGATTCCGAGGAATAATGTTTTTTAAAGGTGTCGAAGGCTTCGTCACCCTGCATCCGGCGAATGGCTTCGTAGGCGGCCACGCGGACCCGCTCGCTGTCGCTGGTGAAAAAGGGGTCGACCTGGCTGAGTACGTCGGTGCCGCCATAGTTTCCAATGGCTTGGAGGGTCAGCGTTTGAATCTCAGGGTCCTGGGCTTTTTGAAGGGAGTCCGTGAGACCTTTTCCAATCTCGGGCTTGAGGGACTGGTTCAGTTTTTCATCACTGCCCATGGTGCCGATGGCATAAAGGGCCATGGTTCCAAGCTCCCTGGATTTTTCATCGCCGCTTACCAGGTCCAAATCGTTGTAAAAACTCCACAAGCCTTCGACCACAAAGGGTTCGGGATATTCAAAATCGTTGATGTAGGCCAGGGCCCGAATGTGAGTCAGGTTGCTGTAATTTTGATTTTTTATCGCCTCAAGCACGGACTTCTGGGCGTCTTCATGACCGGTTTTGGTGATCAGGTACCAAAGTTCGAGCTGATCCTCGTGACTGAATCGTTCTTTTTTTGCATCCTTATCCAGAAGCCCAATCAAATCGTAGCAGGCCTGGGGATGCTGCCGAAGATAGTTGATCATGAATTTTTCCGCCTGTTGCCGCTCGGCCGTGGTCTGGGAGGAATGCATAAGCAGGAAGGCCTTAAGAGCGGCATCCAAATCCAGATTGGCACTCAGGGCGTTCAATCCCGGATCGGTGACGGTGTATTTTTCCTTGAGCCAGGCGGATGATTGAAGGGCTGTGAGCACATCCGTATACTGACCGGCAAAGGCCACGGAGGGCTGTTTGTCCTGACGCACGGCTGAGAAGTGGGTGATGCTCCGGCCCAGTTTTTTTGTACCGGACATGATGTCCGAGGTTTCATTCTGATCCGTGGAAACAATCCAGGCCCCTTTGGACGGGATCAGGGTTTCAATACGGCTTGTTTCAATTCTCACTTCGGAGGGTGCAAGGCCTTCGGCCATCTGGGACGAATCGCCATGGAGCATCAGGTAGGCCCGCTTGGTTTTTGTCAGTGAAAAACCGTTTTTTGTATTTTTCTGTTCCGCAATGTGGTAGTCGGCCTGATACTGTCCGGTGGCGTCGATCTCCCGGGTCTGCCATGTGCGTTTGCGGTCCTTGGGATACACGGTCTGCATGGCATAGAGGACGGTTTTGATCAGAAGCTGAGCCTCATCAGGGACCCCGGCCGTGAAGGTGAAATCGTTCAGATAGCCCTTGGTATCCATCTCAAAGGCAAAGGGATACGACATTCCTTTGGTATAGTTGGGGACCTTGTCGTTCAGCGTCAGACTCAGTCCCTCGATAACCCCGGCTACGTTGATATCATGCCCGGGTTGATCCGGATGATAATATTTCAGAAAAAGGTCACCGGATGTTTTTAAAATAAGATGGGTGGCTGGGTCAGCCTGTGCTGGAGGGGCCTTTGAATCATCCACCGAAAAAAGAGCTGAAGGAAGCTCCGCATCAGACGACATGGCCACATGATAGGATAGGATTTCTCCCTGGTCCGGGGAAAAGGTCAACGTCAGATCATCCTGAAGGGGGGGTGACGGAACCGGTTCCTCTTCATGGATGTTTTTTTCAGGTGCCGGACCCGTTAACCCGTTTGTTTTGAATATCCCAAGATAACTGAAAATCCAGATAAACAGGGTGACGGTCACAAGTCCGGAAACAACGGTGATAAATGTTCGTTTTTTCATGTTCGGTATCATCCTTATATCATCGAATGTGTGCAGATTATGAACGGTGTTGCGGACACGTTAGACGGACAGACACGAAGTCCTACCCATGAATTCCATAACTGTTATTTTGCGTGTAAACATAGCTGATGTCAATAGCTGTGGGTCTGGGTTCGTAAATAATCCCGGACCCAAACCCACAGACGATTTATTCTTTCACCCACTGGAATTTTACATGGCTGTTCCCCCCGCCTTCCGAGTAGCGGAGTTTAATTGAGTGGTAGCCTTTTTTCAAGGTTTGTTTGAACGAGTATGTTCCCCAACTTCCACGATGATGAACATGGACATTATCGATGTACACATGGAGATCATCATCCACGGATCCGAAAAAACGATAGGTGCCATCGGAATCAAAATTGAAAACACCGTTAAAGACGATCAGGTAATTATCCGTGTTGCCGGCGTAGGATCCGCCTCCCCAATCGTAATCAACGATTTTCCCGACCGTATCGAAAGAATATCCCACATCACAGGCCCCACATTCAAATTTCTGGGCATAAAATTTTTCAGGTTCGAGCTTTTCCCATGCCACCTTGGCCCAGCATCCGCCGCCATATTCAGTGATCACGACTTTGACATGATGGGTCCCTTGATTCATGGGAATCATACTGTAATCATGGGTATTCCAATCTTGCCAGGCCGCCTCGACGACTTTGACGTTATCCAGGTAGACCTTGACCACATCATCGCCTCCGGACTTGAATCGGTAGGGAGCCCCGTCGAAATCAAAATCCCCTTCCCAGGTCACCTGATAATCATTTCCCCCGAGAGGCCATTCACCCTCAGGGGCTCCACCGCCCCAGTTAGAGTCCATCGTGGTGCGGCGGTTGATGGCATTGCAGATCATGTTGCCGAACTCATCAAAACTTCGTCCGTAGGATTCGGTGACGATATTTTTTTGCTTTTTCCCCCATTTGAGCGAGGCCATGGTATTTCCTGCGTATTCCACGTAATTAATACGGATGATATGCCATCCCGGAGAGACATCCATGGTTTCAAGATGGGCCAGGCCCCAGGCTGTGTAGGACCCGACCAAGGTATCATCAATCCATACGGACATTTCATCATCATTGGCTGTGACAAATTCGTATGTTCCACCGTCGAAATAAAAAGCGCCTTGCCACCGGGCGGAAAAGTTATCGCTGGCCACATTGGCATCATTCGCAGGCCTGCCAAAACCGAAATTTGTCTTGAAATAATGTTCCCACAATCCCGGATCAGCCTTGAGGTAACCGCCATCGTTACTGATTCGAACCGGTGAACCGGAAAAGGTGCGGTTGTTGTAATAGACACCCACAAAGGTGTCCTTGGGAGCCCAATTAACCTTGACAGCGGCTCCTCCCCAGGATTCCATATATTCGACCTTGACATGGTGGGTTCCGGCCGTCATAGATTTGGACACTGAGAACGATTCCCACCAGTGACCGTTGTTGTCAAGGATCAGCTCATTGTCTACGTAGATACGCACCTGGTCATCTCCATAGCCGTTGAATAGATAGTCCGTTGAAACGGGGAAGGTGAAATCCCCTTCATATCGGACGCTGAAATAATCCGCGTTCACCACGCCGGGTTTCGGACTTGATGATCCCCATTTTTCATCGATTTTATCATTGGTTTCAAACAGGACCGGATCTCCGGAAAAGTCCATGTTGTTGTAGTAGAAGGTGGCGAACTGGTTTGGCGATGCCCAGTAAAGTTCCACAAAGGCCGGTGAGTGAAGTTCCTTGTAATTCACGGTAAGTTTATGGAAACCGGACGGGATGGCCGACGTAAACTGGGTCTGGCCGAAGTTATTGGTCAGAATATCCTCGTCGTCCAGCTTGACAGTCAGATAATCGTCGCTGTTCGCATAAAAGGTGTACGTACTGCCATAAGCCGCGCTGGAGTCTCCCCAGATGTATTCGTCCGTTCCGGAAAATTCAAAGTATCCTTCATAGATGGCGGAAAAATAATCCACCTGTCCGTTCAGTTCGGGGGGGCCGCCATACTCCCAGTCACTGGACAGGAATCCGTCCCGTCCTCCGGCAACGGGCGTACCGGTAAAATCGACGGAGGGATAATAACTCACATTATAAAGATCGGTGGCGCCATAGCCCTTGTACCAGAGAGGAAAGAAATTGATTTCGTATGTGTAACCGGGCCATGAGATGATTTCGTATTTTTCATCCCAGAATAAAGCCCGGGCAAACACGTAGGCGCTGCCGTTCAAGGTTGAAATGGTGATGGGAACCTTCAACTCAAGAATTGCGATGGGAACCTCGGGTTTTATCATCAGGTTGGGATTGAACTTCAGACCGATATCGATGAGAGTCAACTCGACCCCGACTCCCACATTGAATCCGGACACACCCAGGCTGCCTTCAAGCATGCCCGTGAGGGATGCATAGGGTCCCGCTTCCAAGGACAACGTGTTGCCCGTTTCAAATATAATGGCTCCCCGGATGCCGATTTCACCCACAATACCGCCCTCCACCGTGACAGGAACCACTCCGAGTATAAAGGTTCTCTTTTTTGTATATTCCTTTCGTTTGGCGTATTTTTCATTGCCTTCTTCGTCTTTACTCTCCCAGAGAATGACATAACCTTTCGTTCTGAAATCGCTGGGCATGGTGTATTTTTGGCCCCAAATCCGAAGCCCGAAGGTCCACAGCCCGTAATCAAAATAGGATTGTTCCAAGCCTCCGGTGCTGAAATCAAAATCGAATTTCGGCCCCACTTCGAGGGGTGTGACGTCAATGCTGAAAATTTTCCCCGTGACTTTGCCGGTACCTTCAAAGTTAACGGCATAAGGCGATTCATATCCGTCAGACATGACATACCTGTAATCCATTTTTGGGCCAATTTCATAACCGATCCCGAAGTCATCATTGCCGAATGATTGTCCGCCTTTTTTATTAAAAATGTTTTTTTCTGTGTATCCCGGTTGAACGCTCATTTTCGATGATTTGGACTCAGGTTCCGGTGCCAAAAACATCACCGTAAGGGTCACGGTGTTGTCGGCCAGGTTGTCGTTGTACTCCTCAACAGTCAGGTCCGGGTCCATTTTAACCACCAGGGAACACACCGTGTCCGTGGTCATATCTTTTAATGCATTGTAGGCGTCAGCATTCATGAGCAGGCTGTAGGTTTTACCGGTTTGTTCCTGACGATACAGGGACGCGCAATGGTCGCCTGCAGGATAGCCGTCCCTGTCCTCGGACCGGCATGTGACCTCATAGGTCTGTTTGTCCTTTTTCCGGAGCAGGTTGTATTCATTGGGCTCAGAAAAGGTCATGGGATAGGTGGTTCCTCCGATGACCAGATCAAAGGTGATGTCCACGGGCAGGGTGGTATCCTTGGCCATGGACTCGACCTCCAGATTCAAACTGAGGTCGTACTGCTCGGGCACAACATCGGCAATGGGCTCGGCTGTGGGCAGTTCAAAACTGTTGGTGTAAAGTTCATAGGA
>Ga0180007_10000533_pt1 | contig 62840 bp, 48 predicted proteins | sample MM_PC_MetaG_FD_121122 | JGI IMG/M metagenome (GOLD analysis project Ga0180007, IMG submission 121122) | Groundwater microbial communities from the Aspo Hard Rock Laboratory (HRL) deep subsurface site, Sweden - MM_PC_MetaG | ecosystem: Environmental > Aquatic > Deep subsurface > Groundwater...
ATCAGGTCTTTCTGGACGGTCTGCCCAAGGATGAAAAGACCAAGGAAAAGGCAGCCAAAAACGCTGCCTAAAAATCACCCCGCCAAGGGCGGCAAGTGTCAGGTAAATACTATCTCTGTACAATTTGAGCTTATTTATTATTTTGTCCCTGCGGTCCCTAAACCACTCGTAATGCTTTTCGTTGGTTTTTGGTATATTATCTAAAGCAGCACATACAACTCTAAGCTCATCTTTTTCAAGTTTATTCTTTCTATACAGTATCGCTAGCCGCCTATATCCAAATGGAGTATCAGCTTTCATCGATACAATCTTTTCATATTCCTTTATTGCATCGGCTATTAACCCGTCATTCTCTAGACGTTTTCCAGTTTCGTTTATATTCGCATAATCATTGTATTGCATTAAATCTGTTTCAATGTCTACAACACCAATTGACTCCTCGACTGCATCTAAGTTTCCCAATACCAAGAATGGATATTTAATTGCCATTCCTTTCAATGTATCGAGTTTTTCTCTTGCAACACATAACCGAGAAATGCGAGTTTCAATATTCTTTGACTCATTGGCGATCACTAGAGACTCGTTCAATACTCTAGCCAGTGAGTTTGCGCATTCCTCTATTGTTTTTACATCGTTCTCGCTAAACCTGCCAAAAGACCGCTGGGCAACGCCGCCACTAACGGCTTTACCTCGGCCCCCATCCTCGCCATTCAAAACCCTCATCAGATAACTAAAGAAGCCCATACGACACCTCCCGCCTACTCATAGCCCATTATGAGCACGAAAGGGAATCGTCCGGGGAGCAAGCCTCAAGCAGAGATCACACCCTTGATAGGCAAAAAGCTCATTTCGGCCTTGGAGGTTGGGAATAGGGTTGGGAGACTGCTCAAGAGGATTAGCATACATGCGTGCTAGTCCTCTTTTTTATTGATGATTTTCGTTAATAGCATGAAAAAGGCGTCCAGGGTGGGCACCCGGACGCCGTAAGGAGGAAAGCTGCCGCTTGTGCGTTCAGCTTAACTCCCTAGTCACTGCAGGATTCACGCCAGGAATTCCAGGAAAATACTGCCGGTTCAGGCCTGATGCGTTGCCGGGCGGGGTCTCAGGATGTCTTGCGCAGGAATTCCAGAAACTGTTGGGCTTCGACGAAATCCGACTTGATCTTCAGGGCGGTTTCGAGGTTTTTCAGGCATTCGAGGTGGTCGCCGTGCTCGTAATGGGCGCGGGCCAGATTGAAGTGCAGGTGCTCGTCCCCCGCATTGTACTCCAGGGCCTTGGAGTAGAAGCGGATGGCATCATCGTGCATACCCTGTTTGCGCAGCGAGATGCCGAAGATGTTGAACTGCTTGCGTTGTTCCTCTTGAAAAGCCAGGTCGCTGTTCAACAGGATGCCGATGACCTTGCTGACCTTCTTGAACTCGCCCTGTTCGGCGTAGACCGCCCCCAGGCCCAGATTGGCCTGTGCATTCTCCTCGTCGATCATGGTGGCTTTCATGAATTCACTTTCGGCCTTGGATAACAGCCCTTTCTTGAAGAACTGCTCGCCAAGTTCGATCTTCTTCTGCAGGGATTTGAGCACCGGCAGGGTGCGGGTTTCGTAGTAACGGGGTTCGGGGGTGAACTGGGTGATGAATTCCCCTTTGCTGAGCATCGTCTTGATGCCCGTGGGCACATGGCCGGAACTTAAGGGGCGGACTTCGTAATCCTCGTCGCTCAAGCGGCGGGCGAACCAGAAGGTTTCCTGCGTGTAGCTGGTGGTGGTGCCACCGGAGCCCACCTCCTTTTCGCCTTTCTTGGCATAGATTCCGAGAACCTGCGGATACATGAGACAACCTTTGCTGAGGACTATTTGAATTTCTTTTCGCAGTGGCGCATAAACTTTTGCGCCACCTCAAGGCCGGGGTTGATGGCCAGACATTTGGCGAGATGCTCTATGGTTTTCATCTGGTCGCCTTTTTCGAAATAGACCCGTGCCACGTTGAAGTGCAGGTTCTCGTCATCCTGGGAATTTTCCAGGGCCTTCAGGTAGTAGGCCAGGGCTTCGTCGTGCAGTCCCTGTTTGCGTAGGCTCGCGCCCAGAGTGTTGAACCGCTGACGTTGCTCGGCGGCGAACGTCTCATCCTTGTTCAACAGGATCTTTAAGACCTTCCTGAGCTTGTCGAATTCCTTTTTTTCCGTGTAGACCGCGCCCACGCCCAGGTTCGCCGGGACGTTTTGGTCGTCGATCATCAGGGCCTTCAGGAAGGCCCGTTCGGCCTCGTCCAGATTGCCCTTGGCGAATTCCTCCTCGCCTTTGACGATCTTGGCCTCCAGGGACTTGAGGGCAGGCTGGGTATGGATCTCGTAAAAGGACGGTTCCGGTACATATTGGGATGCGAAGACGCCCTGCTCCAGGGTCGTGCAGACCCCCGAGGGAACGTGGTAGGCGTTCAGGGGCCGTACCTCGTAGTCGTTGTCGTTCATCCGTCGGACATACCAGAAGGTGACTTGGTCGTACTGTCCCTGGGTCCCGCCGGTGCCGACATTGGATGCCTGCTGCAGGGAATAAACGCCCAGGATTTGTGGATAAATGGACATGCCGTGCTCGCTCCCTCCCTGGGGAGGTCTCTGGGGGTTTGATTGATCTGACCAAGGATAACGGAAAAGGGTGATAAATTCCAGGGCGAAAGGCTGGGGGCATCAACGGCGCGCGTTGGCTTGGGCCTTGGGAAGCGAGAGGGTGAAGACCACTCTGCCGTCCTCTCTGGTCATGCTGAGCATTCCCCCCATTTCCCTGGCCAGCCGGTAGCAGTTGGGCAGGCCGTAGCCGCCGGCCTCATAGGGTAGGTAGATGCGTTCGGGGTCGATATCCTTGAGTTTTGATAATTCGTAGTCGAAGGTGGTGTTTACCTTTTCTCCGGCCTCGAAGGCCCTGACCCGCAACGCCCCGCCGCGATTAAGGACCCGCGATGCATCCACCAGCAGGATTCCGAAGGCTCGGGAGAGCATGGCGGGATCGGCCAGGGCGTCCGGCAGGCCCGGTTCGCAGGCCGCGTCCAGCGAGATACCCTCGCTGTTCAGTTCGGCCAGCATGGTCTCCACCTGTCCGGCGAGCACGGTCTCCAGCGAAACCCTACGTCGCTCCACGGGCACGGGGGCCTCGAGGTAGCCCTTGATGCGGTCCAGCAGATTCTCCAGCCGTTTGGATTCGCGCAGGATGATCTCCGTTTCCGGAAAGTCCGGAGCCTTGGCCGACAGCCGCCTGGCAAAACCGCCGATGGACATCAGGGGGTTGCGGATTTCGTGAGCCACCTCCTCGGAGATGGAGCTGATGGTTTTCAGTTTTTCGTCCTGGACCCTGGACTGTTCCTCATAGATACGCTGGGAAATATCCATGAAAACGCAATCGAGCATCCGCAGGCCTTCTTCGGGGGGGGCGGGCAGGGTTTTGAGGATGCCGTGCACATCGAAACCGCGGCGGTGCACCAGACGGCATTGCACGGTCAGCGGGTAGTGGCTGTCAAAGGCGTTGACCAGGATGTTCCTGACTCTGGCGCGGTCGCGCATCCGGATGCGGGAGATGATCCAGTTGTCCTGGGACAGGACTTCCTGTGGCGTGTAACCGAGCATGGACACGCTGGCTCGATTGGCGAACCCCAAGGAAAAGTCTTCCCGCAAACGGAAGATGAATAGGGGGATGTTCTGGATGAGCATCTCGTGGCGGCTTTCGGCCAGTTCCATGCGCCGTTTCAGTTCGAGGCGCTCATAGAAGCGCGAGAGGCAGAGTTTGAGGCTGCCTGGCTGGAAGGGTTTTGTCAGAAAGTCGTAGGCCCCGAGTTGCATGGCGCGGATGATGTTCTCTGAACTGGGTGAGCCGCTGACGATCACAACCTCCAGGGACGGCTTCAAGGCCTTGAGTCGTTCGGTGAGTTCCAGGCCGTTCATGTCCGGCATGACGACGTCGATGAAGGCGATGTCCGGAGATATCTCGTCAAAGGCGTCCACGGCATTGGCCCCACGCATGTGCATGGTCACCTCGAAGCCTTCGTCTTCGAGGGCCATGGCCAACCCTTCGCAGATGACGGGGTCGTCATCCACCACAAGGGCGCGCAAGGTGTGCAGTTTCTCGTAGTGATCCACAATGGGCTCCATGAACGGGCTTTTAACTGTACACCATAGAAACATCAGGAACTGGTAAAATGCAACCGCTTTCCCCGGTCAGGTGGAGGGCTTGCGGCGTGGGCTGGTTTTCGGATTTGTCGGGCTGGAAAAATGGGGCGGGCAGGGGTATGCTCCGCCCAGCAGAAAATCAAGAATCTGAGCGAGGATCGCAATGGATAAGCAGCGCATCGGTTTCATGGGTTTGGGGATCATGGGCCAGGCCATGGCAGAGAACGTTTTGCAGGGCGGTTGGCCGCTCATGGTCTATAACCGTTCACGCGACAAGACCGTGATCCTGGCCGAGCTGGGGGCCAGGGTGGCGGCAACCCCCAGGGAGTTGGCAGTGTCCAGCGACGTGGTGATCAGCATGCTCACCGGGCCCGAGGCTGTGTATGCCCTGCTGACCGGAGAGGACGGCTGTGCCCGGGGGCTTGAGCGGGGCAAGGTCTTTGTCAATATGGGTTCCGTATCTCCGGCCTATGCCCGGGAGATCGCCTCCGGCCTGGCTCCCCTCGGTGTGACCTATGTGGATGCCCCGGTCTCCGGGTCCAAGAGACCCGCTGAGGAGGGATCGCTGGTGATCCTGGCCGGAGGTCCGAAGGATACTATTCAGGCATTGACCCCGCTGTTCCTGTCCATGGGCAAGCAGGTCGTCTATTGTGGAGACGTGGGTCAGGGTTCCATGGTCAAGATGGCCATCAATATGCTGCTAGGCAACATGATGGAGGCCTTGGGCGAGATGCTCAGCTTTGGCCGGGCTGGTGGGCTCAGCGACGACGTGCTGTTTGAAGTGCTGAACGCGGGGCCCTTGGCCTGTGGGCTCTTCGGTCAGAAGGAGAAGATGCTGCGCGAGGACTACTTTCCGGCCCAATTTCCGTTGAAGCACATGGCCAAGGATCTGAAGTATGCCGTGGATACGGCTTACGAGACCGGGGCTGCAATTCCGGCCGCAGCGGCCATGCAACAGCTCTACGGGGCGGCCAAGGCCAAGGGGCTGGGGGAGATGGATTTTTCTGCCGTGATCAAGGTGCTGGCCGAGTTGTCCGGGAGCAAGGCCGGCTGTTGACGCCTCAGGCTCGGAGCGCTGCTTGCGCAGGCCGGACTTGAGTGCCGGACAGGAGGCATTGCCTGGGGCGCAGGCCGCGCGCAGGCCGATCCCGGTGGAGGGGGGCGAACGGTGCCGCTACGAACCCAGCTTGAGGATTCTTTGGATGAGCGCGGTGGTGGAATGGCCAGGCAGGAGCGGCAGGGAGTGCACTTCGCCGCCGTGGGCTTCTACCACCTCGCGGCCGACGATGCTCTCCAGCTTCCAGTCTCCGCCCTTGACCAGTACCTGGGGCAGCAGTTCTGAAATCAGCGCCAGGGGGGTGTCCTCGGAAAACGAGGTCACAAAGTCCACACTTTCGAGCCCGGCCAGGACCGCCATGCGGTGGGCCAGCGGGTTCAGCGGTCGCGCGGGGATCTTGTTCTGCCTGCGTACGGAGGCGTCGTCGTTGACACCGACCACCAACAGGTCGCCCAGGGCGCGGGCGCGGGCTAGCAGGTCCACGTGGCCGGGGTGCAGGATGTCGTAGCAGCCGTTGGTGAAGACAACGCGCTTTGTGTTACGCAGTGCCCCCAGACGGGTGGCCAGTTCGGACCGCTTGACGATCTTGGCGCTCTGGGCGGTTGGCGCACTCATGACTTGGGCCTCAGGGTCTTGCCGTCGCCGAACATGATCAGTTCCAGCCACTCGATGGCGAATTCGAGCCGGGCTTCCTCGTCTTGAGCGATGGCCTCTTTGCGCGTATCGTCCATCTCCAGTCGCTCCAGCAGTTTGGTGTCGCTCAGGAACTGAGCGAAGTTGTCCAGCTGGTACAGCGCCAGCGCGGCCATGTTGGAGTGCCTGGGGTCCACCGGGTGGCCGGTCTCCTTGATGCGCGCCAGGAGCAGCATGAAGCGGTCGTTATTGGTGTTGTATGCTTCCAGGCCCTGGTCCTTGAGCCACTGCGCGGGCGTCCACTGCGTGGTTTGCTCGAATCCCCGGCAGTGGGCCTCGCGAACCAGGAAGAACCGCTCAAGGACGTTGCCCTCCTTGTCCGTGCGGGTGGCGCGGCCCAGGGGATAGGTGCGGCAGGCCCCGGGTCGGTCGGGATAGATGGAGCATCCCTCCTTGCGCACGAACGGACAGCTCTTGCGCGAATCGTCGCACATCCGTAGCCTGAACAGCGGCAGGCCCGTGTCAGGCGCAAGATGGACGTCGGCCCGGTTCTTGATGAAATCGTTGCTCGACTCCTTGAGGAAGCGCCGCAGGCGCAGGACATCAAAGGGGGTGAGCATCAGGTGCAGGTCGCTGCAGCAGGCGTTGAAGCAGGGCACTTCGGGATGGCAGCCAAAGGCGAAGGACGTGTCGGGTTCGATTTCCGGCAGGCTGTCAAGAAACTGTTGCGTAGTGTCCGTATTGTTCATGCAAGGCTCCATCTGGTCATATTGTTGCGGGCATCACATGCCATGTTTTGAAAGTCAAGTGAGCTTGTCCCCGGCACGAGTGTGGGGTCGTTTTGATCAAACCTTCAACAGAGTTGAGAGGTCGGCATGAAGTCCATGTACAAGAAGATCGCCGTTGCATTCTGCCTGGCGGCATTGATGGGATTGGCCGGTTGCGGCCCCAAGGACAACCGCATCACCCTGGATTATACAGCGGTTGGTTCTGCCGTTCCTTGTGCTCAGACTGTGGGTGTGGCCCCCATCGTGGATCTTAGGACGGACAAGATGCTGGGCCATAACGAGAGCGTTGCCTTTCGGCCCGATGGTCGCGGGGTGGACCAGTGGGTCCAGGAGGCCCTGATTGCCGAATTCACGGCCAGCGGATGTCAAGCTGGGGCCGTTCAGGGCCAGGAACTGCCGCGTTACGTGGTCGATGGCGAGGTGCATGCCGCCCGGCTTGTGACCGAAGGCATGGACCATGCCCTGGACCTGGATCTGCGGTTGACTCTGTTGGAAGGTGAACGTGTGGTGTTGAAAAAGACCTATGTGGGGCATTGGGAACAGATGATCTTCCCTGCTTCGCGCGCCAAGAGCGAGGCCCTGTTCGACTCCTCCCTGTCCGAACTCTTGGGCACTGCGGTTTCGGATTTCATTACCGCCATGCAGCCCTGAACGGGGCGCGACAGCGGTCAACGGGAAGGGGCATCAGGAGTGATACGCGTTTTCATCTGGACATGGCTGTGCTAGTGGGCGGGGTATGTTTGTAGGAACCAACGGATTCGGTCATCGCAAGGCGCTCATCGTCCTGCTCGTCGTCGCTCTGCTCGCCGGGCTGGGTGTGTTTCTGCTGTTTCGGTCCGTGACGGTGCACTACATTGCAGACATCGAGACCCAGATGCGCCTGCGCCTGAGTCAGAGTGTGAGTCTCGCCGCCAGCACGACGGTGCCGATCCGGGATGAATTGCGTCAGGGCATGATCTCGCTGCCCGCTGCGCGCGAGCAGGCCCGTCAATTGGTGTCGCGGATGGTCTTCGAAGGTTCGGTCGGCCTCGATGACGTGTTTATGGTGGATTATTCGGGTCATGTGCTTGCCCACCCTCTGCGAATCGATCTGGTGGGCCGAAATCTTTGGGACCACCAGGACGGCAAAGGGCTGTTTGTGGTCCGGGAATCGGTGCGCCTGGCCCGGGAACGCGGAGGTGGATTCCTCAGCTATTTGTTCCGGCGTACGGACGGGGAACCCTTCGAGGAGAAGCTGTCCTACATCCAGGACCTCCCTGAATTGGAGTGCTATCTGGGGATTGGACTATGGGTGCGCGATGTGCGCCGGACCCAGGAACGCTTCATGCGTCTTGCAGGAGGCTTGGCGATTCTGACCCTGGGATTCGGCCTGATCCCGATGGTCATCGGCATGCGCTGGACCATCCAGCGCCAACGAAGATTGACGGCGGAGATGAGCGAACGGGCCCTGGCCCAGTCCTTGTTCCGTTCCAGCGAGTCCCGGCTGCGTACTGTTTTTGAGGCGGCGGACGAGGTGGCTTTCGTGTTGGCCGACAGGGCCGGTGCCATGGGCCGGATCGTGGAATTCAGCCCCGGAGCTGAAAAGATGTTCGGCTACAGCAGGAGCGAGGCTCTGGGACGGGATCTCTCCATGCTTTTTGATCGCACTGAGGCCAGGATACTGGCCGAGAATATGGATGGCATCCGTCAGGGCTCCGGCCTGTCGGGCCGAGAGAGGCTGATGGTCCGTCGAACAGGCGACAGCTTCACGGCTTTGTGCAGCGTACACCCCGTGTCCGATGGGGAGGGGGTCGTTTCCGGTGTGTTGGCGGCCTGCGTGGACATCTCTGCTCGCAAACATTCCGAAGGCATTACCTATCTCATGTACCGCATCGCCAGTCTGGTGGGCGTGACCCGTGACCTGGGGCACCTCTACCAGAGCCTTCATGAGATCATCAAAGATGCCTTGGGGGCCAACAATTTCTTCATCGGCCTGCTGGATGAGAAGCAAGACCGGATCGTTTTCCCCTATTATGCCGACGAGATGAGCGACAGGTTCTTCGAGATTCAGGGGGTCAGCACTGCGCAACACCCGAGCTTGGCCGTTCATGTCCTGCGTACCGGCAAGCCGCTGCTGATCACCAAGGACCAGAAGCTCAAGGGGTTGCATGGTATCAAGCCCCGCGGGGCCATGTCCGAGATCTGGTTGGGTGTGCCGCTGCGCATCAAGGGCAGGGTCATCGGCGTGATGGGTATCCAGGATTATCACGATCCGGATGCCTTCAGTTTCGACGACGTGGACCTGATGCTGGCGATCTCTCAGCAGGTGGCCATGGCCATCGAGCGCAAGACCAACGAGGAGGCCCTGCTTGAGGCCCGGCTTGCGGCGGAAATGGCGTCCCAGAGCAAAAGCGAGTTCCTGGCCAACATGAGTCATGAAATCCGCACACCGCTTAATGGCATCCTGGGTATGGCGGAGTTGACCCTGGTTTCCGAACTCTCCGATGATCAGCGCGAGAACCTGAAGATGCTCCGTGACTCTGGACAGGCTCTGCTCAGGGTACTCAATGATATTCTGGACATCTCGAAGATCGAGGCGGGCAAGCTGGAGTTGATGCAGGAACCATTCAGCCTGAGCGCACTTGTGGCCTCGGTGGAGCAGATCTTTTCCGTGCAGGTGCGGCGCAAGGGAATCACGCTGGAATGGTTTGTCGATCCCGGGTTGCCCGACCAACTGGTTGGTGACTCCGGCCGGCTACGGCAGGTACTCGTCAATCTGGTGGGCAATGGCGTGAAGTTCACGGACCGGGGTAGTGTGACTGTCCGCGTGGAACAGGGGGACGTGGTGTTCGGGGATGGCAGGATGGTCCCCGGCGCTCCCATGACCTGCCGTTTCCTTGTGGAGGACACGGGGTGTGGCATTCCCCCCGACAAGTTGGGCAAGGTGTTCGACAGCTTCACTCAGGTGGATGGCTCCATGACCAGGCGCTACCAGGGCACCGGTCTGGGCCTGGCCATTTCCCGCAGGCTGGCGGGGATGATGGGCGGCGGCATCACGGCCGGCAGTGTGCCCGGCGTGGGGTCCCGTTTTGAGTTTACGGCCGTTGTGTACGTCGGCGATGGTCAAAACGGACAAAGCATCGAGGCGTCTTTGTTGCCTTTGAAGCCGTTGCGGGTGCTGTTGGCAGAGGACAACAAGGTCAACTTGCTCTACGCCCAGCGGGTTTTGGAGGGTGCCGGGCATGTTGTCCAGGTTGCCGAGACCGGGCAGAAGGCCCTTGACTGCCTGAATGGAGAAGTATTCGATGTGGTCCTGATGGATATCCAGATGCCGGATATGGATGGCATGGAGGCCACGCGCCGCATCCGGGGTGGCGAGGCTGGAGAGGGCAACCGCGATATCCCCATCGTCGCCATGACGGCCCACGCCATGAAGGGCGATCGGGAACGGTTCCTGGCTGTGGGGATGAACGACTATATTTCAAAGCCCATGGAATCGGAACGCATCAATGCCGTCTTGTGTGGGCTGTTTCATGAATCCTGATGGCGATTGACAGGGCGCGCGGCTCCACGCTAGCCTAAGTTCATCCACAACAATGAAGGATTCTGGTTAGTTGTGAGTCTATAGCAGCCCGTTTCGGGCAGCCCGGGGAGTCAATCATGGCCGAAGTGCAGTTGCGCGAACGTGTTCAGTATTTGAGTTTTGTTCTGGATCACGAGTTGTATGCCCTGGATATTGCCAAGGTCAGGGAGGTCCTCGAGTTCCAGCGGGTGACGCGCATCCCCAACGCCCCGGCCTTCATGAGCGGAGTCATCAACCTGCGGGGGCACGCCGTTCCGGTTGTGGATCTGCGGCTGAAGTTCGGCTTGCAGGCCATCGGGCGCACACAGGACAGCTGTGTGATCATTGTGGTGGTCTCCATGGAGGGTGAGGAGATCGTGTTGGGGGCGTTGGCCGATTCCGTGCGCGAGGTGGTCGAACTGAACGACGACGAGGTCAAGGCCGCGCCCAAGCTTGGGACCGGCATCAAGGCCGATTTTATCCAGGGCATGGCCCGGCAGGATGAGAGGTTCATGATGATTCTGGACATCGACCGGGTGTTCTCGGCCAGTGAACTGGCCATCACCCAGGCATCAGACCACGCTCAAGAGAACCAATCCGAAGTCTGAAATCCTTTTGGTAACAGGAATGCAAAGGCCGCGTCTCCAAGGGGACGGCGGCCTTCGCGCGTTATTGGGGCCTGTGATCAATGGGAGGACAGGCCGGCCTTCTTGAGCAGGGTGACGATCTCCAGAGGTTCGCCGCGCAAGGGGTCACGCTCTAGGGCCAGCGCACCTGTGGGGCAGGCGTTGACGCAGATCCCGCAGCCCATGCACTGGGCCGGGTCCAGGTGGAGGGCTCCGTCCCCATTGGTCAGGGCCTGGAACTGGCATTTCTTGGCGCAGATTCCGCAATCCTTGCATAGTTCCTTGTCGATGACGGCCACATAGCCCGAGGAGCAGAGCATGGGGACGCCGTTGCGCTGGGCCTGCATGGCCCCGCAACAGCAGGAGCAGCAGTTGCAGATGGCGTAGAACCGCTCCAGCATGGCTTCCTTGAAAAAGGCGTGGTGCACGTGTCCGCGTCTGTCTTCGGCCTCAAGGATGGCGATGGCCTCCTCCTGGGTGATCAGGCGCGATTTGCCGGGATGGTGCTCAAGCATGAAGCCGGCAAAGGGTTCGCCAACGATGAGGCAGACGTCCAGGGGCATGCAGGGGTTTTCCTGTGCGGAACGGCAGGGGCATTCCAGGAGCACGATGCGTTCCGGGTTCCTGAGGATGATGGCTCGGGCCTTGGTGTAGGGGATGATCCGCTCCAGGTCGGGGAGCTCGATGTCCCGTTTGACGCTGATCAGCCGTCTGGCTTCCTCTAGGGGCATGACCTTGCCGTGGTAGGAGTCCGCCCAGGAAACGGAGTCTGCATCCTTGTCGGGGTCCGGATGGGCAGGGTAGATTTTCGTGGCCAAATCGGCCAGGGGTTCGAACCACTTCTGGAAGGGATGTTTGCCCCTGCCCACGGAGATGTAGAAATAGGTCCAGCGGCCATAGATGTAGCCGTGCAGTTTCTCCAGCCAGGGATAGCCGGGGATGCGCTCGGCCTCCTTGAGGAATTCGATGGTGGAGGGCCTGACAGGGAGTTTTTGGAGAATCTTGGAGAGTTTCATGGTTTGCCTGTCCTCCGTGCTTGTCTGCGTGGCCGTCGCTGGCTGTGGAAGGGGTGTCCGTCCACCCGTGCACCGCCCCTGACTGTCCCCTCATAACTATGTGGAATTGGTCCGCATCGCAACCGTTTGCCTGGGGTTCAATGGGCGTTCAGCGTCAGCTGGCGGCTTCCCGGACGCGCGCCAGGAGCGAGGACAGGGCCTTGCGTTTGGTTTCAGGCAGGGCGGCGCCGACGTCTTGAAGGGCGGTGAAAAAATCCGGTGCCAGCCGCAGCAGATGTTCGCGTCCGGAACGCTTGAGATGCACGGTGATCTTGCGACGGTCATTGCGATCTGCGCGACGTTCGACGAATCCGCTCTGTTCCAGACCGTCCAGCAGACCGGTCATGGTGGCCCGGGTCACACCCGCGTTGCTGGCCAGTTCCGAGGGGGTCAGGCACCAGTCCTGCGCCGTGAGCAGCAGCGTCAGCACGGTGAATCGTCCTTCGGACAGCTGATCGCGGAAGAATCGCTCGTGCAGGTGCATGCGCATGGCCGCAGCCGTTTGCAGGATGTCCAGTCCGGCGGCCACGGCTGATTCATCAAGGTCGGGCAGGCGTTTGGTCAGGGTCAGAAGCGCTTCGTATTTGGGCGTATTGGATGATGTCCCCACAGTGAACTCCTTTTTATTATAGTGACTGACTATAAGGGTGCAAACTATCAGGGTCAAGAAGGATTCAAAGCATCGCCCAGAGGCCTGTCAGGATTCCAGAAAACAGGAAAGTAGTTGTCCTTGATCGCAGAATTGAGATACCTTCAAAGATAATTCAGTCCTCATACCGCCCGTATCACAGGGCGTTGTAGATTCTGGGCGTGAGCCCGGCGAAACCTTCAGACAGGAGAAATGGGGATGTCCGATCACTCGAACATAGCAAGTGAAGCCGGACCCGATGCCGTGGAGATTCTCGGGCAGGTCCGCCAAAGCCTTTCGTCGGCCGCCGAACAGATGGTGCCCTGGTTTTACCGCGAGATGCCGGCGTATTATTTTCGTACGCATGATCGCGATGAGCAGGTGGCTCACCTGCATGCCCTGGTCTCGGGGCAGGCCACGACCGAGGGACATGTCCTGTCTTTGAAAAGTCCCTGCGGCACCAAGATCACCTATATCTCGCCGGGCGGCGGCATGGATGCTCTGAATGGCGCCATCGCCCAACTGGACCGGGAGATCATCCTGAATGCCAGGATGTACGCCAGCCATGACAAGCAGTTGCGGCTGGACACGTTCATTCTCGCGCCCCAGGGGCGGGTGGACAGGGAGGGCCTGAACTTCCATCATGCCGTGGAGCAGACCCGGGCCAGTGGGCTGCTGCCCTCCGAGGTCCAGGATGAATTCTCCGATTTTCTGGCCACAGCCACCGGCGACTGTGTGGATAAGTTCGAGATCGAACGAGCCGTGCGCCATTTCGATCTCTACCGTAGGATCAAGGGGTCCGATCGGGTGCATGTCAGTCTTGAGAGGGACGTCTACCCCGGTCTGTGCCGGATCATCGTGACCATGATGAATCCGCCCAGCCATGGTGCGCTGTTGACCCTGGTCAAGATTCTCGGACGGGCGGGCGCTTATGTGGAGCGCGCCTATCTGGATGTCTACGACGTCCCCGGCCAGAACCTGGGCATCGTGAGCCTCTATGTCACCCAGGACGGTTTCCCGGCCCTGGCAGATGACCAGCGCTGGGCCGATCTGTCGGGCGAACTCCAGGCGGTGAAGTGGTTTGCCTCGGGCCATGCCCTGGAGGTCTTCGCCGACGAGGAGGGCATGAGCGTGCATCAGGTCATGTTCCTCATGGCCGCTACGGAATTTGCGCACCAGTTCCTGCTCAAGAAAGACCTCTACGCTTACACTTCAGCGAATATCGTGCAGGCCGTGACTGCCAACCGCGAGGCCGCCCGGGCCGTGCTGGAGTATTTTACGGCCCGCTTCAATCCGTCGGACCCCCAGCGAGAAAACACTTCGGCCCCGCTCCTGGCGCGATGCCGCCAACTTCGCCAATCCATGGGCGACGAGGTGGTGGCCGACACCTTCGCGGCCATGGAGGCCTTCGTCAGTCACGTCCTGCGTACCAACTACTTTGTTGCGAACCGCTTCGGGTTGTCGTTCCGGATGGACCCGGCGGTGCTGGATCATCTGCCCTCCAAGGGGGAACCGCTGTCGGACGCCAGTCCACGTCCTTATGGCTTCTTCTTCTTCCAGGGGGCCCATTTCATGGCCTTCCATGTCCGTTATCGAGAGATGGCGCGCGGCGGGGTGCGGGTGGTGCCCACGCGCACCCAGGAGCAGTTCGAGCTGGAATCCAAACGTCTGTATGACGAGGTCACTGCCCTGGCCCATTCCCAGCAGCACAAGAACAAGGACATCCCCGAGGGCGGTTCCAAGGCCGTGATCCTGCTCGGACCCTTGGGCGACATCGATCTGGCCGTGAAGTCCATGACCAATTCGTTGCTGGACATCATCGTGGCCGACGGCGACCACCCGACCCTGCCGGGCGTGGTGGATTACCTCGGGCACGAGGAGATCATCTATCTCGGCCCGGACGAGAACATCACCCCGGATCATATCCGCTGGATCGTGACTCGCGCCGAGAAGCGGGGCTACCGCTGGCCTTCGGCTTTCATGAGCTCCAAACCCGAGACGGGCATCAACCACAAAGTCTATGGCGCCACGAGTCTGGGCGTGATGGTCTTTGCCGTGGAAATCCTGAAGTTGCTGGGCATCAATCCGCTCAGGCAGCCGTTCAGCGTCAAGTTCACGGGTGGCACCCGCGGGGACGTGGCTTCCAACGCCATGCGTATCCTGATCCGTGATTACGGCGAGAACGCCCGTATCCTGGCCGCTACGGACGGTCACGGGGCGCTCTACGACCCGGACGGCCTGGACCATGGCGAATTGCTGCGCCTGTGCGACGCAGTGTTGGCAGTCTCTGAATTCGACAAGACCAAGCTCAGGGGTCAGGGGGCCTTTGCCGTGAGCACGGCTGATCCGAACGGGGCACATCTGCGCGACACCCTGCACAACACCGTGGTCGCGGACTTGTTCATTCCCTCGGGCGGTCGGCCGAACACCATCAATGACAAGAACTGGCAGCAGTTCCTGACCCCGGATGGGACCCCGTCGGCCAAGGCCATCGTGGAAGGGGCCAATATCTTCCTCTCCGACGTGGCCCGTGACCGGCTTCAGGAAAAGGGCGTACTCATCGTGCACGGGGCCTCGGCCAACAAGACCGGCGTGATCTGCTCGTCCTATGAAATCCTTGCCGGACTGGTCATGAGCGAACAGGAATTCCTGGCTGACAAGGACGAGTACGTGCCCCAGGTCCTGGATATCCTGCGTGAGCGGGCGCGGGCCGAGGCCCTGCTGATCATCCGGGAATACAAGGCCTGTGGCGGTAGCCGCCCCATGACCGCAATCTCCATGGATCTCTCCAAGGAGATCAACACCTTGGCCGACATGATCGACGTGGCCCTGAAGGAGCACTACCCGACGGCCCGGGACCTGCGCGAGGACCCGGAGCTGTATGCCCTGATGCTGTCCTATTGTCCGAGGCTCTTGGCCGAACGCTATGCAGACCGACTCATCGAGCGGGTGCCCCTGTCTCATCTGCGGGCGCTTTTGGCGGCGTTCTCGTCCTCGCGCGCAGTCTATGCCGAGGGTATCGGTTGGATGCGCGGGCTGACAGCCGTGCGTGACGTGAACGATGTGGTGCACGCCTACCTTCGTCAGGAGAAACAGCTGGCCGTGCATATCGAGGGCTTGGTCAAGAGCGATGCCCCGCGTCGCGAGGACATCGTGCGGATCCTGTTGGCCACGGGGCGTAAGTATCTGACCGGGCGCGATCTGGGTATGGAACCCGACTAGCGTTTGGGCGCATTCCCCAGGAAGTAACGGGGGAACCTTGAGTGGTGATGGAAAGAGCCCCGCTGCCTTGGCAGCGGGGCTTTGGATTGTCTTCAACAGGCGATCAATGTGGCGCGCGCAGATTGGAACGCCTGAGGTTTCAGCTCCCGATCCTGCGGATGATTCGCTCAGGCTTTGCTATTGGCTACTGGAGCGTCAGCACCACGCCCATGGGCATTTGTTCGGCGTCCTTGGGGGTTGATTCACGCAGGAAGACTCGGGCTGCGTCTACGCCGCGCTCAAGCAGCGCATCCTTGACCATGGCGGCCCGCTGCCTGGTTAGTTCAAGGGCATCCTGATCCGTCGCTGCCAGGTGGGCGCGCAGCAGCTTTTCCATGATCTCCACGGGCTGTTCCTTGAGCAGGCCGAAGGCGTTGGTCTCCTTGTCGAATTCCGCAGCGGCGTAGGCTTCCTCCAGAGACTCCTGGTAGTCCTTGTCGCTGAGGAGCACTTCATCAACGCTGTCCGGCGCCTTGTCGACTTCCTTGAGTTCCAGATATTTCGGTGTCTTGATTGCCCTTTGGAATCTGAGCTCCGCCAGGGCTGAGCGATCTGCGGCCGGGGAAGCCGTGCCCGCCACCTGCAACTTCAGTCGTGGGCGTTCGTTCAGGGCCTTGCTCATGGCGTCCAGCTTTTTCTGCGCATCGACCGAAAGCGTCGCCAGCCCTGGGGGCATGGCCAGGGCGCTCAGGTCTTCACCACCGCCGAACATGCTGCCGATGAGTGCGAATGGCGAGGTGACGGCCTTGAACAGCAGATTCAGGATGGCCTTGAAGATGACAGGTCCCAAGTGGAATTGCGGGTCGTTCAGGTTGCCGCGTACGGGCACGTCCAGTTGCACGTTGCCCGAGCGGTCCGCCAGCAGCGCCAGGGCCAGTGACAGGGGGATGCCCATGTCTTCCGGGCTTTTTTGGTAGGTGCCCAGGTCGATGCTGTTCAGTTTGAAGGTATTGTCGCTGGTGATTTCGGCGCCTTCAAGGACGGTGCTGATGTTTAGGGAGAGTTGCCCCGTGGCCAGGGTGTAGGACATGAACTTGGCCGTATAGGGTGACAGGGCGGTCAGGCCCATGTTCGTCAGGGTCAGATGCAGTTTGGGATTCATGCCCAGATCCGTGGGCGAGGCCGAACCCTCGAGAATCAGTGGCGCGCTGCCATCCACTGTCCCGGTCAGGGTCAGGGTGGCCTGTCCTTCGCCGGGAGTGGTGGAGATGTTCTCCACTTTGCCCGTCAACTTGTCCAAAGAAGTGGAATAGGGCGGTGAGATACCCTCGTCGCGGAAGGACACGACGCCGTCGCGGAGTTCAAGGCTGTCGAGCCTGAATTTGGTTTCCATCTGGGTCAGGATCGGCAGCGGCTTGCGCGCCGGCTCCAAAGTGGTGTCCGCAGCGGTGGCCTCGGCATCCTTGGGAGACTGTTTTTCGGGCTCCTCCTGAGCGGGGGCCTTGACGGGAAGGGGCTCGCCTGTGGCTGCGGAGGCGATTCGGGCCAGATTGGAGATACCGTCGGCATTGAGGGCGGCAGCCAGCTCAGGCCCCTGGATCAGGGTGCGTTCAATGGTCAGGGTCTTTTGGTTGGCATCGTAGGCAACGGGTGAGATCTCCAGCCGCCCCAGAGAGAGGGCCGGAGTCGCGTCGCCGGGGGCGGCCACGGACAAGCCGCTGAGCAGGAACTTCCCCAGGGCGATGTTGAGCGGTGTGGTCGCAAAGTCCAGCCCCGTGAGCGTGACGCTCGCAAGTGTGCCGAATTGTCTGGCCGTGGCCGCTCCGCGAGCCGCGCTCAGGGACGCACCTTCTAGGATGATCTGTGACAGGTTACCGCTGGCGTTCATGGCATCGATGGTGCCGTTCGCGAGCCTGATGGATTGCACCCTGGCTGTGGCGCCCTTGCCGTCCTTGCGGCGCAACCCGATCTCCTCAAGGGTGACACTGGTTTTTTCCAGAATCAGGGAGGTTTCATCCTCCGCCCGTAGCTTGTAGTCCAGGCTTGCACTCGTGGTGCAGGACAGCAGCTCGGCAGGCAGGGCGTCGGCATAGTAGGGTGCGAGGGCCGTGGCGTCGAGGCTGGTCAGGTTCAGTGTTCCGTCTGAGCTTAGGTCCGCGAGGTCGAAGCTGCCATTGGCTGTGATGCGTTGCGGTCCGCCCAGTGCCGCGCTGAGCTTGAAATCTGCGTCGCCCCCGGAGGTGTTCAAACCGTCGATCTCCAGGTCCAACGGGTCGAGGGTTGTGGAAAAGCCCCGGGCCTTGTCCTGAAACAGAATCGAACCGCCCACAAGCTCCGTGCGCTGGACGATAACGCCGAATCCACCACGCTCTTCGTCCTTGTCTTTGACCCCGGTCGAGGCTTGCCTGGCGACGGCGGGCAGCAGCCCCAACCAGTTCAAGTCCCCCTGTTCGTCGAGCACGATGGAGGTCTTGGCCCCACTCAAGCGCACCAGCCCGAGGTGCAGCAGCCGTTGCTCAAGGCTCAGTCCGCTGATCTCCACGGCCAGTTCCTTGAAACTCGCCAGTGGCTGTCCGTCCAGGCGCAGGTCGATGCCTTGGACCTGGGCCTGACCCATGACCGAGATCTGGGGCAGTTCCGAGTCATGTTGCTGAAAGACCAGGGACAGGTCGCAGGACAGGGTTCCGGAGCGCAGGACCGCCTGCCGGGGCAAAGGGGCATAGGACCAGTAGTGGGTCAGGTCCAGCGTATCGAGGTTGAAGTTGAATTCGGTGCGCAGCGTATCTTCAAACGGGCGGGTCCGCCCTTCCATGGCCAGGGGGGTGCCGTTGAGCGTGGCCCGTAGGTAGGGGCTCACGTAATCCATGCTGTCGCTGGGCAGGGTGGACATGAAGGGGATGGACAGCTCAAGGTCTTCAACCTTGTGTTGCTTGGCATGGGGTTGATCATCGAAGACCAGTGTGCCGCCCCGGATGGAGAATTCGTAGACGATGGCTGGAAACAGACCCGCTCCGTTGTCCGACGGCTTTTCGGAGTTGCCCCCCGCTCCGGCCATCAGATCAGAGACGTTGTATTGCCCGGTCTTGTCCTGGCTGATGTGGACGTACGGTTCCTCCAGCAAGACTTCGTCCAGGCCCACGGCCAGGCGGAACAGGGACAGCAGCCGGACGTTGGTGCGCAGCCGTTGCAGGGACACGAATACGTTTTCGCCGTCCGGTTCCAGTATCCGCAGGCCCTTGACCTCCAGGGCCAAGGTGAAGGGGTTGAAGCGGACCTCCTGGATGGTCACGTTGCGCTGTAGGGCCTCGCTCAACTTGCTCTGGCCCAGCGAAAGGGTCAGCCGAGGGACAACCACAAAGCCCAGGACGGTATACAGGGCCAGGGTGGCCAAGGCGATGAGCAGCCATTTGAGGATTCTGTTTATTGGGGGCTTGCTGGACGCAGGCTGGGGGGCCGCGAGGGGCTCTTGGTTGGGCATATCGGTCTCGGGCAGGGTTTGAGGTGTTGTTGCTCTACTGTTCAAAGATACTGCATTTTATGATTTGCGCAAAGCCTTTGGAACAATCTGCGCACTCGTCGCCTCTGGGCGCAACGGTTGCGGGTGCATCAGAATCCACCTGGCGATGGAGCCAAAACGCGGGTTCACGGGCGCTGGGATTCGTGCTATGGGCGTCGTGGCCTCGGGAAAACAGCCGAGGTCAGTGTGGGTATCAAGAGCCGACTCCAGTCCTTCAACCGGTCAGGTCTGTATCAGATGTTGCTCAACGAACACCAAAGCAAGCTGCTTTTTGCCGAGGCGGGCGTCAACGTGCCCGAAGGACTCCTATTTTCGGCCCAGATGCTGGATCACGTGCATCCGGCCTTTCCCCTGCCATGGTATCTGAAGGCCCAGGTTCTGGCCGGCGGGCGTGGCAAGGCCGGGGGCATCCTGCGTATCGACAACCGCGAGGATCTGGTCCCCCTGTCCAGAAAACTGTTTGCCATGACCATCAAGGGCAAGAACGTGCCCCTGCTGCGTCTGGAACGAAGCACCGAGATCGTGCGCGAGTTCTATTGCTCGTTCACCGTTGCCCGCGAGCTGGGCAGCGTGGTGTTCACCGTGGGCCGTGAGGGCGGCATGGATATTGAGAATCTGTCCCAGGACAACCTGCTGGTGCAGAAGATTCCCATGAGCCTGGGGCTGACCGAATACAATATGCGGGCCGCCTTTTTCCACCTGGGCGTGGACGCCGAGTTCTGGTCGCACTTCCGGGAATTCGTGGGCAAACTCTATGCCGCGGTCAAGGAATATGGCCTGTTGCTGGCCGAGGTGAATCCCCTGGTGCTGACCGAGGATTCGGCCTGGGTGGCCCTGGACGGCAAAGTGGAGATCGACGACAACTTTTTGCTCCAGCACACCGATCTGGAGCGCTTCTATACTGCGGAGCACGCCTCGCGCGAGGAGAACATCGCCCGCAAGGCCGGGCTGGCCTTCCATTCACTGTCCGGGCGCATCGGCTTGATGGTCAACGGCGCGGGCCTGGCTATGGCCACCATGGATCTCTTGAATAAATCCGGCCTGCCCGCCGCCAATTTCATGGACCTGGGCGGTGCCGCGGACCTGGATCGCATGCGCACCGCAATGACCCTGCTTTTCGAGGATCATTCCGTGGAGGCCGTGCTGATCAACATCTTCGGCGGGGTCCTGTCCTGCCGCAAGGTAGCCCTAGCCCTGTGTGAGGCCCTGGATGGCAAGGCCCCGGATAAACCGCTGGTGGTCCGCCTCTCGGGCAACGAGGCCGAACAGGGCCGCGAAATCCTGGCTGGAGTCGATTCGCACAACTTGGTCATCGTCGGCAATATGACCGAAGCCATCGCGGCCTTGAAGCGCATCGACGGTCAGCAGGCCGAACCTCTCGGGGTCCGGGAGGCCGTGTCCGTCCATCTGGACTTCAAGCCTCAGCCCTTGGGCGAGGGCCTGCCTTTTGAAAAGGACCTGCCCGTCCTGGTGCAGGGCATCACCGGCCGCACCGCGCAGCTGCATACCGGATTGATGCGGGCCTACGGCACCAACATCGTGGCGGGTGTGACCCCGTTCAAGGGTGGCCAGGAAGTGCAGGGCGTGCCCGTGTACAATTCCGTGCGCGAGGCCACTGCGAAGCATGAGATCGGCGCAAGCATCATCTTCGTGCCCGCGGCCTTCGCCCCGGCCGCCATCCTGGAGGCCGCCCACGCAGGCATCAAATGGGTGGTCTGCATCACCGACGGCCTGTCCCAGCAGGACATGCTCTGGGTGCGCGAGCAACTCGCGCCTTTGGGCACCCACTTGGTGGGCCCCAACAATCCGGGCCTCATCGCCCCGGGTCGCACCAAGATCGGCATCATGCCCGACTATGCCTTCAGCCCCGGTCCCGTGGCCGTGATCAGCCGCAGTGGCACCCTAACTTACGAGGCTTCGCGCCGCCTGTCCGACGCGGGCCTGGGCCAGTCCCTGTGCGTGGGCATCGGCGGCGACCCGTTCGTGGGCACTTCGTTCATCGACCTGTTCGAACTCTTGCGCCACGACCCCAATACCAGGGCCGTGGTTATCCTGGGCGAGATCGGCGGCAGCGCCGAGGAGCAGTTGGCCGAGTACGTCAAGGCCACGGGCTTCTCCAAACCCGTGGTGGGCTTTGTGGCGGGTCAGACCGCCCCTCCGGGCAAGCGTCTGGGCCACGCCGGAGCCATCCTGGAATCCGGGCGCGGCATCGAGGGCAAGCTTGAAGCCATGACCGATGCGGGCTTTGCCCTGGCCAATAATCTGGACCAACTGCCAGGACTGGTGGCCAAGGCCTTGGCGCAGTCCTGACGTTTGTGGCTGCCTTGCTTTTTTGCAAATCAGAGGGCTCTCGCCTTTTAAATCTTCGAATGACAAAGCCTCCGCCGATCATGGATCGACGGGGGCTTTGTCGTTGACCGTTGACCGGTGCCTTGAAGGGGATGGAGTCCTGGAACGGAGAGGGCAGGGGGAAAACTGCGGGAAATACTAACGTTGGGCCGAATCAACTGCTCAGCTAGGACCCTTCCACTCGGCACTCCGCAAGCATCTTGCGGATGTTGCCGTACACGTCCACCAGCCGCAACAGGCCGGTGATTTTTCCCGTGGCGTTGTGCACCATCAGGTTGTGGTGGCGGCCCGTGGCGAATTGGTGGATCGCAAAGGACAAGGATTCGTTTTCGTGGACCAACTCGGATTCCTCCGGGGAGTCCATGATGTCCTTGACCAGGATGCGGTCGGCGCGCTTGCAAAGGGTGGCAAGGCTGTTTTCCCATAATCCGTGTTGTTCGAAGATGGTTTTCAGCATCTGTTGTGTCAGCCCGAAGCGCGACAGTTTGAAGTCCTTGACCTGGGCGTATTTGGGCTCCAGCCCGGCAATGATGTCCAGCAGCGACAGCTTGCCAACGAACTCCCCCTGTTTGTCGACCACGACCATAACCCGGTGGCGGAAATCTTCGGGTGGCAGTTCTCGCTGGGCCTGTTCGAGGATCTCGACCGCGTCATGGACTTTCGCGTTTTCAGGGATGGTGACCAGCTTGGCTGTGGAGACCATGAAATCCTTGACCGTGTAGTCTTTCATGAGAATTCTCCTCGTGATTCAGGGATGGGTGCTGACGATAGGGGCGACCCTCACCGCCTAAGGTACTCCGTGCGTTGTTTTTTGAAAAGGGGTGAGAGGAAACAGGTCGGGACAGAATGCTATAAAAAGAGGGGCCGCCTTGTGGCGGCCCCCTGGATCATTTCTTCGTGGCTGCGGGCTTCTTTTTGATGGGTACTTTTTTCTTGATGGCCTTGACCAGGGCGCTGGGGGCGGTTGGGGCGCTGTCTGCAAGGCCCGCCCAGATGGCGGGTGACTCGCCAAAGGCTTTTTGGGCGTCGCGGTAGCCCATATTGAAGGCCTTGAGGTTGATGTCCACGATCTTGGCCGGCAGGGCGTCTTCCAGGCTCTTGCGCATGGCCGCGCGCCGGGCGAACGGCAGCAGGAAGGTGCATGCCCCCAGTACCAGGGTGTTCATGGCCTGGACCAGTTTCAGCTTGTCCATGGCGATCTCGGTAAACGGCAACCCCAGGAACTGGTTGGTGGGCACCTGTTTGACCAGGGTGGTGTTCACCAGCAGGATGCTGCCCGGCTTCAGGAGTTGGAAGTACTTGTTGCAGGCCTCCTGCGACAGGGCCACCAACAGATCGATCTTGTCGGTCTTGGGATAGCTGATGGGCAGGGTGGAGATCACCAGGTCCGTGCGGGATGCGCCGCCGCGGGCCTCGGGGCCGTAGCTCTGGGTCTGGGCGACGTTGAAGCCATGGCCCAGGGCCAGGGCCTGGCCCATGATTTTGCCGAGCGTCAGCACGCCCTGGCCGCCAAGCCCGGACAGGCAGATCTCGAAACGGTGGATGTCCTTGTCGGGTTTCATGACTTGGCCCCCCTCAGTTGCTTGCGCAGATTCTCGTAGCTGACTTCCAGCGGGGTTTCCTCACGCGACTGGAAGATGCCGATGGGGATGCGGTCGCCACGCTTTTCAGGAGCGAGCTTGTTGTAGGCCTCCAGGGGCATGGCGGTGCTCTTGAGCCACTTGTACATCTCCACAGGATTCTTGAACTTGTTTTTGCGGCCGTACTGGGTGTGGCAGGGAGTCAGCACTTCCAGGAAGTTGAATCCGGGCTTGGTCAGGGTATTGGCCATCAGCTTGTCCAGGGTCTTGACGTGGAAGGTCGTGCCGCGCGCCACGTGATTGGCCCCGGCCGCGCTGGTGAGTTCCACCAGATCAAAGGATTTTTCCATGGCCCCGTATGGGGTGGTGGTGGACCAGTCGCCCTGCGGCGTGGTGGACGAGCACTGCCCGCCGGTCATGCCGTAGATGAAGTTGTTCAGCACCAGCACCGACAGGCCGATGTTGCGGCGCGCGGCGTGGATGAAGTGGTTGCCGCCGATGGACAGCGCGTCGCCGTCGCCCATGATCACGATGACGTGCAGCTTGGGGTTGGCCATCTTGATGCCCGTGGCGATGGTCAGGGCGCGACCATGCACGGCGTGCACGGTGTTGAAATCGACATAGACTGGGATGCGCCCCGAGCAGCCGATTCCGGCCACCAGGACGACGTCGTCCTTGGGGATGCCCAGCGCGTGAACGCTGCGGATCAGCGATCCCAGGACGATGCCGTGGCCGCAACCGGGACAGAACACATGCGGGAATTTCTTGTCGCGCCGCAGGTAGTTGTGGATGAGTTGGGTGACTTCGGCCATGGCTTATCCCTTCCTCAGGCTGTCGAGTATCTGTTTGGGGGTGATGATGTGTCCGTCGATGCGGTTCAGGGTCTTGACCTTGCAGCGGCCGTCGTTGACCCGTTTCACCTCGCGGGACATCTGCCCCATGTTCATCTCGGGCACCAGAATGGTCTTGCAGTTGCCGATGACCTTTTCCACCGCACCGCGCGGGAAGGGGAACAGGGTCTTCAGGTTCAGGAGCCCGGCCTTGATGCCCAGCTCCCGGGCTTGGTCCACGGCTAGATGTGCGCTGCGGGCCACGCAGCCGAAGGCCACCACCAGGATCTCGCAGTCCTCGGCCTGATGCTCGTCCACGATCTGGATGTCGAAGAAGAACTGGTCGATCTTGCGGAACTGGCGGGAGATGGCGGATGCGACCTCGTCGGCTTTGGAGGTCGGGAAACCGTGATCGTCGTGGGTCAGTCCCGTGTAGTGGAAGCGGTAGCCGGCACCCAGCGGCGGCATTGGCGGCACGCCGCGCACGGTTTCCTCGAAGGGTTTGTACCATTCCGGGGGCATGGTCGGCTGCAGGCGCGAGAAGATTTCGATGTCGTTGGGGGCCGGGAGGGTGATCTTTTCCCGGGTGTGGGCCGTGATCTCGTCCAGCAGCAGGATGACCGGAGTGCGGTACTTCTCGGCGAAGTTGAAGGCCGTGACGGTCATCTGCAGGCAGTCCTGCACGTCCGTGGCGGACAGCACGATGATCGAGTGGTCGCCGTGGGTGCCCCAGCGGGCCTGCTGCACGTCGCCCTGGGCCGGGCTGGTGGGCAGCCCCGTGCTGGGGCCGCCGCGCATGACGTTGACGATGACCAGGGGGACCTCGGTCATGCAGGCGTAGCCGATGAATTCCTGCATCAGGGAGAAGCCCGGGCCGGAGGTGGCGGTCATGGCCTTGCGCCCGGCCATGGATGCGCCGATTACGGTGCCCATGGAGGCGATCTCATCCTCCATCTGGATGAAGACACCCTTCTCGGTCTTGGGAAGGCGGGCGGCCATGCCCTCCATGATTTCCGAAGACGGGGTAATGGGGTACCCGCCGTAGAAGCTGCAACCTGCGAGCAGCGCACCTTCGACAACGGCTTCTGCGCCGAGGGCGAAGATTTCTTTTGGGGTATTACGCTTGGCAGTCATGATTTGGGGCTCCCCTCGTTGGGCTCGGTCGAACCTTTGCTGTCCTTGGGGGTGATGACGATGGCAAAATCCGGGCAGTGGAGTTCGCAAAAGCCGCAGTTGATACAGTCCTCTTCCCGGACGACTTTGGCACAGCCTTCCATCGGGTCAAGCTCCAGGACCTTGCCCGGGCAGAAGGCCACACACAGCCCGCAGCCCTTGCACCAGTCCGGATAGATGGTGATTTTGGTTTGTCCCTTCTTTGTTTTCGCCATTGTACCTCTCGCTCCGTCGGTGGCTTCAGCCATAGAAAAAGGGTAATCGCCCGGTGGCGGATTACCCTTCCTAACATATAATATGGTCTGATGCCCCGTGCTGTAGCATCCGAGCAGTCCTCGGTGGTTTGGGTGACACTCCGATGTAACAAATCCATTGATTCCTATGTGTACCCCATAGTGCCGCGCTATGGCAACTGCACTGGCGAATATGCAACAATTTAGTCCGTAATTCTGCGTTTTGGGGCGTTTGCGCCGTTTCCGGGGATGATTTCCATCTTCCAGGCCGTGGGCAGGTAGAACTTGGTGTGCGGTCCGAACCAGAGGTTGTAAATCTTCATGTATTCGCCGCTGACCCAGAGCCTGTTCAGGCTCAGGTTCACGAGGTCGCGAAAGTCTGAATCGTCCTCGGGCAGGCCCAGGCCATAGGGTTCGTCGGAGATGAAGTCCCCTACGATCTCCCAGGCCGCTGGGTCGGGGTCCGAATTTTTCAGGCCCAGGAGGATGGTGGTGTCCGCGCACATGGCAGACAGGTGGCCGGCCTTCAAGTCCATGAAGGCCTGGGGATAGCCGGGATAGGTCTTGAACCGTGCACGCGGCTGGGCCTCGCGGATGTTGGTCTCGGCCCAGGAGCCGTTGACCACGCCGACGCTGCGCCCGGCCAGGTCGGTGACCGAATGCACCTTTGAGCCCCGTTTGACCAGCAGCTTCTGGCCGTCCATGAAATAGGTGATGGAGAAATCGATGTCGTCCTCGCGGGCGAAATGGTGGGTCATGGTGGCGGCGATGATGTCCACCTCACCACGTTGGATCATGGGGATGCGGGCGTTCTTGCGCACCGGCGCGGTTTCCAGCCGCACGCCCAGTTCGTTGGCCAGGGCTCGGCAGATGTCTATCTCGAAACCGACGATTTCGCCGGTGTGCTCGTCGGTGAAACCGAAGGGGATGGCGTCGTCCCGGACCCCGGCGATGAGCACGCCGCGCTTCTTGATGGCCCTCAACCGCCCTTTGAGTGCCGGCAGCGGTTCAGGGCAGTCGATGTCCGGGCAGGGAGGGCATTGCGGACACGGCGGCGGTTCCGGGCATGGCGGTGGGTCGTCGGAGCAGCCGGGCAACACTGTCAGGCCAAGGAGCAGGAAGAGCACCGCCAGGGCGGAGGGGAAACGGAGGCTGCTTGGCATGGATGGTCCTTTGACTGGTTGGGCGGTGGAGATGGACTTTCCGGTTTTGTCTCCCAGCCCGGGTGGCTGTGTCAAGGTCTCTAGACCCCTTCGATTTCCCGACGGACAATGGCCTTGTCATAGGCCATCAGCACGTCCTTTTGCTGCAGCGCACCTACCACGCGTCCGCTGCCCGAGGCCTCCACGACCGGCAGTTGCGAGATGCCGCGTGCGCTCATGATGCGCATGGCCTTCTGGATGTTGTCCCCGGGTTCGACTGTGGCGGGGTTGCGTGTGCCCACGTCCTTGGCGATGACCAGGTAGTGCAGGCCGTCCTCCCTGAGCAGGGGCCGGATGTCGCGGAAGGAGATGATGCCCGTCAGTTCGTCCCTGGAGCCCGTGACATGGAGGTAGGGCACATTGTCGTGCTTGAAGGTGCGGATGATGTCGATCAGCGGCATGGCCTCGGGCACGGTGGTCACCCCGCCGGTCATGAACTGGTGGACTGTCAGGGAGCGCAGGATATTCTGCTCCATGCCTCCAGCGATCTCGATGCCGCGCCGCCTGAGCTTCAAGGTGTAGATGGAGTCGCGCTTCAAGGCCGAGGCCACGATGGTCGCCAGGATGCAGGTGATCATCATCGGCAGGATGATCTTGTAGTCACCGGTCATCTCGAAGATGATCAGGATGGCGGTGATGGGCGCGTGGGTGGTGCCTGCCACCACGGCCCCCATGCCCACCAGGGCATAGGCCCCCGGGGGCGCAATACCCGGGAACAGGAGCCCCGCCCCCCAGCCGAAGAATCCCCCGGTCATGGCCCCGATGAACAGCGAGGGGGCGAAGATGCCGCCGGAACCGCCCGAGCCAAGGGTCAGCGAGGTGGCTGAAATCTTAACGAAGACCAGGGCCAGGAGCATCAGCCCGGTCATCTGGCTGTGCAGGGCCAAGTTCATGGCCCCGTAGCCCACGCCGAAGGCCTCGGGCCAGACCAGGACGATGAGCCCCAGCATCAGCCCGCCCAACGCGGGCTTGAGCCATTCGGGCAGAGGCAGCCCCTCGAAGACGTCCTCGGCCTTGTAGAGCACGATGATGAAGGCCACGGCGACCAATGCGGCCAACACTCCCAGCAGGGGGTAGAGGCCGAATTCCCATCCGGAGAAGATCTCGTAGGTCGGGATGGAAAAGTTGGGCAGATCGCCCCAGTAGTAGCGTGAAATGGCCGTGGCCGTGACCGAGGAAATGACCACCGGGGAGAAGGACGTCAGCCCGAAATCGCCGATGATGATTTCCAGGGCGAACAAGACTCCTGCGATGGGAGCGTTGAAGGTGGCGGCGATGCCCGCGGCCGCACCGCAGCCGACCATGGTCCGCTGGTGCATCACCGTGACCCCGGCCAGCTGGCCCACGGACGAACCGATGCTGGACCCGATCTGGACCATGGGTCCCTCACGCCCCGATGAGCCGCCTGAGCCGATGCAGATGGCCGAGGCCAGGATCTTGACCAGGGCCACGCGCTTGCGGATGCGCCCGCCTTCCAGGGCCAGGGCGGCCATGACCTCGGGTACGCCGTGGCCCTTGGCCTCGCGTGCGCCAAAGTGCACCAGCAGGCCCACCAGCAGCCCGCCGACGGCGGGCAACAGCGCCAGTTTCCAGGCGGGGACACTGTTGTGGAAGGTCAGGATATCGTTGGAATTCTGGTAGAAGGCGAATTGTGAGGCCTGCAGGATGTGCTGGAACAGGATCGCGCCCCAGCCGGACAGGGCGCCGATGAAGATGGCGAGCAGCAGGTTGAAGATGTGCTGCTCCATGCAGAACCGTGTGAAGCCGATGATGATTTCGCGGCAGGTGTTGCGTATCATGGCGTGGGGTTCGGTCCTCCTGCTGTCGTTCCTGGGCGATCCTCGGGTTGGCTAAGTGTCGGACATGGCTTCGACCACATATGCGTCAAGCCCCTTGGCCTGAAGCTGTCTGGCCCGGGACCAGGCCTGGTCGGGGTCGTCGAACCGGCCCGCCACCAGTTGGGCCGCGTTGGTTTCGTCCCAGACCCAGATGCATTCGTGCAGGCGCAGGCCTTTTTGCAAGGCCAGTTGGCGCAGTCGCTCACGGGCGGCGTCGCGCATGGTCAGGTCCTCCGGGTCGAGAGGCTCTCCCCGCAGCAGCACCCACCAGCGCTGTCTCACGGGCTGGGGGCCATGGGCCGCACCCATGTTGCGCACCAGGACAGCGAGGTGATTGATGGTGTTTTCGATTTCTCTGGGCAAAGGCATGCCGGACTCCGGGTGCTGGGAGTAGTAGCTTTTCTGCCTCCAATATGCTGCTTGCAGGCCGAAATGACAACTGAAATTTAAGGGGGCCGCGCAGGGGCGCGGGGCTGGTGAGCTACTGTCGGGCTGCGTTTCCGGTCACCGGGGAGCGGGTGATCAGCGGGGAACGTTGGTCTGCGTGTTGTAGGCGCGGATGATGTCGAACTCCCACTTCAGGCGTTCCAGGATCATGGTCACGATGCGTTTGGTGGGGCGGCCGGCGAGTTGGCCGGCAGCGAACATGTTCTTGACCCGGCTGGCGAGATGGGACTCCAGGTTCAGCAAGAGCAGAGTGGCGGTGCGTTTCGTGTCCAGCTGCAGGGTGCCCAGGGACGCTCCCTTGAGGGCCAGTACCTGGCCGAGGAATTCGTGGTCGCGCCCAAGTTCGCCCTCGGTTTCTGCCGTAGCGGATTTGCGCAGGTCGGACACGAGGCTCTCAATGGGCTTTGCGCAGATCTTGGTCAGCGCTTCTTCGATGGCCTGGGCTTCCTTGTCCTTGCCGGAGAGGGTCAGGCGGTTCAGAAAATCGTCCGGGTCGCAGGTGTTCCGCAGCAGGTCGTTGGTTGTGATCCCGTCGGCGACGGAGCCCAGTTTGGCCAGGGCGAAATAGATTGGCTTGATGTAGTTGGAGATCGCGCGCTTGACCTCGTTGGACTCCATGCAGGTGTTGGCGAAGAGCAGGAACCTGCCTGACGAGACGAAGACCTTCTCCATGGTTTGCTGGATGTCCCCAAGGCCTTCCAGGTAGTCCCTGTCCTTGCGCAGGGCAAAGGTCTCCACCTTGTGCCGCGGTTTGGCGAAGATGGTTGCCAGCCGCTCAAGCACCCCGTCCTTCAGGCCCGTGAGCGCGGCTTGGGCTTCTTGGCCATCGGCTGTGTCCAGGCAGTTGCGCAGGGTGTGCAGGCGGCTGACGGCCTCCTCCACCAGGGTCCTGTCGTCTTTGCTCAGGATGCAGCGCGGCGCGGCCGGGGTGTTTCCCAAGGTCAGCGCCAGGTAAAATTCCACTCGGTGCAGGTTGTCCGCCAGGGCCGCGTCGAGGGGGTTGAGGAATTCGCCACCCAATCCCCAGAGCAGGGCCGTGCGCTTCAGACGGTTGTTGATCTCACGGCTGATGTGCGGGGGCAGGGTGACCATGGCCATTTCCTTGGCCTTGCGTTCGCTCTCCCGGTCCGAGTTTTCATCCGTGACGGTCAGCCCGTTGTAGGCCTGCGCCACGGCAAGCAGAGTGCGGTACCAGGACCGAAGCTCCGTCAGACATTGCTCGGGGGGCAGGCCCTCCAGTCGTTGGCCCAGCCCCAGGGCCACGGGGCCGCGGGCCATACGGTGCAGCAGCACCTGTCTGGCCTCATCCAGCAATCGTGCGCCATGGGAGGCCAGTTTGGGCAGCAGCAGGGCCAGGACTCGTCCCGGATCGAACTCCAGTTCAGTGCATTCCAGCGTCTTGAGTTCATAGAGCTTGCGCAGTAGGGCCTCATCGTTTGCGTAGGCTTCCTCATCCGACTGGAAGGGGATGCTGGTGATGCGTCGGCAGATCTCCTTAATGGACAGCTGGGAGACGTCGTTGAGTTCGGCTTGCAGATCGTTTGTATTGAATTTGCCGCCGTAGGGCACCAAACCCTGTTCCAGGGTGCGCAGGGTCTCCTTGGGGTTCTTCAGCAGGTCCAGAAATCGGGGGCGATGGGGTTCGTCAAGCTTGCCCGCCAGGGCGTCGAAGGCCTGCAACAATGGTAGGAACGCGGCCATGAGTCGCTTACGCATGTCTTCGGAATCAAAGGCCAGCAGCAAGGATTGGAGGGTCCGCAATCCGTTGTCGAAGAAAACCTCCGTGGACAAAGCCTCGTCCTTGCAGCGGGTGACGAGCGCAAGATCGCTACGGATCAGCTTTTCGTTGATCTTGGTTCTGGGTTGGGAGGTCTGGGTGGCGGTCTGCTCGGCATCCTCGATGGTGAAGGACTTGAGGGCCGCTTCCACGGGCTGGGTTTGCACCCGTTTCCGGGAGAAGGGAGCCCTCAAGGCCGTCAGGCCGTCGAGCAGGCGCAGGGTCGCAGCACGTTCGGGGTTTTCCTTGTCCTTGTTGGAAGCACCTTGCAGGGACAGGACCAGATACAGCGTCAGCCTGTCGATGTTGTCGGGCATGCGCGAGACGCTCTTGGCGATGAAGTCTGCGCCCAGCCCCAGGACCAGGCAGATGCGGTGCAGGCGAGCATATAGCGCTTCGAACAGGTCGGGGTCGATACGCTCTTGTGCGATGCGTTCCCAACTCTCCCCATGCCAGTGGAAGGAACTCAGGACGTTGAGGCCCTTGAGCACATAGAGGGTGCCTTTTCCGGGCGGATTCTCGATGAATTCGAAGTGATCGTTGCGGACGTTGACTTCGGTGCCGGGGCCGACGCCCCAAAGCTTCATCCTTTCGGGATGCACCGCCACGTCCAGGAATGAGCGAAAGCCATACAGGGTCAGCGCGCCCCTGAAGGCCAGCCTGGGTGGGTCCTGGCGCAGGATGTCGTGGTGCAGATGCATCCCCCCCAAGACCAGGACCTCATGCGTGAAATCCGAATGCACCTTGAGCGCGCCGCGCGCGATCAGGTCGCCCCGCACGGTGTGGATATCGGGGATGAGGCTGAAGGAGCGCACTTCGTCGGCCAGCATCAGGTTGCCCAACCACTGTCCGTCCCTATAGAGCACACCGATCTGCCCCGTTTCCTTGTCGGTTCCGATGCGGGTCTTGGCGGCCAGGGTTTCCAGAAACTCCCGCCAGCGGGTTTCGGTCTCCGGGGTATTGGGGATGCGCAGGTCCGGCAGGAAGTTGATAGTGTAGCCGCCCTTGCCCCCGAGCTTCAGGTCCAGCAGGTATTGGCGGCGTTCCACTTCACGCTTGGCGTGCCGGATGGCGGCACGGGCGATCTTTTGGCTGCGTTCTTCCAGTGTGTCGGCTGAAATCTTGAGCCCGAGCATGTTCAGGGCTTTCTTGATGAAGGCCTCGAAACGGCGGATGACCTCGCCCTCGTCCTCCACTTCCGAGCTGAGTCGGATGTAGGCGTCACTCATTTTCCTGATGAATTTTTCTGAAAGGCTCGGTTGTCGCGTCATGTCTGGCTTGGGTTGGGAGTGGTCGAGTAAAACAGTCTGATTTTAGGGTGATCTTCTCCGGCGCGTCAAGAGGGAAGGCTTGAAAACAGTGGATTCTCAGCGGTTCCACCCATTCACATGTGGATGAGCGGCAGTTGTTTTCAGGCAATGCGTTGTGAATGGGGCACTCGAGCCCCCGACGCCTGGACCAATGCCCCTGCGGTTATTCAAAAAGTCGACGAGCATGTGTTGCCGCATCCCTTTCCGGGTCGGGTAATGAGCCGACAGGGCCATCGGCTATTGATTCCCGACGTGGGGAGGGGTACACAAAAGCCCACCGTGTGCCGTTTGGCGTACGGCAACTTCCAGCGACAACAGGGTTGCCATGTCGTCCACTCCACTCGAAAAGAGTGCCTGCTCCGAGAAAGTCTGTGATCTGACGCCGTTCCTGGTGATGGAAATCCTGGAAAAGGCCCACCGCATGGAGCGCGAGGGCATTTCCGTGATCCACATGGAAGTCGGCGAGCCGGACTTTGATACCCCCGCCGCGGTGATCGAGGCCGCTGAGCGTGCCCTACGCGACGGGCAGACACACTACACCCATTCCAAGGGGCTGCTTGAACTGCGAGAGGCCATTGCTGAGCATTATCACGCTCGCTACGGTGTGCAGGTCTCGCCGGAACAGATCGTCGTGACCCAGGGCACCTCGCCCGCCATGATGCTGACCTTTGCCGCGTTGCTGGAGGAGGGGGATGAGGTCATCATCTCCGACCCGCACTACGCCTGCTACCCGAACTTCATCCGCTTTGCGGGGGGGCGGCCCGTCAAGGTCCGAGTCTTCGAGGAGGACGGTTTCCAGTACCGTCCGGAGGCCATTGCCGAGCATCTCGGACCTCGCACCCAGGGCATTCTGATCAACTCGCCGTCCAACCCCACGGGCAATCTCTTGTCCGAGGATCGCATGCGGGCCATCGCCGGTTTTGCGCCCTACGTGGTCTCCGACGAGATATACCACGGTCTGGTCTACGGCGGGGATCGTGAGCATTCGATCCTGGAGTTCACGGATCGGGCCTTTGTGTTCAATGGCTTTTCCAAGCTGTATGCCATGACGGGCTGGCGTCTGGGCTACGTCATTGCGCCGCCTGAGTTTGTGCGCGGTTTGCAGATCATGAGCCAGAATTTCTTCATCTCCGCCAACGCGCCCACCCAGTGGGCGGGCATCGCCGCCCTCAAGGAAACGGCCGAAGATGTCGAACGGATGCGCAGCACCTATGACGAGCGTCGCCGGTTCATGATCGCTCGTCTGAAGGAGATGGGCTTCGGCATCACCGTGGAGCCCACGGGCGCGTTCTATGTCCTGGCCAACGCCATGGTCCTGAACCCGGACAAGGCTGCCGACTCCCTGGCACTGGCCTATGACATCCTGGACAAGGCCCACATCGGCGTGACCCCGGGCATCGATTTCAGCGAAGGCGCCCAGGGTTACCTCCGATTTTCCTACGCCAATTCGCTGGCGAACATCGCCGAGGGCCTGGATCGTCTGGAACGATACGTCAACGCTTACCTCAGGAAATAGGACAAGCCCATGTCGCGCAATGAGACCCCCAAAAACGCCATGAAAAAGAAGATCGAAGTCCAGGACTCGGACAAAACCGTTGTCCATCGCAGGGGGGACAGCCCCAAGCCTGCCATGGGTGGGGACACCGTGTTCTTCGTGGGGCTTCGGGCCAGCGGCAAGACCTCCCTGGGCAGGTTGGCGGCCGAACGCCTGGGCCTGCCGTTTGCTGACACGGACCAGCTAGTCGTCCAGAAGGCTGGGCGCAGTATCGCCGAGATCGTCGAGGCCCAGGGCTGGGACGAGTTCCGCAGACTGGAGACCGAGGTCCTGCGCGAGGTGGCCGGCAGGCCTCTGGTGGTCGCCACCGGCGGGGGCATCGTGCTGGCCGAGGAAAACCGCGATTTGCTCCGGCAGGGTGGGCCGGTGTTCTATCTGCTGGCGACCACGTTGCTGGTGGTGGGCAGGCTGACTAGGGACATGGACCCCGCGAGCCGTCCGCCTCTGACGGAACTGCCCCTGACCGAGGAGATGGGTCAGCTACGCGAGGAGCGTGATCCTCTGTATATGGAGATCGCCAGGTTCGTGCTGCATGCCGAGGAGCCTTTGGAAGAGCTTGTGGCCGAGGTCCAGGAGAAGATGCAGCTGGTGGAGCTGATGAAGCGGCGTCGCTGAATCTGTCCCCTGGTATTCAATATGAGCAAAGCCGCGGCCTGGATACAGGCGGCGGCTTTTGCGTGGGTTGGTGGTCGGGGGTGCCCGTCAGCGGTGCAGGGTGCCGTACACGCGGGCCGTCAGGGGCTTGGAATAGATTCCCAGCCGCGAGATCATCCACTTGGCGCTCTTGTTCTTGGCCTTGAAGCGGTAGGCGGCGTCCGCGGACTTGCCCGGCAGATTGGGGCCCAGCGCCGTGGTGAAGAAGACCGAGAATCCCAGCTCCTTGGCGATGTCCAGGGCCTGCTTGCTGAATTCTCCCCAGGGCCAGGCCAGGGAGTGCACCGGACGGCCAAGCTCGCGCTCCTGGATCTGTTTGCACAGGGTCAGATCTGCGCGGATACGGGCTTCGTACTCGGCGGGAGTCTCCATGCGGCCCAGGCGTTCGGGGGGCAGGTCCTGGATGCGGCGCATGATTTCCTCTTCCCTGCCCGGATCGGCGAAGAAGCGTTTCGCGGCGTCATATTCCTGGGGAACAGTGGCGCTGATGATGCCGTACAGCTCCTCGGAGGGCAGAAAGGCCTCGTTGGCCAGGGCCGCGCCGCGTCTGAAGTCGGGCAGTCCGTAGATCACGTACTGGTCGATGCGGTCGAAGGTGCGGCGGCGCACGCCGGGCTTGAACAGAGTCTTGAAATTCGGGCCGGTGAACACCGAGCGGTGGGTGTGGGTATGGGCGGCCATGGACATCACGCCCGAGTTTTCCATCAGTCGGGCCTCTTTCCAGGAAAAGAACAGGTCCGTGCGCACGCGGACACCCTCGCCTCCTGTCCGGCCTCCATGGATGTTGACCTGGGGCAGCTCGTTCATGCCCACATAGCCTTCCCAGACGTCCTTCAAGGTCGGGCGGGGATGCTCCTCGTCCACGATCTTGTTGGTCACCGTGAAGACGGTGCCCTTGTGCCCGTGCTTTTCCAACAGGGGCCATGCGAAGACGAAGTTGTCCAAAAAACCGTCGTCAAAGGTGATCAGCGCCGAACCCTTGGGCAGTTCACGCCCGTCACGCAGGTAGGCCTCGGCCTCGGCCAGGGAGATTCCCCTGTAACCGGCCTGGGTCATGGCCTCCAGGTGGCTCTCGAAGACTTCGGGGGCGACAGCGATGGAATTGGGCCAAGAGCTGATGTAATGGTACATGAGGACGGGAAGACTTTTCAGCATGGCGTGAGGCTTGACCCCTTAACTCTCTTGGATACTTGACTGAACGCTTTTGCGGCTTATTGTAACCCATGCCACCCCATCATATCGGGCGGTTCAAGGAGAGCTATACGAGATGAGTGTTGAATACAAGGACTATTACCAGGTGTTGGGCGTGGCCAGGGGAGCTTCCCAAGAGGAGCTTTCCAAGGCGTACAAAAAGCTGGCCCGAAAATGCCATCCCGACCTGAATCCCGATGACCCCAAGGCGGAAGCCAGGTTCAAGGAGGCCAACGAGGCCTACGAGGTGCTCAAGGATCCGGAAAAACGCCGGATGTATGACCAGCTTGGCCCCAACTGGCAGCATGGGCAGAACTTCCAGCCCCCGCCGGGCTTCGATGGCTTCGGCGGTGGAGGCGGGTTCGGCGGCGACGGGTTTTCGGACTTCTTCGAGACCATCTTCGGGGCCGGGGGTGGCGGCCGGAGCCGGGGCTTCGATGGCTTCGGCGGTGGATTCCAACGGGGCGCACGGCGAGGCAGCGATGTGGAGGCCAGTCTGGACCTGACCCTGGAAGAGGCCTATCGCGGCGGGGCCAAGAATGTGACCATGCAGGAGCGCGTGGCCGGACCCGGTGGCGTGCCCATCATGAAGACCAAGAACCTGGAAGTGAACATCCCCGCCGGGGTCAAGGACGGTGCGCGCATCCGTCTCTCCGGTCAGGGCAATCCCGGAACTGGCGGCGGACCGGTCGGGGACCTGTTCATGAAGCTGCGCATTCAGCCCCATCGGCTGTTCAAGGTGGAAGGGGTCAACCTGGTGCTGGACCTGCCCCTGGCGCCCTGGGAGGCCGCCCTCGGTGCCACGGTCCAGGTGCCGACCCTGGATGGGACGGTGGAGATGACGATCCCAGCGGGCGTGTCCAGCGGCCAGAAGCTGCGCTTGCGCGGTAAGGGCCTGGGCAGCGGCCCCGGGCGTGGCGATCAGATGCTGCGCGTGATGGTCAAGACGCCCAAGGAACTCTCCGCCGAGCAGCGCGAGCTGTGGCAGCGGTTGTCTGAAGAATCGGATTTCACCCCCAGAACGTTCTAGCGGTCCGGAGGATATCCCCATGAGCGACGATTACGGCAAGTCCATCAGCGAACCCTCCGAAAAGCTGCCCGAACCATCGGCGCAGATCTCCTGGGCGGAGTTTGTGGAACAGACTCAGGTCCATCCCTCCCGCCTGGGCGAGCTGATCGATCTGGGTTGGATCGAGCCCAGGATCACCAGGGAGGAGCTGTACCTGTTCCAGGGGCGGGACGTGTATCGTCTCCGCAAGCTGGAGCGCATCTGCCTGGATTTGGGTGTTTCCACCGTGGGCGGAACGATCATCGTGGATCTTCTGGAGCGTATCGAACGCTTGGAAGACAAGATCAAGGAACTGGAACAGTACAAGTAAGCTCCCAACACAATCCCCGCTGACCATGGAGGGACTGTTCATGGATCTCAACAAGTTTACCCAGAAGAGCCAGGAGGCCATCTCCCAGGCTCAGGATATCGCGGTTCGCAATGGACATCAGCAGGTCGATGCCGAGCATCTGCTGCTGGCGCTCATGGAGCAGCGCGGTGGCCTGACGCCTCGGCTCATCGAACAGGCCGGGGCGGCCCCCCAGGCCTATGCCCAGGCCCTGGTGGCCGAGATCGCCAAGCTGCCCAAGGTCTCGGGCAGCGGCGCTGTTCCGGGTAATATTTACCTTACCGATCGCCTGAGCCGGACTCTGGTGGCGGCCCAGGACCGGGCGGGGCGCATGAACGACGAATACGTCAGCGTGGAGCATCTGCTGCTGGCCCTGGCCGATCAGCCCCCGAACACGGGTGTGGGCCGCGTCAACAAGCAGTTCGGCGTGAACACCGAAAAGCTGCTGGCTGCCCTGACCACGGTACGGGGTTCTCAACGCGTTACCTCGGCCAATCCCGAGGAGACCTACGACGCCTTGAAGAAATATGGCCGGGACTTGGTGGAGGAGGCGCGCAAGGGCAAGCTGGACCCGGTCATCGGCCGCGACGAGGAGATTCGCCGCTGCATTCGCATCCTGTCGCGCCGCACCAAGAACAATCCGGTGCTCATCGGCGAGGCGGGCGTGGGCAAGACGGCCATCGTGGAGGGCTTGGCCCAGCGCATCCTGGCCCAGGATGTGCCCGAGGGCTTGAAGGACAAGATCCTCTTTTCCCTGGATTTGGGTTCGCTCATTGCCGGTGCCAAGTACCGGGGCGAATTCGAGGAGCGTCTGAAGGCCGTGCTCTCCGAGGTGGAAAAATCGGCTGGCCGGATCCTGCTGTTCATCGATGAGCTGCACACCATCGTGGGCGCGGGCAAGACCGAGGGTTCCATGGACGCGGGCAACCTCTTGAAGCCCATGCTGGCGCGTGGCGAACTGCACTGCATCGGCGCGACCACCCTAGACGAGTACCGTAAGTACATCGAGAAGGACCCGGCCCTGGAGCGCCGTTTCCAGCCTGTGGTGGTGGACGAGCCCAGCGTGGAGGACACCATCTCCATCCTGCGCGGCCTGTCCGAGCGCTTCGAGGTACACCACAAGGTGCGCATTGCCGATGCCGCGCTGGTGGAGGCCGCCGTGCTTTCGCACCGCTATCTTTCCGATCGCCAGCTTCCGGACAAGGCCATTGACCTGATCGACGAGGCAGCGGCCATGATCCGCACGGAGATCGACTCCATGCCCGCCGAATTGGATCAGCTGAACCGCAAGGTCATGCAGCTCGAGATCGAGCGTGAGGCCCTGAAACGAGAGACCGACGCCAAGAGCCGCGAGCGCCTGGACAAGCTGGAGCGTGAACTGGCGGATTTCAAGGATGAGCAGGGCGCGTTGACCGCCCAGTGGGAGCGCGAGAAGGCCTCCATCGGTGGGGTGGCGGACCTAAAGGAACGCATTGAGGATACCCGCCGCCAGATTGAGGAGGCCAAGCGGGCCATGGATTATGCTCGGGCCGCTGAGCTGGAGCATGGCACCCTGCGTGAACTGGAGAAGCGGCTGGCCGCCTCCGGGGAAAGCGGCCCTGACGACGCCCCGCGCATGCTGCGCGAGGAGGTCGGCCCCGACGACGTGGCCCAGATCATCTCCCGCTGGACGGGCATCCCGTTGACGCGCCTGCTGGAAGGCGAGCGCGAAAAATTGCTCAAGCTGGCGGACCAGTTGCATGAGCGTGTGGTGGGCCAGGACGCAGCGGTTCAGGCCGTGTCCGATGCGGTGCTCCGCGCCCGTGCCGGATTGCAGGACCCGTCGAGACCCATTGGCTCGTTCATCTTTCTGGGGCCCACGGGCGTGGGCAAGACCGAGTTGTGCAAGACCCTTGCGGCGGCCCTGTTCGATACCCGGGAGAACATGGTCCGCCTGGACATGAGCGAGTATCAGGAGCGGCACACCGTGGCGCGACTCATCGGAGCTCCTCCGGGCTACATCGGCTACGACGAAGGCGGGCAGCTGACCGAGGCCGTGCGCCGCAAGCCCTATTCAGTGGTGCTGTTCGACGAGATCGAGAAGGCCCATCCGGACGTCTTCAACACCCTGTTGCAGATTCTGGACGATGGGCGGCTGACCGATAGCCATGGCCGTACCGTGGACTTCAAGAACACAATCGTCATCATGACCTCGAACCTGGGATCCCAGTATCTGCTGGAGGGCATCACCCCGGGCGGCGAGTTCGAAGACGGGGTCCAGGACAGGGTCATGGCGGAGCTGCGTGGCCATTTCCGACCCGAGTTCCTGAACCGGGTGGATGAAGTCGTGATCTTCAAGCCGCTGCTGCAGGAACAGTTGAAGGCCATCATCGACCTGATGCTCTCGGGTCTGCGCACCCGACTGCTGGATCGCAAGATGGGCATCGAGCTCTCCGATGCGGCCAAGACTCTGGTGGTGGAGCGGGCCTATGAACCGGCCTATGGCGCAAGACCTTTGCGTCGCTACCTGCAGACCCATCTGGAGACCCCGCTGGCCAAGGCGCTCATCGCCGGGACCGTGGGCGAGGGCGACATGATCACAGTGGACGCTCGCGACGGGCAACTGGTGATCGGCTAGGGCAGACCTGGAGCAGGATGTGATCAATGCCTGGTGTACCGGGTCTGACGGATACGGAAGCGTGGCCCCTCTCTGCAAGGAGAGGGGCTTTTTTCTTGCCGGGGAGGTGAATACTACCTATCTTGGTAGGTATGATCGGGTCGTGTGCCGGGCATCGATCCTGCGGGTTGCGGTGAGTTGCTTTCTGCGCCTTGTGCTTTGTGAATTACTTCGTGTTGAGGCTGTCCTGAGGTGGCTGTGCGCATTTTCTCCCTCCTGTTGAGCTTCGCCCTGTGCGTCTGCTTCTGGCTGACGGCGCCTTGCATTGCTGGAGAACAGGGCCTGCGGCTGGGTATGGATGAGTGGCCGCCCTATGAATACACCACGGCCAAGGGCGAAATATCCGGCATTGCCACCCAGATTGTGCTGGAAGTCTTTTCCCGCATGGGAGCCTCGGTGCAGGGGATTGAGAGTTTCCCGTGGGCAAGGGGCTTGAGGCGCATTGAAGCCGGGCAGCTGGATGTGCTTTTCTCGGGCATCTATGATGAGTCACGGCTGTATTACGTTCGCTATCCGAAGGTTGAGTTGATCATCTCTCGGTGGGTCTTTTTTGTGCGCAAGGAGGACCGGGCTCATCTGGCTTACAATTCGTTGGACGACCTGAAGGGACACCGCGTCGGTGTTGTGCGCGATTATTTCTATACACCTGCTTTTAATGAATATATTGAAAATAATCGGGACATTGTGACCGTGAGCTCGGATCGCGCCAATCTGGAACTTCTGCTCCGGGGGCGGGTGGACTATGCCCTGTGCGATTATCTCAACTGCCTGCAACTGTTGAACGCAGGCAAGCTCAAGGACCAGCTCAGCCCTTTGGAGGAGACCCCCCTTGCCGACATCCGGCTCTATCCCCTGTTCAATCTCGCCACGATCTCTCAGGCCTTTGTCGATCGTTTCGACGAGGTCCTGCAAGGCTTCAAGCAGGAGGCCCGTTATCTGGAAATCATCAACGAAAACATCCAGTAATGGGTTTGCGTGGCGTCCATTCCTGGGCTTTTCCTGCGCCCTTGCGGTTGCTATGGTCCTTCCATGAGCAAAGACCTGCATCGACCGGACGTGCGCTTCTGGCGAGACCCCGACTTGCCTGGCGTGGAAATCCGCTATTCCAGCTACACCGCGGTGTGTTTTCCCAAGCACACCCACGACTGCTATTCTCTGGCCTTCATCGAGGAAGGGACCAACACGGCGTTCCTGCGCGACAAGACCGTCGCCATGACCGCGGGCGACCTGATCGTGATCCATCCCGGAGAGGTCCATGCCTGCAATCCCGTCAAGGACTCGGGCTGGTCTTATCGCATGTTTTACCTCGACAGCGATGTCCTGGAAGCCGCCGCCCTGGATGTCTTCGAGTCCGAGCTGGTGGCCCCGCAATTTCCCGAACCCGTTTTTCGTGACGATGAGCTCTGCCGGACCCTGGTTGGGTTGAACGAGGCCGTGTGCCGAGGCTCCGACGCCCTGGACAAGGAATCCCGCCTGCTCCAGGCCTGCGCCCTGCTCCTGTCCCGCCACGCCCAGGCAGTGCCCCCCGAGGCCCCGGATCGCGGCGGCAGCGAGGTCGTGCGCCTGGTCCGGGAGCGTCTCAACGCCGACCCCACCGCCAAGGTCGCCCTGGCCGAGTTGTCCGTGCTTACCGGGCTATCGCGTTATGCCGTGCTACGTGCCTTCCAGCGCGAGCAGGGCCTCTCTCCCCACGCCTACCAGACCCAGCTGCGTATCGACCTGGCCAAGCGCCTGATGCGCGACGGCGCAAGCCTCGTGGAAGTGGCCTTGGCCGCGGGCTATGTGGATCAGAGCCATTTTTCCAATGCTTTCAAGCAAGTCACCGGGGCGACCCCCCACCAATACCGGGCGGGGCGGCCATAAGGGGGCGTCTGCTGTGTTGATTTAAAGAACTGAAACTCTCGCGTATGTCTTGATGCGCGTTTCGTAACGCGGCCGACCGGGAATCCGGCGCTGCTCGGATCGCCGGGATCGGCTGGGTTGCAAGGCTTTTCTCCTGTCCTGGTCCGTGGTATTGAGCCGGGCCATGTTGCGAATCTTTTTTATTATTTTCATGCCCCTGGCGGTGCTTGGGGGATGCTGGGCTGCCTTCGGGCAGCTGGAGCTGTTGCCCCCTCGCGCCATGGCGGTCGTGCCCTATGGAGCGGCTGTCTTTGCGGCCATCGTCTGTTGGCGCTTCAAACGCAGTCGTGCGGTGCCCGTGCTGGTTCTGACCGCTCTGGCCTGCTGGTTTGCCGGACTGCTGGCGCAGGGACTGGGGCAGGAACCGCTCAGCCGGGTGGTCTATGCCGCCTTTGCCGTGCTTTTGCCGCTCAACGTGCTGTTGGCCTCACTTCTGGGTGACCGGGGCGTGTTCAGCCGCAGCGGGCTTGGTCAGCTGGCGTTCTATGGGGTCCAGATTCTGCTGGTGCTGTTTGTGGCCAGCGGGGCCTTCGGCGCATCCGGGCCGCAGGCCGCCCTGGGACTCCTCGACTCGGCGGATCAACTGCTCCATTGGCGGCTGTTGGGTCCGGCCTGGGATCAGTGGACGCTGTTGCCGCAACCCGCTCTTCTGGGTGGAACCCTGGGCGTTGCACTGCTGCTGCTGAAGGCCGCGGTCAAGGATTCACCCATGGACGCCGGGCTGGCCGTAGGCCTGGCCGGAATCCTGGCGACGTTGCACTCCGTGGGCCATGCGCCCCAGCCGGCAGCCTTGGCCATGGGGACTGCCCTGGCGCTGGCGATGCCCCTGTTGCAGGACTCTTATCGCATGGCCTTTCTTGATGAATTGACCGGGCTGCCCGCCCGGCGTTCCCTGGTGGCGGATTTGAAGGGTCTGGGCAGTCGTTACGCCATCGCCATGGCGGACATCGACCACTTCAAGAAGTTCAACGACAGCTATGGTCATGACGTGGGCGACGAGGTCCTGCGCATGGTGGCTTCGCACCTGGGCAGGGTGACGGGCGGCGGTCGGGCCTACCGCTACGGCGGCGAGGAATTCACCATCCTCTTCCCCCGCAAGAGCGCAGACGAGGCCTTCGAGCCTCTGGATGCCCTGCGGGCGTCCATCGAGGGGGCAGGCTTCAGCGTACGCACCGTGCCCCGGCCCGTGAAGAAACCCCGGACCGGCGCCAAATCCGGGACCCAGCCCGCCAAAAAGCAGCCGGGCACGAAAACGGTTTCGGTGACCATCTCCATGGGGCTGGCCGAGCGGGTGGGGGGGCAGAGCCCGGAAGAGGTCCTCAAACAGGCGGACAAGGCCCTGTACAAGGCCAAGAAGAAGGGTCGGAACAGGGTCGAGAGGGTCTAGCCGGAACGGGGGATGCAATCCTCGGTTCAGGGGTTTGCCAAGGGGAGGCTTCTGCGGCAGAACGATGCAGGTGCGCTCAACGCCCAGGCCTCTGTCCAGCCAGCGAGCGGTTACCTTGCCCTCAGCGAGGCATCACCGTGGGTCGTGCTGCTTCGGGTTCACCTCAGCTCAACAACGACAGGGCCACAAGCCCCAGTGAACCGAAGATGGCGGCTCTGATCACCGTGCGTACGGCTTCACTGATCAGGTCTTCGATGTCCCTGGCAGGATCGCCCTCAGGGGCATCGAACCGTAGGGGCCCGATGCCTTCGGGACAGCCCTGCTCAGGCTGGAATCCACCGATGATTTTGCCCATGTCTCTGGACAGCATGGCCGTTTTCCTTGTTTATGGCTGAAGCTATCCACCCATAACGCGTTCGAAACACCCCCACAATAGGTTCACAGAAAAGTAACAGTGGTCAGCTGGTGGTCCTGCTTCGAGCGCTTGCCAGGGGCCCGGGGCAGGTACGATCTCTCGGCAACGTTGAGACGGGCCGTAGGCGCTTTGCCTACGGCCCGTCTCAACGTGGATTAGGAATTGGACTAGGCCTGAACAGTGGCGATGATCCGGGACAGGGACTCAATGGTCTGGCGCAGTTGGCGCAGCTCCTCGGCAGCAACGTTCATGTCCCGGGCCAGTTGCTCGGAGGTCTCGCGCACGTCTTCCACGGATTGGTTGATATGCTCGGAGGTGGCGGACTGCTCCTCCGACGCCGTGGCGATGGCCCGAACCTGGTCCGAGGTGTTGACGGCCAGTTTCACTATCTCTTCCAGGGCAGCCCCCGAAGCAGCGGATAATTCGCGGGTGCGCAGAACGGCCTTGGCCGCGTGGGTCATGTCAGCAATGCTCACACGCGACACGTCCTGGATGGCGGCGATGGCGTCCCCAACTTCCTTGGTGGCACCCATGGTCTTTTCAGCCAGCTTGCGGACCTCGTCGGCCACCACGGCAAAGCCCCGTCCGGCATCGCCCGCGCGGGCGGCCTCGATGGCGGCGTTGAGTGCCAGCAGGTTGGTCTGGTCGGCGATGTCGGTGATGACGTTCATGACAGAGCCGATGCCTTCGGCATAGGTCCCCAACTTTTCGAGGTGTTTGCGCAGGGTCTCGGTGTTGGCGTTGACCTCGTCCATGGCACTGGTGGCCTCGCGCACCACGGTGGCCCCGGCATGGGCCTTGTCCCGCGTCAGGGAGGCCTGCTCGGCGGCATCGGAGGCGTTGCGCGCCACGTCCAGCACCGCAGCGTTCATCTGCTCCATGGCTGTGGCCGTGTCCACGGAGCGGGCGGTCTGGCTGTCGGCGGACCTGGTGGCCTCGGCCACCAGGTTGTCCAGGTCTGCGGCGGCCTTGAGCGCCTCACTGGTCACGCCTTCGGATTGTCGGACGGCCTCGGTGATGCGTTGGGCCTGGCCCATGACCTCGGCCTCTTTGCGTCGCAGATCCGTAAAATCTTGATAGATGCACAGCGCGCCCATGAGTTTTCCTCCCAGGTCGAACAGTGGGGAGGCGTTGATCAGGAGGTTGCGCTTGCCACCCTTGCGGCCCGTGAATTCCACTTCCTTGGAGGTCACGGTGTTGTGTTCAAGACTTTCGGCCAACACGGTGCGGCGCTTTTCACCATAGAAGAACATGGAAACGTCCTGCCCGTAATGGTCCCCCGGGCGGCCTTCCTGTTCCAGGATGGTGATCAGGCTGGGGTTGGTGCGTACCAGAATCTCCTTGGTGTCCACGACCACGTAGGGCGTATCGATGCCGTCCAGCACGCCGTTGGCAAAGGACAATTTGTGCACCAGGGCCTCGGTCATGGCGTTCAGGCTGTCGCACAGGGGGCAGGCCCCTTGGATCTTGAAGCGGGCGTGCAGGTCGCCCCGGGCGATGCGCCGGGCACTGTCTTCCAGGGCCTTGAACGCGGCCTTGCGACGTGTGGACAGCCAGATGAGGGCCGTCACGCAACCCGCTAGGGCGATGGCCAGGATGATGGTCAAGATGTCGATCATTGTTTTCCCTGTCGTGAGCGATGAATCGTCTATTCAGACGCGGTCTCCTCCGCATACCAATGCCGAGTCCTCGGGCCGCGCCTGTGAAATGACAGTCAATTGCAAGGGCTGCGCCAAGGAGACAGGCCTGTGACGAATCGGACTATTGAGCGACAGCACAAGCCCTTTTGCGTGGACAGGGTACTGAGAGGCAGGCTGGAAGCTGGGGCCACCCTGATGAATCCGTCCGGAAACTAGGATTCCAGGGGGGGGATGTGTCCTGTATTACGGACGGGGAGGGCGCTGCGGCTCAACGTGTTAATCTGACGGTGATTCCCTGGGCAGTGGAGAGGACGCTGTACGGGGGAATCTGGCCGCTGCAATCGATGACCACCCGGATGGAGGAGTGCTCAGGATGCCAGCCCATGCGGATGCTCCGGGCATGGGGGGACGAGAGGGCAAGGTGCAAAGCAGGGGGGGCCGGGCGTTGCATGGACGTAATGTCCACCACGATGCGCGACGGGGCCGGCAGGGTGAAGGTCTTAAAGCGCGGATTGGGGGCGGAGGTGGCAAGGTACAGGGACAAGGCCGGGCCGTCATCGATCCAACTGATGCCGGTCAGCGTGGCTGGCGTGGCGGGCTCAGGCATCCCTGGGACTGTGCGGGGTCGGGGTCCGGCGGAGGGGGCCTCGGACGGCTTGGACACCATTGGCATTGGTTCAGGTCGAGGCGATTGCCCAAGTGCCTTGGGGACCGAGGGCGTCAGCGGCGCGGTGGCGGACGGAACCGTTTGCCCGGTTGTCGCATCAGGGATGGGCGCGGCGGGGGAAGCAACGGCGTAGCGCAGTTCGTTGGGAAACAGTCCGAGTTGCTGCAACCGGATGCGCACTTGGCGTTGCCGGGAGCGCAGGGTCTCCAGGGCACGGTCCAGACGTCCCAGGTGGGCGGGGGCGTCATTGTCTGCGTCATTGTCCAGGATGCGGGCACGTTGGTGCTGAAGGTCCGCAACCTGCTCACCCAGATCCCGCTGCAGGTGCAGCAGAGCCTCGGGGTCCAGAGCAGCGCTCCCGGTGTCCTGCTCGGGATACGGGGCACCGGGAGGGTGTGCGCAGCCAACACCGCACAGCAAGATCACGATCAGGCTGAACATCAGGATGGTGTGCTGCTGCATGCTGCCGTTCCTGGTTATTGTCCGGCGGGAGGCTCCGTTTCTTCAGGGACTGTCGGTCCTGACCCGTCGGCTGGGACTGTCGTCCCGGATGTCTTGTCGTCCATTTGGGACGAGGGGGCGTTTTCCCCGGCCGGCGTCACGTCGGATTGTCCGGGGTCGCCCTCCACTGCCGTCGCCGTGTCGGCCTGTTCGGATTCACCTTCCACTGACGGTGTCGTGTCGGCCTGGCCGGATTCGTCCTCCACCGCGGTCGTCCGGGGCGGCTCCAGGGAGGCGGGTTTGACCTCGCCATCCTTGATCGCCAGGACGTAAGGCCGGTCCACGACCCATTGCTCATGGACTACTGTAAGCGATTCTGGCCGGTTTTCCCAGCGCTCCCACTCTTTTTTCTGGATGCCCAGGACGAGCCGGGGCTCTTCGGCTACCATGCGCTCGATGAGCGGCAGGTCCTGGGTCTCCAGGATGTTGTGGCCGCTGTAGTAGGTGTAGACCCCGGAATAGATCTTGAAGGCCACGGGCGCGTAGCCTTGGTCGATGTACTCGCCCATGAGCTGGGCCTGGGCCTTGGGGCTCATGGCTCCGTCCAGGGACGGCAGGGTGATCAGCAAGAGCGGCTGCATCCAGGTCGTGGCCAGCAGCCCCAGGGCCAGCAGCGCAGCGGGGGGCGAGAGCCTGCGGCCGAACCACAGGGCGGCGGCGGCCAGGGCCGAGGCCAGACCCACCCACCACAGGCCTTCGACGTGGATGGGCCACTGGTGGAAGAAGTTGCCAAACGGCAGGGTCAGGGCCACGAAGGCGAACAATCCGCCCGTCCAGATCATGAACCGGGTGATCCTGTCCTGTTCCAGGTCCAGGAAAGCCCGTGCGCTGAGCAGGGCCAGGGGCGGGAAGATGGGCAGCAGGTAGACGATGATCTTGGTGGACAGGCAGCTCAGCAGCAGGAAGCCTGACAGGACCTGAATCCAGAGGAAGGTCGTCCCGGCGTCGCCTTCCTTGCGCGTGGCGCAGACCTCGCCCCAGAACGAGGCGCTGGCAAGGCGTTTCAGGGGCAGCGCCACCAGCAGGAAGGTCCAGGGCAGCCACGCGGCCGGCAGGGTGGCGAGATAGTGCCAGAAGGGCTGCTCGTGGTGCGAGGCGTTGACCGCCCGGGCATAGATCTGCTTGTGGAAGATGTCGCTCACCAGTTCATGCTCGCCTCCGAACCAGGCTGCGGCGATCCAGCCCACGAGCACCAGCAGGGCCAGACCGAAGCCCAGGGCCACGTCGCGCCTGAAGAAGCGCCTCAGTTTCCCCCTCCAGGTCAGGAACACGAGGCTGGTCAGCAGGGGAAAGAGCAATCCAAGCGGCCCCTTGGTCAGGGTGGCCACGGCGGCCAGCAGGAATCCGGCGATGGCCAGGCCGTCTGCGCGGTCGCGTTCCCAGGCCCTGAACAGGCAGATCTGCGAGGCCGTGATCAGTGACGCGAACAGCAGATCCATGCGCGAGTAGTGCGTCAGGCCGATGAAATAGAAACAGGTCAAAAGGACCAGTCCGGCCCCCAGGGAGACCTCGCGCCGGGCGCGCAGCACGAAGCGGGACAGGGCGCAGGTGGCGGCGAGGAACGCTAGGCCCGAGGCCGCGGCCCCGGCCATGAATAGCGCGGGCACCGGCCCCTTGAAGATGGGCAGCAGCGCCGTCAGGAACCAGAAATACACGGGCGGTTTGTCCGGATAGGGCACGCCGTTCAGGTACATGACCAGCCATTTCTTGGCCTGGATCAAGTGCTCGAAGACGTTGGCGTAGCGGATTTCATCCGAAAACCACAGGGCTCGCGAATCCAGGGCGAAGTAGGTCTGCAGGGCCAGCAGGATCGCCAGGGTTGCCAGGGGCGCGTAGGCCAGTACCTTGAACAGGCGTGACAGAAGCTTATCCATGATGGGTAGAGTCCTCTCCCCTGCCGACAACAAAGGTTGTCCATCCGGCGAGGGCGCCGAACAGCCAGCCGAAGAAGACGTCGGTGGGGAAATGCATATTCAGGTAGATGCGGGAAAATCCCATGATCGCGACGAGCAGCCCCAAAAGCAGTGTGGTGCGCCACTGCCTGAGCCATAGGGCCAGCGCCAGGCACGAGCCCATGATCTCTGCAGTGTGCCCCGAGGGCAGGGAATGGTAGTTCGGGTCCAGCGTCAGGAAGTGGTGCAGGATTTCCCTGGTCTCGGGCCGGGGTCGCCCCAGGGCCATCTTGGTCAGATTGACCAGGACCAGGCAGACCAGCACCTGGACCGCCACGTAGGCCAGGGCATAACGGGTCCGGCGTTTGTCGTGGTTCTTCCAGCCGCGGTAGAACAAGACCAGAAAGGGGATGTACATTGCCAGATTGCCCCAGTCGGTGATGAATCGCACGACGTCCTGGAAGCCCGGGTTCTGCCACTTGTGGATGCGGAACGCGGCGATGGCCTGGGCCTCGGTGTCGAAGACCCACACCAGCACCAGCAGCACCCCAAGCAGGGGCAGGGAGACCAGGACGAAGTGTCCGGCGAGGGCGGCATAACGCATGCGCAGTGTATAGGGGATGGGGCGGCCTGTGGCAAGGTCCGGCGCAGGACGATTAGGGCTTTTCATTGTCCCTAACTGAGGTATACTTGGCCCGGAGTCCTCAATGACCGTTCACCTCAGGGGGGGAGGAAGGCCGCATGAGAACCCTGGTTTTGGTACTGATGTCCATATTATTCGCTGGGTTGTGGGTGCAGCACAGCGAGGTCCTTGTGATGCGCCGGCAACTGGAAGACCAGCAGGTGCGTCTGGAGACGCTGGAGGGTGAACTGCGCATCAAGCGTGACATGGGCGAGTTGTTCGCCAAGTTCATCGTTTCCAATCGCAGGAAGATCCTGGCCTTGCAGCGAACCCGTTCCCTGACGGTGACCGCCTACAGCCCGCGCCTGCTGGAGACCGACTCCACACCCTACGTGACGGCCAGCAACAAGCCGGTGCGCCAGGGCATCGTGGCGGTCTCGCGGGATCTGTTCGATCTGGGCTGGGTCTTCGGCAAGAAGGTCTACATCAAGAATTTCGGGATCTTTACCATCGATGACCTGATGGCTGGGGACAAGCGAAACCACGTCGATATCTTCATGTTCGATACCGTGGCAGCCCAGACCTTTGGGAGAAAGGTCCTGAGCGTCAGCCTTGTGGATCTGTAGGGCGGCGTTTTGGGGAACCGTCGAGTCCGTAATGCCGCTCCATCTTGATACGTTTCAGAAAATCCCGCATCTTCAGCCGCACCCCGAGCCACATTCCGAAGCCCACGCCCGCTGAGTTGGCCAGAAGATCCGCCAGAGACGGCTGGCGCAGGGGCACGAAGGCCTGGGCCACTTCCAGGGCCGCACCGAAAAAGATCATGGCTCCGGCACCCGTGAAGGCCGCGTTGCGCGTGGCGAAACCGCGCAAGGGCAGCAGCGCCAGCCAGGCGTAAGCCAAAAAATGCAAGAGCTTGTCTTGATGCGGGAAGAGCGGCGGCGTCTCTGCACCGGGGGTCAGGGACAGCCAGGCCACGGCCACCAGGGAGGCGGCCCACAGAGCAAGGACGAGAGGGCGTGTGTTGGACATGGCGGGGACCCTACGCCCAGTGGTGTCGGGGCGCAAGGGACGGCCATCAATCTCCTAGGCGGCCCGTTCCTCGGCTTTCTGCGCCGTGGCTGCATCGATCTGTTTGACCTTGTCCAGGACCCTGGCAAAGATCTGCTTGATCCTTGTGAAATCCTTCATGCCGTGGGTGCCGCCCAGCTTGGCCATGGCGGCGATATCCATGAATTCGTTGTACAGATACGGGGTGTACAGCGGATCCTGCTTGAGGAACATCAGCACATGTCCGAGCATGCCCCGAATCTCTCCCTGCTTCTTGGACGATTTCTTGAACATGACGTGCAGGCGTTTTTGCGCGGACTTGAGCGATGACGTCCAGGCTCCCAGCCGGGGTTCGAACACCGGCTGTTTGCGCGGAACCCGTGCCTGGGACAGGGACAGCCCAAAGCGCTCCAGGGCCCCGTCTGCGGAATCCAGCAGGGCTTGCTCGGCGATATCGTCCAGGGTCACGACGCTTGCGCCCTTGATCTCCATTCCTCCGCCGTAAAGATTGTGCACGGGGATGTCCATGCGCTGGCAGTCAACCTGCATGTCGCGCTGGGCCGTGATGTAGGACATGGCCGAAATGATCTCTTCGCCGTGCATGTTCTTGAGTCTGACATGGCGCGTGGGGTCGAAGCTGCGCCTCACGGGTTGCGCGTGGTGGCCGGCTACGTGGCTGTGCTCCCCCTGCCAGGCGAAATCCTGGCCCACGAGCAGCATCCGCGAGACCCCGCAGCGCTCAAAGAAGCGCATCAGGGCCACGGACACGTTGCCGCCCGCGTCCATGACGTATTCCAGGTCGCGCATGATGTAGGTGGCCAATCCGCCGACGGTCCACATGGGAATGGTGGGCCCGGGGTAGCGCTCGACCACGTCCGGACGGACCTTGGTGGAATAGATAAACGGGATGTCCTTGGCCCACTCCATGTCCAGTTTCTTGAAGACGTTCATGATGCCCGGACTGTAGTCGATGGCCATGCACAGATGCGGGCGGATGCCCTGGGCGTGCACGGCGGGCATGGTTTGCAGCGCCGTGGCGTAGAGGGCCTTGCCGGGGTTGGCGGCGATCTGGGGGCCGAAGTGAGCCAGAGACGGCCCGGCACCCAGAATGACGCCGGTCAGGCCCTTGGCCGAGTCGGCCAGCCCGGTGACGCCGCCGTTGGTGAAGGCCTGCCTGAAATTGCCGATCTCGTTGCCCACCATGGTGTCCTGCATGCGGCGCAGGGTGGTCAGCTCCATGGCGATGTTTTCCATGTTTTTTTGGGCGGTTTCGGACCAGCGGGCGTATTCTGGCCCCAGTTGTCGACTGGGGATGTCGGAGCGGAACTTGACCGCGCCGTAGATGAATTGCAGGTCAAAGGCGCACAAGGCCTGATGCAGGGCCTCGGGCTGCGGGGGAATGAAGGTCAGCCTGCCTTGCTTGATGAAGCCGGTGTAGTCGGTCATGGCCAGACAGGCCGTCAACATCTCGGGTCGGGGCTCCAGGACGCAGACCGGATGCAGCGGGGGATGTGTGGTCAGCAGGTGGTTCAGGCCGTAGCCCAGGTTGCAACCCACGATCACCGTGGCGCTTTTGTCCGCGGGGGCGGGCGGTGTCCAGCGGCTGTAGTAGGCTTGGGGCGGAACGTTGGCAAACATGGTGGCCCCCTGGTCCAGGGGCAGGTCCACCAGACCGAAACGGTTGACCAGCAGTTGATTTTCCAGAGAGATCAGGTCAGAATCCTGGCCGCGCAACCAAGGCACAACAGGTGATTTCTGTTGCTCCAGGGCCTGAAGGTTCGCTTCCAGAAATTTGAAAAGTTCCATGTTCAACTCCGGTCCCCTTGTGGGGGCATTGTGCGGGCGTTCCGCGTTGCTCCAAGGATTGCTGTCTAGCTTTTGCAAGGACCTTGCCACTGCCTGCCCGGGCAGGACAAGGGCGGGGACGAGCCCTCATGACTGCCGCGATTTGCTTTTAACATATGGAATTTCAAGATGATTTATGATGACATTTCTCAGCTGACAGGCAACACGCCGTTGGTCCGTCTGAATCGCGTCAACACCCGTTCCGGTGTCAGGATTTTGGCGAAGGTCGAGTATTTCAACCCCGGTGGTTCCATCAAGGATCGTGTGGCCGCGGCCATGATCGCGGCGGCTGAACAGCGGGGCGAGTTGATTCCCGGGAAGATCATCATTGAGGCCACCTCCGGCAACACGGGCATCGGGCTGGCCATGGCCTGCGCGGTCAAGGGCTACAAGCTGAAGCTGCTCATGCCCGAGACCGCTTCCGAGGAGCGCAAGCGCACCATGCGCGCCTATGGGGCCGAGATCGTGCTCACCGAAGGCCGTTTGGGGACCGACGGGGCCATCGAGTTGGCCTACCGCCTGGTCCGCGAGGAGCCGGACAAGTACGTGCTCATGGACCAGTTCAACAACCCGGCCAGCATCGATGCCCATTACCGGGGCACGGCCCAGGAGATCTGGGACCAGACAGAGGGCCGGGTCACTCACGTGGTGGCGTCTCTGGGCACCTCGGGCACGGTCATGGGCTTGGCCAAGCGTCTGAAGGAACTCTCGCCCGCCGTGCAGGTGGTGGCGGTGGAGCCTTATGCCCGCCATAAGATTCAAGGCCTGAAGAACATGCAGGAGTCCTATCCGCCGGGCATCTACAACAAGCACAAGTTGGACCGTATCGTGCGTGTGGAGGACGAGGTTGCCTTTGAGTCTTGTCGTCAGCTGGCGCGCGAGGAAGGACTGCTGGTGGGCATGAGCTCCGGGGCCGCCCTGGCCGGGGCGCTCAAGGTCGCCGGAGAGCTTGATTCGGGACTGGTGGTGGTCATCTTCCCCGACGGCGGCGAGCGCTATCTGTCCACGACCCTCTTCGCGCAGCCCGACGAGCAGGGGCTGCGCATCGAGAGCGCCTCGGGCGGTGATGCCCGTCTGGGTGCGGGTGCCGGGGCGGTGAGCCTGTATACGGTGGGCCCGAGCCTGGATCGGCCGGACGACCCTGAGTTCTGGCGGAGGCTGGCCCTGCTGGATGTGCTGGCTCGCAGGCTGGGGCGTGACGGCTGTGAGGTGCGCATCGCCGTGGGTCTGGCGGATCTGGATGACCGTTCCATGACCGCTGCGCGTTCGGCCCGGATTCCCCGCGCTGAGTTCGCGGCCGGGGTCAGGGACAGGATCGTGGCCCGGGCCGGTCTTTTGGGGCTGGCCGGACGGGTGGAATTTACCCTGGCCGGTGAATGCGCGGCGCAGAGCCTTGCGCTGTGCGAAAAGCTGCTGTCCTCGGGGCTGGCGTACGAGAAGCTGCGCAGCGTGTATTTTGACGTCCTGCGCGACCCGGACTACGGTCGGGTCTGCCACGTGGACATGGACAAGCTCTCCTTGGGCAAGACCGTGGACCTGGCTGATTATGTCAAGTCGAACCCCCAGGACTTCACGCTCCTGAAGCGCGCCACCCTGCAGGACATCAAGGACGGGGAGTTCTGGCAGACCCGTTGGGGCAACGTGCGTCCCAGCTGGTTCATGCAGATGGCGGCCGCGGCCCTGTGTTCCGTGGGTAGCCCCACGCTGTTCCTGGGGGGCGAGTCGCACCGTTTCCCGCACATGGAGAACCTGCGCGCCATCTGGGCTGCGGGAGGGGGAACGGCCCCGGTGGTCTGGATGGCATCCATGCCGGTGTCCGAACCGGATGCTCACGGAGACAATGCGGCAGACGCCTTTGGCCAGGCCAGCCTGGAGGCGCTCTTTGAGGCTGGATACACTTCCGCCATGGTTCGCTTGTGGTTGCTGTCCGCCAGCTATCACAAGGCCCTTGATCTTTCGCGTCCGACCTTGGAGATGTGGTCCAGAAACCAGCGCACGGTGCAGGATTTGGCGGTGTCCCTGACCGCTCTGCCCCTGTCCGAGGGGAGTGGGGGGGGCGGGGTCAGCCCCGTGGTGGAACAGATGCTCGTGGACTTGAAAGGGGCCTTTCGCAGCGCCCTGGACGCCGACCTGTCGCTGTACGCCTTCTGGCCCGAGTTGTTCTCGTTCTGCAAGGGAGTCAAGAAACGGCTCAGCGCCGGGCTGTTGACCCCGGACGAAGTGTTGGCTTGCCGCGAGCGCCTGGCGGCCACCGACGCTGTCCTCGGACTGTTGGATGCCGATGCCATGCCCGTGCCCCAAGCCGGCTGGCCGGTGGAAGCTGCGCGCCTGGTCGCCGAACGGGACCTGGCCCGCCAGGGAAAGGATTTCGAGCGGGCCGATCTGTTGCGCGCCAGACTTGTGGATCTTGGATTCCGGGTTGAGGATGCGCCCCAGGGGGTGCGTCTGTATCCCGTGTGATGATCCCCTGGCCCACTGATTGAATGCAAAAGCCTCCTGCGGGAGGCTTTTTGTTGTCCGCAAGCCCGGCTTTTTGATGTGCGGAATCCCCGCTCTGCTGCGGCTCGGGGAAGCTGAAAACCAGGGTCTTTGGCCTCACGCTGATCGGTGAAGCAGTGCACCTGTCCAGACAGAGGGGGATTCTGGTAGGATGCAGTCAGATCGTTCGCAAAAGAAGAACGGCGCGCCCTGATGGACGCGCCGCTTTGATTCGGTGTCGGCAAGGGGAAGATCAGGGCGTGTTGCGATTGCGGCTCTTGCCCACGGCGAATTTTTTGGGATCGACGTGGTACTTCTTCACCTTGTAGTTGATGATGCGGTAGCTGGCCTTCAGGTCACGAGCGGCCTGGAGCATGTTGCCCCGGGCCTTCTTGAGGGCATCCACCAGGATCTCCTGCTCGAAGCGGGCCACGGCCTCCCCGAAGGACAGCTGCGAGTCCGTGGCCGAACTCTCGGCCGTCTGCAGGCTGGGAGGCAGGTGGTAGGTCCGGATGACTTCCTCGTCGCAAACCAGCACGGCGCGCTCCAGGCAGTTGCCCAGCTCGCGCACATTGCCCGGCCAGTGATACTGGGACAAAAGGTCGATGGCCGGAGTGGAAATGCGTTTGACGCTTTTGCCGTATTCCTCGCAGAATTGCTGCAGGAAGTGCTCGGCCAGAGGCAGGATATCCTGCCTGCGTTCGCGCAGTGACGGAATGTAGATGGGAAAGACGTTGATGCGGTAGAAGAGGTCCTCACGGAAGGTTCCCGCCTCGAGCATGGCTTCCAGGGGGCGGTTGGTGGCGCAGATCAGGCGGGCGTCCACCTTGAGGACCTGCTCGCTGCCCAGGCGCTGGATCTCCTTTTCCTGGATGGCCCGCAGCACCTTGGCCTGGGCGTCCAGGGACAGTTCCCCGATCTCGTCCAGAAACAGGGTTCCGGTGTCGGCCAACTCGAACATGCCCTTCTTGTTGGCCACGGCACCCGTGAACGCGCCTTTCTGGTGGCCGAAGAGTTCGGACTCCACCAAGTCGGCGGGCAGGGCTGCACAGTTGAGCTTGATCAGCGGCTTGTTCTTGCGCGGGCTGACGCTGTGAATGGCTTCGGCGAACAGCTCCTTGCCGGTGCCGGATTCGCCCCGCAAGAGTGCGGTGGCGCGGCTGGGACCCACCTGGGAGACCTGCTGCAGCACCAGACGGATGGGCTTGGAGGCCGCAACGATATTGGGGTGGTTGTAGCCGTCGCCCGCCCCGGCAATCATGCCTTGGGCCAGCAGGTGGCGCTGCATGGCCATCTCCTCCTGGAGGGAGGCCACTTCCTTGGCCACCATGGCGGCCACGACCTTGAGGAAGGCGCAATCGGTCTCCAGGCTCTCAGCGGGGGCGGAGGGCACATCCACGGACAGGGTGCCCAGCATGTTCGCGCCGCCATCGTCCTGGCTGCGCACGGGCACGCAGATGAAGCCAAGCCGCGCCATCTCATCCTTGGTGCGTCCGAAGGCCAAGTTCAGGAAGGACTCGTGATCCTTCATCACGGGCACTATCACAGCCTTGCCGCTTTCCATGACCTGCCCGGTGACTCCCTGTCCCGATTGGTACGAGACCTGGGAATACTTCTGCGAGCCGTACGTGACGGACAGCTTCAGGGAGTTGGTTTCCGGGTCGAAGATCGTCAGCAGAGCTCGCTTGTAGCCGTGGGTCTCGCACAGGATTCTGAGCAGGGCCTTCAGCCCGGTCTGCATCGCCCGTCGGGGGGCCATTTCCTTGATCACTTTGCGCAGCGTACCGAAGTACATGTGCAGGTGTTCGTTGGAGACGGTGGGTGCCATATGTTCTCCGGTTTCCCGATGCGTTGGTTAGGACACGGCCTGGACACCGTATTCAATGGCGCGCAGGTTCATATCCACAACCTTGGGTTTCAGGCGGATTCTGACCGTGGCCGCAAGGTCGTCGGGCGTCAGGGGGATGCTCCCGGTGGCGCAGAGCGCCCCCAGAAGCGCCAGGTTGCCGCACTGCACGGCCCCGGCCTTGAGGCCCAGGGTTTGGCAGGGCAGGAACAGGGCTCGTCCCGCACAGGACTCGATCTTGGCTTTGAGGCCGCCCAAATCGGGGTAGCTCTCGCGGCCCATGGTCACGCTGATGGGCGGGATGGGCTCGGCATTGCTGACCACGAGGCCCTTGGGCGCGAGGTAGGGCAGGGCGCGCAGGGTTTCCAGGGGTTCGAAGCCCAGCAGGATGTCGGCTTCGCCGTGGGCGATGCGCGGGCTCCTGAAGCCGCCGATGAGCAGGGTGGATTCCACCACGCCGCCGCGTTGGGCCATGCCGTGGACCTCGCCGGCGGTCACTTCCAGGCCCTTGGCCATGGCGGCCTGGGCCAGGATGATGGTGGCGGTCAAGGTGCCCTGACCGCCGACGCCGGTGAAGAAGATGCGTACTTTGGCCATTATGCGCTCCTTTTCCGGGCCTTGATGTCTTTGCAGACCTGCATGCAGAACATGCAGCCCGTGCACTGGTGTTCGTTGATCGTGACTTGGCCCTGCTCGATGGAGAAGGCGGGGCAGGCCAGGGTGGCGAGGCACTTGCGCACCGCTTCGGTCTGCTCGGCCACGTAGGCCACCATGGGCTTGACCTGGCGCAGGGTGCGCTTGGCGAAGAGCACACAGGGCTCCTCGGCGATGAGCACCTTCACTCCGGGCTTGGCCCGCAGTTCCTCAATGGCCTTGGTCGTGGCCTTGAAGTTGTAGGGGCTGACCTTGGCCACGTTGCATACGCCGCAGCCGCGCACGATGGCTTCGATGTTCACCTGGCAGGGGTTGGCCCCGTGGATGGTGGTCGAGACGCCGGGGTTGGGCTGATGGCCCGTCATGGCGGTGGTGCGGTTATCCAGGATGACCAGTAGGATGTCATGGTTGTTGAAAACGCCACTGACCAGACCGGTCAGGCCGGAATGGAAGAAGGTGGAATCGCCGATAAAGGCCACCACGGGTTTGCCCGAGGCCTTGGCGAAACCGCCTCCCGCCGAGATAGAGGAGCCCATGCACAGCAGAAAATCGGCGCAGGACAAGGGCGGCAGGATGCCCAAGGTGTAGCAGCCGATATCCGAGGAGTACACGGCCTCGTCGCCGTAAGCCTGGCGGACCGCATAATACAGGGCGCGGTGCGAGCATCCGGCGCAGAGGTTGGGCGGACGCATGGGCAGCGGGCCGTCGGCCGAACAGATGTCCAGCTTGGGCTGGCGCTTGCCGAGGATGCGCAGCATGGCTGCCCGGACTTCGGCGGTGGAGAACTCGCCCAGACGGGTCAAGTCCTTGCCCTTGCCCGTGATCTTGATCTGGAGGCCCTTTTCCTGGGCCAGGGCGCGTACGGCCTGTTCCACGATGGCCTCGCCTTCCTCGACGATGAGCACGGTGTCCAGGCCTTTCAGGAAGCGGGTGATCATCTTCTCGGGCAGGGGGTAGGTCATGCCCAGTTCGAGGACCTTGAATTCGCCCTTGCAGGCTTTTTCAGCCGCCACGTCCGCGACATAGGCCCGCGCCATGCCCGAGGCAATGATGCCGATCTTGCCGCGACCCTTGATGCCGTTGAAGGGCGACTTCTCGGCGGCTTCGCGCATGGCTTCAAGTTTTTTCAGCAGTTCGGGATGGCGCATCCTGGCCACTGCCGGGATGGGCACGAAGCGCATGGGAGCCTTTTCAAAGGCCGGGCCGAACTTGGCGCCCGGAAGCTCGGAGAACAGGACGGGGCCGCGAACGTGGGCCACGCGGGTGGTGGTGCGCAGCATCACCGGCTGTCCGAATTCGCGGGACAGGGCGAAGGCGTCGCGGGTCATGTCCTTGGCCTCCTGCGCGGAGCAGGGCTCGAACACGGGCAGCCCGGCCAGCCGGGCATAAAAGCGGTTGTCCTGCTCATTCTGACTGGAATGGCAGCCCGGGTCGTCCGCGGACAGCAGCACCAGACCGCCGGGGGTTCCGATGTAGGCCAGGGTCATGAGCGGATCGGCAGCCACGTTGACGCCCACGTGTTTCATGGTCACCAAGGTCGGGGCTCCGGCCAGGGCCGCGCCGCCGCCGACTTCAAGGGCGACTTTTTCGTTGGACGAGTATTCGAAATAGAAATCCCCGTCGGGCATGAGGCGGAAGAACGTGTCTGGGACCTCGGACGAGGGGGTACCCGGGTAACAGCTGACAAAGGCTACGCCGGCCTCCAGGGCACCGCGCACAATGGCCTCGTTGCCGAGCAGCAGGTGTTTTACGCCGCCTTCTTTGGTCAGGAGCGGATGTGCCATCCGATTCAACTCCTTTGGAAATGGGGGTGAATGATCGGGCTAGGAGGATTTCTCCAGCTTGGCCTTGGCGGTGACGATCTTGCCGTTGATGAATCCGTTGTCCTCACCGCTGTTGACTTGTTGCAGCTCTTCCCAGCAGGACAGGGCGGTGTCCCAGTCGCCGGCCTGCTCGGAAGCATAGGCCAGGCGGTGCAGGATCATGGCCTTGTAGCCCTCGGGGGTATTGCCCTTGAGGCCGGCCAGAACGGCGGCGGCGGCGGCGTAGTTGCCGGACTTGGCAAGCTCGGTGGCCTGGCCCAGTCCGGCCACCAACCCGAGGTCGGCGATGTCCACATCGGACAGCTGCTCCCAGGCGGCGGCGGCGCGCTCGTGCTCGCCCATGGCGGCCAGGGCACCCGCCAGTTCCAGCTGGACGGCGGTGTTCAGCGACGAAGGGGCGTCGAAGGCTTCCAGGGCCTTGGCGCGTTCTGCCGGGTCGGGCATGGCGATCAGGGTGGCCAGTTCGGCCTGGCCCTTGGTCACCCGTGAGGCTTGAACGCTGTCGTAAACGGCATAGCCGCCCACCACCAGGATCAGACCCAGGATGACGCCCACGATGAGCTTGATGTTGTTGACGATGGATTGCAGCAGGGGATGGAGGGACGCGTCCACTTCTTCGGTCAGGGCACCAAGGGGTGCCAGGGGCTCTTGCTGGGGCATTTTTTCGGTCATTTCGGGGCTGTCCTCCACAGGGTGGCGTATTGACTTCCGGTGTCGATTCCGCAACAAAAAAACGTGCCCGAACAATGGGCTCAAATCATGTAGACAGGCTTTACAGAAATGTCAAAAGATCTTTTCCTGGGTTCGGGTGGTTTGCAGACCCTGCCCATTTCAGGGATAGTTTATTAACACCTGCTGTTAACCGGCAGCGAAAGGCCCCGCCGAGGGCGGAATCGCAGTGTATCCGCACAGGTAGGGGCCGGAGGAAATACGAATGGACATCAAACAAGAGATGCTCGCCCTGGCGCAGCGCGCCAAGGCCGCCGCCCGGATCATGGCCTCGGCCGACGCCTCGTCCAAGGTTGCGGCGCTTCAGGCCCTGGCCTATCTGCTGGACAAGGACCGTGAGGCCATCCAGGCCGCGAACGCCAAGGACCTCACGGCCGCCACGGCCGCAGGCATGGATTCGGCCCGTCTGGACCGGCTGCGCCTGAGCGACGCGGTCATCGATTCGATGATCCTGGCCTGCAAGGAGGTGGCGGCTCAGTCCGACCCCGTGGGCGAGGTGGAGCGCATGTGGAAGCGCCCCAACGGTCTGCTGGTGGGCAAGATGCGCATCCCGCTGGGCGTGGTGGCCATGATCTACGAGTCGCGGCCCAATGTCACCGTGGACTCGGGCATCCTCTGCCTGAAGGCCGGGAACGCGGCGATCCTGCGCGGTGGGTCCGAAGCCATCCATTCCAATCGTTTTCTGGCCTCGCTGATCCACAGGGCCCTGACCGACGCCGGGTTGCCGCCCGATGCCGTGCAGGTGGTGCCCACCACGGACCGCGAGGCCGTGACGGCCCTGCTCAAGCTGGACCAGTACATCGACGTGATCATCCCGCGCGGCGGCGAGGGCTTGGTGCGTGCGGTGGTGGCCGAGGCCACCATGCCCGTGCTCAAGCACTACATGGGCGTCTGCCACACCTATGTGGACGCCGAGGTGGACCAAGCCGCGGCCCTGAAGATCGTGTTCAACGCCAAGGTTCAGCGTCCGGGCGTGTGCAACGCCTTGGAATGCCTGCTGGTGCACCGGGACGTGGCCGCCGCGTTCCTGCCCCAGGTGGCGGCCAAGCTCGGCGCCGCGGGCGTGGAGTTCCGCTGCTGCGAGGCGTCCCTGCCGCTCATGGGCGGGACTGCCGTGCCCGCCACGGACGAGGACTGGGGCCAGGAGTTCCATGCCCTGATTCTGGCCGTGAAGGTGGTGGACTCCCAGGATGAGGCCCAGGACCACATCGCGGCCCATGGCTCCAATCACACCGAGATCATCTTGACCACCAACCATGCCCGCGCCATGCGTTTTTTGCGCGAGGTGGACGCCAGCCTGGTGGGCATCAATACCTCCTCGCGCTTCAACGACGGCAGTGAGCTGGGCTTGGGCGCGGAGATCGGCATCAGCACCTCCAAGTTGCATTCCTACGGCCCCATGGGCGTGACCGAGCTGACCAGCACCAAGTTCGTGGTCTTCGGGGACGGACAGGTCAGGGGCTAGCATGAAGATCGGGCTGCTGGGCGGTTGTTTCAACCCGGTGCACAACGGGCATCTGCGTCTGGCCCTGGAGGCGGGCGAGGGGCTTGGGCTGGACCGGGTGGAGCTTGTCCCGGCGGGCGTGCCTCCGCACAAGTCCGGCGAGGGCATGCTGCCCTTCGCATTGCGGGCCGAGCTGTGCGAGGCGGCCATCGCAGGCCTGGACCTGCTCAGCGTGAACCGCCTGGAGGGCGAGCGGGGGGGGCCGTCCTATACCGTGGACACCCTGACGACATTGAGCGTGGAGCGCCCCGGGGACGAGTTCACCTTCATCCTGGGATCCGAGGACCTGCTGGCGCTGCCCGGTTGGCATCGCGGGCTGGTGATCCCGGGTCTGGTGAACATCGCCGTGGCCGGACGCCGTGCTGGCGGTCTGGAGGCCGTGCGGGGGTTCGTGGCGCGGACCTGGCCCGGGGCCGTGGCCCTGGACCAGACGTCCTGGCACTTGCCCGAGGGCACGAGCCTGACCTGGGTCCCTGCGGGACGCCTGGATATCAGCGCCTCGGACATCCGCACCCGCTGGCTGGTCGGACAGGCCATCCGTGGCCTGACCCCCGTGGCCGTGGAACAACTGCTGGCCGAGCGAGCCGACGAGGTCAAATCGATCTGGGGGGTCTGATTCTGTCGAGCTTGTTTTCAGCTCACTTTCTTTTGAATTTGGATGCGTAAAACTTAAAAAGCCCGTCGGAAGTTTCCGACGGGCTTTGTTGTTCCTTGTGTGTGAGTCTAAACGACGAGGTTGATGTCGTCGTAGGTCACCTCGCCTTCCACATGGGCGATATGCACGGCGTCATTCACGTCCCCGAGGTTGGGGTCGTACCAGAGGTCGCCGTTGGTATCGAAGATGAACCCCGAGTCGCCATAGGTGCCGCCACCATCAGAGCCGTATTCGTAGGCCAACGAGCCCCAGTCCCAGAATCCGAGGTTGTTCTTGGGGTGGGTGTCGTCTCCACCCAGAACTGTATCGCAGACCGTAAAGACACCGGAGTTGAACGCGAAGTGGTCTTCGCCGTGGTGGAAATCGATAATCTCGTCACCGGCTGTGCCACCCACCCCACCGTCGGCGAGGGCCATGTATTTGAAGGTATCGGCGCCCGTGCCGCCGAACAGGGTGTCTGATTCTGCCATGCCCCACAGGGTGTCGTCGCCCCCGAGACCGATCATGAAGTCGAAGGCCTCGCTGCCTTCCATCATATGGTCAGCATTGTCATCGATATGGATGGTGGCGACCTTGATGGAGGTCTCGCCTGGCAGACCACCCGTGAAATGACCGATGCACTCGGCGGTGTCGTTGCCACCATCCGGGTTTTCGTCATAATAGAGGTTGCCCTCGGCATCGAGGATCAACGGGTAGTCACCCGAGGTGTAGCTGACGTCGGACCAGTTGCCACCGTTGGCCACGTACTCGTCGTGGCTGTAAGCAGACTGGAAGAAATTGCTGCCGAGGGTCACATCGGTACCCGCGGCCCAGTTGGTCTCTGCGTCATCGATGATCAGGACATCCTGGCCGGAATTGAAATCTCTGTAGTAATCATCGAGGTTCTGGTCGCCCGCATCGTGCATGGCCAGGAAATAATCATTGCCTGCATCGCCGTAAAGCTGGTCTGACTGGTTGTTGCCAAAGATGATGTCGGAGTCGGAACCACCGTGGAGTTCATCCGTACCGGAACCGCCATCGAGGTAGTCCGAGCCGTCGCCGCCGTAGAGTTCATCGTCGTCGTCGCCACCGGAGAGGTCATCGTCACCGGTGCCGCCGATGAGCAGGTCGTCTCCGCCGACACCCTCGAGCCGGTCTTCGTCGCCTCCGCCGAACAGGGAGTCGTTATCCGCCTGACCGACAAGGGTGTCGTCTCCGTCATAGGCGCGTATGACATCGGTGCCGCCCGTTCCATAATGGTCATTGGAAGAAGAGCTGCCATTAATGACATTGTCGGCATGGCTGGTGTCAAAGGCGCTGCCGTCCTCGTTGCCGGTCTAGGAGGTGCTGCCGCTGCCCTCGCCGTGGGTGTCTTCGTCGCCAGTGGTTCCGGTGTTGCCGGGGAGGGTGTCGTCGGGGTCGTCGCCGTTAAGGGGATCGCCGTCAGCGCCGCCCAAGAGGGTGTCGCCCTCACCCGTCAGGGCCGCGAAGAGTTGCTGGAGCACCTCGGAGGGCTGTTCCTCGGTGCCGAACAGGGCCTCGAAGAGCTCTGCCAGAACCTCTTCAGGGGACTGGTCACCCTCACCTTCGCCGCCGTCCCCGGCATCACCGCCATCGGGGGCGTCGTCGTCTCCGCCGCCTTCCTGGCCGTCGGTGCCGTCATCGCCGTAGAGGCCGTCCTCGGGCAGACCCAGGATGGGCACGGCGGCCTTGAAAAAGGCCTTCTCGAAGTCGGAATAGCTGCGGATTTCGCCGAAGCTTCCGTCGGCCAGCAGATCGAGGATGGTGTTCACGGCCGTCAGGAAGCGGGTGCCCTGCTCGGTGGTGATGGTCACGTCCAGGCCGTCGTAGAGGAAGCAGCCGA
>Ga0180007_10000534_pt1 | contig 62675 bp, 45 predicted proteins | sample MM_PC_MetaG_FD_121122 | JGI IMG/M metagenome (GOLD analysis project Ga0180007, IMG submission 121122) | Groundwater microbial communities from the Aspo Hard Rock Laboratory (HRL) deep subsurface site, Sweden - MM_PC_MetaG | ecosystem: Environmental > Aquatic > Deep subsurface > Groundwater...
CTCGGGTGTCTGGTCTGTACGTTTCAATCCACGCCCCCGTGAAGGGGGCGACTTAAATCCTTTGATTGCTAAACCCATATCGTAATCGTTTCAATCCACGCCCCCGTGAAGGGGGCGACAGCTTGCGGCATCTCCAGGCACGCCTGATGGAACGTTTCAATCCACGCCCCCGTGAAGGGGGCGACCTCATTACGTCATTACCGTTGCCGCGACTACCGGGAACGTTTCAATCCACGCCCCCGTGAAGGGGGCGACGTGTGTTTATTTTGATGACGGGAATCGAATTACAAGTTTCAATCCACGCCCCCGTGAAGGGGGCGACGTGGTACAAACAAGAGTTTTTACTCCAACAGCATGTTTCAATCCACGCCCCCGTGAAGGGGGCGACTGGAAGGCTCTTGCTCAAACTATGTTTCTAATGCTGTTTCAATCCACGCCCCCGTGAAGGGGGCGACCTCCCCCTGGCTGATCTTATTTTCTTTTTACCTGTTTCAATCCACGCCCCCGTGAAGGGGGCGACTCTTTATCTCTGCATGGCACAGCCATATGAGGAAGTTTCAATCCACGCCCCCGTGAAGGGGGCGACTTACTCTTGCTGTTACGGTCGTCCCGGTAAAGTCAGTTTCAATCCACGCCCCCGTGAAGGGGGCGACTGTGTGCCGCTGGCTGTGCGGGTGCGCAATATTTTGTTTCAATCCACGCCCCCGTGAAGGGGGCGACTCATGGTAGGATACAGTTCTAGGGAGGCTGATGGTGTTTCAATCCACGCCCCCGTGAAGGGGGCGACAATCGTAATAGTGCTATCAGTAGCACTATTGCTGGTTTCAATCCACGCCCCCGTGAAGGGGGCGACGCAGGTCTTGCGCGATCAGGTCTGAATCGACAGGGTTTCAATCCACGCCCCCGTGAAGGGGGCGACTGGAGCTAATTGTTATGCAAATTATGGCTAATCTTGTTTCAATCCACGCCCCCGTGAAGGGGGCGACTGCATTCTTCTGGTGAGTGGATTAGAGGAAGAATGTTTCAATCCACGCCCCCGTGAAGGGGGCGACGTTGAGTGATTTGTTAGATACTGATAACAGTTTTGTTTCAATCCACGCCCCCGTGAAGGGGGCGACTTGGACTCGGCCAGGCCTGATAAGATTGAAATAAAGTTTTGTTTCAATCCACGCCCCCGTGAAGGGGGCGACCCGTTTATGATATTGCTTTTAAAAAAGGTGGATTGTTTCAATCCACGCCCCCGTGAAGGGGGCGACCAGAACAAACTGCAGAAATCCATGCAATCACGGGGTTTCAATCCACGCCCCCGTGAAGGGGGCGACTGCCACCGTGGCAGAAGCGTGGAAACGGTACGACGTTTCAATCCACGCCCCCGTGAAGGGGGCGACCTGTTAGCTGTTGGCCCTGGGTTTTCTGTTTCAGCCCGACGTTTCAATCCACGCCCCCGTGAAGGGGGCGACGCAATTGCGGACGGTTTTGTTGTCCGGCTCTGGTGTTTCAATCCACGCCCCCGTGAAGGGGGCGACAATAGTCTGGCATGGCAGGAGACAGCCCGGCCAGGTTTCAATCCACGCCCCCGTGAAGGGGGCGACCACCACGTATGTGCTGGGCACCGATTATGTCCTGTTTCAATCCACGCCCCCGTGAAGGGGGCGACCTGACACGTTGCGTATGCTTGTCAGCGTGTTGGGTTTCAATCCACGCCCCCGTGAAGGGGGCGACGGCCATGGACCTATCCATGCGCCTCTGCTGAGTAAGTTTCAATCCACGCCCCCGTGAAGGGGGCGACCATATAATTGCTGCAGCACTCGGGATGCCCCTGGAGTTTCAATCCACGCCCCCGTGAAGGGGGCGACATGTAGTGTAACTATTGGTGGTGTTGTTTATCTCGTTTCAATCCACGCCCCCGTGAAGGGGGCGACCTCATACCTATACAGCCCATCCGCAAGGTCCATAAGTTTCAATCCACGCCCCCGTGAAGGGGGCGACTGGGCATCATCTAAGGACGGCATTACCGATGCCATGTTTCAATCCACGCCCCCGTGAAGGGGGCGACACAGCAGATACGTTTACGACTCTGCATGTGGGCGGTTTCAATCCACGCCCCCGTGAAGGGGGCGACGTGATGGTTATGCAGAATGACGGACGAGTTGCAGGTTTCAATCCACGCCCCCGTGAAGGGGGCGACGGGCTCAATAACAATATCAGAAAGCCATTACAAAGTTTCAATCCACGCCCCCGTGAAGGGGGCGACTGTTTTTAACCTGGACCGGATATTGGAGGTTTTATGTTTCAATCCACGCCCCCGTGAAGGGGGCGACACGCATGGCCCGTTTCATCCGCGCTGCAAACGAGCAGTTTCAATCCACGCCCCCGTGAAGGGGGCGACTATCGAGGACCGTCTCCGGGTGGCCGGGCTGATGGTTTCAATCCACGCCCCCGTGAAGGGGGCGACTATTGAGTCATCTGTTATGTCCTGGCCTTTTGATGGTTTCAATCCACGCCCCCGTGAAGGGGGCGACGCGCGGCCAGGATTTTAACGACACCGTTGAAACACGTTTCAATCCACGCCCCCGTGAAGGGGGCGACGATCAGCAGGCGGATCCTGGTGATGGTGGGTTTTGGTGTTTCAATCCACGCCCCCGTGAAGGGGGCGACCTGGAATAACGAAAGGATAAGAACATGTCGATAGTTTCAATCCACGCCCCCGTGAAGGGGGCGACATTTCCAGGCCAACCGTCAAGCCAATCAATTGGAGTTTCAATCCACGCCCCCGTGAAGGGGGCGACCATGTCCCTGGTGGCGGCGGATATCCTGCAGATGTTTCAATCCACGCCCCCGTGAAGGGGGCGACCATAACGTTTTAATTCAGGGGCGAGCGATGAGCGTTTCAATCCACGCCCCCGTGAAGGGGGCGACTGTAATGCCCAAATTACACAATCACGCTCAAAGTGTTTCAATCCACGCCCCCGTGAAGGGGGCGACATAATATCAATCGCGTGACCACTCCATCTATTCAGTTTCAATCCACGCCCCCGTGAAGGGGGCGACGAAAGTGTGGATACCCGAAAGTCAGATAGTGGGGGTTTCAATCCACGCCCCCGTGAAGGGGGCGACTTATTTCTTTTTGGGCCATTGTTCCCGCCTCGAAAGTTTCAATCCACGCCCCCGTGAAGGGGGCGACCCTATATCATCAAGACCATAGTCATAGTATATGGTGTTTCAATCCACGCCCCCGTGAAGGGGGCGACCTGATCATATATTCTTTTCTGGAAAGATCATCTGTGTTTCAATCCACGCCCCCGTGAAGGGGGCGACCTCAAAGTATCGATCAAATGAGTTGGTCATTACAGTTTCAATCCACGCCCCCGTGAAGGGGGCGACCAGGGCCACAAAAATCAATTAAAGAGTTCCGGGTGTTTCAATCCACGCCCCCGTGAAGGGGGCGACGTGGGCACTGTATCTAATGCGTTTTTATGTATTGTTTCAATCCACGCCCCCGTGAAGGGGGCGACCGATTGCCAACATTAGGCACAGTTTCTTTTCTGGTTGGTTTCAATCCACGCCCCCGTGAAGGGGGCGACAAAAACCACACTCGGCGACGGTCTGAAGTGGGAAGTTTCAATCCACGCCCCCGTGAAGGGGGCGACCTATGACATATCTTCCGTGCTCTCCTCCAAGCTGTTTCAATCCACGCCCCCGTGAAGGGGGCGACAAACGAGCAGAAGCCTATCCTCTCAGTAATCGACATGTTTCAATCCACGCCCCCGTGAAGGGGGCGACTGTCAATCCATAACCTACCAATAGGATTGAGCAAAAATTAACGATTATGCGAACCTCATTAACACAAGGGTCACGGTAAAGAGGCCAGCCAAAGAAACTGACCCCAACATATCTAAAATAAGTCATCGCGAACCAACCGCATTTTCATGTCTATTAATGGTTCGCAGCACATTATCAGATAATCAAGGGTCCTTCTTGGTCAATAGCCTTTTTAGCACCAACATGCTCCACTCGATGCTTCCAGTTAGAGCCAAGGAAATAAAAACGCAGACTATCCGCATCTCCTTCTATCTCATTAATAAGCCGCTGCCGCAGTACTGTCCATTGGGCAGGGTCGACGATACATTCAAAGACAGAATATTGAACCCGCTGGCCATAATCCTTGCAGGCCTTGGCAACCCGGCGCAATCGTTTGGACCCACCCAGGTCACTGGTCTTAACATCGTAGGTAATCAGAACAAACATAGTTTATCTCCATATTACTGGTGGATATCCGTCCAGATCACCTCGCAAAAAACGGGCAAACAGCAGCGCCTGAGTATAAAAAAACAGTCCCAGTGCCATCTTCTCTCCAAGAAACGGATGCTGTATGACTTCCTGCTTTCGCTTCTGATATGCAACCAATAACGTCTTTCTCGCATCATCCTTCATCCGTACCCCACCGCCATCACTCACGACAAAGTCATTTGCCTGTACCTGACCAAGATTGATAAGGGACAGGGCAAGACGATCAGCCACCGGCCGGAACTCCTCCATCATATCCAAAGCCAGACCTGAGCGTCCCGGCCGATCACGATGCAGAAAGCCAACAGTTGGATCAAGCCCTGTACACTCAAGGGCTGAACGGACATCATGCAAAATCAAAGTATATAAGAATGACAACAGACAGTTGATCCGATCAAGAGGTGGCCTGCGGCTCCGCTGATTGAAAGAAAATTCCTCCTTGTTGCGGATTACCAGATGATCAAAGACAGCAAAATACACATGGGCAGCATCACCCTCGACACCACGAGTTTCATCGAGGTCGAGTTCTCCCTGTAATCTGTTCAAAGAGGTGTTCAATCGATTAACACTTTCTTCAACTGCAGCCGTATCAATTTTATCACCATGATCACGCAGGACCCGCTGCAGAACAGTACGGCAGTTGGCAACCTTTCCGGTAACAAAGGCCCTGGCCATTTGGGCAGAAAACGCCAAATCATCGGCCCGACGGTACTGCTCGCGCCGAAGCAGGACATTGCCGGAAACCGGCCCGACCACCCTGGCTAAAAACCGTCCATATTCTGTCAAAAAGCTGATCGCGACATCACGTTCAGCGCAAAACCCCATAAGAAATGGACTACAACCCACATTCCCAAAACAGACAATCCCATCCAGAGTATGGACTGGAATACGCAACTTAACCTCTTTTTCAATCCGCACGGCCACTGTCTCACCATCTTTGGCAAGATAGGCCCCCTGGGTAGTGACAAACAGGGTATTCAAGTGTTTTTTCATGAGGATGTCATCCTGTTCATATAGTTACGCACCTTTCCTTTTTTACCCGCGGTTTTTGGCAAACAGGTCTCGATAAACGAGCAACTTTCACAGCGACGGCTATACACTGGAGGAGGTGTTTTTCCTGCGTCAAACAAGTTATGCAGATCCAGGGCCGCCTGCCTTACCGTATTACGTAGGTCTTGATCAAATTCCACCCCAACTCTGCGCTTTTTCTGCCCGTAATAAAGTGCACCCTCAGCAACTTCCTTGCCAAGCATCTCTTCCAGACACATGGCCTGGGCGCAGAGCTGTACCCGATCGGAATCGTCTTTTTTGGGGCGTCCTCGCTTATACTCTACAGGAAACGGCTGCCAGATTCCGTCCTCCTGTAGGCGAAACTCCACCACATCTGCCCTGCCAATAAGACCAAGCTGCAGAGACCGAATAGGCATGTCAAACTCCACCTTGATTTTACGCCGTGACTCTCTCGCCGCTGTATGAACACGCTCATGAAGGATACGCCCCTCGGCGGTCAACCGGTTCTCCGTCCATAATTGTTCAACATGAATGAGTGCACACTGCCTTGGACAAAACAACAGATGCTGCAGGGCAGAGAGCATGAGGAGATCATCTTCGGAGTACATGTTATTTTTCATCCCTACTCCTCTGAAAGAAGATTAACAATCAGCCGAAGAATCAAGTCCTTCGGACCCGGATCTCTGAATGCAGTCAGTAACTGCAACCAGCTTATCCGAATTTGCAATATGCATTTTTTGCATATTGCTTCAACGCTCCAGTTCTCCCTCTATAAAGACATTATTCACATGACGAGAAAGACTGATTGATCTCTCCCAAACAACTTCGCCATATTGGCCTAAGTCGACCATACCGTTTCATCTCTGAGCCGCACATCAATCGTCACCTAACCATCATCAGACTGGTAACGGATTAATTCCCCTTTTTCAAAAACCATCAATAATATTCATCAACAATTCGCCTCACCCCCTAATAATTACCCCTCCCCCCACAACATCACTTATTATTTCAATCAGTTAATAACATACCCACTAAAGTTTCTTGATTAAATCAACTCCAACAGGAGGTTTGCCAACAGTTACATCATAATCTGTAAATGCTCGAGCTGGTCCCTTAGAATTTTCTCTACGTTTAATTCGAATCAGGTCAAATAATTGATGTGCAGGCGCATTACCTAATTTATCTTTATGCTTAAAAACAAAGAGATTACGACTGCTCATTATACCTCTAGCAGCCGAACGATCATGCTCAAACATATTAACAAGCGCATCCCACAGTAAATTCAAATCATCCTCATCAAAATTGGTTTTCTCGGCTAGAGACGCCGAGACAAAACCCTTTGCCAGATAGAGACCATAAGGAACGATATGCTTGCGCCCCATGGTACGTTCTTTCTCCAAGTCCCTTATATTGGTTACTGCCATACGGGTGATACTTATTTCCTGGGATACAATAGGCTCAATACTTTTCGCAAAAGCCAACTGAACAGGACCCCGTACCTGACCACAATTAATGTCCGTGGTCATTACTGCTCCAAAGCTTCGAATATCATAAAAATTTGCACACATCCAACCTGTAACCTTCTTAGCATCTTCGACCTTCTTCGGAAGTTTTTTCTGCTGAGGTTCAAGGTCATATTCCTTATAAGCTAATTTATGAGTTTCATTCAGTACTGCCTTTTCCTGTATGTAAATATTAAAACCTTCAGCCCCTTCCTTAGCCAAGGCAACATGGTTACGAATTTTTCGTTTTAAGCAGACATCGGTTACCAGTCCATAACCGGTTTCCGGATCAATGCGCGGCATATTTCCCGCATCGGGGTCACCATTGGGGTTCCCGTTTTCAACATCGAACAACAGTGCAAATTCATAGCGATTGGCAATAGCAGTCATAAGTTACACCTCTTTGTTTTTCTTTGTGAACAAATCTTTACGTTGATGGTAATATCCAATCATGAATAACCCCTGTTCTTCTGCAGAAAGAATAGTAGGATAATCATCAAACCCAGCAATAATATCCTGGGTCATGATGTCAAAATATACCGCCCGTCCCTTTTTTTCCGGATCCTTCCGCAGTTTGGCAATATGATTAGCCGAATTTTTCAATAACATATGAAAAATTTGTCCCGGCGTTGCCGACGCAGAGGCCAGGTAGCGATCTTTGATAGTTGCACTTGTACCAGGAATGGCCTCTTCCTGTGCCTTTTCCAAAACGGCAAAGAGTCGGCCGAGCAGATACGGCAAATCAGTTCTATCCTGATTCAATGACATGGAAATCTCCTTGTATTTGTTAGTTCCATTACGCATGAGAAAGGCTTTAAGTAACGCTGCACGAAAATAGGTGACATTATGTTCAGCGCGGATACGTTCAAGCACCGCAGATAAAAGATTTTGTGGATATCGCCCTCCGGTCAATATTGCCCTTGCCATTCCTCCAGCTAAAACCGCAGAGACATTCTCACTTTTACCAAGAGTGGCCGTTTGACAAAGTAAGCGCCATAAAGGTGGAAATTCCGGTTCATTGTCGAACTGCCGTATAATAGAGAGCTGTTCAAAATGTTTGCCGATCCGCATCAACAAATTGCCCAAGCTGTCGGCTTCCCAGAAACGAATGGACAATCGTGCAGCATTAGGTGACAAGCCAAGAATATAAAAACGAACTGAATCGTCCAGATCCGGAACAATATCTGTCGGCCGCTTGCCATGACGAATTGCCAAAAGCAAGTCACGAATTTTCGTGCTAGTTTGTTGGTCATCTTCACTTACTTGCTTGTCAACAGAATCGACAGGCGGGTCAAAGAGATCAGCAAAAAATTCTTCTGCCGGACTGGCATCTTCTGCCCAAAACGCCATGCTCATATCACCAATTTGAATTTTTTGACGACTATCACGGGCTAATAGCATATTCAGTGCTGTAGTATAGGCAAAAGCGGCACTTTGACTTACTGGAGCATTAAAAGACTGTTCTTTGCCATACGATTCAAAGGATTTGTTATTAAAAGAAACAATTGACGCTCCAGCAGTTTGTGCTCCTCTCACCCCTTTTACAGAAGGATGAAGACGTGCGAGAGGTTCTTTTGTGCCGGAAATTAGACATTGCCCTAAAACGTCTAAATCAGAGTTTGCGAGATAAGCTTGCCAAGCTTTACGAGCTGCAGAGCGATCATGAATAAATCCTGGTACCCCGTCTAATCGAAATACCAGATTGGTCCCACATATCTCCGACCAATCATCACGACTGCTAACTACCTTACCTTTTTGACCATCTAAAAAAGCCATAACTGCCTTCAGACCTGGGTCAGAATCATCACAATTCTTTTTCACATGTTCAATAAAAGCGGCGTGACATTTATCTGTCCTCTCTTGCTTTCCCTTGTCGTCCAAGCCCAGCACATAGCCAGTTGCATCCCAAAGAAAATTAGCCTTAATACCGCTTGCCTTTTTTTCTGCTGCCGGAACAAGGATTTTTCTTGGTCGTTTTTTCTTTCCATCCTGTTCCCGCAAATCTTCCACATCTTGAAGAGTGCCGTCCCCAGCAAGTACCAAGGCAAAAGAAATATTTTCCATACTTGTGCCATACGGCGGCATCCCTGATGTTGGATCAGCCGTCAATCGCTCATAGTAACCATTCAGAGCTTGCAGGATCATGAGCGCACCTCTAAAGACAACGGCGATGGAGGACAAATAATACCGTTCTCCATAACAGCCTTGAAAAACAACGGGGTCATATTGTTGGCAAAATCAATATCCAGTAGCATATAGCCCAATTCCCTTGTCTGGCCTGCATAATATGAAACCGAAGGCTCATCTTCCAACAACTCAAAAAAGGCTGGAAATTCACGGCACCCCAGACACGGCTGATGAAAGAACTGCCCATTCTTCACACGACGATTAAAAATACTTAAATGCTTTCCTTCATTATCATCTGCACCAGCTTTTTCAGTTAATTGGAAATGAGCTTCAATGATATACTCCACATCCCGCAATAAAGTGGATGCCCTTTGTTGACGATTTTTACCATCATCAACCAGAAAATAGAGACGTTTCCCATCACGCACAACCGTTGCCGGATTTGGCTTGAGAATTTTAGAGCTGACTTCGTTACGACGAACGTTGTCAAACCTGATCGGACGCAAGACATGAATCCTATCAATTACCCAGCGGATCGATGGTTTCCAATGGATCGCCTCTAAAATTCCTCGCGCCGCCGATGGTGTTATCACGTCATAAGAGACACGTTCCACCTTCATTTCCGGCCTGGTAAAGCAGGCATAGTCCCCCCAGACTCTCAGTTTGATGCCAAAGGCCATAGATCCCTCCTTTTAACCAAAAAAATATTCTACAACAATTTCCATAAAGAAAAGTGAATTAATACTTTATGTAATCAAATCTTCCACATTCCATACTTCTCCTTCTTCTATGCACAATCCAACATCTTCGCTGTAGGCCGCTTTATTACATAAAATCGGGATTTCTTCGTGAATCATTTCCAAGGCTCCTGCTGCTTTCAGAAACACGAATGCTTTCATGCGCACCGCAATGCTGTATTGTTGTAGTTTTCTCAGAACGGCGCTTGGGAACTCAGTGTAACGCAAATCCTGAACAAGTCTGTTTGCCTCAGGCTCAATTGCCACAATCACACCGATAGTTTCCTCTTCTATAAATCTAAAGGCTTGGCCCACCTCTTTGAACGGGAAAAACAACTCCTTCCTCAACGGGTTAGGAGCCAATAGGCGTACAATCTGTTTTTTATCCAACTCCTGTACGTCATAAAGTAGTTCAAAATAGCGCCGCATCATTTCAATTCCCAAAGGGTCGCTATCCGGTAAGCTACGCAAAGATTCTCTAGTTCTTGAAATGCAACGCTTGAGCCAAGGCATGCCTGGAGTTTTTTCAGTCTCAAAAACAAAAACCTGCCCTAGTCCAGTCATCTTTCCTTCCCGGTTGCAACGACCTGCGGCCTGCGCTATGGAGTCCAAACCGGCCATGGCCCGATAAAGCACCTGAAAATCAAGATCAACACCCGCCTCCACAAGAGATGTTGACACCACTCTGCAAATTTTCTTCTCTTTGAGTCGTTTACGTATGTTGTCAAGTACCCTCCTTCGATGCAGAGGATACATATTGGTAGATAAATGAAAAACACCTTCTTCCTTTGACAAAAGCTCAAATATTATCTTAGCTTGAGGCTTGGTGGAGACAATACACAGAACCTGTTTCTCTCTTCCAAGAAGCCCCGCAAGCTCGACATCCGTTTTCCGTCCGACAAAACTCACCTCGGTACGCTGTAACTCCGTATAAAGGCTGGCAGGGTCTTCTACTATCTCGCAAATTTCTGACAAGGCCATACGCAAAGAACTTTTATCGTCAAAGGCTGGTTGGGTTGCGGTACAAAGCACAACACTACAACCATAATGCTCTACCAATTCACGTAAGACAGCAAGACAAGGTTCCAGATATTCGGTGGGTATGGCCTGCGCCTCATCCAACACAATCACGCTCCGGGCAATATTGTGCAACTTTCGGCAACGTGATGGCTTATGGCTGAAAAGGGATTCAAAGAACTGTACATTTGTTGTAACCACAACAGGCACATCCCAATTTTCAGTCGCTAACCCTCGCCGGCGATTATAGGCCGCCTCCTCAGGTTCATCTTGTTCTTTGTAGTTGGAATGATGCTCCAATACCTGTTCACAACCCAAGATTTCCTGAAATACTTGAGCATTTTGTTCAATTATAGAAGTAAAAGGAATTGCATAAATAACCCGGTAAAGCTTATGTTCAACGGCATGATCCAGAGCAAAGGCCATAGAAGACAGCGTCTTACCACCACCTGTAGGTACCGTAAGTGAAAATATCTGTTGCGGGAATTTAGCCTTCTCTCTACACTGCGAGAGAATATTTTGTCGTAAGGTATTTACCGGTGTAGCTTCTGCTTCTCTGACTATTGCTTTCAGGTATACATTGAGTTTTTGTTGTAAAATTATAAAATTCTCACTTCCAGCAAAATGATCTAATCGGTCTTTTGCTTTGTGAGGAGAACAAAACTCTTCAGTATCCAGAAAATCTGCATCAACCAGACAGGAAAAAATCATTCGGGTGAAAAAAGAGAGGGCAAACGCCCCTCGCTCCCGAGACAATTTAAAAGGTAGAGCCAGATTACCATGACAGTCGGTCTCGGGCACCGACTGGACATCCTTTGGCACCTTACCATGCTTCAAACGGAAATGAAGTTGTGTGTCTTGGTCACCACCATCAGGCAGACCACCATGATGACCAGCAAGAGTATATGCTAAGAGCAATCCGAGTGGGCCACCTTTTTCTATTGCCAAACGTGCCCCGAAGGTTGAATGATCTACTCTTTCTGGACTCCCCTCAAGCCTACGCTGAAAAGCTCCAGTTGCTTTCCCTGCATCATGTAACAGCCCAGCACGATTGCCCCATTCCCAAGCTGAAAAAACAGAAGCAAAATTTCCTGCTTTTTCAGCAACACCAAGCAGATGTGCCGAAAGAGTTTGCCACTCACATTTATCAGCAGATTCTGTTGAATGTGCATAATAATTTCTCATTCCACTCTCTTTAACTCACAATTTTCGCGAGAGATTTCGTTCTAGTTGCGCCTTTCCACTATTATTTGGCTTAAATAAAATATTCACACTACTTCTTCATCTGTCTGATTTGGTTAGCAAGTACAACGGGTTAAAAGCTATGGTGGAACTTTGTAAACCTGCCCAGAGGATTTCCATTGCCAAAGAACAAATGAACTCTCCCCCAAAACTAACCATCAAAAAGGCTTCCACGATATTTCGGATCTCAACAATGAAGGCACACTGCTGCCTACACAGAAAGCCCCTTGCCCACAGACATCATAGGTTTCAATTTAGCTTTGTTTCATGTTGAATAATCAATTGGCTTTTTATATTTTCAAGTTAGCCTTTCTCTCCACCCTAACACACTTGGGTGCTCACAGAGTGAGCACCGTTTCACTTTTTTCAAAAAAAAACATACACCAGAAATACGTATCATTACAATGGGTATAATTACCCATTTTCACACTCTTTTTTCACTTTTTTACATATTCCAGACGATTCCGGAAACCGATTCCACGGGAATCTGGACAGCAATTCCATTTCATTCTGGACAAGTGCTCCCAACTGAATCTGGACAGCAGTTTTGGAGCATAGCGGCGCATAGAACAATACGCTAGAGAAGACCTTTTTGAATCAATTTTCCAATGAGATTTTATCATGCCGAGAAAGAGGTTATCTCTGCGTAAGATACGAGAGATTTTACATATCAAATACAGTTGCGGTTGCAGCCATCATGAGATCGGTAAGAGTTGCGGTATAGGCAGGGGGACGCGGTGTGAGATTACCTCCAGAGTGCCAAGGCGGCAGGGTTAAGCTGGCCGCTGCCGAATGATCTCACCGACACAGCCCTTGAGCATCAGCTCTTTCCATCATCTACCCCAATGTTTTACAACAGTAACCGACGGCACTCCTGTTTGGGCTACATGCCCCCTATGGAATGTGAGGGTGAGTGGCTTTTGTTAAAAGTCACTTAATAATATGTCCACTTTTACTTGACCACGTCACCCGACTTTGCTGCAGCATTAAAGGACAGCTTGGAACAAGCTATTTCGATGGGGCCAAGGCGGCTCCCTGAGCATCATTGGCGATCAGAGCCGATCATCCTGCGACTGATGTGCTGGCCCAGCTACGGCCTTACAAGAATCCTGATCGAAATAGCGGGCTATGCACCGAACAATCGAGAGGTGAGGCCAAAACCTCGCTAGCGTTAAACCGGCCCTTTCCTCACTTCCTGCCACCAATTGGGGCGAAAAACCGGCCTACAGGTCACATATGACCGTTGGTTATATGTGACCTGTATGGTATGGCGGATATCTGTTTTGCCACTCGTAATTGTCAAAATTATTAGCATGCAATATCAAAACGATAAAGTACCAGCACAAGCGAAAAAGAACCTGGCACAGGGGTTGCAATACTACAATTGAGCACAAACTGCACGGGCACTACCGTCGGACACCTTAAGAGGAATACCAAATGAGAACAAACACACTCCTGGCCATCATCCTCATAGCGTTGGGAATTGTGGCTTTCGCATATCAGGGAATCACCTACACGACTAATGAAAAGGTGGTCAATATCGGTCCGCTGGAAGTGACTGCGGAAAAAACCAAGACACTGCCGCTACCGCCAATCGTTGGAGCTCTAGCCTTCGTGGGAGGCATCGTGCTGCTGGTAGCTGGAAAGAAAAAATCCTGAACAGAGCTGTCATGCACCGACACCCACTGGGTGGAGACCCTACAGATTATTTCTAAGTCTACGCTTATCTCTCGTTTTTTTTTTTGCAAGAAAACAACTTATCTCAAAGTACTTTTCCCCCTCAAGAGGGGACTCATTAGAGTACCCCCCTTGAAGAGAGTTAGAAAAGTTGCGAGCGTAGTTTACAGAACCTTTCTTGAAAAGGAGCCTCTCGTTACAAATCTCGTTTTGATAGTTTTCACCCTGGCTATCGCCCTGTCCATGCAAACTGGTTTTGTTTGGACAGCCGGTGCAACAGAAAAGTTTGCGTTAACTGCCACTCCCCCGACGCTGGTTGGAAAAATGAGCATATTAGAAGACCAGGAACAAATCTATGGCGTCCAACTTATGACGTTGCAAGAACGTGCTGCATTTCGCGCCAAAATGTCCGCTGTGAAAACGTTAGAAGAGCGGGAGCAGATCCGCAACGAAAATCACCAGGTCATGCAGAACCGAGCCAAGTCCCACGGTTTGCCCCTGCCCGACCAGGTTCCTGCCGGTAAGCAAAAGTATGAGCCAAGGCAAGGCGATGAGGAACCAGGGCGATGGTATGGGGTCCGTTAACGGACATAGAATGATTGGGGAAGAGAGTTCCCGATTAACGCCAAAAAAATGCAAACAGATCCGTAACGATCATGCTTCAGGAGCCAAGTGGAAGTCTATGTTCAAAACCACACCGAAGCTAAGTTAACTCGTGACTCCTGTCCAGGGTATGAGAAGGAACTTTCCCCAGAATTATAACTGAGACCCGGAAGTACAGATGCCCCGTCATAACTCAACACCCTTAAATCATCTCCAAGGAGGAAGACATGAACATAAATAATTTACATATAAGCCTCGCGCCGCTGGTCTCACTGATCGCCGGTATTCTCATTCTGGTCGCACCTCGTCTGCTAAACTACATCGTTGCCATATATTTGATTGTTATCGGCGTGATAGGCCTGATGGGAGGCAGCAACTTTCATATGCGGTAATGGCAGGGGGATTACTAAGAGCCAATGCCTCTATCAATTGGCGATGAAAGACGGCCCCTTACAATAACCTTGTAGGTGGATTTCAATTAAGGTGGAACCGAATATAACAATTGTCGGTTTTTGAAGAGACCTACGCTTACGCCGGCAGAGTATCCTTGACGACAAGGCCCTTTCGACGAATCTGGTGTCTGCCCTGGCCGGAGATCGAGGATCGTCCTTTTTTATTAAAGTACAGGCCTCAACTAACACCCCACAATGGGTTATACGTGCCTTTCGAATATTGCTTTTCTTGTGTTTTATGTACGAAAATAATTTTTAAGCCTTGCCGGGATAATTTCCAGTATCTGCAGATACTGGAAATTATCCTCGAATTTACTGTCAAACCTGATCTGGGAAAAGGGCTAGGAAACGCCTAAAGACAACAAACGGAAAATTCTTTAATTATGGAGTGAACTCTGGCAGATGTTTATGCAAACTATATTATATCAGAAGAGTGCAGTTCCCCCACACCATCTGCAGGTTTTCAACAAGGTGCTTCCGCAAGCAAAAATGCAAGGTATCCGAGCTGCGGCAGAGATTTGAGTCGGCCAACTCTCCTCCCTCCCAAAATCTCTAGGTCTTGTGTAAAACCACAAGGATTTTCCCTTGGATATGGTATTTGCAGTTAATGCGGTGGCCTGGGGAAGAGAATTGTTAAATGGAATTTAAGGAGCCCGCTAAGGGTATTACAAAGACTCCCGCCTTCTTTCCCTACCGGAATCATCAGGTGTTTCACATGGAAGCCCTGTTCATGGTTTGCTTGCTATTCTTGGTACTCCATAGACATTGTAACTATGTTATGGCGTTGTTATTCTTGTGGTAGTTGGGGACGATCCTCACATTAGGACTTTAAAGGAGAAAAAAATCAAATGAAAATCTCAGACTGGCTGGATAAAAAGGAAGCAGAGAATGGAGATGTATCTCAAATCACCCTGCCGACAAACATGTCTTATGGTGAAGACCCGGATGAAACCATTTTCTTCAAGGAGATAAATCCCTGCGGCCTGTTCTGTACCGAGAATCATCCCTTTGCAACGGTAGAACGCTTTGGACACTGGTATTTATCCAGAGGCCAAGACAAGAAAGCAGGTATTCATTCGTCAGGAATGATGTGGAGGCTATTTACAAAGGATAAAAATATTGCTCTTAATACGGCGAAAGCGAACATAGAATAAAGAGGCAACAACGCAGCCGGCAAGGTATTAGTACCTTACAGACTATTTTGTTGTTTTTTTGAAAGAGAACAATCTGTCTCAAAATACTTACACCCCAAGGGGGGTAATGAACAAAGTCCCCTTGCTTTAGGGGGTGTACCTTACAAGGGAGTATTAAAGAGTCCCCCTGCTTGTTTCCCGTTTACCGGGGGGAGTTATTCAAAAGTGACCAGTCGGAATACCATGTCCGAATCCTTTTCCACCTTCCAGTTAAGGCCGCTCAACCATCTCAAGCCAGTATTGCCCCAGCAGCCTAATTACCTTGACCAGTCCTTCATAGGTGATTGGCTTAACAATATACGAATTTGCACCAATTTCGTAACATCGGAAGCTGTCTTCCTTGGCATCCGATGTTGTCATTACCACCACCGGGATCTTACGAAGATCAACATGGGCTAGAATCTCTTGCAATGCCTCCCTACCTTCATTCCTCGGCATGTCGAGATCGAGCAGGATGAGAGAAGGGAGAGGCGCTTCTTCCCTTGAAGAATATTTGCCCTTAAGAAGCAAATATTCCATACGTTCTCCCCAGTCTTTTACACGGGACAGGGATGTTGATATCTGCGCCTCATGGAAGGCAATTACGGTCAGCAGTTTCACCTTGTCGAGGTCATCTTCCAGCTCCTGCCTGAGTTTTTCCCTCTCGACCATCATTTTTTTTTCGCTTGATGGCGTAGAGGTTAGAGCGGACCAGCAAACTGCCGCTCACTTCCTCCTTAGGATGACCAAAACGTTGTGCCGGAGTTCGAGCGACATATGAGAATCCTTATCCTGCAAGATAAACACTCCGCTCAATAGGCGCACCCAAATCGAAAGCACAATTTTATTGCTCCAGCGATGAGACAGGGAACGGTCAATGTATTTCAAAAGGTCGCATATGACCATCGATTACATATGACCGCCTGAGTGAAATTATCATTTGTTGTTAAGTAGAGCAGTTATTACAAAAATGTCCCATAATATCATACCATTAAAAATTTTCAGCACTGTGTTTCAGGATGGCACAATAATTGAAATACTAGAAGTAAAGAAAGCAACACTGCTCTTCCTGCTGACTGTCTCATCGCTGCCTTTGCACAAGGACCTGTTGAGGTGGGCTTGGTGGCGACCGTTTCGAAGCTTCACCTGACTATATATTCAATATTAAAAGGAGAACTATCATGCTCGAAACAATTGCCATCATCCTCATTGTCCTCTGGTTACTTGGTCTTGTCTCTTCGTACACCATTGGAGGGTTTATACATATCCTTCTGGTTTTCGCGGTCATCATGATTCTGGTTCGGGTAATTCAGGGCCGTCGTATCTAACCCCTTCCTGGTAAATTGTATTGATAGCACTTGGCTTGAGAGTAATTGCGCTGCTGATATATTCCAACTGTATAAAAAGCCAAAAGAGGCTTAATTCTGAAACGTTAAGGAATCGACTTATATGAGCACTAAAGAAGCCTATCAAGAAAAAATTGCGGCAGAAATGGAACTGGCACTGGCTAAGTTAGCCGAGTTGAAGGCCCAGGCCAGAAGTTCTGCAGCCGACGCGCGTATCAAATATAGCAAGCAGATAGAGACGTTGGAACAAGAGGTTATCGCCATCAGAAGCAAAGTGAAAGAGATGGCCGCGGCTGGCGATGATTCTTGGGAGCAGCTTAAGTATGGCGTGGAGCAAGGGTGGAGTGCACTGAACACTGCTGTTCAAGATGCCGTCGCCAAATATAAGGAATGACTGACAGGGACGTTGAACAATCAGGTTTTGTAATAAAGAAATTGGTCAGCGATATATACGGTGTTATAGGCGCAACCAACAATATGACCATCGGCACCGGGATCTCGCAGGAAAACCAATTAACATAATTGGACGACAGCACTATTCCGACGATGTAACTTTCACACAACCGGGTGATACATCATGAAGTTAACACAGTTTCTCAAACATTTTCTGGTAGGCCTTGCTCTCGTAACCTTTATTGCCGGTTGTGCCGGAACATCAAAACGGGAAAGTACCGGAGAGTATTTGGATGATACGACCATTACCACCAAGGTTAAGGCCGACATTTTTAATGATCCGGGCCTCAAAGTGCTGCAGATTAATGTCGAATCTTACAAAGGAGTGGTGCAGCTGAGTGGCTTTGTCGATTCCAGACAGGCCGCTGAGAAGGCGGTACAAATAGCAGAAGCGGTGAAAGGTGTCAAATCCGTTAAAAACAGTCTTGTTATTAAATGAACCGGCAGCCAATCTGCTTGGGAATGGCCGTCACACTGCAAGGAGAATGAAAAATGTCAATAAGTACTATTTTACTCATAGTTCTGATACTGGCACTTTTGGGATTAATCCCAGTTTGGCCGCATAGCCGATCTTGGGGATATAGACCCAGCGGTGGAGTCGGCCTGATAATGCTCATTCTGCTAATTCTGCTCTTAACAGGCAGAATCTGACCAACTAAAGAAAGACCGGGTTTATCGCCATGGGGTCTTAGACTGGTACATTCAGTCTCCATGGCGATGGCTTGGTCGCGCCTCAACAATACACTAAACAAAAAAATAACATCAAGGAGACTATCCAACATGGCAAGCACGCATGACAATACCCAGAAAATGAGTGAAGAAATGCAACAGATCATTGACCACGCCCGCGAACTGGTGGATGCCACATCCGGAGAACTTGACGACCGGGTCAAAGCAGCCAGAGAAGCGCTGAAGGAACGTCTGGATTCCAGCAAGAGCGAATACTGCGATCTAGAAAAGCAGTTCCTCGGCAAGGTTATGGACGCAGATGAGTTCATTCATGTAAAACCATATTATGCCATAGGCGGGACATTCATCGGTGGCCTGCTGCTGGGCTGGTTCATGTCAAGGAAATAGCATGACCAGACTACCGTTGATCATTTCCAGGTTTACCGGGGCTGCCGGTCGATTCAGTGGCTTAGCCGGCCAAATCCTCGAAGATCGTTTGGAACTGCTGGCTTTGGAGCTGCGCGAAGCTAAGATACGTCTGGTCCAGGCATGGCTTCTCGCTTGTCTGGGGGTGGTGTTTTCCATGGCTGGACTCCTGTTGCTGGTTCTGGCTGTGGTGTACATCTTACCACCCGAATGGAGAATTTACGGCCTGTTATCCGCAGCGGTTGCCAGCCTGCTGGCAGGAGTAGTCCTCTTCATTGCCCTCAGCCGACACCTTGGACAAAAGCCGCTGGCCTTTGACCAGAGCCTCGCAGAACTAAAAAAGGATCTGACATGTTTCTCAATCAAAAACTGAAAAAGATCCAAGAGGCCAAGAGCCGACTGGCCATATGTTGTGACATGCGTCGTCAACTAGTGCATTTCGAAGTCCAGGGCATCTGGGGGAGCATGTTCAATACGGTTTCCAACCTTACCCTTGGACTGACCGTCATCGAGGAGATTCTAGGGTTTCTGCGCAGGCGCAAAGGCACTCGTAGCTAGGAGCTTGTCTGAGAATAGACATTTTTTCTCTAATCGAGACTTTTCTGAAAAATATCCACAGTCATCTGTTTGATATTAAAAGATTTATTTCTTAAAACAACGAAGAATCGGGAAAAAAAGACATTCTCGGACAATCTCCTGGTGCGGCCCGGCCAGCTGCCGGTTGTATTGAGCATATAGCTCACGACAAGGGAGATGCTGTAAAATTTCCCGTTTATCAAATGTAGACGTTAAAAGAACTTCAATGGAAAGCTTCATGCCAGACAAATGCACAGCAGAACCAAAACCATATTCGATTTCGTTCTATATAATACTGGGTGCAGCACTTTTTGCCTTCATCCGAACATTCTCACTCATCTCTCCCATTTTGTTGTCTCTTTTGCTTGTGCTGTTGATTTCACTTGCAGTCAATCCAATGATAACCTGGATGAGGACCAGAAAAGGGGGAAGAAAAGTACCGACGGGACTGCTCGCGATGGGATCCATCGTTGTTATCGGTTTGACATGCTGGGCATTCTTCGGCCCCATGAAGGCCTCGGTGGTTACCATCTCGGAGACCTTGCCCGGATACTGGGAGCGTCTCCAGAAACCCCTTATTAAAATTGAGCAGCAATCGATAATTTTCGAGGAAAAACTCCAGGCGGAAGTTAGCACTGAAATTGCTGAAGACAACTCTGTGCTTGGAGTTAAGGACGTCTTGTCACCAAAGAAGAAACCGATTCCACCAACGCCACCGGCTTCTTCCAAAGCGGCTGACACGCTTCGCGCCAGTTTGAGCAAGATGATCAGAGATGCACTCGGCAGCTTCACGGCAGTGGCATTCAACGGTGCGCAGATACTGGTCGTTCTAGTAACGGTCTTTTTTGGGGTGGTCTTTATGCTTATGAATCCCCGCCCGATCTTTGGAGCGATGATTTCCTTTTTTCCTGAGCGCCACCATGGTCAGGTGGTGACTATCCTGCAGCGTATTGGAAAATTTGTCCCTATTTGGGCCGGCGCGACACTGCTGGGGATGTTAACCATAGGGATGCTGGTTTTCATACTGATGTGGCCAATTTTTGGTTTCATGGACGCGCTGGTTCTGGGACTGGTGGCCTGCGTTCTGGAAGCGATTCCCTTTCTAGGCCCGATACTCAGTGCCGTACCGGCGCTTTTACTCGCTGTCGGCAAAGGCGGGCTGACTCCGCTGTGGGTCGTGCTGGTCTATATTGCTATTCAAGCCTTCGAGAACAATGTTATCATGCCTTACATTATGGCGCGACGCCTGAAATTACACCCGTTGGCGGTAGTCTTTTCCATGCTCCTCAGTATCGCTGCTTTCGGCGTACTGGGGGTTTTAATCGCCGCACCCATGGTTGCTGTCGTGACTATCCTGCACGACGAACTTTACCGAAAGCGCTTTCTTCCCACGACAACGAACGCCGAACTGGACCACCTGGCAGGAATCGCTTTGAATGAAAAACCACCTATAAACACACCCCCGTTGGCCAGTACACGGGATACCTCTACAGCAGGATGAAGAGCTGTAAATTGTCGACAAGAGTCCAGGAATACAATTTCTTTTAGTCGTTGAAAAAGTCGCCTATCCCGACAGTTCGCCATTTTTAACGGTTCAAATTTAAATAAAAAAAGAAAAATTTACCGTCCCCCACCAGGCATCCGATTTTATGAAGCACCGAGGATGGTGGTGCTACCTGATACGTATATATCTACGTTGCTCCCGACGTAGATGTGGACATCTTTTTCACCGATGGTTGGTGGTGGCGTCCGTATCGATGCGACTGGTACTGGTATCGATCGCGTGACTATATAACTCGGGTTGGAGTCACCATCGACAACCGCCCTCTTTTTATAGTGAGGTAAACAGACGCTGGAGGGATGATTACAGGAATAATCAGGACAAAGGGCGACAATTCCAACAAGAAGATAGAGGAAAATATGATCGAAACGATGAAGACGATCGAAACAACCGGAACGACAAGCACGGCAAGCACTAGAATTGATCCCGGCGACACCAAAGCTGTAAGGGTCACATAGCTAAAAAAAATTTACGAGGCAACATGCGAGGAGAATAATGATCACACTCAGAACATGCATGAACGTACTTCCTGAAAAGCAAAAAGAGGTCCTCCTTACACTCCTCGCCTTGCTTCAGCTGCCTGAAAAGGAGACGGGGTGTCTGAGTTTTGGTGTTTTCTCCGATATCGAAGATGAGAATGTCTTTAGCTTGATTTCAGAATGGGAAACTCGCCAGTACCTCGACCAACATATAAGGTCCAACCGCTTTAGTATTTTGCTCGGCACCAAAAGTCTTTTGTCTGAACCATTGCAGATTCAAATCCTCACCTGCCTGGATTCGGAAGGAATAGATATGTCTCATGATCTGAGGAAAAAAATCCGTGCCGACAGATAGTCTGAAAATGACAATGTTCACCGTTTAGTTTTTTCATTTGTCCGAAGTATGAAACAACTTGACAGGGTAATGAATTGTCGCTGGATCAGGCCGCTTATCCTGGCTGTAATTTTTTCGGCTCCCTTATAAGGTGACTACTTATCACCCACCATCACCTTACCCCATCACCTAAAGCAACTACTTATCCCTGTCTCCAGATAAGGAGTAAGATAGAATAGGGAGCACCTATTCCTGTTGCTCGGAACTTTTTTTTCACTCATGGTTTATTCATGAAGTCAAAAAGTTACTTCCGCTTTCTCTTTCTTGCTATTACCGTTGTCACTGATATTGGTTTTCCGTTATTACCCTCATTGGCTGAATGGAAACCGACTAAGGTTGAAAAAGAGGTACCCCCACCGAAAAGAAGAAGACCAGCCTTATCCAGATCTATTCTTGGGCTACTATCCTGCCCAAAGAGTTGATTGACCTGCAACGTAGTCTGGTTAAAGAAAAAATATATAGATCGTGGAAGAGGAACTCGCTGGTCTTGCTAAAGAAGGCAAGCAGCTCAGAGGGGATGTAGCCACTGCCCGGAAGGACTCCGCTCTGCAACTTACACAGGTGACGAACTATCAGGCCAGGGTCGACAAGATTACCAACCAGTTAAAAAATCTTAATGAGCCGACGACTTCGACAATCTCCAATTTTTCGGCAAAGAGAAAGGAATGGCAAACAAAGAAAGATCAGATTTCAGGGTATGACCCAAAAGAGGTGCTGGCTTTGGCTAAGGAACAGCAAAATTTGCAAAAAGAATACAGGTTATCGAGGATAGATGTACAAATCTGGATTTTTGTGGGAATCTTAGATTGTGATTACAAAGCGGTTACCTATCAGAATCACCCCCCACTATATCAATATAGGAGATTGCAATGAACAAAGAGTTTAATGTAGAAATTTTATCTTTGGTGAAAATTTCTGCGATTGAAAATGCTTGGATGGCAGATGATTATAAAGCGCTGTTATCGATGATGGATATAGGTGAAGATGAACTCGGCGGGATGAGTGAATCTGAGTTAAAAGAGATGTGTTTGATGTCGCTTAATGATTTTGAACATCATGAATCAGCTAAATTCCTTTTAAGACATATTTTTAAAGATGAAATTACTGAAGGTAAGATAGATCAACTAAGTCATCAAATGGTTGAAAATAAACTTTGGGAAGAACATGCAGACTCAGCATATCACAGGAGCCTTTTTAATGCTTATGAGCTTTTGAGAGAAGCGTACAATGGCATATTTAAAGAGCCAACAGGAGTGAAATTTACTATAAAAATCACATCAAACATAAAGGACTCATTTGATATCTTTGATTCATCACTACATGCTGTGATAGTTAGGTTACTCTCAAATGGTTTGGCTGAGGATGCAATCTTAACTCGTCTTTATGAAGAGCAAATCAGTGGTAAGAACTTTTCAGATGCAAAAAATATACTTTGGATACTCAAAGAGATCTCCATAACAGAAACTGAGCGTCAGTATGAAATAACAAGTTCAGATCTTTGGTTTGGAGAGTTAGAAGAAGGTATGAGTTTTGAGGCAACAGCTCATGCTGATGTAGAGGAAGAAGATGAGGATTAATTTCCTTTAGGTACCCCCCCGGCCTTGCCGGGGGACAACAAAAATATGCACGTGCAGGCCCGCTCCATAGGGATATATTTTATGGTTTTTGGATATTGAGCTTACGCATACGGGCACGCAAGGTGCTGCGGTCAAGGTCAAGGATTTCAGCTGCACTGCCCTTGCCGCCTATTTTCCATTTCGTCTGCTCCAGTACCTGCAGGATATATTCTCGTTCAACCGCCTTTAACGTCTTTTTGCCCTGACAGAAATCACCAAACGGCTTTTTGAGTTCATCAACAAGAGACAGCTTGGGACCCGACGAGTTGATCACCGCCCGTTCGAGGACATTCTCCAACTCCCGAACATTTCCAGGCCATGGATAATGTTGTAACGTATCGATTACAGACACTGGAATTGTTTCAATGATCTTCCCCAACCGTCTCGAAATTTTTTTAACGAAAGCATCGACAAGAAGCGGGATGTCATCCAAGTGCTCCCGGAGCGGTGGCATGGTAATCGGAAAAATATTTAACCGGTACCAGAGATCCTCGCGGAAACGGCCTTTTTTCACGTCCTCTTGCAGATTACGATTTGTGGCGGCAATAATTCGGGTGTCAACTTTTATGGTTTGAGAGCTACCCAACCTTTCAAATTCCCCTTCCTGAAAAACTCTCAATAGCTTTGCCTGCAACTCCAACGGTAATTCACCGATTTCATCCAAAAAAAGAGTACCTCCATTAGCGACCTCAAATCGTCCAAGATGTCTGGATAAAGAACCAGTAAAGGCACCTTTTTCATGGCCAAACAATTCACTTTCAATGAGATTTGCGGAAAGGGCGGCACAATTGACTTTTACCAGAGTCCGATTTTTGCGCAAACTCAAGTCGTGAATAGCCCGGGCAGCCAACTCTTTTCCGGTTCCTGTTTCACCAAGAATCAGTACGGTGGTATCGCTGGGGGCAATTTGTTCAACTTTAAAAAGTACGTATTTGAGACTATCACTTTGACCAATAATGTTCTTATGATTGTATTTCAGTTTAATTTCTTCTTGCAGATATGCTCGTTCCGCTTCCAGTTGTTCTTTTAACTGTATTGTTTCAACAAGGAAGGCTTCGATTTCTTCTTTTCTTTTATCCGCCTCATCTCTGGCGACAACCAGTTCGGCTGTGCGCTTGGCCACCTCGAACTCAAGAAAGGCATTTTGGTCTTTCAGAGCTTCGGCCATGGTCTTGATTGCCAGATGGTTCTTTATGCGCGCCAAGACGATGTGCGGACTGAACGGCTTGATGATGTAATCGACCGCACCGAGTTCCAGCCCTTTCTTCTCATCTTCCATTTCAGACCTGGCAGTCAGGAAAATAACCGGAATGTCTGAAGTGGAAGGGTCGCATTTCAGTCGCCGACAGACCTCGTAACCATCCAGACCGGGCATCATGATGTCGAGCAGAATTAGGTCCGGTGGTGAGTCTGAGGCCACGATCTTAAGCGCCTTCTCGCCACCATTGGCAACCTTCACTTTAAAATCGTCCTTAAAGAGATTATTCATCAGGGTCAGGTTTTCCGGCGTGTCGTCAACGATTAATATCGTTGACCTTTCGGTGAAATCAAGTTTATCCATAATCAGGCAGCTGTCCCAGTGGCAGCCCTCAGCGCTTCAAGCGCCGCCTCGAAATCGAACAATCGAATACCATCATCAATCTTGCAGTAGTGGTTGGGGAAGGCAGCTTGAAGCAATGCCGCGTTCATATCCAACACCGCAACCGCCTCCGCATCGTCGTCAGCCAGCATTGCCTCCAATTTATTGCAGACAGCCTTGAGCTGTTCCGGAGAGGTGATGACAGCCTCCTTGTCCGGTTCCTCCAATAGCTTTTGTTCCAGTTGAGTGATAAGATCTCCAAGTACCACTTCCAACTCTTCGAGCCGGGCTTTGATCTCCTCACGCGGACGGCGCTCCCTGATCGCTGCTTCAAGCTTTCCCGCCAGCTGCGCCAGGCCAATTACGCCGATGGTGCCGGATACACTCTTGAGCGTGTGAGCAAGCCGCTCGGCTGTATCCAGAAGGTTACCCTCCAAGGCCTTGAGAATTTCAACCCTAAAGGCGTTCTGTCCGGTTACGAACTTGCGCAGCATCGAGAGGTAGAGCGGTTTCTTGCCAAGTACACGCCGCAGGCCGTCGGCCATGTCCAGCCCCTCGATGCCGGACGGCAGATCAACACGTTGCACTGGCTGCAGTTTTACCTCTTCTACGGAGGCACCTGTCGAATGCTGCGGCGTGATCCATTTCAGCAACGCCTCCCATAACTTTTCAGGTTCGATCGGCTTGGCCACATGATCGTTCATACCCGCAGCCATGCAGCGGTCACGATCGCCCTGCATGACATTGGCAGTCATCGCCACCACCGGAAGATCATTGAAGCAATCCTCCTTACGGATCTCCTGGGTCGCCGTCAAGCCGTCCATCACCGGCATCTGCATATCCATCAGCACGAGATCATAATCGACGTTCCTGACCTTGTTTAGCGCGACCAAGCCGTTCTCGGCCAGATCGACAATAAAGCCGGCATCGCGCAGTAGTTCAATTGCCACTTCCTGGTTGAGATCGTTGTCCTCCACCAGCAGAATACGGGAGCCCTTGATGGTGGCAAGTTGCAAAAAGGTTTCTGTCGACGAATCCCCGGCGGTGCGCACGCCATCGTCGACACCTCCCAGAATGCGTATCACACTATCAAAGAGCACCGAGGGGCTGACCGGCTTGAACAGCATATCCACAATGTCTGCTCCCTCTGCGGCCTTAATAACTTCCTCTCGACCGAAAGCGGTCACCATGATCATGTGCGGCATGCGGCTAAGCGGAAGTTCCCTGATCTGTTTGGCCGTCTCATTGCCATCTATACCCGGCATTTTCCAGTCGAGAAACACGATCTCGTGAGGTATGCCCTGCGCCTCGGCACGATACACGGCACCAACAGCGGTCTCGCCCGACTCGACCTGCTCGACCTTGAAGCCCATGCTGTCAAGCAGGCCTGCCAGCATCTGGCGAGCGTTCTCGTTGTCGTCTACCACTAACACCCGTTTGCCCTGCATGTCGGTCGACAACGCCAGCTTGCGCGACTGGCCGACGCACTTGCCAAGGCGTGCCGTGAACCAGAAGGTGCTTCCCTTACCTGGTTCGCTGCTTACCCCCACCTCTCCGCCCATCAGTTCGGCCAACTTCTCGGAAATGGCCAGACCAAGGCCGGTGCCGCCAAATTCGCGGGTGGTCGAGGCGTCGGCCTGTGAAAATCTCTGGAACAACCGTTCAATTTGCTCATCCGTCAGGCCAGTGCCCGTATCGCGTACGGCGCAGTAAATCAACACATCCTCGTCGGTCTCCTCCTTGAGGCTGATTGCGATGTTGATTTCGCCATGCTCGGTGAACTTGACAGCATTATTGCAGTAATTGATCAAAACCTGTCCCATCCGCAGCGGATCTCCGATCAGGTACGGCGGCACGTTCGCGTCTACATTGAAGACCAGTTCCAGCCCCTTGGCAAAGCACTTCTCGGCGATCAGGTTGGCGACATGGTCAAGCACCTTCTCCAATTGAAACTCGGTATATTCAATCGTCAGCTTGCCCACCTCGATCTTCGAGAAGTCGAGAATATCGTTAATAATGCTCAGCAGATGTCGGCCAGAGCCCTTAATCTTCTTGATGTAGTCTCGCTGACGCGGTGTCAGTTCGGTCTTCAACACTAAATGGGACATACCGATAATGGAGTTCATCGGTGTTCGGATTTCGTGGCTCATGTTGGAGAGGAAATCCGATTTGGCAAGGTTGGCATTTTCCGCCGCGGCCTTGGCGTTCTCCAACTCGGCTGTCTTTTCCTGCAGCACTTGATCCAGTAATTTGCGCTCTGTAATATCCCGCGCAGCAGCGAACACGCCCTGCAACCTCCTGTCCCGATCGTAGAAAGTGGTCGCATTATAGGAAACCACTGTTTCCTTGCCGTTCCTATCGCGTGCTGTAAGTTCGTAGTTGGTGAGTTTCTTTTCGCTCAGCACGAGTTTGATCCCTGCCTCGGCCCGCTCCGGATCAGTGAAGTATTTCTTGAACGGTGCGCCGATCAATTCGTCACGCGTGCAGTCGGTGAGTTCCTCCATCTGTTTATTGACGTCGGTGATGATACCGGACGGATCGGTAGTCATCAGTGCGTCGATATTCGATTCAAACAGGGAGCGAGTGTAGAACTGATAATCGCGCAAGCGCTGGCCGAGCTGCTTCTGCTCTGCCTCTATCTGCTTGCGCACGGTGTTGTCCGTGCCGATCAGGAGATAACCGATAATGGCATCCTGTTCGTCACGCAGGGCCGTGACCGACACAACTGCCGGCAATCGACTGCCATCCTTGCGGATGTAAGTCAACTCGTAGATATCCTCAATTCCACGTGAAGCCTTAAATACCAATGCCTCGAAGCCGGGGGTAATTGGGGTTTCGAGTTCGACACTGAGCATTTCGGCGCGTGCAATAAGCTCCTGCGGATCGGAAATATCGGCCGGAGTGATCGCGTTCATCACTTCCTCGGCATCGTAGCCCAGCATGCGCTCGGCACCAACGTTGAAAATCTGGATGACGCCCTTTGCATCAGTGGCAATACTCGAAAAATTGGCGCTGTTGAAAATCGCGTTCTGCAAGGCTTCCGCCTGCTTGCGCACGGTGATATCACGCAGAATACCAGTAAAATAACGCTGGCCACCCATCCACATTTCGCTTACCGCTATTTCCAAAGGGAAAGTGTTGCCATCCTTACGCCGGCCTACAACTTCGCGTCCAAGACCAATAGCGCGGTCCTCTTCGCTCGCAAGGTAATATTCAAGCGAACCGTTACGCTGATCTTGATCAAGTTCGGGGATCAACATGCCGAAGGTTTGCCCGACAAGTTCGGCGGAGGCATAGCCAAACATTCGCTCTGCAGCCGGGTTAACCGTCTCAACTATTCCATCGTGGGCATTGAGGGTGACGATGCCGTCCACCACGGCATTTAGAATCGTCTGGACCAGTGCAGTACTGTCGTGCAAGGCCTGCTGTGCTGCATATTCTCCGGTCACATCGCGGAACACCAGCACAGCACCTATAACCTGCCCCTCACGGTCTCGAATAGGTGCACAGCTGTCGGCGATATCACACTCCTGCCCATCGCGAGCAATCAGCACGGTGTGGTTGGCAAGTCCGTGTATCGTGCCCTGCGCCAAGGTCTCTGTAACCGGGATAGTGGCGCGCTTGCGAGTCTCTTTGTTGATGATGGAAAAAATTTCGTCTACCGGACGACCGCTGGCTTGCGCCTGCGTCCAACCAGTGAGCCTTTCTGCAAGGGGATTGAGGAGTGTCACACGCGCCTCGGCATCGGTGGCTATTACCGCATCACCAATAGAGTTGAGAGTCACTGCAAGCTTTTCCTCACTTTCCCGCAAGGTAACATTGGCCTCCTGCAGTTGTTTGTTTGTCTCCTCCTGAATCTCAAGCAGATGCTGTCGCTCTGCTTCAACCTGCTTGCGTGCAGTGTTATCGGTACCAATCAGTAAATATCCGATAATGGCGGATTTCTTGTCACGCAGGGCCGTGACCGATACAACTGCCGGGAAGCGGCTGCCATCCTTGCGGATATAGGTCAACTCGTAGATGTCCTCAATACCGCGTGAGGCCTTGAATACCAATGCCTCGAAGCCCGGCGTAATCTTAGTTCCGAGCTCGACGCTGAGAGTTTCGGCACGTGCAATTACTTCCTGCGGATCGGAAATATCGGCCGGCGTAATCTTGTTCAGCACTTCGGCTGCCGTGTAACCCAGCATGCACTCGGCACCGACGTTGAAGATCTGAATGACGCCGTGAGCGTCGGTGGCAATACTCGAAAAATTAGGGTTGTTGAAAATCGCGTTCTGCAGATCTCCTGCCTTAAACAGCGTTTCTTCAGCCTGCTTGCAAGTGGTGTTAATAATACGTTTTTTCATGTCATTTATGGCGGCAATCTGCTCTGTAATATGATTGTTTTATAAACATTCTGAAGAAATCGCCAAAAGAAAAAAACAGTGCAGATACCTTGACAGGTTTAATGGTTCATACATACTGCTACCATACAAGATGAATTAACAACGATCAACTGGGATCTTTGTATAATATTTTCACTTATACTGTGAATTTAAGTCAGGCGAGGCAATAACAGATTCCTTTCATTGACCGATCCGAGATTTCTCTATGCATAGGCATGCGGCTATAAACAGGCAGGAGGTATTTAAAGGCAAAGGCATGATAGGTCTCTATGAACTGATGATTGCCAGTCATCCCATCAAAAAGCTGATCATTGAGCGAGCCACTGTCAGTGCCATTAAGGAAGAGGCAATCAGCAACGGCATGACCGTACTCCTGCAAGAGGGTATTCAGCAGATTTTTGCGGGTCAGACGGACTTTAAACTGGTCATGACCGTCTGCTCCCAATAGAGGAAAAAATGGATAACTATTCAACAGCACTCCCTCTTTGTCCATTCAGGTCTTCTCGAATAGCACGAGTATGCTTCGAAGTCCTTCATGAACGAAGATAAAGCACTGCTAAACAGTTACAGAGCGGTTGCTTGCCAATTATTGGGCATTACCTGAACAGGTATAAAAAAAGAAATGAATCCGCTGTGCTCTTGAGGCAACTGTCACCGTTCCAGGGACCAGAGCAGATCGGCACCCGTGGCCTCGGAGGTGGCCTCTGTCTTCACAGAAAACCCATATTTGAGCTCATAGCGGGCCTGGAAAGTGCCTGCGGGGTCCTTCAGGCCCTTTCCATAGCTGATATAGAGATCTTCATAGATCTCCTTGCCCACCACCAGGGAAAATTCAGAGATGCTTTCCCCGCCTTCCAGACTCACATCCAGGCCGGTGCTCTCTTTAAAACCATCAAGCAATCCCGTACCGGTGCCTCCTCCGAGAGTAGCAGCAACTGCACCGAGCATGGAGCCCTCCTTTTCGTTGGATGTCGACATATCGTGCCCCACCAGGATATAGGCCAGGATATCGGATTCCTCCATGGCTGGATCGGAAAACAGATTCATCTCCATCCGGGAGACACTCCCTGTCACCTGAATGCCAACAATCTTGTCATGGACGTTTTTGCTGGCCCGCACATCAAGCCCGGGATCCTCAATGGATCCCCCTTGATAAAAGACCAGTCCCCTCTTTATTTCCAGGCTGGTGCCGCGGAAAGCAAAGGTTCCATTATGGAGATTGAGGCTTCCCTGTCCGGTGATTATCTGGCCTGGGTCCTGATTTATCTTCAACTGGCCATCGAGGCTCCCGCGGAGACCGAAGGCATCCACCTTCACTTCCTCTCCCAGGATCACGCTAAGATCAAGGGACATCGGCAAGGTCCCATTGGCGTGCTCGCCGTTTGTATCGACCAGGACCACATCCTGGGAGGAAGAGACCGCGCCCTGAAATCCGGCGGGGGCGATACGGGCCTTGGGCACGGTAACAGACCCGTTCAGGACGATCCCCTTCTCCCCATAGACAAAATGGAGGTCCGGACTTATTACTGCCGTGTACTCCGAGAGATCCACCGCCGGAAAGTCCTTGCCTTTGACCGTGAAGTCAGCCTGCCACTGTTTCTCCAGATCCTGTTTGACAAATCCTTCCACCTTGAGTCTGCCCTCCCCTGAGGCCAGGGCCAGGGCCACCTTATTGGTCGTTCCATCTCCGGAAACTGAGAGTTCCAGTTCCTGAACCTCAATACCTGCATCGGCAAGTTGAATCAAGCCATTCTGGAGGGCCATTTTTCCCTCGATCACCGGCCTGGCCACAGTTCCCTGCAAGTTGCCACTGCCCACAAATTGACCTGTTGCATTTACCCGGTAGTCGCTGAGGGGGGCCAGCGGACTGAGATCTTTAACATTCAGAGCCAAGGTTCCGGCCAAGGTCATCTCTTCCGGCTTACTGAAGTCAGCGTAATTCCCCACTACGGCCTCAAGCTCTGCCACACTGCCATCCTGGAACAGGGTCTTTGCCCGGACCTGAGCATCATTGTCCTCCAGCCGCACCTGCAACTCATTGTCGGTCCAGTGCCAGGTTCTGGATTGCCCCTCTTCGTCCAGTGCCGTCAGAGAAAGATCGGGCAGAGCAGCAACAATCCCTGCATGGTCCAATACAGCCCCTTTCCCCATGGCCTTCACCGTTGCCGAAAGAGTGCCGTCCAGCTGTTGGGAGACAAGCTCCCATTCTTCGAGAAGTTTCAGGGAAAAGTCCTTCACCCCTCCTTGCAGTTGCCATCCTTCCTCCTCCTGCCATTTCCCCCCAAGGGAAATGCGCACCTGGTCCTGGAGAAGGGAGAACTCACCAACTTCCATATTTGTCTTGGTCAGGTGCAGAGGAACGGCCTGCTCTGTCTGCCACTCTCCATATTGATTAGACTGGAGCATGAGTTCAGCCAGCTTTCCCTGCCATTCCTGGTCCTCCAATCCTCCAGTAAGGGCAAGCTGTAAGGCCCCGAGGGTGGTGGCCAGGGAAAGATCCAGACGATGTTCTGCAAGGCTCCCCTGTACTTGAAGCTGGACCTTGTCGATGCTTTGCCCGGGCAGCTCAAGACCTGCGGCCTTCAGGTCAGCTTCGATCTGCCCCTGACCAGCCAGATCTGCATTGACCACAGCCTTCAGACTCTTCAGGACAATATCTTTGACCTTGAGTGCAGAAGCATCCACAGTCATGGCCAGGCGAGGTTCTTCCCGTCTGCCGCCCACTGTCCCCTGGAGCTGAAAGACGCCACTGCTTTCCGGTATCAGGCTGGCCAGATCAGCTGATCCAGCCTGAAAGGCGAAATCAAGCTCACCGTTGGCCCGGCCATTGACCTGCAACCGGGTGGACCCTGACTGGAGATGTAATGCATCCACAACAAGCGTCTCACCATCAATCCCTGCCTGACCGCTGCCGGTCAGGGGAAAGTCCCGCAATTCTCCCTGCAGATGATCAATTTTCAGATCCGCCACCAGTTTCCCTGCCTTCCATTCTCCCTGACTGTGGAGGAGTGTATCAATTTTCCCCGGCCACTGAGAGGCAAACTGTGAGGGATCCAATTGTTCCCCCTCAAGTTCTGCCTGCCAGGAAAAACCATCTCCCCAGCCGATCTGTCCACTGCTGGTGAGCCGTGCCTGATCCAGGAGGATCTGCAGAGAATGGATGGTCAGTGCGCTAAAATCCCCCTCCACTTCCGTACGGACTTGAACCTGCGGATACCCCTCATAATGGACATCGGCTGCCAGAGTCCCCCCATAGGTCTCCAGGCCTCCGGAGACCTCGGCAGCAGAGAGTGCCCCATCAATGGGCAAATCCACTTTGAAATCCTGAAGGGCAAGATATTCTGTTTTTGCAGAGACCTGCCAATGCAGATCTCCCAAGAGCTTGGTCAATTGTCCCTGAACAGTTGCCACCGCAGGGGCCTTGAGCTCCACCGAGACGGCCAATGCCTCCATATCACCGTTGGCCGCCAGCGCCCCATGGAGAGCAGTAAGAGCGGGATCAGTCACTCTCCACTCCCCACTTAGTTCCAGGGGCCAGGAGCCACTGAGCCGGACCTCGGCCTGCAGCTCTCCACCATAGACCGGACTCTCCAGTTTCAGGCGAGAGATGTGAACCTGATCATCACGAGCAGACACCTGGAGGAGCAGTTCGTGCACGGGAAAGGAATCAACGCTGCCGGGAAAGAAGAGTTCCGCATCATGGAACTGCACATCCGCAAGCTCCAGGGCAAGGGGGAGACGGATGTCGGGAAGAGTGATCGCTATCCGCTCCGGTTTGTTCTCATCTTCTGTGGCAGGGTCACTTTTATCAAGGCGGACCACCAGGCCCCGAGCCTTTATGCCCTGAACCCGCAACTCTTTGTCAAAAAGGGCTCCGGGCAGCCAGCTGAAAGCCAGTTCCTCCAATTCGACATGGGCGACACCGTTCACATTGAGCTGCACCTTCTCCAACTGCCAGCTGGAGAGGAGATGTCCCCGCACCTGGCCCACGGAAAAGAGGGGTCCGCTCAAGGAATCGCCAAGCCCCACCAGAAGACGAAAACCGCTTTCTGTGGCCAGGAAAAGGCAAAAGGCGATGGCCAGCAACAGTGGCGGCAGAAAAACCCAGGTCAGCAATCGAAGGATTTTTTTCATAAATCGGCCCCCACTGAGAGATGAATCCTGACAGGATCTCCATCATCAGAGAGCGCACTTGCCACATCCAGGCGAATCTGGCCAAAGGGGAGCGTCATCCGCACCCCGAGGCCGACACCATGTTTGAGGTCAGCCTCAATGGCATCCAGGGCATTTCCCACATCATAAAAGGTCGCCATGCTCCAGCGAGGGGTCAACCTGCGCTCAAGCTCAATGCTGCCCTCCACCAGATATTGACCACCGATAACCACCCCCGAGGCATCCTCCGGCCCAAGGGTTCTATACCCATAGCCACGCACCGACTGATCGCCGCCGGCATAAAAACGAAGGGAAGGAGGAAGATCGTCAATGGAATCCATGGCCGTCACTCCGATGGTTCCGCGTCCCAGGATGCGCCAGTTTTCCACAGGAGTGACGATTGCCTTACCGCTAAAGCGAAACTGGATAAAGCTGGTGGTGGAAAGGAGTTCCTCCTCAGCACCTTCAACCGAAACACTTAAACGGATACCGTTTTCTACATTGGTCCTGTCCTTGGCCAGAATCAGATTCCAATAGGCTGAGGGGATCAACAGGTCGGCAGTACCACTGGTCACCCCGACGCTGTAGGCCTCATTTCGATACTCCAAGCCTATTCCATACTGGTTTTTGGGAGTCTCATGGTTGACTGAAAAGCCATATGACATCATGTTGGTCTCGGTATCATCCCAGGTCTCATCAAGATACTGGCCAGTCAGGCTCAGGGTATCATAACGGGGGTCAAAGATGGGAATAGCATAGTCTCCATTCACATGGTTATTCTTTTCCGACAACTGCATGGTAAAGGTAGGCCTGTGTCCATGGCGATTGAACAGACGATTTTTCCACTCCAGGCTGCTTCGCATACCAGTATCGGTCCCATAGCCGATACCGAAACTGTAACGATTCTGCTTGGCCGCAAGCAGAGAGACCTCCACCGGTATCTTATCCTCCTGCCTCAGGGCAAATTTTGGCTCCACCAGGACCTGGCTGAAATATGAGGTGGCATAAAGACTTGACTGGAGCTGGTTTAAGGAGCGGAGAGAGTAGACATCTCCTTCCTGATAGGGAATAAAACGCTGCAACAGCTCGGGAGTAATAATCTCCTGTTTGCTCGTGGTCGCCCCAAAACGAAAGAGAGGCCCCGTATCCAGGGAGAGAAGGATATCTGCCCGCTGCTCTGCCCGCTTCACCAGAATTTTGTGTTCTATAAACCGGGCTCGGACATAGCCATGGGCCATTGCCTGAGCCAGGATTTTTTTCTTGCCGATTTCATAAAGACTGTCTAGGAGCTGCGTCCCCGGCTGCAGGGGAAACCCTGCACTCAGATCCTCAAAAACAGGATCTCCCTGACCTGGTCCCACAATCTGCACCGACAAAGAGCCGACAAGCATCGGCGGTCCGGCAGTGACCGTATACAGTGCATGCCAGCCCTCATCCTCTTGCGTCAGCGAGCTCTCCACCTGGACCGAGTAATACCCATACGGTGCCAGGGCCTCTTCAATCTCTTTTTGGGAGCGCTTGTGCAAGTTCTGTATTTCTCGAAGAGTGATATCAGCGTTTTGCTGTTGCAGGTATATCTTCAAACGGGCAAGGATATTAGTAGAGAGTTCTCCCTCAACCCCTGCAACAGTGACCGACAGAGGAACAGCAAGACAGAGAGAAGCCTGGAGCAAAAGAACCAGCGCCAAAAAGAGGCTTGAAGAACAGCGAGAAAGATGTTTGAGAGTAGGAGTCAAAGGCTCAAGTCAAAAAAGGGAACATGGCAGCAAGGTCTTAACCTCGCCATCTCAATTTTTTAATTGTCAGGAGGTTGTTAATCCCCGCCAAGTTCTTATTAAAAGAAAAGATTGAGTTCAGATTTCAGAGAAATATTATTATTTGATTATACCACGTTCAAACGTCTCTGAAAACATTTTCCAATAAAGGTTCCAGGCCATTGGAATCTGCCCCTCTTACTCACAAACGACACAAACAGATGACCTCTCCTCCTTTTGTTATTGAAAAACCGGTCCATGGCGGCTTTGGCCTCAGCCACGACACAGATGGCACAGCCCTCCTCATAGAGGGAGTGCTTCCAGGCGAAACCGTGCAGGCAACCCTCAGCGAAAAAAGAAAGACACTGAAACAAGGAGTGGTCACTCAAATCCTGAACCCCTCTCCACAAAGAATCCTTCCCCCCTGTCCTCTGTACAAAAAATGTGGTGGTTGTGACTTCCAGCACATGACCTACCCCTGCCAGCTGCAGGTTAAGGAAGAGGTTCTGAAAGACCTGTTGAGAATGACCGGACACCCCTTGCTGCACCAGGCGGCAGACACCCTGCTCTCGCCGCTCCTGCCTTCACCGGGGCAATTCCATTATCGCCAAAGGATTCGGCTGCAGGTGGATGGGCAACAGGTGGTGGGATTTCATGGCCGACGCAGTCACAATTGTGTTGCTGTCAGCAACTGCCTGTTGGCCAGGCCGGAAATCAATGACTGTTTGCAGGAACTGCTGGCTCATCCCTCTTGCCACCGCCTGCGGCCCCACATGGAAGGCCTGGAAATCCTGTTCAATCCAGAGCGTTCTGACCTGATTCTCCTTTTCCATTTCCAACGCAGACCGCGCCCCGGAGATGAAAACAACGCCCGCAACCTGGTCCGAGAGCTCAGAGGAGTGGCGGGAATCTTTTTTACCGGCGAGGGATTTGCCCTTTCAGGCCCATACTCCGACGCACCGTCAGAGGATGCAGCCACTCTTTCCTTTACCTTGCCGCCTCTTCCGCCCTACACCGACAAGCCCCTTGTCCTCTCCTGGGAAACAGGTGGGTTTTGCCAGGTTAACCTGGAACAGAACATCACTCTCATCACTACCACCCTCGACTCCTGCAAGCCAAAGAAAGGAGACTCCATTCTCGATCTTTTTTGCGGTATGGGTAACTTTTCCATCCCCCTCGCTGAAAGGGCAGAATCTGTGCTAGGAATCGAAGGACAGGGTTCTGCCATCCGCAGTGCTCGAAAAAACAGCAGCCAAGCAGGACAAACCAACACGGAATTCAAAAAACGCCCCATCCACCAGGCCTGTGAAGAACTCCTCCAAGACGGCAGGAAATTTGACTCTATAGTGGTGGATCCACCACGACAGGGTGTTCCAGGCCTGGCCAGAAACCTTTCCCTCCTCTGCCGTAACAGGCTGGTCTACATCTCCTGTAACCCGGTAACCTTGTGCCGGGATTTGAGCGAACTCCTGGAGCAGGGCTTTAGCCTGACAGGACTCCAGCCCATGGATATGTTCCCCCAGACACACCATATCGAGACCGTAGCCCTTCTGGAAAAGGCCTAGAATAATATGCTCCATTTTTCTCCCATCACCGTTGCGACAAAGACAAAAAATTTGTAGTACGACCACTCTCTTTTCCCCTTCCTGAAAATCACTCTCAACACCTCCGTCACCTAACAGATAAATGACACACATAACGACCCAAAGAATTGGTTACGATTCCCAGACAAGCCAATGATGTCAGGGGCTTCAGCCGATTATTGTTTCCATATAATGGTTGACGCAAACTAGAACAACGAAGTACTATCAGCCAACTGGCGAATCATTTTTTGTCAGTCATGGCAATGCGCCTTGCATTGCCCACGCTGTTCCTTAGGCGATGCGCAACTCAATAATTCTTTATTTTTATTATGCTTTTGCTGCAAAAACAGTGGGAAAAGGTTGTTGCTGTTACCAACGAGGTTGATCTTACCTTTTTGCTGCTACGAATTTTCAGCCTTGCCGGCGGCATTGTCTGGCTCTTGATTATTCCATTTTCCCCTGAAGAAAATGCCACTCTGATCAGGTCCCTGATCTATTTTTCCATCTACAGTCTCCTTTGTTACCTCTTTATTTTTCTCAAACCAGGTCTGTTGAAAAAAGTGTATCTGGCATCACTTTTCCTCGACCTGATCTTTCTTTCAAATCTCGTTCATGCGGAAACAAATTTATCAAACAGCTTCTTTCTCGGCTATTACCTGCTCATCTGCCTCCACACCATCTACTTCGGCCTCCGCTTTGGACTCATGGTCGCTGTTGTTTCCGCCGCCTGTTACATCATCAGCAATTTGCCCATGCTCACCTACATCGAGTGGACCGATCTTGGCATGCGGATCGGTTTTTTCTTTTTTATCGCCGTACCGGTTGGGCTGTTGACAGACAAGGTGAACCGTGACAAGCAAAAAGTAGAACATTTCAACGGGACCCTTGAAATCATGGTCTCCCAGCGCACGGACAAGATCCGTACCCTCTTAAATCAGGAGCGCTACCTGCGAGAGATCCTCAATACGGTCTCTCACATCAACAAACTGCTGATCACCGCCCCAGACATTGCCACCCTCCTGGAAAACGCCTGTGCTCAATTCGTCCAGCATGGTCATTATGGTTCCAGTTGGATCGGCCTCCTCAAAGAAGGTACTATCCAAACAGTCCACACCTCCAGCACTCCAGACAAGCTGCTCATTAGTCCGCCCTATGATGTCCGTAATCCTCATGATAACTTTTACAGGAGCCCTGCTGGCCAATGTATCCGTGACAACAAAACCGTGATCCGGAAAAACGATCCGGAGACACAGGACCCAATCCCTTGGCGCGACCCGGAGGAGCTGAAAGGATTTCAGGCCGTCATCAGCCTCCCCCTTCGTGCTTACCATTCCGCGCAACCCCTTGGCGCCCTGACCATCTACACCTGGCGCAAGAAAGGCTTTGAGCTGGAAGAAAAAAACATGCTCAACGAACTGGCCGGCGACATAGGTTTTGCCATAGAATCCTTCAGGCATAAGGAGTCTGTGGCAAGACTCACCGCCGAACGTACAGCCAATTACGAAGAGACAATCTTCTCCTTTGTCGACATGATCGAACAGAGAGACACCTATACTGCCGGCCACACCCAGCGCGTTGCTCAATATTGTGAACTCATTGCCAGGGAAATGGGCATTGAGGCCAAACAAATAAAGAAACTCTACAAGGCTGCCATCCTCCATGACATCGGCAAGGTTGCCACACCGGATTCGGTTCTCCTCAAACCCGGCAAGCTGACCAGTCTGGATTATGATCTGATCAAACTCCATGCCTTTGCCGGTTACGAGATGCTCTGGCAGATCGGGATGTACCGGGAATTAGCGGTGATCATCCGCCATCATCACGAAAGACACGATGGCAAGGGCTATCCCGACGGCCTGCTGGGACATGAGATCCCCCTCCTCTCCCGCATCATGGTGGTTGGTGACGCCTTCGATGCCATGACCACCAACCGCATCTATAAGGCGAGAAAAGAACTCCCCGAAGCCCTGGCCGAGCTCGAGGCCTTCAGCGGCAGTCAATTTCATCCTGACGTGGTCAAGGCAGCGATCAAGGTACTGGCCAACATCAAAATCTCCACAACCATCAGCCAGCTGCCGATAAGTAATCTTGAGAAGAAGCGCTTCTCCTATTTTTTTAATGACAAGCTGACAGGTCTTTTCAACGAAGATTACCTGAAGATCACCCTCAATAACCTGGACCTGAATCAATACAAATGTCTCTACATGCTGCACCTCCTCAATGTCCCCGAGTACAACAAGCACCACGGCTGGGCCAAAGGAAATCTGTTTTTTAAAGAGTTGGCTACAGAGCTCCAGACCAGGTTTCCCGAAGCCATCATATTCAGGGCCTACGGAAACGATTTCGCCCTCATCTCTACAGGACATATTCCCCTGGACAGTGATACATTCAATACCTTTTCATGCATCATCGGTACCGAAATCAAGATTGAGCTCCAGCATGTTGATCTCATAGCAGGAAAGGCCTATACCATCGACAAGCTGGAAAAGATGGAACTGCAGATCCTAGACCAGCATCAGCCAACAATCAACGATACCTACACCGCCCATCATGCTGAGATCGTACACTCCTAACTCCCATTTCTCAGCAACACCTCCCGCAATACCCACCAGAACGGCACCTCCTCAATTCGCGAACAAATATCGGTTCCATTTTCGAGCGTATCAAATAACCAAGAATTGAGCCGGGAATCGATTCCCAAAGCCACTGCCGGTCAAGAGACTCAAAACCGGTTGTCCCCCTTTTGCTTTCTACATAAGGGTTGACGCATTCTAGAAAAAGAATGTATTATCCGTGAATTATGGAAAAATAATTTTTCTCATCCGTGGCAAGAAGCCTTCTCTTATCCACGCCGGTCCAAGTGGGTACACCTAACAACCACCTGAACTCATTATGTTTTCTTCAATAACACAGTGGAAAAAAGTTATTGCTGCCACCAATGAGGTTGACCTTACCTTTTTACTGTTACGGGTTTTCAGCCTTGCCGGCGGCATTGCCTGGATCCTGATTGTCCCCCTTTTCCCAGCGGAAAAGGCCATCATCATCAATGCCCTCATCGCTTTTTTTATTTACAGCCTCCTTTGCTACCTCGTTATTTTTTACAGACCGGACCTATTAAAAAAGGTGTATCTGGTATCCCTTTTTCTCGATCTGATCTTTCTGTCAATTCTGGTCCATACGGAAACAAACTTTGAAAACAGTTTCTTTCTCGGCTATTACCTCCTTATCTGCCTCCATACCATCTACTTCGGCCTTAATTTTGGCCTGATCGTCGCCGTTATTTCAGCCTGTTGTTACATCGTCAGCATTTTCCCCATGCTCACCGACATCGAATGGACCGATCTTGCCATGAGGATCGGGTTTCTCTTTCTTATTGCCGTACCGGTGGGGCTGTTAACAGAAAAGGTAAAGCGTGATAAGGAAAAAGTAGAACATTTCAACAAAACCCTTGAAAGCAAGGTGAGCCAACGCACCGACAAGATCGGAGCCCTCCTGGATCAGGAACGCTATCTCCGTGAAATCATGACTACGGTTGCCCATATCAACAAACTGCTTATCACCACGCCAAACATTACCAGCCTCCTGGAAAGCTGTTGCACCAGACTCGTGCAGCACAGCCATTATGAATTCTGCTGGATCGGCCTTCTCGACAATAACAGAATACCAACGGTCCACACCTCCGAACTGTCAGGCGTCCCTCTCATTGCCCCGCCCTATGATGTACTCGATAGTCACAATACCTTCTACCAGAGCTCCGCCGCCCGCTGTGCCAGGGACAATCAAACCGTGATCTGCGAAATCGACCCGATGACACCGAACCAGACCCCGTGTCTCAACCCGGCAGAGGTGAAAGGATTTCATTCCGTCATCAGCCTTCCCCTGCGTGCTCACCATGCTGCACGCCCCCTCGGTGTCCTGACTATCTACACCTGGCGCAAGAAAGGCTTTGACCCGGAAGAAAAAGAGATGCTGGACGAACTGGCCGGCGACATCGGCTTTGCCATAGATTCCTTCAGGCAAAGAGAGTCGGTAACAAAACTCACTGCCGAACGTACTGCCAATTACGAAGAGACGATTTTCTCTTTTGCCGATATGATTGAGCAAAGAGACACCTATACGGCCGGCCATACCGAGCGCGTCGCCCATTACTGTGAACTGATTGCCAGAGAAATGGGTGTTGAGCTCGAAGAGATCAAGAATCTTTATAAGGCGGCCATCCTCCATGACATAGGCAAGGTTGCCACTCCGGATTCTGTTCTCCTCAAGCCCGGTAAATTGACCGGTCTGGATTACGACCTGATCAAACTCCATGCCTTTGCCGGTTATGAGATGCTTTCGAAGATCGAGATGTACCGGGAATTGGCAGTGATCATCCACCATCATCACGAAAGACACGACGGCAAGGGCTACCCCGACGCCCTGCAGGGCGACGAAATCCCGCCACTCTCTCGAATCATGATAGTTGGTGATGCCTTTGATGCCATGACCACCAACCGTATCTATAAGGCCAAAAAAGAGATTCCCGAGGCCCTGACCGAGCTTCAGGCACTGAGCGGCAGTCAATTTGATCCAGAGGTCGTCAAGGCCGCGGTCAAGGTATTGGCCAACATCAAAATCTCCAACACCATTAACCAGCTCCCAGTGAGCAATCTGGAAAAAAAGAGGTTTTCCTACTTTTTTAACGACATGTTGACAGGACTTTACAACGAGGACTACCTGAAGATCATCCTCAACAATCTGGACATCAATCGATATACATGCCTGCACATGCTCCACCTCTTGAATGTGCCGGAATACAATAAACGTCACGGCTGGGCCAAAGGCAATCTCCTTTTTAAAGAGTTAGCCACCGAACTGCAGAATAACTTCCCTGAAACCCTAATTTTCAGGGCCTACGGAAACGATTTTGCCATAATCTCTAAAAAGCATCTTGCCCTTAACAGCAAAACCTTCAACTCCTTTACATCCGTCCAGGGCACCGAAATTAAAATTGAGCTCCACCATGTCGATCTCAAAATTGGCAGCACCTACACCATCGACAAACTGGAAAAGCTGGAAATCCTGGCCCTTGGCCACCAGCAACTCCCCGAGTTCAATGTTACTGAGCTGACAAATCACAACATATCCATTTAATCGGAGTTGCTTACATTTGATCTGATCGTATTTCCACAAACTTCCCAGACTGCCCCCCTACCGGAATAAGGTCAAGAGCAACTATACGAGAATTCCTGACTTCTGAAAGGTAACGATCACAGGAGGTTTTTCATGAGACGTGTGGGAGAGGCAAATGGTGTTCGAGTAAAAGCGTACGCCGGTACTACAGGTATATTACTGGCGTTTGATATTGAAGCGGGCAAACGAGAGGACTTGCTTGGCTTTGCAATCTCTCGTGAGATCCGAAGCGGACGCTTTGCCGGGAGGATTGGCTGGCTGCAGGGAATCCTGGATTTCCCCGGTACAACCAAGGCCCGTGGAGAGCTCATCGCCACAAACGTAGCCCCGATACAGAAATTTCGGTGGTCTGACTATTCGGTATATCCAAGCACTCAATACGCCTACACCGTCCAACCAGTCTACCGTTCTGACTCATCCCTCGTCACGAGTTCCAATCGAAGGCTTTTCTTGGAGGCCGGCCCGCAGGTCGTGATAGAAACCCAGGGTTTTCAGGGAGAGGATGCGATCATATTCAACAGGGCGGTGGCTTCATCCCAGGCATTTTCTCGCCGCTTCCCGGATCTGGATGTAGAGATTCAAAAGGCAAAGGAAGCAGGAACCCTTGGCAGGAAAACACTGCCACAGCGAGCCCTCGATTGGCTGTCTCGAGGGTTAGTGGAACAAATTGAATCGTTTCTAGCGCAGGCTGAAGATGCAAGTTGGGCCCTCGATCTGGCCATTTATGAATATCACCTTCCTCGTCTGCATCAGGCAATGGTCGCGGCTGGAGAACGTGGCGTTAAGGTGCGTATCCTTTATCACGCTAAAGAGGAAGACGATGCGACGGTTGAGAATAAACACCTGCTCCATACTCCAGAGATACCAGGTGCCACCCTTTTTCCACGCATCACCACAGCTATCATGCATAACAAGTTTGTCGTTCTTAGCCGGATAAAGCCAAATGGTTGTTATACGCCTGTTGCCCTACTGGCAGGATCTACAAATTGGTCTGAGAATGGATGCTACCGCCAAGCCAACGTGGTCCACATTTCACGCACCCCGTCGATCCTTGAAAATTATGCGACCATGTTTGAAACACTGATTGCCACCCGTACAGATCGCAGGGCAACCAAAAGCTCAATCAACAAGAACAATAAAATACCAACCGCGCCTGAGCGTTTCGGAGGCTTTTCGCCACGATCAAAGTTCGCAGACATCTCTGCAATAGCAAATCTGATAGCTGGTGCAGAACGTGATGTTCTGTTTGCAACTGCTTTCCAGTTACGCGATGAGATAACGGAGGCCCTTCTCGGCACAGCAAACGACACCATTCTCAGGATGGGTATTCAAAACTCATCGAGTGCTAAAATTACAGGCATCCACCGTGATCGCACAGCTCACTTCACCGCAGCTTCACTTCTTCCGGACGGGCTTGAGGGTTGGTTAAAAGAATCAACAGCAAAGCAGAAAGGCGCCATTCGTGTGCATACAAAAGCGATCATTATCGATGTCACCTCCGATGCGCCACTTATCATTTCAGGATCACACAATTTTTCAACCAATGCCTCAAGGAATAACGACGAAAATTACTTGATCATACGACGAGATAGAGATGTCGCTGATGCGTATCTTTGCGAAATCATGCGAATCTACGACCATTATCGCTTTCGTTTCAGTGCCAGAGAAAGAAGTAAGGCAGGCAAGCCAACCGCGCCTCCGTCGCTCGCTGGAGACAACAGCTGGTGTGATGACTATTTTGCGGACGGCAACCTCAAGAATCTGGACAGAATCAGGTTTGCCGGCTTAACAGGATAGCAATTGGGCCTGACGAAAAAGGAACAGATTTTACCTGGGGTATAGCGGCTTAAATACCTACGACCGTCTTTACGCTGTACGAATCACCTATCGCCTCCAATAATGGCCAGAGTTGTATTTTTAGAACCATCTGATTTTTCAGGTTTTTCAAGCATAACCGTTAGGGTGGAACCTTCTTCCAAGATTTCAAGTCTAGTCTTATCATACTGGGTTTTGCCAACCCCCTTCAGATGTTTCTTATTCCAGCTGTACTTTGAATGCTCTTCAATCGACTCCAAGTTATCTGTTGAATCGAAAAGATATCTTCCCCTGCCCTTACTCGCTCAATTTGTAGCCGATTTTCCGAAAAGAATTGACGTTGCGATGCCGACATCACCGTCTTTAATGATTCTCATTCGTTCAAGGCGACATCAGCAGCTGAAAAAGTCTCATTCTTCTCTCAGCCTCTGAGCAGAATTAACCTGAAAATGGATGGCTATAATTATAGGAAAAACGTTAGAGATGTGATTAGATGAATGACGACTCACTCATGCAAAGACAACAGAACCACAACACGTCTTTATGGTAAGCGATTAAGAAAAGATAAAAATTTCAGCCAGCATTTTTCACTTAAATTCAATGCACGCCTGTTTCTATTATGGTGAGAGCAATCAGGAAGGATAGTGGAATCATCTCAGAAACTTGAATTGTAATCAACCATTGAAAAATAACATTAAAAGCTCTCATACTTCCTTGAAACTAAAAATTGATATCGATACTGGCAAAAACAGGTTGTATTTTTCTATTTCGAGAAAAATTACAAAAACAGAATTAGACAAATTCTATACTGATTTGAGATTTTGTGTTGCTGACCTACAACCTGACTTTGATGTAATAGGTGATTTTTCAGAATGTGACATTATCTATCTGAGCAGTACCCCTACTTTTAGAAATATAATGTGCTATCTAATCACCAAAAGGATTCGTGAAAATATCCTTGTCGTCAAAAGCAATCTCCTCTACATGCAACTAAATAATTTAATATCAATACTAAACATTTACATACCGAGCTACGTCTCTACACTTCAAGAAGCAGAAGATATCCTTTCAACCGATCAGAGACGAAACGGACTTCGTATATGTTTACATCATAACCTGGCTGAATACCTGATAGATACTGTACAGGTAAAAAATCGCATTCTTGACATGTCAACAAGTGGTTGTTCTCTCGAATTGGGAAGCACGCAGCCATCTGTTGGCCAGGAAATTACCCTGAACATTTCATTGAAAGACAAAGAAGAAGCAATAAATAAATTCAGTATCCCAGCAACTGCTGTAAGAATAACAAATGATATGTTTGCTGTGAAATATGTCCATCTGGACGATGATCAAAAAGACCAGTTATGGAGTTGTTTACTGTACGAGTCCAACCTTTTGATCTGAAAAATAAAATTCACACTCCCCTCCATGCTCGCCTTAGCAAATCAGGCACGCCTTTCCCGGGAGCTGCTGCAAAACCGTCCTCCTCTGCAACCTTCAGGGAGACAACGTCTACGCTGCCCCCCTGAAGAACAAGAGATCAAATTTGCCAGACCATCCTTTCCGACCTTGGTAAACGACAGGACAAAGTCACTAGCCTCAGCCCCTCAGGCGAGCCAACTTTGCACTTGTGCCAAGTATCTCCTCAATCCGTAACAGCTGATTATACTTGGCCACCCGGTCTGAGCGAGACATGGAACCAGTCTTAATCTGCCCCACTGCGGTGGCCACTGCCAGATCAGCAATGGTATTATCCTCTGTCTCACCCGAACGGTGAGAGATCACAGCACTGTAACCAGCCTGCCTGGCCATATTGATGGCAGCCAGGGTCTCGGTAAGGGTCCCGATCTGATTCACCTTGATGAGGATGGAGTTGGCAATTTTCTTCTCTATGCCTTCCTTGAGAATGGCGGTATTGGTGACAAAGAGATCGTCTCCGACAAGCTGAACCTTAGCAGCCAACCGGTCACTCATGATCTTCCAGCCATCCCAGTCGTTCTCGGCACAGCCGTCCTCAATGGAAAAGATCGGATACTTCGCACACCACTCCTCGAAAAGATCGACCATCTCTGTGGCCGTGAGTCGCCTCTTTTCCGAGGCCAGATTATACAAGCCATCTTCAAAGAACTCGCTGGCGGCCACATCCATGGCCAGCATGACATCCCTCCCTGCCTTGTAGCCGGCATTATCAATGGCCTCGAGAATGACGAGGATGGCCTCCTCGTTAGAAGAGAGATTGGGGGCAAAACCACCCTCATCTCCAACCGCCGTGTTCAATCCCCGGTCTGTGAGTACCTTTTTCAGGTGATGAAAAATTTCGGCGCCATAGCGAATCGCCTCGGCAATGGTCGGCGCACCCACCGGCATGATCATAAACTCCTGAAAATCGACATTATTGTCGGCATGGGCGCCACCGTTAATGATATTCATCATGGGGACGGGCAGAAGCGGCGGATCTGTGGCCAGATACCTGAAGAGTGGCTGTTTGCGGCTGGCAGCAACGGCATGGGCAGCAGCCAGGGATACACTGAGGATGGCGTTGGCCCCGAAGCGCTCCTTGTTCGGGGTCCCGTCAAGATCGATCATCACCTGATCCAGGGCGGCCTGATCTGCCGCATCTATACCCAGCAAGGCCTCCTTTAACTCCCCGTTGACATGGCCCACCGCCTTTTGTACTCCCTTACCAAGATAACGACCAAGATCATTATCACGCAGTTCAATGGCCTCACGAGATCCCGTGGAGGCCCCGGAAGGAACGGCCGCCCGCCCCATGGAGCCATCTTCGAGATAACAGTCGGCCTCCACGGTTGGATTCCCCCGAGAATCAATGATCTCTCTCCCCACAATATTGATGATTTTTGTCATAGCTGTCTCCCTGATGGTCACTATTAATGGTGATGGACTTGGAAAAACTCTCTCCATTGCACACTACAGTCAAAATTCACCTCTGTTACACTATATCTCCTTTCCTCATCCTGTCAAAATCCTATCACGTATCGAGTTACCCTGTATTAAAATTTCCATAACCGGTTAGAGTGGTGTTGATTGCCAATTATGAGGCATCAGCTTCTTCTAAGTAACAAATTTCCTTCCTTGTAACGCAGTAACTGATGATTACTTTCTCTTATAGAAAGCATCACCAAAAACTCTTTCATACGGAGGTGCATCATGACAACTACAAATACATTCAGGCTGGGACAGAAAGCCTTTTTAAGTGGAGATCTTGTAACCAGTATCCAGGCCTTTTCTGAAGCCCTGCGCCAGGGCGATCATCCGTTTCAATCTAAACTCAACCGCGGTATCGCCTATCTCAAGATAGGTCAGTTCGCCCATGCCATCAAGGACTTTGATACGATTATCAAGGAAGATGAACACCACGATCAGGCCTTTTTTTATCGGGGCATTGCTAACCTCAACCAAGAGAAAAATGAGGAGGCAATCCGTGACCTGGACAACTCCCTCCTCCTCAATCCAGAAAGGGGGGCTGCCTACCTGGCCCGTGGCCTTGCCCATAATGCTCTTGGTCACAAGGGGGAGGCGGAAAAAGATATCCATGACAGACATGCCCTCAATACGGTTGAGCTGGGCGAGTTCATGGAAGAATATATTTTCTCCGATTCTCTGTTTACTCGAACCCTCAGCCTCTTTGAAAAAGATGAGGGAAACTGGAAGCTGGTACTGACTGAAAACGAAGTTCAGCGTCTGGGAACCGTCCACTGATCTCAACAGCCACCGGCTATCCACTGCCGGTGGCTCTCCTCATTCTTCCCTGTCCCCCCTCGCATAAATAGAGGGGAAAAGGGTGCTCAGGGTCTACCGGCAACCCATTCAGGTCTGTCTTCAGTGCTCGCAGAGAACAACATCAGGGTCAAAGCGCGCCGTCCCGAACAAAGGAGCGAAGCCTCCTCACCTTCGTTTTTCTGGAGCAGTATCAGACTGTTTCAGTACGGAATTTGCCAATAATTCATTCCTCTTGAACGCTAAAAAAAGTACCTGCGCCTCTGGATTGAATCTCCTTACACCACCATCTCTTGCCCAAAAAGGATTGACAGAACAGCGCTTTCTCAGTAAACGAATGGATAAAATATTTTATATTCTCAAGGAGTCAGTGGCGAATAGCGGCAAGAAGTGCCGCTTTTTTTTATGGCGCCCACCCGGGCCCGATCTGTCTCCCTTCCACCTATTCTCTCTATCAGCCAGCGAAAAGCGTTATGAGTAAAGAAAACAATCAAATCCTGAAGCAACGCCGAGAAAAGGCCGATGCCCTGGCAGAACTGGGCGTCAACCTCTATAGCAACCATTTCAAACCGGCAAACACGGTCAAGGAACTCCTGCCTAAAGGTGCCCATCTGGCCGCCGAAACCCTGGACGAGACCAACTACACCTATTCCCTTGCCGGACGTATCATGTCCATGCGCAAGTTCGGCAAGGCCGCCTTCTTCCACCTTGCTGACACCTCCGGTCGTATGCAGGTCTATATCAAAAAAGATACCTTGGGAGATGCCCTGTTCGCCACCTTCAAGAAATGGGATATCGGTGACATCGTAGGCATTAAAGGCAAGCTCTTCAAGACCAAGACCGGAGAACTTTCACTGATGGCCGACAAGCTGGTCATGATCTCCAAGTCCCTGCGGCCCCTGCCTGAAAAGTGGCATGGCCTCACCGATGTGGAGACCCGCTACCGCCAGCGCTATGTCGACCTCATCGTCACCCCGGAGAGCCGTGAAACCTTTCGTAAACGAGTGGAAGTCATCCGTCTGATCCGTGAATTCCTCTCCAACCGTGGCTTCATGGAAGTGGAAACACCCATGATGCAACCGGTACCAGGCGGTGCCACAGCCAAGCCCTTCAAGACCCACCACAATGCCCTGGATATGGATCTTTATCTCCGCATTGCCCCGGAACTCTATCTCAAACGACTCCTGGTCGGAGGGTTTGAAAGAGTCTTTGAGATCAACCGCAACTTTCGCAACGAAGGTCTCTCCACCCGGCACAACCCGGAATTCACCATGCTCGAGTTCTACCAGGCCTATGCCACCTACCACGACCTGATGGATCTCACCGAAGAACTGATTTCCTGGCTCTGCGATGAGGTGAATGGCACCATGGAGATCGAATACCAGGGAACCAAGGTCAACCTGTCTCCCCCCTGGAAACGGATGACCATGGATGAAGCCCTGATCGAGGTCGCCGGCATTGCCCCGGCCATCCTTAAAGACAACGACAAGGTTATGGCCCTCGCCAAGGAAAAAGGAATCACACTCGAAGAGAAGGCAGGACCTGGTAAGGCCAAGACTGAACTCTTCGAGCTCCTGGTGGAAGAAAAACTGATCAATCCCACCTTTGTCACTTCCTACCCCACCGAGGTTTCCCCTCTGGCCCGCAGAAACGAGGAACACCCTGAAGTCACTGACCGTTTTGAGCTTTTTGTCACTGGCCGCGAACTGGCCAATGCCTTCAGCGAACTCAACGATCCCGTGGACCAGCGCCAGCGCCTGGAAAAACAGATTGCGGAAAAAGGAAACGACGAAGAGATCCACTCTGAGTTGGATGAGGATTTTCTCCGGGCCCTGGAATACGGCATGCCTTCAGCCGCTGGTGAGGGCATCGGTATTGACCGTCTGGTCATGCTCCTCACGGATGCCCCCTCCATCCGCGACGTCATCCTCTTCCCTCACCTTAAACCCGAGGTCCAGCTCCAGGGGAAAAAGAAAATGAACCAACAACAGGCGGAGAACGGGGAATGCAAAAAGTGCCAGAAATGAGCCGCCTGAAACAGAAGAGAGAAGTCCCATATCGTCGTTCTTCTCTCTTCCCTTTTCTGCCTGCAGCCAGCAGCCTCTCATAGCCCATGTTCGAGTGGTTTATCAGCTTCCGCTATCTGCGGGCCCGACATAAGCAGAAATTCATCTCGCTCATCTCCCTCATCTCGGTTGCCGGCATCACGGTGGGGGTCATGGCCCTGATTGTGGTTCTGGCTGTCTATTCCGGATTCACGGGCGGCCTGAGAGATCAGATCCTTGGCATCAACTCCCACATCATTGTCCAACGGGCAGGCGGTATCATTCCCGAATATAACCTGGTCCGTGACCGCATTCTCACCGTCGACAATGTCACTGGAGCCACCCCCTATCTCTATGCCCAGACGCTGCTCAGCGGCTCAAAAGGTGGGACAGGGGTTGTCCTCCGGGGGATTGACCCGACCACGGCCACAAACGTTATTTCCTTGCCCAAACAGATGGTGGAGGGGAGCGTTGACGATCTGGTCCTGGAAAAAGATGCCAGGATTCCCAACATCATCCTCGGCATTGCCATGGCCAGGGATCTCTATGTAGAGGGGGGAGACAAGGTACGACTCATCTCTCCCTCCGGACCGCTTACCCCCATGGGGATCATTCCCAAGATCAAGACCTGTCGGGTTTCTGGCATCTTTGAGTCAGGAATGTATGAGTATGATTCCACAATCGCCTACATGGCCATCTCTGATGTCCAAAATTTCCTGGAAAGTGGGGATGTGGTCCACGGTATCGAAGTTACGGTGCACGAAAAGGAGCTGAACCGGGCCGATCAGGTAGCCAAACAGATTGTCGATGTATTGGGCACGCCCTTTGTGGCCAAGGACTGGATGTCCATGAACCGTAACCTCTTTGCCGCCTTTAAACTGGAAAAGATCGGCATGTTTATCTGTGTCGCCCTCATCATCCTGGTTGCAGCCCTCAATATCATCTCGGCCCTGATCATGGTGGTCATGGAAAAGGAACAGGATATTGCCATCCTCAAGTCCATGGGGGCTACCTCCGGATCCATCATGAAGATTTTCTTTTACCAGGGACTGGTCATTGCCTTTCTCGGCACCTTTCTCGGGGTCAGCGGAGGACTCGGGCTCTGTGATCTCCTTTCCCGTTACCAGTTCATCGAATTACCCTCCAACGTCTATCCCATGAACACCCTGCCCATCAAGGTCCTGCCCATGGATGTAACCATTATCGCCATCGCCGCCATCGTCATCACCCTTTCGGCCACCATCTATCCCTCCTGGAAGGCGTCAAAGGTCAAACCTGCCGAGGTCCTTACATGAGCATGGCTGCAACTCCACTTTTCAGGGCCGAAGACCTCTGTAAGAGTTACCACAGCGGAACTGAAAAAATTCATATCCTCAAAGGGGTCAATCTTACGATCAACCGGGGCGAGATGATGGCCATAGTCGGAGCATCAGGCTCCGGCAAGACCACCCTCCTTCAGATCCTGGGGACATTGGACACTGCCGACTCAGGTGAGCTCTTTTTTGAGGGGAAAGACCTGGGCCTGAAAACCGATCAGGAACTTTCCGAATTTCGCAATCGTTCCGTCGGCTTCATCTTCCAATTCCACCATCTGCTGCCCGATTTCAGTGCCCTGGAAAACGTGATGATGCCCGGCCTGATTGCCGGCAGAAAAAAAGATAAAATGGAAGGACCTGCCCGTCTCCTCCTCCAGCAGGTGGAACTGGACCACCGTACAAATCACAGGGTAGGCGAACTCTCCGGCGGTGAACAGCAGCGCACGGCCCTGGCCCGGGCCCTCATCATGAAACCGGCCCTTCTCCTGGCCGACGAACCCACGGGCAACCTGGACAGCCGTGCCGGTAATCTGGTCTTTGATCTCATCCGTTCCCTGTGCCGGGAACTCTCCCTTGCCAGCATCATGGTTACCCACAACACTGAACTGGCCAAGCAGATGGACTCCTCCTCCGCCCTCAGAGACGGCATCCTGCAACAGCTCTGACAGCCAGCTTTCAAGCAGACAAAACCCTCTCCACCCTGACAGCAGCACTGCTGGACCTATCCCTTCTGATTCTGCCTGCCTAAGAACCAGGATTTTGCCCCCTGCCAGAGCAGTGTTGCCGGGGAACGGCTGACCCCTTTGGCCCGAACCACCGCCTGCTGCCCATCACGAAGCCCTGGCCGAATGGACTCCGGGATACCAATATCAATGGGAAACCGCGGTGAAAAGAGTTGGTAGCCAGACTCCTTGCCATCGCCTGTCGTCGCTCGCACATCAAAAGGTCCCCCAAAAGGGGCCGCAAAAGAAAAGTGAACAAGATTCGTCGATGCTGAAGGGGCCACCTTTTCTATCCGGCCAACAAATATGCCCTGCCCTGCTTCACTCATATCAACCTGGACATCTTCTCCCTCGCGGCCACGAAATGAGCTGATATCATCTTGATCGACTGAGGCCACGAGGTGTTTATGACTCGGATTAACCACCAGAAACAATTCTTCTCCCTTGTTAATCCAGGTGCCGATTCGACTTTCCAAGCCTTTGCCGACTACCGTACCACTGCCTGGCGCCCGCAAAAGCAGAGATTCCTCATCGCTATCGACATTTCTCTTCTGCTCCACCAAAATAGCCTTGCGCTCCTCCAGCATCTGCAGTTCAGCATATCTTCCCTGCACATTGGCCGTACGCCGCTGGACCTCAAGGATGGCCAATTCCAGGGCCAATCCCCGGCCACTGCTTGCAAGTTCTTCATTGCCAAGTAAGACCAGCTCCTGGCCGGCCTGCACCTGCTCACCCTGTCTGACAAAAATCTTCTCCACAAACCCGGAAGCTCCTGCCCGGATGGAAAACTGCTCTTCAAAGAGAACCACAGCCGGTATGGTGATATTTTTCTGCCAGTTGATACCGAATAAGGCAAAGCCACCTATCAGAGCAACGAGGGAAACTCGGGTCAACAAATGGGAAAGAAATCGCGGATTCTCTTGGCGATAGGTTGGTATTTTGGCTCGAAAGGCAGCAAGCGGATTATAGATCCAGCTGAATGCAGCGACAAGAGTCAACAACATGCCCCAGCCACTGAAGAGCCGACTTGCCAGGTAAGCAAGGGAACAGAGGACCAGAATACGCCAGCAGTACACGGCTATACCATACAGTTTCACAAAAAGACTGTGCCCTTCGTTCTCTTCCTGTTCAGATATGCCCAGCCACCATTTCTTCCCGGCCTTGCGCACAGAATCGAGTCCGCGAAAATAGAGATTAGGAACAGAGACCAGGTCGGAAAAGACATAATAGCCGTCAAAACGCATAAGGGGATTGGCATTGAACAGGAGCGAACTGACCCCGGCGACCAGAGCCGTGTTGTGGGCAATCATTCCGGCAGGAGTGCCGAAATGGGTCCCCCAATAAAGGATAGCCAGCCAGGCCACAAACAGTTCCATATACATCCCAGCCAGGGCGACATGAATCCTCTGCCAGCGGGAAGGAAAACTCCAGGAGGAGGATGCATTCACGTAGGTCAGGGGGATAAAGAGTATGAAGAGCACCCCCATATCATAAACCCGGCCACCGTGTCGTCTACAGGCAAGGGCATGGGAGAGTTCATGCAGTAGTTTGAGACCAAGCCAGATCAAACTGAGAATCATGAGATTGCTCGCCGAAAAAAAGCCCACCCCCTGATGAACAAATCTGGACCAGTTAACGAGGAGAACACCAAAGGCGGAGATGGCAAATAAGAGCCAGAGGGCAAGGAAATAGGGCCCGGCCAGCCAGCTGAGCCAGGGCATAAAACGGGAAAGCAGCGGATCAGGATTAAAAAGGGACAGACGGAAGGTTATCAGATTGAGCCTGGCAAGCAGGCTCTTCTGGCTGGCCTGTTGGGCAGCGGCATCGAGTGCCTGCATGGTTTCAAGGGTCTGATTCTGCAGGAGCTGCTTGGTGGCAAGCCACTGCAGGATGGCAAGGGCTTCCTCCCGGGTGACCTCATCTCCTGTCGCCTCACCCTCTTCTTCTTCAGAGCTGAAAAGTAAGGCTTCTCCTCGACTGAGACTACAGAGAAACCGATACTCCCTGAGGCCTATCTTAAAATAGGTATTACTCAGCGGATCTTCAATGATATAGGTATTCTCCTCACCATCGGCAATGGGGGTGATACGGAGATCATCACGGAGTCTGGGCAGAGGCTGCGACATAGCTTAAAAGAGAGAAACAAGCAAGCGGCGCAGGGCATACCACGGTTTATGGAAATAGACCCAGGAAAGGCTCTTACGGCCACACCTTACAGCGGCCTGGCCCTGCATGCCGGGCTGGAGGATATTGTCTGCATTAGCAATCTCAAGTGAGGCAATAAAGACATTTTGTCCCTGCACCAGCTCTGATTTGGGTGTAATACGTTCAACCTTTCCCTGCCACTTCCGTTGCGGAAAGGCATTAAAACGAACCGTGACCTCCATCCCTTTCCTGACATAGGAGACATCGGCATCTGGGACAGCGAGCTCAAGGAGAACCGTATCCAGAGGCGCCACCTCAAAGAGGAGTTGTCCCTTGGCCACTGGCCCTCCCTCTGATCGCTTCAAATCACCACTTAAAACAATACCATTCACCGGGCTCTGTAAACTCAGCTGCTGTTCATGGCCCTTGAGCAGTTTGGCACGCTCCTGCAGGTGCTCATATTCAAGCAGGCTGATCTGTGCCGAGGCCACATTGCCGCTGACCAGATAATTATCACGCATCTTGAGCGCCTTGGCACTGTCGGCCGCGATGGAACGCAGCTCCATTGCTATTTCCCGACCATCAAGTAATGCCAACTCTTCACCCTGCTCCACCCGATCCCCAGGTGCGACAAAGACCTTCTCCAGCAGGCCATCAAAATGAGTCACCACATACAGTACCTGCACCGGCGAGATCTGGCAGTCGGGATGGAGGACAAAATTCTTAGGGAACAGGGCCAGCCCCAGCAGGAGAAGCAGCACCACTCCTGTCAGAACAGCTTTGTTCATCCGGAATATCCGACCAGCAACCTTCTCTGGCCCCTGAGGGCCTGCTGTCTCAAGAGCTGGCAAAATGAGACCAAGCAGAGGGGCAATCCGGATAATTTCAGTGAGCTGTTTTTCTCTACTCAACTCCTCGGTCCAGAGAAAAATGAGGACAGTTACCCCCCGATCCCCGCCGGGCAGCGAAACAGCTGCCCCCTGGCGCATACCTGTGGCCAGTACCAGTTCTTTAACCAGCAAAGATTCCTCATACCCCGTTCCATTTTTTGAGCCTGGCCAACCGATGGGCTGCTTCCTGCTCAAACATTCCTGCATCACTTTAATATGGAGACGAGAAGAACTGGTCCTGCTGTCAATTTTTACGACATCACTTATGGTTTGCAACTGTAACCTGCCTCCCCCCCGCCCGACACCTATGGCAAGCAGAGTACAAGCAGACCATTGCCGCAAAAATTCACTGAACTGCCGCTGGCTGGGTGCATCTTTGCCTTGGCAAAGGAAATGGAGCACGTCTGGCGAGTTATCCAGACTAAGTTGAGGGGAAGCGCTTTTCCCCTCAACCAGGGACAAAGCGGCAGCCATAAGTTGAAAAATGATCAGAAAGGGCTCTCGCGGATTCTCTCCGAGGAGGACGAGAACACTGAAACAGCAGGCTGGAGAATCTTCGTGAGCCAAAACAGGACAGGAAAAGATACGCGCAGCCGGCATCTGGACTAGAGAAACAATTGAGGCCTTTCCACTAGCCAAGGCCTGCCGGGCACCCTCTCTGCACTCGCCGAGAATATCCTCAGACAGGGAGGCAGCCTGCCGTGAGAGCAACTGGCCGGCTGGTGACAAGACACCAGCCCGCTCCATAAAGAAGACAGCGCCTGCAGCATTAACCAAGCCAACTGTTAGCTGCAACAGCCGGTTAATTTTCTCCTGTTTTTCTGATTTTCCGGCAAGGATCAGGACAACCTGCTCTGCCAGTCTGCCAGGGTCAGGAGGCTGAATTTCCAGGAGTTCCCGGGCTGGAACTGGAGAGATTTGCTTAATCAAAACAATTTGTTACAACTTACACATCAGAGAGTAAATAAAAAATAATCAATCGATGAAATCAGGTTGAGTATCTATCTTTCCATTACTGCATCTTCGGCAGCTGGGCCTGGGCAGCCTCGGCCATTTTCTGTTTGGCCGCCGGCTGGGACAACACCTTGCTGAGGATGGCATGCAGCCGTCTGGCTCCCTCTTTACTCATGGCGATTCTCGTATGCACCGGCAGTATGGTTTCACCACTTACTGGGTCAACCAAGGGACCTGAGGAAAAATTGACAGTAATATCCTCTTCCGAGGCATTGAGAATGAACTGCGATGCATATAAGGCTGATGTTTCAGTATATCTGACCTTAACCTGCTGCTGTTTACTCTTGTTTTCCTGTGACATTATTCTGATTCTCCTGCTGCTGGGATGGGGTATATGTAACACGGCTGCCACTAACCAGTAAGCCATCCTGGTTTGGCAAGCGAAAACGGATAGCTACCGTACCACTCTGGGCCTCAATAACTGGCGAGATAAAATCTACCTCAGCCCGTACCTGTTTCCCTGCAACGACCAGCAAGGCACTTTCTCCAACCTGTATTGCCGGCAGAGAGGTAGAGCTGAGATGAAAAACCGCAAGAAGCGGATCGAGCTGAACCAGGGTTAAAATCGATTCCTCTTCACTGGTACCAACAAGTTCAGCTTCCTGTTTGTATATCTTCAAGACCACGCCGTCAAGAGGGCTATACAATTTCTTTTCTTCTAACTGGGCAGCAATGACAGCCTGTTCCGCCTCTTTCAGTTTCCGGGATTCATAGGCATCAAGAAGCTGCGCCTCTGCCATGGCCAGATTTGTCCGCACCGTATCCAACTCCTGGGGCCTGGCATTGCCGCTTTGATGCAACTTTTCCAGAGCAGCAAGTTTTGACCGCCGGAGCGTGACAAGGGCCTGGGCCGAGTCGATGCTGCCATGAAAAGCGGCGGCCGTCTTTGCCAAATCAAGACGGGACTGCAACACCTGGCTATCAAACTCGGCCAAGAGTTGCCCGACCTGTACCCGCTCTCCGGCCTTAACATGGAGAACAGCGAGCCGATCACGATAGCTCGAACCCATATCCACGACCTGATTCGGCTCCAGAAATGTTTCAAAAATATCACCACTAAACCCACTTCCGGGAAACAAGAGGAAGGAGAGGAAGATGAGGACAAAAGGAATATTCATAAATACGACAGATCCTGAGAGCTGTTATTCAACTATACTGACTTCCCGGTTTATCTTGATGATGGGCAGTTCAGTCTCTTTATCTTCTTCACGGGTAAAAACAACATCGCTGTTACTGACCAATATTCCCGTGGCCCGGAACATATTATAGAGGGCCAGATTATAGGTCAATTCACTTTTGGCAAAAACCTCTTCGGACTTGGTGAGACGTTCACTGGCGTCCATTAAGCGATAGAGCATGTCACCATAGGGATCGCCCTGGGCCAACAGATAATCGATACGAGCCGTAATCTCTTTGATCTCTTCCTTGTCCGAATTCATGATCTGATAGCTCTGGATCATCGACTTGTAATATTTGTTCATTTCCCGATGAGAGACTTGGACCTCAAGGAGAACATTTTCTACGGTGACGTCGAGCTGATGAAACATCTGCCGCATCTCTATCCTTTTACGGAGGTTTCTCGCTTCGGCACCGTTATTGCCAAGGGGATACTCAAAACGCAAGCCCACAAGGTAACTGGGTCCTCCCTCATCAAACTGATCACTGTAGGCCGTTCCATACTCATAATCTCCCTCTATTCCCTTGACATAGGTATCAAAGAAAAAATCGAGATCCGGACGCATCTCATTTCGACTCATACTCTCACGTAACACTGCCGCCTGTATATGACGCACACTCTGGGCGATCTCCGGTCGATTACGAAGGGCTGTCTCAAGAACATTATCAAAAGAATTGGTCGGACACTGCATCACCGGGAGCTGTCTGGTCACCAGTTCCACACCATTTTCTGCCAGAAAAGCCGGGTCATTCACCAGGGCGCGAATTCGAGACTGGGCATTGCGCATGGCATACTCAGCCTGCATCGCCCCAAGTTCATGGCTTCCAACCAGTGATTTAGCCCGGGCGAGGAGACTGGGCGGCACATCCACCTCGGAGCGTCCCTGCATCTGGGTCAAAATTTCGTTTGTCCTTTCAGCAAGACGACGCTTCTGGAGAAAAAGAGTCCTCTCCAGATAGAGTCCCCAATAGGCACGAACCACTTCCAGGAGATGACTTTCCACCTGCCGCTGCAATTCATCCTGAGAGATGGAATGATCAAGCTGGGCAAGCTGAATCGGTGTTTCCTGATAACCGATACCAAAATTCTTCAGCAGCGGCTGGCGGATGGTAAGATGAGTTCCAGCCCGAGCCTGACCTTCCGGGTTAAAATAGGTGGAGTTCGTATCCATATCGCCGATACGCTGCTTCAGCTCCACCTCTGTGCCGGTAATAAATTTCTTTTTCAGACCATACTCCAGACTTTTCGATCGCTCTTCATAGCGCAGCGGTCCGCCAGTTTTCAGATCATCTCCCACCGGTTCATTCAGATCAGCATACCGACCATCGGCAAAGACCCTTACATCAAAAGGACCTTCCGCTTCCTGAATTGTTGTCTCACGAATGAGCGGCAGATCAGTAAAGACCTTGATCTGGGAGGAATACTCTATAGTCCTGGTGAAGAGAGAAGAGACATCCTCCTCCATACCGGTCAGGCCGAGATTCACCTGCTTACTGACCTCTGTACGCCACCATGGTGAAAAATTTTCTACCCCTGATGTTAACTGTGGTAAATTGCTTGCCCCCTCAACAGAGTCGAATACCGAAACGTAACTGCGTTCCGCCTGATCAATCTTCTTCACCACCGGTTCATAACGTTGTAGAAGTTTTTCCCTGAACTCCTTGTATTCCTGCTCCAATTCATTGTCTGCCAGATCTTTTTGGGCGATGTTATCACCTGCATAAAGGAGAGAAGACAATCCACCTGCAATAAAGACAGTAACCGTAAATACACGAAATATTTTTTTCATTTTCTTCATCTGTTAACGTTTAAGGTAACTATTCAGGTAATGCCCAATAATTGGCAAACAACCGCTCTGTAACTGATTAGCAGTGCTTTATATTCGTCCATTGAGGACTTCGAAGCATACTCGTGCTATTCGAGAAGCCCTCAATGGACGAAGATGAAGTGCTGCTCAGTAGTTACCGTTTAAGCTGAGCAGGATTGGTAGATGGGCTTAAAAATTCATAACCAGAAAACTCATTCCATCCAAGATTAAACAAGGTATTATGACCGCTATGCACCGAGTCCCCGACAGTGGCCGCCTCATAGGCAGTTATGGACTGCAAATCAAAGCGGATAGTAGAAAAGACCATACCGCTAATAGCCGGATTAAAATAAGAGCGCAGATTAAAAAGGCCAGGTGTGCTCTCATTATAGAGTGACGCAGTCTGACTGATCTCCATATGATGGGGCATATCATATAAGAGGGTTCCGGCAAAACCGGCCAGCCAGTTGCCACCGGTGTCAGCCATCACCGTCTGATACCCCACCTTATTGCCCATGGCATCATACAGCGTCAGAGAGATCGTCGTCCCGGGCTCGGCATGACCGGTATACACCGGTGTCACCGGAATCGGCGGCGGCATAAAGACCAGTTCCGGTTCCGGAACAAGAAAGATCTCATCATCATCAACTGCACTGCGACTGAACTGATACATCAGGAGTACATCTCCTGGTACCGGCGGTCCGGATGGAGGAGTCAGCTCACCAGCAGGCGGAACGACAGGAGGAATCACAGGTGGATAGACATAGCCGAAATCCTGATCCAGATTATTTTCTCCAGGCCCAAGGATCAGCGTCGTCTCATTGTTTAACAGACCATCGGGATCAAAGACCTGTCCCAGACCGGAAGGCAGAGTGGTCGGGTCAATACTGATGCTATAGCTCCCGGCAGGCAGGTAATCAAAGAGATAGGTGCCACTGTCATCTGTGTCCATGGTGGCGCTATAATCCACCGAACCATCCCCATCAAAGTCTGCCGTGAGAGTCACTTTGACCCCGGCGATACCCGATTCTCCATCTTCCTGTATCCCGTTGCGGTTGCTATCATACCAGACCGTATCACCGATGCTGCCGGTACCGCTATACCCGAAGTCCTGCTCGTTGTTGAGTTCACCTGCCCCAAGAGTAAGCACAGTGGTGTTGTCTCCAGTATCATCCGGGTCACCGGTCTGAATCATGCCACCGGGTAAGGTGGCCGGATCGACAACAATCGTATAGACGCCTGCCGGAAGATTGGTGAAACTATAGCTCCCGTCAGCAGCGGTGGTCACCGACAGGATGTCATCGGCCTGACCGTCATTATCCAGATCACCGATCAAGGTCACAGAAATACCACCAAGACCTGTTTCACCAGGATTCTCGCCCCCATCACCATTGGCATCATACCAGATGGTGTCACCAATGGTCCCGGTCCCGGTATAGCCAAAGTCCACACCAAAATTCGCCTCGTTCTCACCGATTGAAACCACTGCCGTGTCCCCTGTCGCCAGACCATCGAGGTCATAGGTCTGAACCATCCCCTGCGGCAGAGTGGCAGGATCAACAGTCAGCGTATACTCACCGGCCGGCAGGTGATCAAAGAGGTAGTTGCCGTTTCCATCTGTCACTACTGTCCGGGTATCGTCGACCTGGCCATCTCCATCAAGGTCACCGACCAGAGTGACATTCACATTTCCAAGACCGGGTTCATTAGAATCCTGGATACCATTGGCGTTCATGTCATACCAGACAGTATCACCGATGGTGCCTGTCTGCTGATAGCCGAAATCAATGGTGTCAATGACCATGGAATTGCCGCTGCCCAAGATGACATCGGCGCTGTTATCCATGGGCCCTTGCGGGTCACCAGTCTGAACTGTACCAGGAGGCAGAGTGGTATCATCGACGCTTATGGTGTAATTCCCCTCGGGCAGATGATCAAAGGTATAGTGACCGTCTGCATCAGTGATTGTACTTATGCTGTCAGGCGTCCCATCATTGTTCAGGTCACCACTCAGGATAATGGTAATACCGGGTAACCCGCCTTCTCCACTATCCTCAATCCCATCACCATTGGCATCATTCCAGACGGTGTCACCAATGGAACCGATCCCGGTATACCCGAAGTCGACATCAAGGTTCAACTCCCTGTCTCCCAAGGTAACTTCCACAGAGTCTGCTGTGGTCGTGCCGTCCAGATCATAGGTCTGCTCCATACCGCCGGGCAGGTTACTGACAGAGATGGTGTAGTCACCGGCCACCAGTTGCTCAAAGAAATACTTGCCATTTTCATCTGTGATTACGGTCATTGGCCCGGAAGGACCGTCAAGGGTAACAGTCACGCCTGCCAAACCAAGCTCGCCTGTATCCTGAACACCGTCAGCATCGGCATCATACCAGATGGTATCACCAATGGTGCCTGTCTGCTGGTAACCGAAGTCAAGGTCATTATTCGTCTCACCGGCAGCCAGTACTACGGTGGCAGTATGCTCTGTCCCTGTCCCGTCAAAATCATAGGTCGGGATAACCCCAGGCGGCAGGGTCGTATCATCGACGGTGATGACATAGGTATCGACCGGAAGATTATCAAAATGATAGTTGCCGTCTGCATCAGTGGTTGTGGTAACCGTGTCCAGCGTCCCATCATTGTTGAGGTCTGCCGTCAAGGTAACGGTCACACCTGCAAACCCACCTTCACCTGGATCCTGAAGGCCATCGGTATCGGCATCGTTCCAGACGGTATCACCAATACTGCCTGTACCGGTGTAGCCAAAATCCTGATTAAGGTTTGTAGCACCAAGAGCAAGGGTGAGGGTTGCACTATTATCATTGCCGCCATCCGGATCAGCTGTCTGGATCATCCCGTCGGGCAGATTACTGACACTGACAGTGTAGTCACCGGCTGGCAGTTGAGCGAAGAGGTAATGACCATTCGCATCAGTTGTTGTAATCATCGGTCCGTAAGGGCCGTCAAGAACCACCGTAACTCCGGCCAGACCAAGTTCATCCGCATCCTGGAGAGAGTCACCATCGGCATCATACCAGATGGTATTGCCAATGGTTCCCTGGCTGTTGTAGCCGAAGTCCACATCATTATTGACGGGATTAGTGTCCGTCAAGAGGACATCGGCCTGGTAAGGAGTAATAATGGGATCTGTACCTGCGGGATCATCCAGATCATGGGTCTGATGACTTCCTGGAGGCAACGTGGTCTCATCAACAGTGACCTCATAGTTACCAAGGAAGAGGTGATCAAAGGAATAGGTCCCGTCCGCTGCGGTTATTGTTGTCATGGTCTCATCAGCAACACCGTCGTTATCCAGATCCCCGGTCAGGGTTATGACAACCCCGCCAATCCCGTTTTCTCCCAAATCATGGACGCCATCAGCATTGCTATCATCCCAAACCCTATCACCGATGGAACCTGGACCGGTATAGCCGAAATCAACAACGGCTGTATTTTCCCCTCTATTCAGTGAGTATACAGTAGTATCATCCGGTGCCGTGGTAGCACTGTCGAGATCATAGGTCGAGACAGCACCGTCTGGTAAGGTGGCCGTATTGATGCTGATCGTGTACTCGCCTTGCGGGAGATTGGCGAAAAGATAGTTGCCGTTAGCATCAGTGATTACACTGTTGGTGTAATTATTAATATTGTCACCATCGAGGTCTGCCGTGATAGTCACCTCAACACCAGCCAGACGGAACTCTGTAGCGTCTTGAACTCCATCTGCGTCCAGATCATACCAGACTCTATCGCCCAGAGAACCGGTTCCACGATAGCCAAAATCAACATCGCCGCGATCCTCGCCGGCAGCCAGGGTTATAGCGGTGGCTGTATGGTCAAGGAGAGGAGGAGCAATTCCCTCATCCAGGTCATAGGTCTGGACCCAGTTCGGGGCACCGGCTGGTGACGGCAGGGTGGAGGTGTCGACAGCAATGGTGTAGGTGCCGCCCAGCAGGTACTCAAAGGAGTAGCTGCCGTCAGCTGCGGTGGTGGTGGTCACTGTATAATCGTCGACGTTATCGCCATCA